>ERZ887851.141-NODE-141-length-69706-cov-8.018090_pt1 | contig 69706 bp, 68 predicted proteins | sample MGYA00521100_ERZ887851 | MGnify/ENA primary metagenome ERZ887851 (study PRJEB32303, sample SAMEA104408602) | aquatic metagenome | biome: Brackish water; feature: Pelagic; material: water | place: Baltic Sea | collected 2014-06-06T16:11:00 | depth 11,444 m ... | reverse complement strand
CTATGCGGATGTTCAAAAAATGGGCGGCAGGCGCTTTGACACGTCAAGTCTGATAAAGCGGCTGGGTTGAGCCATCAACGTCGGGCCGGCGTTGACCATACACCCCTCGGCTCGACCGCTGACGAAATAGGAGTGTCGACAACTCTGCAAGCGCTTGTTTGTACACATCGCGCTTAAATTCGATCACCGAATCAAGCGAAATCCAGTAAGGGCTCCAGCGCCAAGCGTCAAACTCAGGGTGTGATGTTGACCGCAAGCACACGTCAACATCTCTACCCACCAGCCTTAATAAGAACCAAATTTGCTTTTGCCCACGATAATGCCCACGTGAATCACGCCTAATAAAATGATCAGGCACATCGTATCTGAGCCAGTCTTTGGTTCGTCCCAATATCCGCACATGCTCGGGCATCAGCCCAACTTCCTCGTGCAACTCGCGAAACATGGCCTGAGCAGGACTCTCACCAACGTTGATGCCCCCCTGCGGAAACTGCCAGGCGTGCTCCCTAACGCGCTTACCCCAGAAAACCTCATTTTTCTGATTTACGAGGATAATGCCAACATTGGGGCGGTAACCTTCTCGGTCTAGCATAGCCGCACCCATTGAATTCAATACAATTGAACAAATTATACGGACTGATCACCGATTCACCTCACTTAATTCTGCGAAAACATGCGAGCCAGTGCCTTTCACATCAGCACCACCAAGGAAGCCCCTAATGACGCGGAGGTTGCAAGCCATCAATTGATGTTGCGATCTGGCATGATCCGCAAATTAGCCGGCGGCATTTACACGTACATGCCTTTGGGTTTACGGGTTATCCGAAAAATCGAAACCATCATCCGCCAAGAGATGGAGTCTGCTGGTGCGCTTGAGCTTTTGATGCCGATCGTACAACCCGCTGAGCTTTGGGAAGAGTCCGGTCGCTGGGAAAAGTACGGCCCTGAGCTCTTACGTATCAAAGACCGTCACCAACGCGACTTTGTTTTACAACCCACCTCAGAAGAAGTGGTGACTGATATTGCCCGTCATGAAATAAAAAGTTGGCGCCAGTTGCCCGTCAACTTCTATCATATCCAAACCAAATTCCGCGACGAGCGCCGCCCGCGTTTTGGCATCATGCGTGGGCGTGAATTCACCATGAAAGACGCCTATTCTTTTGATCGCAACGTTGACGGCGCGCTGCAAAGTTACCAACGCATGTTTGACGCCTACCACCGAATATTTTCGCGTTTGGGCCTGACCTTCCGTGCCGTGGCCGCCGACACTGGATCCATTGGGGGATCTTCAAGTCATGAATTCCAAGTTATCGCCGATATTGGCGAGGATCAGATTGTGTACGATCCCGCCAGCGATTACGCGGCAAATATTGAACTGGCGCAAGCTCCATGCCTCATCACCAACCGTGGTGAACCCAGTCAAGCCATGCTGAAGGTGCACACACCGAACGCGGCCACCTGCCAGCAAGTCAAAGAATTGCTGGCTGTCGATTTACAACAAACCGTCAAATCAATCGTGTTAGCGACTGATCCTGAGCCTGGTGAAACCAGAATCTGGCTTTTACTGTTGCGCGGTGACCACGACTTAAACGAAATCAAAGTCGGTAAGTTACCGGGCTTTGAAACTGGTTTTCGCTTTGCGACCGAAGAAGAAATCCAAGCGCACTTTCGTTGCAAGCCTGGTTACTTGGGGCCCGTGGGCCTTGCTTCATCGGTCAGCATCATTGCCGACACAACGGTCAACAACATGAGTAACTTTGTGTGTGGTGCCAACGAGGCGCCCTACCATTTGCAGGGTGTTAATTGGGTTAGGGACTTACCGGAACCTGTTTTGGTGGCAGATTTGCGCAACGTCGTGGCTGGCGACCCGGCACCCTCGGGCGAAGGCCAATTGAGCCTACAGCGCGGCATTGAAGTCGGCCACGTGTTTTACTTGGGTACGCAGTATTCAGCGGCCATGAAGGCCTCTTATTTGGACGAAACGGGTAAGCCAGCGCTCATGGAGATGGGTTGCTATGGCATTGGCGTGACTCGCATTGTGGGTGCCGCTATCGAACAAAACCACGATGCGCGCGGCATGGTCTGGCCAGTCGCCATGGCACCCTTCGAGGCCGTCATATGCGCCATTGGTTGGAGCAAAAGCGAGGCCGTTCGCAACGCGGCCACTGACCTTTATGTTGCGCTTAAGGCCCTTGGGGTTGACGCTATTCTTGATGATCGTGATCTTAGGCCAGGCGTGATGTTCGCTGAGTGGGAACTGATTGGTGTGCCTGTGCGTCTTACAGTCGGCGATCGAGGTCTGGCCAATGGCGAGGTTGAGTTATTGGCCCGTGGTGACACGCAACCCACCTTGGTAAAATTTGATCAAGCCGTGGCCTCTACCCAAGTGATATTGGGTCATTGACGCCATCAAATGAGTAACTGACAAATGCCAGCAATCACTTCAAGCCCAGACCATCATTGGCAGCATGCTCACCAGTGGCCCGTGCGTGTTTACTATGAGGACACCGACGCGGGGGGGGTGGTTTTTTATGCCAACTACTTGAAGTTCATGGAACGCGGGCGAACTGAATGGTTGCGTGCCTTAAGGATCAGCCAACAAAACTTGGCATTGACGCAAGGTATTGTATTTGTTGTGTCACAACTCGATATGCAATATAAGATGTCGGCACGGCTTGATGACGCGCTCATGATTGAAACCTTAGTGACTTATGCTGGGCGCGCCTCAATAAACTTTGCTCAGCGTATCCTGCGCGAACACGACATAATCGCGCAAGGCAATATCAGAGTGGGCTGCGTGGACGTGAGTTCAATGAGGCCCACTGCTCTACCTTTTAACGTCCGCGATCAAATTTCAACATTACATACGAGATAACCCATGCCCGACGCTAATCCCGACATGTCGATATTATCCTTGATTATGATGGCCAGCTTGCCTGTGCAATTGATCATGTTGATGTTAATCGTCATTTCAATCGTTTCATGGACCTTTATATTTTCAAAGAATGCCGCGTTAAAACGCGCCCGCGTTCAAACACAAAACTTTGAAGACGACTTCTGGTCAGGGGGCGACCTCGGTGCTTTGCACCAAACCGTCTCAAAACGACGCAGCGAACAAGGTGCACTGGCACGTATCTTTGATGCAGGCATGACTGAGTTTCTTAAAACGCACCAAACGGGAAACGCCCTTGACGGTTCTCGCCGTGCCATGAAAGCCGCTTTCCAACGCGAGCTTGACGACATGGAAACAAACCTTGGCTTTTTAGCGTCGGCTGGATCGGTCAGCCCATACATTGGGTTGCTCGGTACAGTCTGGGGTATCATGCAAGCCTTTTTAGGGCTGGCCAATGTTGAACAAGCCACGCTCGCTGCTGTGGCACCTGGCATTGCTGAAGCATTGATCGCCACCGCGATTGGTTTATTTGCAGCCATCCCCGCTGTGGTCGCTTACAACCGCTACACCGGCGAAGTGGATCGCTTGGCCACACGGTTCGAAACATTTGTTGATGAGTTTCTCAACATCCTGCAGCGCCAGAGCCGATCATGAACTCGATGCGATCAAGTCACGGTCGCGCGCATCGGCGACTAAAAAATGAGATCAATGTTGTCCCTTACATTGATGTGATGCTGGTTCTGCTGGTGATTTTTATGGTGACCGCGCCGTTGATTACCCCCGGGGTAATTGATTTACCCAGCGTTGGGCGAGCCGCGAGCGTGCCAAGCGAACCACTTGAGATACAAATTTCTGAAAACGGCGAATTATCTTGGCGTAAACGCGTGCCAGGTGCCACCTTTCAACCCGTCCAGCAAGACGCTTTGGCACAAACCATCTTAAATGCTTTGGAGACAGACCAACCTGTGGTCATTGCTGCCCATGGCAAAGTGCCCTATGAGTCAGTGGTGGCTATCATGGACCGGCTTCGCGCCAATGGCGTTAAGCGACTCGGCTTACTGGTTGAGCAAAAGCAAGGCGAACAAGCCGTTGACGTCACGCCACCAGGTCAGTAATGAACCGTCGCCGTAACCGATCACGCGACCCTGGGTTGAGCACCTTGCTTAACCCAGACCAAGCGCGCGCGCTAGCGGCGGCCGTAGGATTACACCTTTTGCTAGTTGTTTTGATGGTTGCAGGTTGGAGCTGGAAACAAGAAAGCCCCGGCCCCATTCAAGTTGAGCTTTGGACCGAAGGCAACACCCAACAAATCGTGAGCGCGCCAGAACCTGAGCCCGCCCCAGAGCCCGAACCCACACCAGTCGTTAAACCACAGCCTGAGCCTGAACCTGAACCCGCGCCTGAACCGTTGCCAGAACCTGAGCCAACGCCGGCGCCCAAGCCAGAAATCAACGCGGCTGAGCTTGAGGCTGAAATCGCCCTTGAGAAGGAACGCGAGCGCTTGGCCGCACAACAAGAACAGGAGCGACTATTGGCCTTGCGTCTTGAGCAAGAGCAACAAGCACTTGCCGAAGAGCAAGCACGTCAGCGCTTGGAGCAAGAACGATTGGCGCAAGAACGGATAGAAAAAGAGAGGCTTGCCAAGCTTGAAGCGCAAAGGCAGGCTGAATTAGAAGCAGAAAAACAAGCCAAAATAGAGGCCGATAAAAAAGCTGAGGCCGAAGCCGAAGCGGCTCGCCAAGCCAAGCTAGCGGCTGACAGGCAGGCTAAATTAGAAGCTGAAAAACAAGCCAAACTGGAAGCCGATAAAAAAGCCGAAGCCGAAGCCGAAGCGACTCGCCAAGCCAAGCTAGCGGCTGACAAGCAGGCTCAATTAGAAGCTGAAAAGCAAGCCAAACTCGAGGCTGATCGGAAGGCCAAAGCTGAAGCAGCTCGCCAAGCAAAACTTGAGGCTGAACGAAAAGCCAAAGCCGAAGCCGATCGCAAAGCCAAAGAGGCAGCGGCTAAAAAAGCCGCTCAAGACAAGGCCATGCGTGACGCGTTTCGAAGCGACGTACTGGGGGCAACGGGGATTGCTGGCGGTACAGCCACGCGCAACCAACAGGGTGGTGGCGGTGACGCTGGTTACGCTGGCTTGGTCCGTGCCTGTGTCAAACCAGGCGTGTCCTTTTCTACGCCCGTGCGTTCTGGTTCAAGCAATCCCACAGCAGAGTATCGGGTATATTTAAAGTCTAACGGTACGGTCGAATCAATGACCTTACGGCGATCATCGAATGTCGACGCATTTGATCGTGCTGTTTCGAACGGTATTCGTCGGTGCTCAACCTTTCCGACCCCCTCTTCTGGCCGCTTCCCGTCGTACATCGACGTTGTGTACCAAATGTACGATTGATCGGAGACTGAATCATGCAACATGCGTTAAATTTATCAAACCTACTGGTTACCACCCAAAAGACGTGGCTTTTGCTATTGACCTTCACGCTTGGCTTGATATTTGCCACGTCGACACAGGCTCAACTTAGGGTTGATATTTCTGGTACCGGTGCGCAACAGTTCCCCGTTGCTATTGCTGACTTTGAAGGTGACTCGGCAGGTCGTCTGATTGCTGAAGTGATTCGCGCCGATTTAACCCGCTCAGGGCAATTTCGCTTGATTAACACCACGGGCGCTCAGCTTTCCGCGAACGCACCCCTAGCCTATGCCGAGTGGCGTACTCGCGGCGCTGACTTTGTGGCCTACGGATCAGTCAATTCAACCGGCGAAAACCAGTATGAAGTGCGTTACCGCTTGGCTGACACCATCAACCAAAAAGAACTCGATGGGGTCGCCTTTACCGGAACAGACCGGGAGTTACGCCGCATCGCCCATCAAATAGCCGATCGCATCTTTGAAAAAGTCACGGGTGTGCCCGGTGTCTTTGCCACCCGGATTGCTTACGTTCTGAAGCAAAGCGGCACCTATGAGTTACAGATCGCTGATGCTGACGGTCAAAACCCACAAATCGCATTGCGCTCTCGCGAACCCATTATCTCGCCGGCTTGGTCACCCGATGGCCGCAAGCTAGCCTATGTGAGCTTTGAATCTGGCAAGCCTGTGGTCTACGTGCACGAGCTTTCAACCAGCAAACGCGTGCCAGTGGCGAACTTCAAAGGCAACAACTCGGCACCCGCCTGGTCACCCGATGGTCAAACGTTGGCTGTTGTGCTGACCCGTGACGGGCTTTCACAGGTTTACTTGATCAATGCCAACGATGGCTCAAACCTGCGCCGACTGACCCGTTCGCCACAGATCGATACCGAACCTGTCTTTAGTCCAGACGGCCAATCGATTTTCTTCACCAGTGACCGCAGCGGAATGCCTCAGATTTACCAGATCCCTGTCACCGGTGGTGAAGCACGGCGCATCACTTTTAATGGTGACTACAACATCTCGCCACGCATTTCACCTGATGGTCGAGCGCTGCTCGTTGTGACACGCCGAGCGGGTGAATTCCGTGTGGCTGCGATCGATTTGAGCAGCGGCTCAGAGACACTTTTGACGGAAGGACCAAACGATCAATCGCCTAGCTTTGCACCGAACGGTCGACAAGTGTTGTACGCCGCCAAGCAAGGCGGTCGAAATATGTTAGCGGGTGTATCAAGTGATGGACGAATGCGTCAGACACTGTCAATATTGAATGGCGAAATCAAAGAGCCCACTTGGGGTCCCTTTGGCGACACACCATAACGCCATAAACCAAACTGAACACACCTCCCAAAAGGAATAGCCATGAAACTGCGTATCTTTAAAACGCTATCGGTACTAACACTCGGACTCGGCTTAGCCGCTTGCAGCACCGTGTCATTAGATGACAGCGCTACTGGCACTGGTTCTGGGGCATCTGGCATGGGTGGCGCCGCTGGATCTGGCGTGATGGATCCTTTTAACCCAAGCAGTGTCTTGTCTAAAAATCGTTCGGTGTATTTTGAGTTCAACAGCTACACCGTTTCGAGTCAGTATGGTGATCTCGTCAGCACGCATGCGCGGTACTTGACGAATAACCCCAAACAAAAAATCATGATCGAGGGCAACACCGACGCCATCGGCGGCACCGAATACAACTTAGCACTTGGCAACCGACGCGCCGAGGCTGTGAGAAGCAACCTGACATTGTTAGGCGCTCAAGATGCTCAAATCGAGACCATCAGTTTTGGAAAAGAAAAACCCAAAGCTTTGGGTGATACAGAAGCAGACTATGCGGAAAACCGTCGAGCTGATATCGTTTACCTTCGTCCCTAACCTCGAGTGATAGAAATGGTTGCCATGTCTCGTATTGTTAAATTTTCACTCGTGGCCATGGCCTTGAGTGCCACAATGTCCAACAGTTATGCCTTTACTGATAGTGAGGCACGGACAGCCATTATTGAGTTACGCCAGCAATTGCGGACGCTGACTGAGACCAGTCAGCGCGCCAGCATGCAATTGGCGCAGCGCATTGACCGCCTCGAACAAGAAATCACTCGCCTGCGTGCTCAACTCGAAGAGTTAGGTGCTCCCCAAGGGGCCGGACAGCAATCCGGCTCTGCTGTTCCAGAGCGCGCCCAAGACAGCAAAGAACAGGCAGCCTTTGATGGCGCTTTGGACTTATATCGCGAGGCCAACTACAAGGATGCTTCCGCCGCTTTATCGGCTTTCTTAACGCTCTACCCTGAAAGCGTTTTAGCACCAACAGCCCAGTTCTATCTGGGCAGCAGCAACTATGTGCTTAAAAAATATCCGAACGCGATTTCGGTTTTGTCATTGATGGCAGAAAAATTTCCAGACCACGCCCGTGCGCCAGATGCCCTTCTTGTGGTGGCGGGTAGCCAGTTCGAGCTAAATCAACGAACCAATGCCAAAGCCACGCTTGAAAAAATCCTGAAAAACTATCCAGGTACAGCAGCTGCGCAGTCCGCAGAAACCCGTTTAAAACTGCTGTAACCAGTAACAGTTCGCTGTGAAAAGCGAGCTATTTAGGTTTGTTGCCACAGTAGGGCGGCCACACCGACCACAATCAGGCCCATACCAATTTTTTCTTGGGTGGTGGTGCGACCATCAAAAAATCGTTTTGATAAAAAGTGAGCAAAAAACACCTCAACCAAAGCCAGCGTCCGAACATTGGCTGCCGTGGTTAAGGCAAAACCGATAAACCAGGCTTGAGAGCCTGCCGCCCCCAAGAAACCGCCCAAAATCGACACACGCCAGGCTTTCAGGCAACGCTGCCAGGTGGCAGGGTCACGCCAAGTCAACCAGATGGCCAAAACCAGCGACTGAAAAGACAGACCACAGACCAGTGCCCAAGAAGCACGAACCAAAAAATTACCATCGGGTAACGACAAAATCGCTCCCCTAAAACCCACAGCGGCCACCGCAAAGGCTGCAGCTGCAGCCAGACCCAGTACCACGGGCTTATAAGTCGATTCCGCGTCGGAACCAGTCTGTCTTGGCTGGTAGGCCATCCAAATCACGCCCACCGTTGCCACAGCAATCGCAGCACCTGTGCCATATCCCAGGGGGTCACTGAGCACCAATACACCAAACAAAGCGATTTGTAGCGGCTCCGTCTTAATCCAGACGGTCACCACCACAAAGTCGCGCAATCGCATGGCAGCCAACATCAGCGCGGTTGCTGTGATTTGTGCGCTGGCACCGATGATGATGAACACCAGAAATTCAGCGGTCAGCGTCGGCCAAGGTGCCTTGCTCAACCACCAAGCCAGTAAAAAAAATAGACACGCAAACGGCAGCCCGAACAGAAACCTGACCTGAGTGGCACCCATGGTGCCCAGTTCTTCGGTCAATCCACGCTGAATGGCATTACGCCCCACCTGCAAGGCTGCTGCCACAATGGTGACCGGCACCCACAACCATGGCCAGACATCGGTATCAGCATTCACAGGGTGCCTTCATCGTACGCGTTGGTAGAATTTAAGAGTTTATTAAAAAACAACTCCCGGCGGTAACCGCCGGGAGTTGTTTTTTTACTTAGCGTGATAGCGCAGTTGGTTCTATTAGAAGCCCATACCGCCCATACCACCCATACCACCCATACCGCCCATGTCACCACCTGGCATGCCACCACCAGCTGGCTTGTCTTCTGGCAATTCGCAAATGGCAACTTCTGTGGTCAGCAACAAGCTGGCGACTGAAGCCGCATTTTGCAATGCGGTGCGTGTGACTTTGGTTGGATCAAGAACGCCTTGCTCAACCAGATCACCGTACTCACCCGTTGCCGCGTTATAGCCGTAGTTGCCTGATTGGGCAGCAACAGCATTAACAACCACGCTTGGCTCGTCACCAGAGTTGGCAACAATGGTGCGCAGTGGCTCTTCAACCGCACGCAACACCAACTGAATACCAGCGTCTTGGTCAGCATTATCGCCTTTGACTTTCGCGATGGCCGAGCGTGCACGGATCAAGGCAACACCACCGCCAGGAACAATGCCTTCTTCAACGGCTGCACGCGTGGCGTGCAATGCGTCTTCAACACGGGCTTTCTTTTCTTTCATTTCGATTTCAGTCGAAGCACCGACACGAATCACGGCAACACCGCCAGCCAACTTAGCCACGCGCTCTTGAAGTTTTTCACGGTCGTAGTCCGAACTGGCCTCTTCGATCTGGGCACGGATTTGCTTTACGCGTGCTTCGATTGATTTGCCATCACCAGCACCATCAATGATCGTGGTGTTTTCTTTGGCCACTTCGATTCTCTTGGCTTGGCCAAGTTCTTCGAGTGTTGCTTTCTCCAGCGACAAGCCAGTCTCTTCGGAGATCACGGTGCCACCGGTCAAGATAGCGATGTCTTCCAACATGGCTTTGCGACGATCACCAAAGCCAGGTGCCTTCACGGCGGTGGTCTTCAAGATGCCACGAATGTTGTTAACCACCAAGGTTGCCAAGGCTTCGCCTTCGACATCTTCAGCAATGATCAACAAAGGACGGCTTGATTTGGCCACTTGCTCAAGAATTGGCAACAAATCGCGGATGTTGCTGATCTTCTTATCAAAGATCAAAACATACGGATCTTCAAGTGCGGACACTTGCTTTTCTGGGCTGTTGATGAAGTAAGGTGACAAATAACCACGGTCAAACTGCATGCCCTCAACGACGTCGAGTTCGTTTTCTAGGGACTTGCCGTCTTCAACGGTAATGACACCTTCTTTACCCACTTTGTCCATGGCATTGGCAATGATCTCGCCAATGGAATGATCGCTGTTGGCAGAAATCGAACCCACTTGGGCGATTTCTTTGGTGGTGGTGCAAGGCTTTGACAATTTTTTCAGCTCGGCAACCGCAGCAATCACTGCCTTGTCGATACCGCGCTTGAGATCCATTGGGTTGATGCCAGCCGCCACGTACTTCAGGCCTTCGACAACAATGGATTGAGCCAAAACGGTCGCTGTGGTGGTACCGTCACCAGCCGTGTCAGAAGTTTTAGAAGCAACTTCCTTAACCAACTGCGCGCCGATGTTCTCAAAACGATCTTTGAGCTCGATTTCTTTGGCGACTGAAACACCATCTTTGGTCACGGTTGGGGCGCCAAATGAACGCTCCAGGACCACATTACGGCCCTTGGGGCCGAGCGTTGCTTTTACAGCGTTGGCGAGAATGTTTACGCCACGCACAATGCGTGAGCGTGCATCATCACCAAATAGTACTTGCTTTGCAGCCATGAGATTTACCTCGTAAATTCAGTTCTGATCAGTTGATGACGGCGAGAATTTCTTCTTCGCGAATAACCAACACCTCGTCGCCGTCGACTTTGACAGTCTGACCGGCATACTTGCCAAATAGCACTTTGTCGCCGACTTTGACATCGAGCGGGTGCAATTTGCCATCTTCGCTTTTCTTACCGGGACCAACGGCCAAGATCTCACCTTGATCTGGCTTTTCAGCGGCACTTTCCGGGATAACGATACCCGAGGCAGTTTTGCGCTCGTTGTCCAGGCGTTTGACGATCACACGATCGTGCAGGGGACGCAGGGCCATGAAACACTCCTGTTACAAGTTAAATGAAAAAGAAGCGAGAGCGAGTTTGTTAGCACTCGGCCTCGTTGAGTGCTAATTATAAGGATGAATCGGCAAGATTCAAGGGGTCGCGACCCTAAAAACGCAAAATTTTCATCAAATGATGGCCTGATTAGACTAAGTTTTATTTGTTTTCCGCTGTTTTGGCTGCTTTACGCGCCATAAAATCATTGATGATTTGCGCATGTTCTGGTGTTTTGTGAGCGATAGCTTGATAGGCAGCAGACAACTCCAAAAGGTTGGCCAAAGAGCTTTGTTGGCCCTCTCGCAGCAGCCGTTTGGTCATGCGAATTACGTCTGGTGAATTAACCGTCATTTTGTGTGCCAAGGCCAGGGCCGTTGCTAGCAAATCTTGCTCTGGCACAACGCGCGACACCAACCCCCACTGCATTGCAGTTTCAGCATCTACCGGCTCACCGGTCATCGACATTTCGACAGCCCGGGCCATGCCGACGATCCGAGGTAAAAACCACGCACCACCGTCACCTGGAATAATGCCAACCTTCACAAAGCTTTCTGCAAAGCTCGCCGTTTGCGACGCAATTCGGATATCGCACATGCAAGCCAAATCACAACCCGCTCCGATCGCCATCCCGTTAACAGCTGCAATAGTAGGAATTTCAAGCTGATAAAGAGCCAAAGGCAAACGTTGAATGCCGTGCCGGTATTCCTGCCGCAGCGCTGCCGGGGTTACGTCGGGTTGAATCTGACGCGCCATCTCGTCGATTTTGCCCCCCGAAGAAAACACCTTGCCTTGGGCGGTCAGGATCAGCGCTTTAATACTGGCATCAGCCTCGATCCTCGCAAACGCATCGAGCAGGGCCTCGGTCAAGCCGGTGCCTGTCAAAGCATTGCGTGTTGGTAAATGGTTCAGGGTCAACGTGAGCACGCCGTGCTCGTCTTTTGACTCGATCAGTACGTCAGCGGTCATCACAATTGCCTTTTGAAGCTTGAGATCATTATGTTTTGTATTTTAACGGCCAGATGCCTTCGCACTGATACCGCCGGCTACGCCGAGATCGGTTTTTTCTAAATCATGCAGCAATACCCGGGTGTGTTGTGTCGAAATACCGATGCTGTCTTGCACAGATTGAGACAATGCCGCAATCAGGGCAGCTTTTTGTCCCTCATCTCGACCCACAATCAGCGCAACATAAATTAAAGCCATGGTTTGCCCGATTTCGCCAGCAACAATGGTGTTCTCAGGAGGGATTTCAACTAAGTTGGCGCGCAACGACGCCAAAGGCGCTTGAATGCTGTCCATGGCGGCTTGCGTGAGCCCATTTAAAAGTGAAGCCTTTTGTGCTTTGCTGTATCCGGTTGGTATTTGTATCGTTAAAATTGGCATGACAGGATCTCTTGGTTTGTGGTGTTAGGATTAGAGGTAACCATTTAAGGGACATCAGCCATTGGCGAGCCCGACCCCGTTTTGCATTAACAGCCTAAGCCTAACAAATTTCCCCTCTTTGGACGACAGTTGCCACGTGTCATCACATCCATCACCCTATAAAAGTAAGGGCGGCCTTAGCCGACTCAGTGCCGCACTTGGCTACTCTTGGAAAGGTCTTAAAGCCGCTGTGCGATATGAGGCCGCTTTTCGGCAAGAACTCGCTGTGGCCGCGATTTTGCTGCCGTTTGCTTTCTTTCTCGGGCGCTCAGCGATTGAAGTGTTGGCTCTATTTGGTTCGATAATTTTGGTGCTTGTCGTCGAACTCTTAAATTCAGCCGTCGAGGCAGTGGCCGATGCGGTGTCTTTAGAAGACCATCCTCTACTTGGTCGCGCCAAAGACTTGGGTAGTGCGGCGGTCTTTTTAGCGGTCGCCTTTGCGTTCGCCGTTTGGCTGACCTTTATCGTTCTAAGACTGATACCAACAACATGAGATTTTCAGAAAAATTACAGCAAGCTTGGCAGAATACCGACTCTCTTTTAATGGTTGGACTCGACCCCGATCCCTCGCGCATGCCTAGTGGCTTGGCAGGCAATCCAGATGGTCTATTTGTATTTTGCCGCGAGATCATCGATGTCACAGCGCCTTACGTGTGCGGGTTTAAGCCACAAATCGCCTATTTTTCAGCCATCGGGGCTGAGCCCGTTCTGCACAGACTGTGTCAATACATCAGAACAGAGTACCCAGACTTGGTGCTGATGCTCGATGCCAAACGTGGCGATATCGGTTCGACCGCTGAACAATATGCTGTTGAAGCGTTTGACCGCTACCAAGCCGATGCCGTCACCATCAATCCTTACATGGGCTTAGACTCAGCGCAGCCCTATCTGGATCGCGTTGACAAAGGCGTCATCGTCTTGTGCCGGACCTCTAACCCTGGTGGCGCTGACTTACAAGCAATCAGCGTTGATGGCGTACCCCTTTATCTAACAGTCGCTGAGATGGTGGCCAAGCGTTGGAACCAACACGGACAATGTGGTTTGGTTGTGGGGGCCACCTATCCTGAAGAATTGGCCCGCGTTCGCCAGTGTGTTGGCGACCAAATGCCTTTACTGGTGCCGGGGATTGGCGCTCAGGGCGGCGATATTCTGGCCACCTGTCAAGCAGGATGCAACAACAACGGCACAGGCATGATGATCAACTCATCGCGTGCCATTTTGTACGCCAGCTCAGGTGATGATTGGCACCAAGCCAGCGCCCAAGCGGCTCAAGCCACGCGTGACGCGATTAATCTTGCGAGAGGCGCTAATCAGTTATTTAAAAAAGGGAAAAGACAATGATTCAAGGCCTACACCATGCTGCTTATCGCTGCCGTGACTCGGCCGAAACAAGGGCGTTTTATGAGGATTTTCTGGGGCTTCCGTTAGCGCACGTTCTGCCCATCCACCAAACCAAAACCGGGCGTGACGTCACCGTTTTGCATACTTTCTATCGAATGGGTGACGGCTCTTTTATCGCCTTTTTTGAGGACCCCACACGCGCCTTTGACTTTAAGGCACAGCACGACTTTGACCTTCACATCGCGCTTGAAGTCGATGAAGTAACCTTGCTGGCCCAACAGCAAAAGGCGCTAGATCTCGGCATGGAAGTGCGCGGTATTTCTGACCACGGCTTTATCCACTCGGTCTACTTCAGAGATCCAAATGGTTATGTCGTTGAGCTCACCGTGGTCGACAAAACGTTGGATGGCAAAGAAGAGCAGGCACAGGAATTATTGAACCAATGGCAGGTCAACAAGACACTGCCAAAGCATTAGTACCTTGCGTGAATGGCTTGGAACGTCGGGGTTACGACTTTAGCCAAGCGATCAAGCGCTCTATAGAAAACATCACTGATGCTTGGCGTACGGCAGCACGGTCACCGGTAAACACATGGCTAACAGCGGTCACGACGGTGTCCTCTTCTGTGCGTCTCGCAAACCCAAACCAAACCATGCCCACTGGCTTGTCAACGCTGCCGCCCCCGGGCCCGGCAATACCAGTCGTCGACAACGCCAACGTCGCTTGGGGTGCCATGGCTAATGCACCGGCCGCCATTTGCTTGGCCACCACTTCGCTGACCGCCCCAAAGGCTTTCAGCGATTCTTGCGATACGCCAAGCTGAGCGTGTTTGGATGCATTGGTGTAGGTGATCCAACCCTGATCAAACCAAGCGCTACTACCGGGCACTGAGGTAAATGCCCCCGCCAATAAGCCACCGGTACAAGATTCGGCGGTCACCAGATGGTCGCCTGAGACGGTCAAATGACTCGCTAAAGTCAGGGCTAGGGGGTGCGCCCCTTGTTCAGTTTCTTGCATTATTATGCTGCTCCTTGCCAGGCTGGCCATAAGAAATACCACCACACGGCGATGGGGACGGCCGCGTAAAGCGCGGCAATCCAATCGTCAAGCATCACGCCCAAGCCACCTTTAAAGTGCTCATCAAGCCAGGCAATCGGCGCCGGCTTGGTGGTGTCGAAAATCCGAAACAACACAAAAGCAGTGATCACCACCCCAATATTCGATGGCAATACCCATAGTAACAACCACATGGCGACAATCTCATCCCAAACAATACCCACATGGTCGGCCACGCCAACCGCTTTACCGGCGTGCTCACAAATCCAAATGCCCAGTACCGCCAACACAACCAGCAATACTCCTAAAGTAGGCGCAGCAATCCAATGTTGCAAGGGCCACCAAAGCACCAAAGCCAAGACCGTGCCCCAGGTGCCTGAACCGGGTCGAATTAACCCGACGCCAAAGCCAAACGCCAGCAAACTAACAGGGTTTTTCAAGAGCCATCCCATTGTGGGCCAGGCCACGTGATGGCGTTGACTAACGTGGTTTCTAGCCATGCTGCTCGCCCCGCTTAAAGTGATCAAATCCCTGCGCAGTCAATGATTCAACAAGGCCATTGCCGTGGCGCAATCTTAGCCCTGGCGTTGGCGTCAGGGAACCCACCCGTGACAGGGGCACTGACAAAGCGATTGCCAGCTGTTCGATGGCGGCGCGTGATCGTCTGGGCGCGGTAAAACAGAGTTCGTAGACATCGCCACCATTTAGGACGGCCAAACGCTTGATGTTTTCTGGGAGGGTCTGAATCATGGGGTGAATCGGCAGTTGTTGCCAATGTATTTCGGCGCCACAGTTGCTCGCCTTTAATAGGTGCTGCAGGTCTTGCGTGAGCCCATCTGAAATATCGATCGCCGCGTGGGCATGAGGCAATAACGCTTGGCCCAAAGCGACTCGAGGCTCGGGCCGTTCAAGTCGCGCCCGAGTGGCTGCTAGCAACTCAGGCGAAATATTGACATCGCCTTGCAACGCCCTCAGTGCCACGTCAGCACCACCCAAGTCACCACTAACCCACAAATCGTCATCAATTTGCCCTCGGTTACGCCTGAGCCCGAGCTCGCCGCTGGGCAAAGTGCCCATAACCGTTACGCTGATAACCGTTCCAAACTCACTGGCGATGGTGTCACCGCCAATCAAGGGACATTGCCACTGGTCAGCCAACCGGTAAAAGCCGTCCGCAAACTCAGCGAGCCAATCGGCACGGGGTGTTACCAGACCAATTCCCAACAAACACGCCAAAGGTTTGGCCCCCATTGCTGCCAAATCGGAAAGATTCACCGCCAGCGCCTTGTGTCCGAGTGTGTCGGGCGAGACGTTAGCAAAGAAATGGCGCCCTTCAATGAGCAGGTCTTTACAACTCACCAAGTCCGTGTTTGGCGGCAATCTCAGGCGGGCAGCATCGTCGCCAACCCCTAAGATGCCTGCAGAGACAGGACGAGAAAAAAAACGCGCAATGACCGAGAACTCGCCCAAAGTCATTTGGGCTCGCTAGCGTCTTGACGACCCGCGATTGACTTCAGCGGCTCGAACCGTGGGTGCTAATTTATCAAGCACACCATTAACAAACTTAAAGCCGTCGGTACCACCAAAAGATTTTGCCAACTCAACGGATTCATTGATCGCCACGCGATAAGGCACATCAAGCTGGTAAGTGAGCTCATAGCTGCCAATCAATAAAATTGCGTGCTCAACGGGTGATAACTCGACCACTGGGCGGTCAAGATAAGGCTCGAAGGATTCCCGCAAACCCTCGGCTTTTTGCGTGACCCCCTGCCAAATCAGCGCAAACCAAGCGGCATCGGCTTGTGCAAACTGAGAATCATCACGCACATGGGCCTCAATGGCACCAATTTGGCCCTGATCACTTTGAACCAACCAAGCATAAGTGGCTTGCAGCGCAAACTCGCGTGCCCGTCGTCGCGCACTGCGCGGCTTGGCGTCACGTCGAGCACCTTCCTGGGCAGTGGCACTCACGCCTGTTTCAGCCATCATTGCTGGTCCGCGTCCTCATCATCTTCCCCGTCCTCGTCCTCGGCTTCTGGCTCGAGTGCCGCAATCAGGTTGGCCATTTCAACCGCAACCTGCGCACAATCACGTCCTTTGCCGCTGGCACGCTCGTCTGCCTGCGCTTCGTTTTCCGTGGTTAGGACCCCATTGATCACTGGAATACCCGTTTCAAGACCCACGCGAGAAATCGCCGCCGCACTTTCATTGCTAACGATCTCAAAATGATAAGTCTCACCACGGATCACTGCACCTAGCGCAATCAAAGCATCAAACTCAAGGGTTTCAGCCATTTGGGCCAGTGTGATTCCAAGTTCAAGCGCACCGGGTACTGTCACGATCATGATGTCGCGTTCATCGACGCCGAGCTCTTGAAGTTCCAGCAGACAAGCGTCTAGCTCGGTAAGGCCAACGGTTTCGTTAAAGCGTGCTCGCACGATACCGATGTGCAGGCCTTCACCGTTTAAGTCTGGGGAGATAGTGTAGGGGCTCATTCGATTTCCTGTGAAGGGTTGTTGACTGCGAAGCTTTCATCGTAACCGGTAACCGCCAACCCGAATCCAGGAAGCATGCTTGGCATTTTTCTGGGCCTGGCCATCAGGCGCATCTGTCCGACACCGAGATCACGCAAAATTTGAGCACCAATACCGTACGTTCTTAAATCCATTCGACCCGCTTTGCGAGCAGGACTCGCCTTCATTTCAACAGACCTCGCCTGAACTTGTGCAAAAACGTCAGCGGCCAAAGGATCCACATTTAGCAGCACGATCACGCCCACCGGTGCGGCGGCAATGGCTTTCATCGCGCGATCAACACCCCATGTGTGTCCTGGGCTTTCGGCATCGAGCAAATCCAGCAAGGTCGTCGGTTCGTGGACGCGAACCAAGGTTTCGGACTCACGGTCAATCTGGCCTTTAACCAGAGCCATGTGTGGCCTGCCGTCGACCGTGTCGCGATAAACCGTCAAATCAAACGCCCCCCAGGGGGTGGTAATCGGCCGCTGGGCCACCCGCTCGACCACCGACTCATGCTCACTACGGTATTGAATCAGGTCAGCAATAGTACCAATCTTAAGTTGGTGTTCGCGGCTGTATTCGATCAAATCAGGCAACCGCGCCATGGTGCCATCCGGCTTTAGGATCTCACAAATCACTGCCGCAGGGGTTAACCCGGCCATTTCCGTGAGGTCACAACCCGCTTCAGTATGACCAGCACGAACCAACACCCCACCAGGCACGGCCCTCAACGGAAAAATGTGTCCCGGTTGAACCAAATCTTCTGGCTTGGCATCAGCGGCCACAGCCACACGAATGGTGTGGGCACGATCAGCCACTGAAATGCCCGTTTCAACACCATGGGCCGCTTCAATCGAAACCGTAAAGTTAGTGCCATAAGCCGTGCCGTTACGGTTTGACATGAGGGGCAAATCCAACTGTCGGCATCGGGATTCAGTCAGCGTCAAACAGACCAAGCCGCGACCGTGGGTCACCATAAAGTTAATGGCTTCAGGGGTCACAAACTCGGCTGCCATGACCAGATCGCCCTCGTTTTCGCGATCTTCTTCATCAACCAACACCACCATTCGACCGGCGCGTAGTTCCTGCAAAATCTCGGTCACAGGCGCAATGCTTGCGGCCAGATGAACAGCGCTCTGATCTTGGTGTTGATCTTGGTTCTGATCTTGCGCTTGGGCCTGAACGGACGCTGGCGCGCCCTGTGTGGATGACATACAAAGCCTTTGCTTCTAAAAGCGGTTAATTCGAAGCGATTTATTCGTTTTAACCATTATAGATCTGTGCGCCCTCCAACAGTCGCTTTGCCCGACAGATTCTCGAACGAACCCGCTCACGCCTTCTAACGATGCTTGCCCCCTATCCTAGCCCCGTCACAACGACTGGCGTTGAATTATTTCAAAACAAAGACATGTCATCAAATTTGAGGCACAGTGTGAGTAACATCCGACTACATTATTTAGGTCACGATGATCATGTCAGAACAAGAACTCAAACTACACGTCCCAAAACCAGCCCGCGCAACGGTTAAAGCGGCCATGCACAGGGGCGCCGTCACTCGAGTGCGCCTGCGTGCCCAATACTTCGACACACCTGAACGCGCGCTGGTCAAGGCCGGCATTTCTTTGCGATTAAGACAAGAAGGGCGTATTTGGGTTCAAACACTCAAGATGTCGGGACCCAACCCCTTGTCTCGCCTAGAACTGAATCATCGGCGCCCCGATGCAACGCTAGATCTGTCGGTATACGACGATTCACCCGCCAAAAAGTCGCTGGTTAAAGCCGCCAAATCCCTCTCTGTCAGTTACGAAACTGACATACAACGGTTGTTTCGGCGAATTCGTTCACCCGCAGGCGTGGTTGAGGTGGCGTTTGATGTAGGGCAGATTAAAGCCGGGGGCCTAGTTCTGCCCGTATCCGAAGTGGAATTCGAGTTGGTTTCAGGGCAACTACAGGCTGTGTTTTTGCTGGGCCTGAAGTGGCAAGCCGCTCATCACTTGATATTAGACTTGCGTAGCAAAGCGGAGCGTGGCGATCGACTGGCCGCCTTGGCTCAACAGCTCGCAGGCTTGGGCGATGCACAAGAATCCGCCACGGCTGCCGCGCGAGCCGCTGCGGTCGCTTCTTTTTGGGCGCCACGACCCGTTATGCCCATCAGCCTGAAAGCGAGTATGAATTGTGAACAATCGCTGGCATGCGTGACGTTGGAATGTCTCGAACAAATTGCACGCAACAGCGCCGTTTTGGCAGAAGTCGACACCGCCAGTATCTGTCAGGCAGGCACCCCCGAGCACGTCCATCAACTGAGAGTCGGCATTCGTCGCTTGCGCTCTTGTTGGTCGCTGTACAAAGATCTCGCGCCGCTGCCACCAGACGCATGGCGAGAAGCGGTGAAAGACCATTTCTGCGCCTTGGGAACCACGCGTGACGACGACGTTTTGCGTGAATCGCTCATGCCGGTTCTCAACGCCGCCGGTCAACCACCCGTCGAATTCACACGCCACCACGACAATCACTCAGCCATGCACTTGGCGCGCAGTGTGCCTTACCAAAGATGGTTAATCGAGATGCTCGCTTGGGCTGTAGACGGCCACCCCATTCAGACTCCCTCGGCTTTAACAGACGACACATCGGCTCACCCTGCAAATCTGAAGACCACGCTGAAGAAAAAACTTTTCAAGTGGCATCAACGGGTACTTAGCGATGGTTTGAAATTTGATGCGCTTGAAATAGAAGCCAAGCACGACTTGCGTAAGCGCGCCAAACGACTGCGTTATGGTCTGCAATTCAGCGAATCGTTGTTGCCCGCAGCAAAACTAAAAAGCTATCGCAAGCAGCTCTCTCGCATTCAAGACATCTTGGGCGAGATGAATGACCTGTACGTTGCGCGTGAGAAGTTCGAAGGGATTCGCGACAATCAACCGCCCGCTTGGTTCGCTGTTGGGTGGATTGCGTCTCGCTTGGCTGTTTTGGACAAAGAGGCCAAGACGGCCTTTTCTGAACTTAAGGGCGCCGACCACTTCTGGGATTAACTTTAAGGGATCGACGACTGGACCATGGCTTGCGCGAACTCTTGTGCAACAAATGGCTGCAGGTCTTCGATTTGCTCACCAACGCCAATCCAGTAAACGGGCACTGGCCGACAACCTTGCCCGCCGCTGGCGAGCGCAGCCAACACGCCGCCTTTGGCCGTACCATCGAGCTTGGTCACAATCAACCCTGTCAGTCCAATAGCCTCGTCAAATGCCTTGATCTGGGTCAGCGCGTTTTGTCCGGTATTGCCATCAACCACCAGTAACACTTCATGTGGGGCGCAAGCATCAGCTTTGTTTATCACACGGCGGATTTTCTTCAGTTCTGCCATCAAATTCAGCTGTGTGGGCAATCGACCCGCTGTGTCAATCATCACCACATCCACTGCGCGTGCCCTACCCGCCGTCACGGCATCAAATGCCACGGCGGCTGGATCGCCCCCATCTTGAGCGATGACCGCCACATTGTTGCGTTGTCCCCACTCAATCAATTGCTCTCTGGCTGCGGCGCGAAACGTATCACCAGCGGCCAACAAGACGCTCGCGCCTTGTGTGCGCAAAGCGCGCGACAGCTTGCCAATTGAAGTGGTTTTGCCAGCACCATTGACCCCGGCAATCATCACCACGAGCGGTTTGGCTTCACCCACGTCAAACGGTTTCTCTAAAACACTCAGGTGCTGGCTCACCACACCCACTAGGGCTTGCCGAACGGCCTGCGGTTCGCTCAAGTTTTGCTGACGGACTTGCTTGCGCAGGGCTTGGATCAGTGACTGGCTTGCCGACACGCCCGCATCGGCCATAATAAGCGCTGACTCAAGGTCTTCGTAAAGGCTTTCATCAACGATGCCCCCAGAGAAAAGGCCACCAATGTTGCGGCCCGTTCGCGATAAGCCTTGGGTCAGTCGCCCAACCCAAGAGACCGGCGGTGGTTGACTGGCGCCAAGGGTCTCAGCGACCAGGGGATTGGCGAGTTCGGGCGGGTCTGACGGATCTGATGGCTCAAACGATTCAGGTTCGGCGGACGTAATCGTTGCTGGCTCTTGGGCTACGAAATCGTGGCCAGCCGAATCGGATAGCGGTTTATTTTTGCGGAAGAATCTAAACATGATGAAGAAGTATATTCGGATCGTTGCCGGTCAGTATCGAAGAACACCGATCGAAGTGCCAGATATTGCAGGGTTGCGTCCGACACCAGACCGTGTGCGTGAGACAGTTTTCAATTGGCTGACCCATTTTTGGGCCGGCGAGTTTGGCGACAAACAAGTCCTTGACCTCTTCGCGGGTAGCGGCGCACTTGGGTTTGAAGCCGCTTCCAGGGGTGTTAGCCACGTTCAAATGGTGGAGTCGGACCCCAAGGCCACGGCGGCCTTGCGTCATCTTCGCGACCGGCTCAAAGCCGATGTGGTTCGCATACAAGGCGGCCTCGCACAAAGCGCAATCACACGGATGGAAAATAGCCGCTACGATTTGATTTTTTTAGATCCCCCTTTTGGTAGAGGCTGGTTTCCCAGCATTCTTGAACAGGTTCTACCGTTGCTCAAACCCAACGCCTTGGTGTACGCTGAAAGTGAGGATCTCGTTTCGGCGCCAGATAACTATGTTGCATTGCGTCAAGCGCGCGCCGGTGCCGTACACTATCAATTATTTCAACGCACCACATCGCTAAAATGATCACTGCTATCTACCCCGGTACCTTTGACCCCCTGACTCGTGGCCATGAAGATTTGGTCCGACGAGCGGCCGGTCTTTTTGATGAAGTGGTCGTGGGCGTGGCTTTCAGTCACGCCAAGAAACCTTTTTTCACCGTTCAAGAACGGGTAGAAATCGCGCAAGAAGTCCTCGGTCACTACCCAAATGTTCGGGTAGCTAGTTTTTCGGGCCTGCTGAAGGATTTTGTGCGCGAGCAAAATGGTCGCGTCATTGTGCGAGGATTGCGTGCCGTCTCAGATTTCGAGTATGAGTTTCAAATGGCTGGCATGAACCGCCACTTGCTTCCAGAAGTCGAAACATTGTTCATGACACCTTCGGATCAGTATCAGTTTATATCCGGTACTTTTGTGCGGGAAATCGCACTCTTGGGCGGTGACGTGAGTAAGTTCGTGTTTCCATCTGTCGAGCGTTGGTTGCAAGCGAAGTCAAAAGAGCGACTCGAACAGTCTTGGCCGCAAGGCCAAACACCGACGTAAAAGTCACGGGTTTAAAGGCATACGCTCATGGCACTACGCATTACTGATGAATGCATCAACTGCGACGTATGCGAACCGCAATGTCCGAATGATGCCATTTCAATGGGCGAAGAGATCTATGTGATCGACCCGATGGCCTGCACCGAGTGTGTCGGTCATCATGACGAACCCCAATGCAAGGTCGTCTGCCCAGTTGATTGTATTGAGTTGCACCCCCAATTTAAAGAAAACCAAGAAGCCCTGATGCTCAAATACAAACGCCTCACGGGCACTCAAGCGTTGATCTAAACAAACAGATGGTTTTTAAGACGGTGGCGTCGCCTCTGGGTGTACTTTAACCAGACGACACGCCTGCCCCAACAAATTAGAAAACCAAGCCGCCACCAAGTCACCCTCATCGACAACATCAATGCTTTGATCACCAATCCATGCCAGCAACCGAACGCTGTCGTCGTCTTCGATCACGTCTAAATCGATGTCTAGGCGTAACATGCCGGGCGCTTTTAAGACCAAACAATCGTGCGCTATCTCAATAGACAACTTGCCTAAGTTAAGCGCTGCTGACCGTTGCAATTGCTGACACTGTGCATCAACCAATAACCAACGGTGATGGTAGGCTGCCGCATCAGGGTGGATCGCGGCTGGCGCGTCAACGATCGGATGGCTGGACATATTGAATTCCTTTCAATTTCGATTGATTAAAACAGGTATTGGCACCGTTTTTGGTCGCACCACTGGCGATTCGATACCGAGATTATCAAGTGGGCCTGACAACACAAATGAGAGCTCAGATTGACGGGTTCGAATTTGAATGCCTCGGGTCTGCAAATTGAGGTCCCCATTTAATTTGACACGCAGCGGTAAAGTCATCTGACCAGTGACCAAATCAATCGAACCCGCGCTCGCCGACACATCGCCCCAGGCACCCAAAGCCGTGAGCGAATCCGCACGGGCAACGCCATCAGACAGCTGCCAACGGCTCTGAAACCGCTCAACCACCCATGCCCCTTCAACGCCAAGACCGACTTGTTCAAGTGCCGCGTGAAAGGTCTCTGAAGCCTCAGGCTCAATACTCAGTCCTTGGGCTTGCGCTGTGATTTCACCGACTGGCACAGGATTGGCTTGTAATTGGGTGCTCAATAGCAAGCGATCCAGACTCACTAGGGGCTGCTCAACCACAACATTCTCAACGCGGGCGCGCTGCACCACGTTGAATTGCTCGACGACAAACGTATCAATTTGTAGCTGCCAAGGTACGCCTTTTATTGCACCAAGACGCTGCCAAGGGCGCTTGAATGCCTGCGCACCCAATACGCCTTGCTCACCCATTTGCGATAACAACGGCTGCCAATGCCTGCCCGTACGCCAAACAGTGACATCGCTTAGGCGGATTGCATTAACCCTCACTTGACCGCTGAGCAACCCCTGCCAACCGAGGTCGAGACGAAACTGACCAATACTGAGCCACGCTTGCTTGTCTTTTGGATCTGTTACCACCAAATCGTCAGCCGCGATGGTAAGCGTGGGCCAAACAGACAGGTCCATCGACCCGTTCACCACCACGTTTGGGTGCACCCAATGCTTGAGCGCCTGCTTCAATAGACTGTGTCCAAGCGGTGTGTTTAGCGTTACCAACAATAGGGACAACAACAAAGCCAGCAGGACCAGAACCCAAGCGCACGATCTGAACAACAGTCTCACGACGCAGCGTCCTCCATTATTTAGCCTTCAGTTTTTGGGCACCCACGATGGTGGTATTGCCAGTGTATCTTCGTGACCGATCAAACAATCGGTTGTGTTTAACCGCGTCGCTAACCAGTGGGCCAATCGCACGTTACTGACTTGGCCTGTTTGCTCGACGGCTTGGACCATACCCTGATGCAGCAAATCTAACAATGCGCGGTGCTGCGAACTCAAATGCCATGCACTGTCACCTCGCACCACCGTAAAGTGCTCGGCTTGCAAACATTGCGCCAAAACAGCGGCCGCCTGTGGACCAGCGGCCACTCCAAACCCTTTATCGGTCATTTGGTGGGCATGAAAGGCCGTCAACAAGTCCTCATCGGCCTCATGCGTTGGGTGCCACGCGCAGCGACCATCATAAGTCAGCACTGTGTAAAAAGGCGTTTTAAGCGCACCACAAAATCGCGCCATCCAAACCGGGGAAATCAAATCAAACAATGCTGCAGCGGTAACCATGTCAGGGTTTGAATCAACCAGAACATGCTCGATGTCTTGGTTTAAATCGGCTCTTAGCCAGCGGATTGATACCGTCTGACCAGCCTTGCGCACTTGCCAGCCATCAGCTTGCTCTGACAAAATTTCATCTGCCCACTGGGCGGTCAATTGGCGTGACACATCGAGCAGCGCTTGGTCGTAATCAACGAGCGTCCACTCTTGCTTGCTTCCAAGCAACGGTACCAGCGCACGCATATTTGATCCGCTGCCAGAACCCAAGTCGAGCAAGCGTAGGCCCAACAAATCAACGCCATGGCGCTGGCGCAAACAATCCAGCATGGTAGCCTGCACCGATGCACTGCGACTGACATGATCCACCGGCTCGCGCAGGCCCAACCAATGTGATGAAAAACCACTCATGCGGACCTCGGCTCAAGAACAAATTGTGATTTCAACATGTCAGAAAAATAACCCTCTTGGGTGTGTAACTCATCGAATGACCCGGCTTGCACAATCTTGCCATCAACCACCACTAACACCTTGTCGGCCTGTTTGATGGTGGAAAGTCGGTGCGCAATCACCAGTGTCGTGCGTGATTGTCGAACCCGCTCAAAGGCTTGAACCACAGCGGCTTCGGTCTTTGGATCGAGGGCGCTGGTCGCCTCGTCAAGAATCAAAATGGGGGGGTCTTTCAATAGCGCCCGCGCAATCGATAGCCGCTGGCGCTCACCACCCGATAATGAGCGACCCCGCTCGCCTGCCAAAGACGCAAAACCATGAGGTAACTGCTCAATGAATTCAAGCGCACACGCTTGGCTGGCCGCTTGGCGCAATTGCTCATCAGTGGCCTGCGGATTGCCCACACGTAAGTTTTCCGCCACAGATCGGTTAAAGAGCAAGGTCTCTTGAAAAACCACGCCAATATTGCGCCTCAGTCCTAAAAGTGTGAACTGTCGAATATCAACACCATCGATCAAAATCGCGCCGTGTTGGGGGTCAAAGAGCCGATAAAGTAACGCCAAGGCTGTCGTCTTACCGGCGCCCGAAGGCCCCACCAATGCCACAGTCTGTCCGGGCATGATTTGAAAACTCATTCCATCGACAGCCAGCCGACGATCGTCATAACCAAACCCCACCGCATCAAAAGTGATCGCCCCACTGAACCGACCGGGGTCACGCGCATTCGGCGCTTCAGGCACTTGCGAATTGACATCCATGACTTCAAAAAACTCACGCAGCTTGGGGGCTTCGAGCGACAAGCGATTGGCAAATCCGACCGCTTGCTCCAAACGACCGATGATCAGGCCAGCAAAACCAATAAAGGTCACGATTTCACCAATCGAAATCTGCCCGTGCGTAAACAACCAAAGACCCAGCAATAGCATTGCCAAGACGGCAAGCGTGGTCGCTGAACGCGATAATACCGTGATGACAGCCCACCATGACAGCGCTGGAAATTGAGCCCTTAAGACTTGCTCACTTAACGTTTTTAGCGTGCCCACTTCTTGTTGCACCCGAGTGAAGCTTTGCACCAAGGCCACATTACCCAGGGTATCGGCCACATGCTCAGCCAAGGCCGAATGGTGATGCTCAACCGTTCTTTGCAAGACATCCGTTTGACGCATCACAAAGGTTGTCATGGCCACAAATAAAACACAGAGCGCCAATAAAAGGCACGCCATTTGCCAATTTAAAAAGAAGGCAACAGGCATCAACACCACAATGGCCAAAAAAGCGGCCAAGTGATCTCTGAAAAAACTCAGCCAGATTGACCACAATGCATCGGTCCCTTGCAACATGATTTTCATCAGGCGACCAGAATGTTTGAGATCACGGTGATGTGTGGGCAACTGCAACACATGCTCAAAATAGTCACGCAAAACCGCGTGTCTTTGGGCATGCGCCAAACGATCTGCGAACAAGGCCACCAGCACCGCGCTCACGATGGCAAACAAGCCAACCAAAACCCAAGCCGATAAAAGTGGCGTCAGTGCCGCCCAAAGCACATTTGAATGGATAGTCGCATCACTGGTCTGTCGAATCAAAACATCAATCACTCGCCCAAACAAAATGGGTTCGGCGAACACGGCACAGACGAGGAAAAAGTTGGCCAACGCCAACCACCAGCCGGTGCGCTTTTGTGACCCGAGCAATGCCAACACGCGAGCGTATAGGCGCAGCCACGTCATGACTTATTGTCCGCTATCTAACCCGACGCGGGTACTACTCGCGGCAGGTTGCAAAGGGTCTAATGCGCACTGAAGGCTTTGAATCAGCAGGCAGGGCTGTACCTCATCTGGTACGGTAAGCCAGCCGTTGCGGCAAAAAAATTCGCCCACTGACAGCTTGGCGCTCAAAACGGCGAGCGGAATCACCACCCACAACCCGCCCACAAACAGCGCCAATAACGGTAATGCCTGGGGGTGTGTGAATACCAGCGGCAGCGCTAACAACACAGCAAAGACCGTGTGCAAGCCAAAGACGCGCGTCGCCATTAACCAGCCAAGTGAAGTGTCATCTCGGTTTTGTGCCGCCCAAGTGGCACGCTTGCCCAACAGCAAACCCAACACCGCAAGCGTTTGAGAAAACCACAATACAGGACTGATCACAATCGAGAAAACCGTTTCAAGCAAAACCCCAAAACCAAACCGACCTGCACCCCCAAAAGCCTTTCTTTGGTCAGCTTGCGACACCACTGCAAAGACACTCACTAATTTTGGAGCAAGAATAAGGACCCATAGACCTGCCAATGCTACCAATAGGTAGCCGAGATCAAGCACTGCCGATAAGGTAGGTGCTGTGCTAATTAAGGCTACCATTGCAGCTGTGCCAAGTAACCAAGCTGGTCCTGCCAAAAACATCAGAATAGCCAAAATCAATTGCACCCGGCTGGTGACTTGCAACCCAGGAAGCGTCAAAAAATGAAGGTATTGCATGTTGCCAGCACACCAACGCAAGTCGCGCTGCACGAAGTCCAGCAAGTTCAGCGGGTTTTCTTCGAAGCTCTCGTCTTCGATCGGCAACACCCTAACCTCACTACCCGCGCGGCGCATCAATACCGCTTCAAGCTGATCATGGCTTAGCACGTGCATTGATTGCCCGCGCCGGTCCTTCAAAATGGGTAACTGGCAATGTTCAATAAAGGGCTTCAGTCTGATGGCCGCATTATGGCCCCAGTAAGGACCACAATCACCTTGCCACCAGGCACTGCCTAGCGTGTACGATCGCATGCCCAACCGCATGCCAAACTGAAAGAATCGGGTAAAGGCGCTTCTCGAAGGCAAGCCAACGACCAAGCCTTGCAAGATGCCGATTTCTGGTCGGCGGTGTATCGTATCGACCAAGCGGTTAAGGGCTTGGGCGCTCATTAAGCTATCGGCATCAAGCACCACGGCCAGCTCGTGATCGTGGCCCCACTGCTGACAAAAGTCTTTGATGTTGCCCGCTTTAAACCCCGTGTTCACCTCACGACGCCGGTAGGTGATCGTCATCTGCTCACGCCAACGCTCGGTCAACATAACAATCGCTTCGGTCTCTTTGACGGTCCAAGCCTCATCGGCTGTGTCACTGAGCACGTAAAGATGAAATCGTTGCATCGACCCATTGGCCTGCAAGCTTTCTAACATCAGCGTCACGTTTCGAACCAAACGCGCCGGCACTTCGTTACGGATGCATAACAACAATGCTGTTTTGGATAGGCTCGTGGGTTGGGGCTGAGGCGTCTCGCAAAGGGATGGACTGACTTTTTCTAAAGGATTGGCATAAAACAGCGTTAACCACAAACCAATCATGCCGTTACAAAACCCAACGGCCAGCCAAGGCATGGTCGTTGCGAGCGCCAACAAAATGATGCTGTCAAGCAAACCGAAACCACCGGGTGCGAGAGCTTGCGCCATTAACCCAAGCACGCATAATGAGCACACCAAAACCAATAAAACGAACAAGACACGCCTTCGCGCCATTATCGTCGCACCATAATAAGCAGGGTTAAAGTTAGAGTGGGGGTTTGAAACCGAGTTCCGAGTTCCGAGTTCCGAGTTCCGAGTTCCGTTAACGGTTTGGCTTGGCATCGGCAGACGCCGCCGAACGTTAGCCCTATAATTTGCAAGCGGCTTCAGTATAGGCGACTCAAGCAATCGAAGGCGACAACTCTCATTATCTCACAGGCCATTTTTAGTGAACAACTCATCTGTGTTGGCGCATGCCCTCTGGTACGTCAGGCCCAGTCAGGCCGAAATTCGGTCTGAGACTCTTCACGCAGGGCCAGGCGATGACTGTTTGGTCCGTGCCCTGCACAGCGCCGTGAGTCGTGGCACAGAGTCTCTCGTGTTTCACGGCCAAGTTCCCGAAAGTGAATACACGCGCATGCGGGCGCCTGCCATGGGCGGCCAATTCCCCTTTCCCGTCAAATATGGCTATAACCACGTGGGTTTGGTCGAACAAGGCCCTGCTGAACTTGAAGGCCAGCGAGTGTTTTCTCTTTGCCCTCACCAAACCGCGTTTTTCGCCCCAGCAGCTAGCCTTTGTCAGCTACCAGACGCTTTGCCTGGCAACCGAGCCGTTTTGGCTGCCAACATGGAAACCGCCCTGAATGCTGTTTGGACGGCTAAAGTTGGGCCCGCCGATCGCATCGCCGTGGTCGGTGGCGGCGTCGTGGGTCTGTTGGTGGCCTATTTGTGCGGACAACTGCCAGGGGCCCAAGTCACCTTGATTGACCTCTACCGTGGGCGCGCCACCCTTTGTCATGCACTTGGCGTTCAATACGCTCATCCCGATGACCTCATCAACCTTCAGGCCGACACCGCCAATTGCGACGTTGTGTTTCACACCAGCGGCCAGCCCGCGGGCTTAACAACCGCGCTAGAACTCGCGGGTGATGAGGCCACCGTGGTCGAACTCAGCTGGTACGGCACGCGCCGAGTCGAGATACCGCTCGGGCAAGCGTTTCACAGCCGTCAGCTGCAACTGTTGTCGTGCCAAGTCGGTCACATTGATGCCGCCCATCGCCCCCGCTGGGATTACCGCCGTCGTTTGCAAGCGGCCATTAATCTATTGCTTGACGACCGCTTAGACCACCTATTGGTTCCAGCCATCGCGTTTGAAGATGTTCCCAATCAATTGGGGCATTTGTTGGACCCCACACACCCGGCCTTATGCCAGGTGATCGACTATCCATCAGGGAGTTCGTATGTTCGCTATTGAAGTTCGTGACCACGTGATGATTGCGCATTCTTTTAAGGGTGAGGTGTTTGGCCCCGCTCAAGCCCTACATGGCGCCACCTTTGTGGTTGACGCAGCGTTTCTGGCCAAGTCACTCGATGTCAACAGCATCGTGATTGATATTGGTCGAGCGATGGATGTTCTGAAAGCGCTTTTGCAACCCTTGAACTATAAAAACCTCGACGAGGTGCCAGCCTTCAAAGGTCAGAACACCACCACTGAATTTTTAACCAAATACGTGTTCGATGGCTTGGCCACTGCCGCCCGTGACAACGCGCTCGGTCGCCCAGGTCAGGAGTTGCATTCGATTCGCATTACCATTTCCGAGTCTCATGTTGCCCGCGCATATTACGAAGCCGAACTGTGGCCGCAAAAATAACATTCGCCTACCCTGGTGATATTGACACCTTAACTGGCGGCTACCTGTACGACAAACGCGTCATGCTTGGTCTACAAGACCTAGGCTGGGACGTGCAGAGACTGAGTCTGGGCGATGGATTCCCAACGCCCAGTCCAAACACCTTGGATCAAGCCATCGATGAATTGATGGCAGTCGACACCGATCGACTGTTGGTGATCGACGGTTTGGCGTTGGGCAGTTTTGGGCAACGCGCTGAAACTTTGGCCAAGCGCCACCCCTACATCGCCTTGGTGCACCATCCCTTGGCAAAAGAGTCAGGTTTAACAACTCAACAAGCCCAGGTATTTTTTGACAGTGAGAAACCAACGCTGGCTCATGCCTCATGTGTGGTGGTGACAAGTCTCACAACGGCCGACACGCTGGTGACCGAATACAACGTCCCCCGTCAAAACATTCACGTTGTGATGCCAGGTCTTGACCTCCCACCGCAACGCGTTCAACCAAAATCATCCATCCCATTCGAAGGGGGACCGCTTCAGTTTTTAGCGGTTGGCGCTTTGGTACCACGCAAAGGCTTTGACGTTTTGCTGGAGGCTTTGCATATGGTGGTAAACCACGACTGGTTACTCACGATCGTGGGCGATGCCAGCCGTTCGCCTCAAACCACTGCAGCCATTCAGGCACAAATCATCGCACTGGGTTTGACCTCGCGCGTGACGCTCGCAGGCCCGCTATCGCCCAAGGCCTTGGCTGAGCAATATCGCTGTGCTGATGTGTTCTTACTGGCGTCTCATTACGAGGGCTACGGCATGGCTTTCGCCGAGGCCCTGGCATGGGGTCTGCCCGTGATCGGCACCACGGGTGGGGCCGTTGAGCAAACCGTTCCCAGCGAAACAGGCCTTTTGGTCGCGCCCGGACAACCCGAGGCTTTCGCCGCTGCCCTGATGCAAATACTCAAAGATCCCGCCAAGCGCGAACGCATGCGGCTAGCCGCACAACGGCACGGCCAGCAATTACCCACTTGGGCTGACACGGCACAAGCCTTTGCAAAGGTCCTTTCAAAGGTTTAAATAAGGGCTTTTAGGTCGCACTCGATGAGCATGTCCTCATCGAGCTGATAAGCCTGCATCCGAAACCGTTGGGCTTGGGCCAATTGACTAAGCGGCGGCCGTATAACGCCTGGCGTACCCGCACCCAACAACATCGCAGAACTCAGAAAATGCAAATAATCGATGCTGTTGGTGGTCATAAACCCCGCAATGGTGGCCGGCCCACCTTCAACCAACACCCGCTGGCAACCAGCCTGCTCTAGCCATTGCAACACCAACAAGGGCGACAGTCGCCCAGAGTCATCAAGCGCCATGGGGGCCACCGTCACGTGTGGCGGCAACGACAAATCAGTCGCTTGCCTGGCGGTCATGACCACTGTCTTGGCCGCTCGATCATTCAATAGCGTGGCCTGGCTCGGCACCCGACCATTCGGATCGAGAACCACCCGCATGGGATTTGTCCCTTCGACCAATCGAACCGTGAGCTTCGGATCATCAGCGACCACTGAACCCACACCAACCACCACCGCATCGGCCCACGCCCGTAAGGCGTGCAAGTGCTTCAGCCCCCCGGCGTGATTGATGTATTTGGATTGACCCGTCGCTGTGGCAACCTGACCATCAAGCGACTGACCGATCTGGGCGATCACCATTGGACCAGCCGAGCTTGGTTTGGGCGCTTTGGGTGCCCAAGTTTCGCGCTCATGAACACGATGATTTGGCAAAGTGGGCAATCCTTTTAAAAAATCGATCCCCAGCGTGACGAAACCGAGGGTAATCCCGCTCTTTGTCGGGAATTCGCTGTAAGATCAAGACAAATATTAAACCTTTGTGGCATTACTTTGTCTTAATCGTTTTTCCATTTAATGGTCTTTCCCATTGTCACCATTGCCGTATAGCCTCAACTCGATGAACACCGCCATCATTCAATCATCTTTGAAACCACAACTCGCATCTGAATGCTTGATTCAGGTGGAGCGAGCAGTCAGCGAACTTCGCAGAGGCCGCGCGTTGCCTGTCAACTCTGACCGCAATACTCGATTAATCGCCGCCATCGAGACCATTGATCCAGAGGCGCTAGAACAGTTTCAATCGTCACCCGTTTCATCAACCTACGTTTTGATTACAGGTCAGCGCGCCAAACGCTTGGGGTTTAATGCGCCTGAGCACGCGACAGTCTATCGCCTGTCCTCTCCCAATGGCCTACCGACCGAGGAGCTACGCGCCGTCACTGATCCCATTTGGTCAAAAGATCGCGCCTCGCTGCCCACCGATCTGTCGACGAAGTGGTCATTGACCGCATGCGACGAAGTTGACGCGATGTGTATCAAGCTCATCAAACATGCTGAGCTTTTGCCTGCGGCCATCGTCACCGACCGTAAAAACACAACCGATGCCAATCCTTGGTCGGTTCAGTCGAGCCAAATCTTACAAGGCATTGAGCAACAAGCACGGTCTTTGCAAGTGGTGAGCGAAGCACAAGTGCCGCTTGAAGATGCTGAACTGGCAAGAATTGTGGCCTTTCGCCCAACCGATGGTGGCACGGAACATTTGGCCATTGTGGTGGGCGAGCCAGACCTAACCCAACCGGTATTGATTCGACTGCACTCTGAGTGTTTTACGGGAGACCTTTTGGGCTCGTTGCGTTGTGACTGTGGTCCACAATTGCGTGGCGCGATCGCCCAAATGTCCCAGGCTGGCAGCGGCATTTTGTTATACCTCGCACAAGAAGGCCGAGGCATTGGTCTGATCAATAAGTTGCGTGCCTATCAACTACAAGATGCCGGCCTAGACACCGTTGATGCCAACCTTGCCTTGGGCTTCGAAGAAGACGAGAGAGATTACTTGCCCGCTGCACAAATGTTGCAGTTGCTCGGGGTTAAGAGTGTGCGCTTAATGACCAACAATCCCAGAAAAGTTCAAGCCTTAAATAACCTAGGTATTGAAGTCGCCGAGCGGGTTGCTCATGTGATGACCGCCAATCAACACAACAGAGGGTACTTGTTCACCAAAGGCACGCGCGGTGGTCATCTGTTTGACGTCAGCCACCCCCCCAAAAAAAGAGATGAGCAAAGCAACTAGCCGCGGTTTTTAACGCGTCTTTAATGGCACCAGCACTTGATCCGCTCCAAACTCAGTCGGCTCTGATGCATCAGCCCGGCATAACCGTCGTTGTGGGTTCAAGTGCCAAGACTATTATTTTCTGGCGCGAGACAGTACGCGCCCAGGACGTGCGCCGGTTGCCTTACCATGATCCCAAACCACAACACCATTCACAATCACAGCATGAATGCCACGTGCCATCGCGATGGGATTTTCGTATGTCGCCACCTCGTCAACCGTCTCTTCGTCAAACAGCGTGAGGTCGGCATACGCACCCTCTTTGAGAATGCCACGATCTATCAGTCCAAAGTTAACAGCCGTCAAACCGGTCATCTTGTGGACCGCCGTCTCAAGTGAAAACAGGCCTAACTCGCGTCTGTAGTGTCCAAGAACACGAGGAAATGTTGACCAAAGTCTGGGGTGCGGTGATGCATCGTGAGGCAGGCCGTCAGAGCCAACCATGGTTGGTGCGAATTGCAGAATCTTTTGAACATCGCCTTCGTCCATACGGAAATAGATCGCGCCAGCGGGCAGCAAACGATCAACGGCATCGGCTTGAGATACACCCATTTTCTCCGCGATTTTGTCCAAATCTTGCCCGGCATACTCGGGCAATGATTTAGACCACGTCACGATGACGCGCGAAGAGGTTTGTGCACGGCTCATCGAGAGCACAGTAGAGCCCGCCGTGTATGGGTAGCAATCCAAACAGATTGGCTGCTTTGCCATGCTTTGGCGGATAAACTCGAGCGTCTCATCCGAACGACCATGGTTTTTTGCGCCAACTAACTTGTGGTGTGAGATAACCACCGGCACGTCCACCTCCCGGCCAATACGGAATGTTTCCTCGAGCGAATCCATGATGCCGTCGGCCTCATCGCGCATGTGCGTGCAATACAAGCCGTTGTAATCCTTGAGGGGTCGACAAATTTCAATCACCTCTTCGGTGGGTGCGGAAACAGCAGGCTCATAAAATAGGCCTGTTGATACGCCGATGGCACCGGCCTGCATTGCCTCGACCACGAGTTCGCGCATCGCTTGAATTTGTTCAGTGGTTGCTGGCTTTTCAAAATCATCCATCGTTGCCACGCGCAACGTTGTATGACCCACCAACATCGCCCGATTGGTCGTTGAAGGCTCAGCGCGCAACGCATCCAAATACGACTTGAAACTGGGGAATCGGAACCAACCCCCCTCATCATCCAACAAGTTCAAGGGTGGCGTGACGGGGTCAGGAATCGGTCTGGGCATTGGAGCAAGAGACACGCCGCAATTACCCCCAATGATGGTGGTCACGCCTTGGCTGACCTTTGGGGTCATCTCAGGATTGGACAACATCATGCGATCGTCATGGGTATGGGCATCAATAAAGCCCGGCGCTGCAACCTGTCCCTTTAGATCAATTTCTTCCTTTGCCGTACATTCAGAGAGATCGCCTATTTGGGTAATGCGATCGCCGTTAATGCCAATATCGGCATGAAACCGATCCGCACCCGTCCCATCAATCACGGTCGCATTTCTAATTAGCAAATCAAACTGTGTGCCCATTACCTCAATCTCCAAATAGACGACAAAAATCAAACCCGAATCAAGCCATAATTTTGCGCCTTTGTCGCCAAGATCACAAAAAGCCTGACAGAAACTGTGGCGACTCGCATACCGTGTACGGTGTGGCAGCCAGAGGCTGCAGATTAACGCCTTAGAGCAGGTCCCAACATTCCGGGCCGGTGATTCGTTTTAAATCGGCGCGAACCAGCCACTGGGGCGATACGAATGACAATACCGCGCTAGACGTTAAACAGAAAATTCAACACGTCACCATCGAGCACCACATATTCTTTGCCCTCGGCTCTGAGTTTGCCCGCTTCTTTCGCACCCTGTTCACCTTTGTGCGCAATGTAATCATCGAACGCCACGGTTTGCGCCCGAATAAAGCCGCGTTCAAAGTCGGTGTGAATCACACCAGCGGCTTGTGGTGCGGTGGCTCCGATGGGCACCGTCCAAGCGCGGACCTCTTTGACCCCAGCCGTAAAATAAGTCTGTAATCCCAATAATTTAAAAGCGGCTCGAATCAGTCGATCCAGACCAGGCTCTTCCATACCCATATCCTGCAGAAAAACCGCTTTGTCTTCGTCGGACAAATCAGCCATTTCTGCTTCCATGGCGGCACAAATGGCAACCACTGGCGCTTGCTGTTTGGCGGCGTAGGCTTGTAATTTATCCAGCAACGGGTTGTCTTTAAAGCCTTGGTCACTGACATTACCGACGTACATAGCGGGCTTGGCCGTGATGAAACAAAGGGGTTTTAGAAGCAGCTGATCATCTTTGGTCAGATCCATGGTGCGGATGGGTTTGCCTTGATCAAGATGGGCCACGCAGGCCTGCAACAAAACGACCAGTCGCTGCGCATCCTTTTCACCCGCCCGTGCATTTTTATTTTGTCGATGCAGTGATTTCTCTGCGGTTTGCAGATCAGCCAAGGCCAACTCTGTCTCAATGACTTCGATGTCAGCAATCGGGTCGACGCGACCGGAGACGTGAATGACATTATCGTCTTCAAAACATCGCACAACGTTCACGATGGCATCCGTCTCACGGATGTGCGATAAGAACTGATTACCCAATCCTTCACCTTGGCTGGCACCCGCAACCAAGCCAGCAATATCCACAAACTCGACCGTAGCGGCCAACACTCTTTCGGGATGCACAATATCAGCGAGTTTTTGCAAACGCGGGTCAGGTACTTCAACCACACCCACGTTCGGTTCAATCGTACAGAACGGATAGTTTTCAGCGGCGATTTGCGCCTTGGTTAAGGCGTTAAATAAGGTCGATTTACCGACGTTGGGAAGACCAACGATGCCACACTGCAATGCCATGAGAATTCCATAAAAATGTTCAAGTTGCTTGAGTTTAACCTCGTGGGCGCCTGAGCTTGCGACATGGTATCTTGCCAATCAAGATTCACCCTTTTTGATGCCGACTTAAAAAACCACCGCGCGCCATGAACCCAAGCCCAGCAATGACCCATCCCGCCTTAGTGGCTCGCCTGCAACAACCCCTCGCATCCCTGCCAGACATGCTGCGCGTGATCGCCAAAGAGCAGCCCGAACACTTGGCCTTGGTTTTGAATGACGAGTCACTGACTTACAGCGCGTTCGATGCTTTGGTAGAGGCAGTAGCCGCTAGCCTACAGCGCGATGGCCTGACCCCTGGGCAAGTGGTTGCTATCTGCGCACAAACATCGCTGCGCTACGTCGCACTCTATTACGGCACGCTTCGAGCCGGTGGCGTTGTGGCGCCGCTGCCACCATCGGCCACCGCTGACAATCTTTCAGCCATGCTAGAAAACAGCCAAGCGGGTTGGTTATTCATTGACCAGTCCATCAACGCTCACTGGCCGGTTCAACAAATTGCCACAGCGCTACACCGCCTAGCGATTGATGACAGTGACTCAGCCGTTGCCTGGTCGACTTGGCTGTCCACAACCTGTTCACTGAGTGCCGTCGTCATTGAGCCTTCTTCGCCGTTTAATCTCATCTACTCTTCAGGCACCACCGGCGTACCCAAGGGCATCATGCAACCCTGCAGCATGCGTTGGTCACACACCCAACGCGCGTGGGAGACTGGCTATCGCCCCGAATCGGTATTACTCACGACGACACCGCTCTACTCCAACACCACATTGGTGGCCCTATTGCCTGCCTTAGCGCTTGGATCCACGTGTGTCATGATGGCAAAATTCGATTCCTTTACGTTCTTGCAACTGGCTCAGCGTTATCAGGTCACCCACACGATCTTGGTGCCAATCCAATACCAGCGCATCCTCGATCGACCTGAGTTTGATGACTTCGACCTATCAAGTTTTCTGTGTAAGTTCTCCACCAGCGCGCCTTTCTCAGCGGCACTCAAAGCCGCTGTGCTTAAGGGCTGGCCAGGCAGTCTGACCGAAATTTACGGCATGACTGAAGGTGGTGGACGCTGCGAGCTTCGCGCCCACGAGGATCAAACCAAACTGCACACCGTCGGACAGCCCGCCAGCGGCTGTGACATTCGAATCATCGATGATCATGGCATTGAAGTGGCGCGCAGACAACTCGGTGAAATCGTCGGCCGATCAGCGGCCATGATGGTGGGTTACCACCGTCAACCCGACAAAACACGTGAAGTCGAATGGTTCAGCCCCGATGGGCTGCGCTTTATACGCACCGGTGATGTGGGTCGCTTTGACGAAGATGGCTTTTTGATTCTCGGCGATCGAAAGAAAGACATGTTGATTTCGGGTGGCTTTAACATTTACCCCACTGACCTAGAAAGTGAACTTGCGCAGCACTTGGCCGTGGCCGATTGCGCGGTTGTGGGTGTGGCCTCTAAGCGCTGGGGAGAAACACCAGTGGCATTTGTGGTGCTCAAAGAAAAGCACCCTGAAGACGCTCAAAGTTTATTGCAATGGACCAATGCTCGCGTTGGGAAAACGCAGCGCTTAGCATGTTTAGAAATCGTCGATGAACTGCCGCGCAATGCCATCGGCAAGGTTCTCAAGCGTGAACTTCGTGAGGATTTCGCCTCACGACACGGAGCACTTGACTAAGCTTGATTAGAACAGATTGGGTCTTGTCAGATCAGACCGGCTTCTTTCAACCAACGAAAGGCAAGCCAAGCGACCAAGAGCGGCCCAAAGTTAAACAGTGCATGCAAAATAATCGCCGTGCCGATGCCACGATTAACTCGAATCCAACCCAATACCAAACCGGTAAACCACTGCGGTAACACCAAAAGTGGATACATCCACCATACCACCGAGGTGAGCGTAAAGTTATAGATATGCAAGGCCGCGAAAGCAGCCACTGACACGTGAAACACCCAAGCAAACCAATGTCGATAAAGTCGCAGCCATGGTCGGGCAGAGACCGAGGGCACACGGGCTTGGCGTGTGAGTCGATAGATCAATAAGACAGCGACCGCGAACATCATCGACTGGGCAAAGCCAACACCTTGCCAAAGGGCCAGGACTAGAAAAGGTATCAACCACAGGGCCATGGCAGGCCGACGTAGGCCATACCGAAACAAAATTTCTTCGACCAAAGGCGCCCACACCAAAGCCAAAAGCCAGGGCAAATTCTCTGGGTCAACGCGGTGGGTGGCGCCGGCTTGATTGGCCACACTCATCACGATCGGGCCAAATATGAATAAATTGATCCCCCAAAGAATGCCTGCCCACGCCAACAGTCGACCCAAGCCAATGTTTGGCAACCAGTCTAGCAACCATGCGGGTTGAGGGGAGACTTGGCGGCAGCGATACCCCAACCTTGGGCGCAAACAAAAGGCCAAAAAATCACGCCATTCGTCAATCCAGCGAACATCTTTGGGGCTTGAGTTACGGGCCACTTGGGCGGCGCTATTAGGGGTCTGTGGGGGGTTCATCGCGGTGTAATTGCGTCACGGCTTTGCTGATTTGACCGTCGAGCAACAGCGTCATCACCGCGTCAATTCGGTCCAAACTTTTATCAATGACAAGCTGCTCTTCTTGCCTAGGGGGGTGAAGCACAAAGTCAGCGACCCCTTGCTGTAAACCCAATCGACGCGGGTGCCCGATGCCTACCCTCAGTCTCAAGAAATCAGGAGAACCAAGACAAGCCTGAATGTCTCTTAATCCATTGTGCCCAGCGTGGCCGCCCCCACGCTTACAGCGCACTTGGCCCGCAAGCAGGTCAAGCTCATCGTGCACCACCAAAACCTCTTCGACGGGGATTTTGTAAAAGCGCGCCAATGCAGCCACCGCTTGACCCGAGCGATTCATGTAGGTGCTAGGCTTTAACAACCACAATTGCCGACCACCGAATCGCGCCTTGGCGAGATCACCAAAGAAAGACTTATCAGGGGTAAAGCGAGTATTCAAGGCGTTCGCCCAACGATCGGCCAACCAAAACCCAACGTTGTGGCGCGTTCGCTCATACTCGCCACCAGGGTTACCGAGGCCAGCAATCAGTGTGATTGGTGTCGTGTCCATAAATGCGCACCAGTAAAAAACCAAAACAAAAAACAAACCCCGTTGACGATATCACCAACGGGGTCATGTGGGCGATATACACCCACCCAAAAAATGACAGGCTTATGCGCTGGGTTCTTCTGTCCCGGCGTCTTGGGCCTCATCGCCTTTTTTGGCAGCAGGAACGTTAATGGAAGCGATCAACGGATTCTCATCACCACCGTGGGGCAGGTGCTTGACACCGATCGGCAACTTGATGTCGGCCAAATGAATGGCATCACCAGCCACGGCCGCGCTCAAATCAACCTCGATAAACGGTGGCAAATTGGCTGGTAAGCACTCGATTTCAAGTTCGGTCAGCACGTGTGTCACAACCGCGGCTGATAACTTAACCGCGGGTGAAATGTCAGCATTGATGAAATGCAATGGCACTTTGGTGTGAATGATTTTCTTGGCATCTACGCGCTGGAAGTCAACGTGCAACACCAACTGCTTATAGGGGTGCCACTGGACTGAGCGCAAAAGCACAGATTGCTTATGGCCCTCAAGTTGCATATCCAACACCGATGCGTGGAATTGCTCTTTACGCAAAGCATGAAAGATTTCATTGTGATCGAGCTCGATGTTCAATGGGGCTTCTGCGCCACCATAAACAATGGCAGGTACGCGACCCGCATGGCGCAGGCGGCGGCTCGCACTCGATCCCTGAACGCTCCGTTTAGTTGCATTAAATTGCATTTTAAAACTCCAAAAGGGGAAATCCCCGTAAAAACCAGAGCCGAACGTCGGCGTCCAGTATCGACTAGTGGCCGCGACCAGCCACTGATCAGATTCGTATGCGTATAAAACCTAAGCTTTAGTCCACAAAAAGTGAACTGACCGATTCGGCATGTGAGATCCGCAGAATCGTTTCACCCAATAATGGCGCACAGGACAACTGTCTGATGCGACCCGATGCACGAGCCTCATCAGATAGCGGGATCGAGTCCGTCACCACCACTTCATCGAGCGCAGATTCAACGATGCGCTCAACGGCACCACCGGACAACACAGCATGTGTACAGTAAGCGTAAACAGCGCCTGCACCCTGCTCTTTTAACGCAGCAGCAGCTTTACAAAGCGTGCCAGCGGTGTCCACCATGTCGTCCATGATGACGCAAGTTCGGCCATCAACGTCACCAATAATATTCATCACTTCTGAGACGTTGGCGCGTGGGCGACGTTTGTCGATAATGGCCAAGTCAGCTTCAAGTTGCTTGGCAAGCGCACGGGCCCGCACAACGCCGCCAATGTCGGGTGAAACCACCACTAGATTTGACAAGTTACGACGCCAGATGTCCCCGAGCAATATGGGACCCGCATAGATGTTGTCGACAGGTATGTCAAAAAAGCCCTGGATTTGATCCGCATGCAAATCCATGGTCATGACACGATTGACACCGACCACTTGCAACATGTTAGCCACCACTTTGGCAGATATCGCCACTCTAGCAGAGCGAGGACGCCGATCTTGCCGTGCGTAACCAAAATAAGGAATGGCTGCGGTGATACGACCTGCCGACGCGCGCCTGAGCGCATCGACCATCACCATCACTTCCATGAGATTGTCATTGGTGGGCGCACAGGTTGGTTGCAACACGAAAACGTCTTTACCCCGCACGTTTTCATTGACTTCAACCATCACCTCGCCATCTGAAAAACGGCCAACCGACATTTTGCCTAGCGACATGTCAAGGTGATTTACCACATCGACTGCCAACCGAGTGTTGGCAGTACCGGTGAAAATCATGAAGTTTTCAGGAGCCATGTTGAACGAATCGCTGCAACGAATAAAAAAAAGCGACTGAAACGAGCCCAAAGGACTGTGGCTTGTTCAACAGCTTACGTATATTGGCTGGGGAGGAAGGACTCGAACCCTCGCATGCCGGAATCAAAATCCGGTGCCTTAACCAACTTGGCCACTCCCCAACTTAGTCAACTGCCCAGTTCTGTAATGGATGAACCGGTAATCCATCACAAGCATGAACTGTTTTTAAACCGCACTGCGCAGACTGCATTTTAGCGAGCAATTGCTCGTTAGCAAAGACAGCTTCGTTCGGGTCAGTAAACTCACTAAACAAGCAAGCCCCAGAACCCGTTAGCCGAGACAGCACACCATGCGATGCTAACCATTGCTGGGCGGTATCCACCACAGGAAAAAGTCGCTTCACAACGGGTTCCAGATCATTACGCCCGAAAGCACCAATTCCCGTAAATCGAGTCTTCACTCGATTAAGTCCGGAAAAGTCCGATATTTTGACGGGTTCGGAGTCCCGTGTCAAATCAGCTGCGGCAAATATCGTGGGCGTTGGCACACTAACGTTGGGCTGCGCCACCACGTAACTGCGCTCAGATATGGTCACTGGCTGAAAGCGTTCACCAATTCCCGTCACAAGGGCCGACTGCCCAAACAAAAAGAAGGGCACATCCGCCCCCAAGGGCAATCCCAATACCATCAGTTCTTCGCGCGTCAGGCCTGTGCGCCAGAGGCGGTTAAGCCCCAACAAAACGGTCGCGGCATCGCTAGAGCCACCGCCTAGTCCGCCGCCCGTTGGAATACGTTTGCGAATCGCGATATGAGCGCCAGTACGCGTGCCGGTCGCTTGTTGCAAGGCCTTGGCCGCGCGTACGGCCAGATCGTCGGCTTCAGACCAAGTCACGGCGCTGCAAGGCTCACGCGAAATCACACCATCCGTTCTCAAATCGATTGTCACGGCATCACTGAGTGAAATCAATCGAAACAAAGACTCAAGCCAGTGATAGCCATCGGCACGGCGCCCCACCACGTGTAAGAACAGGTTTAGCTTGGCTGGGGCAGGTAAGTCATAAAGCATCAAGGCTGGCTCATGGTGTTGGCTGGTTAACCGCTAGGCGCAACACCACATCCCTTTGCTGGTGCTGGCTCGATAAAGTCATGCGAGTCGGTCCTTTGCTGTCATACCGCTCAAACGTGACCTGCCAATTGGCTTGCGTGAAACCGGTCACTCGACCAACACTGTCGCGTGTGATTTCCGCGATGCCTGTGGCACGACCCAGACGCCCCTGAATCCAGTCCTCTAGGGCATCGATGGGAACAGGCTCGCCAATGGCTTGTTGCAGCAATGCGGTGGCGCTGGCTGCTCGCTGATCAGGTGCATCGGGCGTACGCAACACAGCACCTGAACCATCAACGGTGAGTTGCGCCAAGGTTGCCCCCAAGGGACTATTCAATGACAAAACCCAACCCGTGCGGGTTTGTTGCCACCGAAAGTTGCCTTGAACCGCTTTGGCTTGCTCATCAGGGCTTTGGACACGCATGGCAAAACGTCCTTGGCGCTCAAAGCCAACCGCATCGAGGGCTGGTGGGGCCGGTGTCGCACAAGCCGCCATCAAAAGACAAAGCAAAACAACCGACAGGCGTCTGGCCACGACGCCCCTTGACGTTATCACGGCTGAACACCAAGCCGTTTCAAGGTATCCACAAGCGAGGCATTGGTCGCATCGATTTTTTGCCCTTCAGCCCATATCTCACGGGCGGCAGCACGCCGTCCGGTGACCCAGAGCAACTCGCCTAAGTGCGCAGCGATTTCCGCCTCAGGCTTTATGGCGTAAGCTTGGCGCAAGTACCGCTCGGCCATTTCATTCTCTCCCTGGCGAAACTTCACCCAGCCCAAGCTATCCAAGATGTACGGGTCTTCGGGAAGAATTTGATGCGCTCGGGCAATCAGCTCGTAGGCTTCGCCGAGTCTCACCCCCCGATCGGCCAAGGAGTAGCCCAAAGCGTTGTAAGCATGCGCGTAGCCATGATCAAGGGCAATAACCGCGCGTAGGAAGGTTTCCATTTCGTCGAAGCGACCCTGCCGCTCAAGCAACATGGCCAGTTCATATTGGATTTCAACCGAATCTGGTAACGCTTGATTGGCTTGTTCAAGACGCTCAATGGCTTGTTCATTTCGTTTCGCTTGTCGCAATATTTGCGACATGGTGAGCACACCGATGAGCTGCTCGTCCTCGTCGACGGCTTGCAGCGCGTCAATCATTCGAATCGCCTCATCGACACGACCTTGCTCGGCTCGAATGGTGGCTTGACGCAAACGTGCTGAATAACGCGCGCCAGGATCCTCGATACGGCCCAAAAATTCAACAGCTCGATCTGGACTGCCTTGATCTTGTGCAATTCGAGCCAAAAGCGTGTAGGCGTCTGCCAACGCAGCTCCTGCATCCGTGGCACCCGAGGCCATGGATGACTGCCGCTGAGACTGAACCACGACGTACTCTTCTAACAAACGCTGAGCTTGTTGCAGACGATTGTCGCGGTATGCGAGCTGAGCGCGGATAAACAGAAGATCAAAGTCTTCAGGCGACTGCTCTGACATCAAGCTCAATTCGGTCAATGCAGCCTGAACATCACCTTGATCAGCCAACTTGCCAGCGAGCATCAGACGCAACTGACGAGATTTGGGATAGGTCTTTGCAAAGGCTCGCGCCGTTTTAATGGCTTGATCGGCATCCACCGCCATGCCGTAGTCAAGTACACGCAGCGCGGCATCCTCAGAGTTTGGCTTTAACGCCATGGCTGCCTGTGCTTCTATGAGCGCACGCGGGTAGTCGCCTGCCACTTGGGCCACATCAGCCAAAGCCATGTGAGCTGCTAGCGTTGATTTGGCGCGACTGCCAGCGACCACTTGCTCAAGAATTTGTAGCGCTTTAACTGGGTCGGGCATGCGTTTTAAGACACCAATGGCGCGAGCCATGGCCTCAGTGGTGTCCTGACTTTCATTAATCTCAGCAATGAGTGCCTTAACCAAACCCTCAGTGCGTCCTGCTGCAGCACTAAGTGCCAGCTGAGCCGACCGAGCCTCTTGGCTTTGCGGTGCGCTGCTAACCCATTCCTGTGCGCTTTCTAAGGCACCCGTCAAGTCACCCATAGCCGCGTATAACTCAACGGCTCGTTTGGCCAGTCGAGGATCTGCTGTCTCTCGTGCAATTTCAAGCGTGGTGTTTGCAGCCGCTGCTATGGCACCTCGTTGAACAGCGATTTCAACCGCTAGGATTTTGTAAAGCAGGTCGGCACTCAGACGCACATGCGGTAACTCACCCGCCCTGAAAGTCACTGCTGCGGTGGGAGGACGTGGGGTTTGTGGGGCTTGGGCCTGTTCAGTCGGGACTTGTGCTTGAATTTGTTGGGGCGCAGTCGGCTGCAACGGCGCCGCTGATTGCGCGCAAGCCGCCCCTGTCAACGCCGTCACCAAGGCGCAGGATGCCAGTTTGATACGGTTTGGCCACAACGCAGCCTTGCTCAACTGTCTTACTCCTAAACGTTTTTGCACGCGTAAATTTCTCATTGATGGCAAAATAGACTCATCGAACTCAACTTTCATCTTAGCACCCCAACATGCCTGAATTGCCTGAAGTTGAGACCACTCGGAAGGGTATTGAGAGACTTGCCTTGGGGCAAGCCCTAATCGCGATGACAGTCCGAGAGCGCCGATTGCGGTGGCCGATTTCAAGTGAACTGCCCCGGGTAATTGCCAATACAACACTTGCGAAATGCGAACGCCGCGGAAAATATTTGTTGTTGCATTTCGACCCCGCCGGTACCCTTTTGGTTCACTTGGGTATGTCAGGTTCAATCCGTGCTGTACCGACCAACGCCGTGTGGCTCACCCATGACCACGTGCAGTGGGCTTTTGCCAAGGGCATATGCCTTCGCTACAACGATCCACGCCGCTTCGGTTCAATCATGTGGCACCCGTCCGAGGCAGGGGACGCGCATTCACATCCACTGCTATCGAAACTCGGTATCGAACCATTTAATCCAGCTTTCGACCCGGCTTACCTATTGGCTGGGCTTAAAGGCAAAAAAATATCGATTAAGCAGGCCTTGCTAGCCGGTCATGTGGTCGTCGGTGTCGGTAACATTTACGCCTCGGAGAGCTTATTTCGTGCCCAAATTCATCCAGCACAACCTGCCGGAGAGGTCACGCGGGCCCAAGCTGTTCGCTTGGTAGACGCCATTGTACAAACGCTCACCGATGCGCTAGCGAGCGGAGGCAGTACCTTGCGCGACTATGTCGATGCCACCGGCGAACCTGGGGCTTATTTCGAACTTTACGCCGCAGTTTACGAAAAAAACGGTCAGCCCTGTCGTGTTTGTGACACCAAAATCAAACGCATTGTTCAAGGCCAACGGGCAACTTACTTTTGCCCGCGTTGCCAACGGGCACGCAAATCGCCCGCAAAACTCAAACGCTCAGCACCTTCCCTGGATTGAGTAGGCCTTTGGGATCTAGTGCGTTCTTAATGCTGCGCATGAGACCAAGTTCAACGGCGGATTTGTAACGCGGCATTTCATCACGCTTAAGTTGCCCGATGCCATGCTCGGCGCTAATCGACCCATTGAAGGCCGCCACGCTGTCGTGCACGAGCGCATAGATTTGATCTTGCAAAGCCAACAACACCTCTTGCGGTTGCCCTTGAGCAGGGGCCACGTTGTAGTGAAGATTGCCGTCACCCAAGTGACCAAACACGACATTGTGAACGCCCGGATAATCGGCTTGAATCGCAGCGTTGGTGACTTGTACAAACTCAGCAATGCGCGAAATCGGGATCGACACATCGTGTTTAATGCTTTTACCAAGCTCGGCTTCAGCCAGCGGAATACTCTCTCTTAAATGCCAAAAGGCTTTGCTCTGCGTCACGTTTTGAGCAATCGCGGCGTCTTGCACCAAACCATCCTCAATGGCTTGGCCCAACACCTCTTCAAAACGCGCCTGAGCGTGTTCTGCACTTTCGCTGTCTGAAAGCTCGAGCAGTGCAAACCAAGGCGACTGCACTGAGTCACTCTCAAACGGAATGCGTTGTTGATTAAACAATCGCACCACGGCCTGCAGCACCGGACCGGCCATGACTTCAAATCCTGTCAGCGACGCGCCAAACCCTGCGCGTGCTTTTGACAAAAACGTCACGGCATCTTCTAACGAGTTCAATGCAAGCATGGCGGTTCGTTGCGCAACGGGCAAAGGATACAGCTTCAATGTCACCGCGGTGATGACGCCCAATGTGCCCTCACTACCAATAAAGAGGTCACGCAAGTCATAACCGGTGTTGTCCTTGCGCAGGCCACGCAAACCATCCCAGATTTCACCTTCGGCAGTTACCACTTCAAGGCCTAGGGCGAGCTCACGCGTGTTGCCATAGCGCAGCACTTGAGTACCGCCAGCATTGGTAGCCAAGTTGCCGCCGATGGTGCAACTGCCCTCAGCGGCCAGACTCAAAGGAAACAATCGGTCGGCTTTTTGTGCGGCTTCTTGAAGCATTTGTAGGACACAACCCGCCTCGACGGTCATGGTGTCGTTATCTGTGTCAATGGCACGAATGCGATTCAATCGGCTCGTCGCCAGTACCACTGCGGTTCCTGAATCATCTGGGGTGGCTCCACCACAGAGTCCGGTGTTACCGCCAACCGTCACAATCGGCACATGGTGCGCCACGCAACACTTCACCACAGCGGCGACTTCCTCGGTTGTCCCCGGGCGCACCACGGCGCGAGCAGCACCTTTGTAGCGGCCACGCCAATCAACGAGGTAAGGCTGAGCTTGCTCGCCCGTTAACACATGCGATGCACCGACAATCTCGATTAACTTCTCTAGCATTTACCGTCTCCTGACCGTGTGACGCCCGTGTTTGATGTGTGTTTTATTGTTCAAGCGTTATTCTACGTTGCAGCCGATCTAACGACAAAAACCAGCGCAGATCGGGCTGAGCCCACAAATTTGAGATAATAGCCCCAGTTTTTCTTAGTATGTGTCATTTACTACCCGTCCAAACCTTGGAACAAACCATGCCAACCACCGAGCTACCTTTACATGCCTTCAAAGCGTATGACATTCGTGGCGAGGTACCTGACGAACTGAATGCGAACTTTGCCACCTTACTTGGCCGCAGCTTAGCAGCAAGAGCGAGCGAGGCAGGCATTTGCGCCTTGGTTATTGGCTATGACGGCCGTCTAAGCAGCCCCGAGTTGTCGCAGGCGCTAGCCGATGGCATTCACGATGGTGGCATCAACACGTTAAACATTGGTATGGTACCCACACCCTTGGTTTATTTCGCAGCGCACACACTGGGCACAGGATCGGGCATTGCCATCACTGGCAGCCACAATCCACCCCAGTACAACGGCTTCAAAATGATGATGGCGGGTAGCGCACTTTACGGCGATGACATCACCTCGCTGCGCACTGAAATGATGCGACCCAAGGCCATTGCCTCTAAACGCGGTGAGGGGCAATCGATCAACGTTATCGATGATTACATCACTCGAATCACAGCCGATGTTGTCCTTAAACGCCCCATGAAAATCGCCATTGACTGTGGCAATGGCGTGGCTGGTGTCATCGCGCCAGCATTGTTTAAGGCGCTAGGCTGTGAAGTTCATGAGCTCTTTTGCGAGGTGGATGGCCGGTTTCCCAATCACCATCCTGACCCTGCCGACCCCAAAAACTTACAAGACCTGATTGCTGCTTTACAAAAAACCGATTGCGAAATCGGCTTGGCCTTTGACGGCGACGGTGATCGTCTAGGCGTGGTGACCCGTTCGGGCGAAATCATCTGGCCAGACCGTCAAATGATTTTGTTTGCCCGCGACATTTTGGCCCGTCTACCCAAAAGCCAAATTCTGTTTGACGTGAAGTGCAGCCGCCAACTCAGCCAAGCCATCACAGCGGCTGGTGGTGAGCCACTGATGTGTCGCACAGGACACTCACTGGTCAAAGCAAAACTGGCCGAAACCGGCGCACCCTTGGCCGGTGAAATGAGTGGGCACATCTTTTTTAAAGAGCGCTGGTTTGGCTTTGACGACGGCCTTTACACGGGCGCTCGCTTGCTAGAAATCCTATCGCGCGACGCCAACCCATCTGCTGTGCTTGAGTCCTTACCAACGGCTTTTTCAACGCCTGAACTCAAAATTGAAATGGATGAGGGTGAGCCCTTCACGCTCATTGATGCTTTACAAGAAAAAGGCGTTTTCAAGGGTGCGACTCAAATCAGCACGATCGATGGCGTACGCGTCGAATATACCGATGGTTTTGGTTTGGCCCGTCCATCAAACACCACACCCGTGGTGGTGCTGCGCTTCGAAGGTGACACGCCCATGGCTCTGGAGCGCATCCAAACACAGTTTCGCCAGCAGCTGTTGGCGCTAAAAAGTGACATTCGCTTGCCGTTCTAATACGAGGTTAAACGTGCATCTTGAAAAACTGGCACCCTGGCGCGACTTTTGTGAGGCAGTGCACCAAGCACGGCCAGACCCAGCCGCAATTCGACTAATTCAAGCCGCGGGCTTGTCTGTTGATTTGAGCACGCAACGCCACTCGCCGGCCTTTGAGGCCAGCAGCCGTGACCTTTTAGAAGCGGCGGGTTTTGAGCGCGCACGCGCGCAGCTCTTTGACGGCCAATCTATCAACAGAAGCGAACAACGCGCCGCACTGCACACTGCGCTTAGGGGCAGTCACGCCCCTAGATCCGTGGCACAAACCGTCGCCTCATCACTGGCGCGCATGGGCGAATTCGTTGAGCAAACCAATGCGGCCAATCGCTATCAAAACATTGTCCATCTTGGTATTGGCGGCAGCGACTGGGGCCCACGGATGGTTTGGCAAGCACTGCGAGGAGTCGGTACGCGGCGTGAATTGCGCTTTGCTGCCAACATTGACGCACACGCCATCACCAACGCCTTAGAAGGTTTGGATGCCAAAGACACCTTACTGGTGATTGCTTCAAAATCGTTCACGACGATCGAGTCGATCACCAACGCGCAGTTCGCCCTAGACTGGATGAGGCGTGGCGGCGTCTCTGACCCTTTGGCCCATACGGTGGCGCTGACAGCCAACCCCCAAGCCGCTCAATCCTTTGGGGTGGCACCAGAGCGTACCTTTGCGTTTTGGGATTGGGTGGGAGGCCGTTACTCTGTTTGGTCTTCGATTGGCTTGACCATTGCGCTCGGGCTGGGCTGGCAAACTTTTTTGGCCATGCTCGCCGGAGCCCGTGCCATGGATGAGCACTTTTTAACCACCTCCCCTGAAACAAATGCACCCATTCAGATGGCGTTATCAACCGTGGCCAACACCAGCGTGTTGGGATTTCATTCTGAAGTCATTTGTCCCTATGATGCTCGACTCACCGATTTTGTACCGTGGTTGCAACAACTACAAATGGAGTCTTTGGGCAAAGGCGTGACCCAAGCTGGCGAGCCACTCGGTGTCAACGTGAGTCCCGCCACGTGGGGTATGCCTGGCACGGACAGCCAGCACACCTTTTTTCAGTGGTTGCATCAGGGGCAAGAAGGTGCGCCCGTGGATTTCATCGCCTGTCTTGAGCCAGACCACCCGAGCGCCAACCACCACCGACAGTTATTCACCAACTGCTTGGCACAACGGGCTGCGCTCTGGCAAGGCAAGACCAAGAAACAAGCGTTCGATACCCTCGTGGCCAAGGGCATGCCGCTCGAACAGGCCAATGCACTGGCCAATCACTGTGTACATCCCGGTCTTAGGCCTTCGACCCTGATTGTTTTGCAGACGCTAGACGCTCATCGCCTTGGCGCTCTCCTCGCGCTGTACGAGCACAAGGTATTCACGGCTGCGGTCTTGTGGGGGATCAATCCCTTCGATCAATGGGGTGTTGAATTTGGCAAAACACTGGCGCGCCAATTGACCGCCAAGGGTCAATCAGACTTCAGCCAATTTGACGCTTCGACACAGTTCTGGATGTCGGCGTTAAACGAGCAGCGTGACGAACCACTCATCTGAACCCCAAACCCAAAAAAAGGCCCAAAACCGTGAGGTTTTGGGCTAAATCCACCAAAGGAGGAGGGTGGAGGAGACAATCTTGCCGAGTTGACTTTCGGGCTTGCGATCTTGTTACTAAACTGAAACACCCCACTCGGGTTGTAAGACGTAGACACCGAGAGGTAAAAAACATCAAGTTTTGCTTGGTAAAACCCTAGCAAAAAATAGACTTTTGAAACCGTGTTATCAGCAGCTGAACAGATAGTCATCACGCATAAACTAACTATAACCAAAATTATGGTGCAATGCAAGACGGAATTTTGACAATTTTCTCCTATGAAAGCGAAAATAATTGCTGCATCGCAACACAAAACGAGGCCGATCTGAGCGCACCAGCCACCCCCTTAACCATCAAATTCGATAAGCACTTTTGGTCATAACTTTAGACACAAACGTCATGATGGCGGGAATAGGAGCTGGCAAAGGCGCAGCACCATGTTGTTGTGCCGTCTTACGATGCCGAATCTCATCATCACGCATCTGAACCACCACTTGGCGTGAGCGATCGTCACCAGCAGGCAGTGTTTTGAGGTGTTGCGCCAAATGGGCTTCAACTTGCCGCTCGGTTTCGGCCATAAAACCCAAGTTATAGCGCTCACCCGCTCGGCTAGCCAAAGCACCGAGCGTGAAAGAACCCAAATACCAAATCGGGTTCAGCAAACTGGGGCGACTGCTGAGCTCTTTTAGGCGTTGCGAACACCAAACCAAATGATCGACCTCTTCGTGAGCGGCTTCGCGCAATAACGCCCGAGTCTCATCTTGAACATCAGACAAGGCCTGGCCTCTGTAAAGCGCTTGAGCGCAAATTTCGCCCACGTGGTTAACCCGCATCAACCCAGCCGCATGCCTTTGCTCGTGCGAGGGCATGCTTTCCTCTCCCTGTTCAATCTGCCGCCCAGGCGGATAAGCACGCGAAGCGGTGGCCACGCCGGATAGGACTTGAACAGCGACCGCAACTTCGCCCACAACCCGATCCAGTAAACCTTGTCGACGGCGAATGGCAGTGACTGACTGTGTTCTAGCGGTCATTGAGGGATCTCCATGATGATCCTTAAAAGGTTAGTACATTTTAGGCGACGGTAACGCTATGATTGATGATGTCGATTAAGTAAAAAAGGATATTTCATGGAATGCACAGTGCAATGGGGCGGCACCGACGGCATGTTGTTTATTGCAAAGACCGGCACCGGCCACATCACGGCCATGGATGGTGCACCTGAAGGTGGTGGGCACAACTTAGCACCCCGCCCCATGGAATTACTACTGGCTGGCACCGGTGGCTGCACCGCTTACGATGTGGTTCTCATCCTCAAGCGGGGGCGCCATGCGGTTCAGGGCTGCGATGTCAAGTTGACTGCTGAACGCGCCGAAACCGACCCCAAGGTTTTTACCAACATTCACTTCGCTTTCACCGTGACCGGCAAAAATTTGTCACGTGTTGCCGTTGAGCGAGCGGTTGAGTTGTCGCACGAAAAATATTGTTCTGCTTCCGCCATGCTGCATCACACCACCAAAATGACGTGGTCCGTGGATATCGTATCGACCGAACCGGTTGTGAGTGAGTCTCCATGAATCAATACGAAACGTTTTTACGTCACGTTTTTGAGACCGGTGTCACCAAAAACGACCGTACCGGCACAGGCACACGCTCTGTGTTTGGTCACCAAATGCGCTTTGACCTCAAAGCTGGCTTTCCTTTGATCACGACCAAGCGACTGCACACGCGCAGCATTTTTGTCGAGCTCTTGTGGTTTCTCAGGGGCGAATCAAACGTCAAATGGCTGCAGGAACGTAATGTCAGTATTTGGGATGAATGGGCGCGGCCTGACGGTGATCTGGGTCCTGTGTATGGCGTTCAGTGGCGTTCATGGCCTGCCCCCAATGGACAAACAATTGATCAGATCAGCCAGCTCATCCAACAAATCAAAACCAACCCTGACTCGCGTCGTTTGATAGTCAGCGCTTGGAATGTCGGTGAAATACCCAACATGGCACTACCGCCTTGCCATGCGTTATTTCAGTTCTATGTGGCCCAAGGCAAGTTGTCGTGCCAGCTCTACCAACGCAGTGCCGATATCTTCTTAGGGGTGCCATTTAATATCGCCAGCTATGCCTTGCTAACGCACATGGTGGCGCAACAATGCGACTTGGACGTGGGTGATTTTATTTGGACCGGTGGCGATTGCCATCTTTATGACAACCACGTCGAGCAGGCCATTGAGCAACTTGCACGCACGCCTTACCCCTACCCCACACTCAAACTGGCGCGCAAGCCGGCCAGCCTATTTGAATACGAAATCGAAGACTTTGTCATCGAGGACTACCAATTCCACCCCCATATTAAGGCACCAGTCGCCGTATGATTTCGCTCAGTATCATCGTCGCCTACAGCCGTAACCGTGTGATTGGCAAAGACAACCAATTGCCTTGGCGCCTACCGAGCGATTTGGCGCATTTCAAGCGCCAAACGAGCGGGCACCCTATCATCATGGGCCGTAAAACTTGGGAGTCACTTGGACGCCCACTGCCAAACAGACACAACATCGTGATCAGCCGCCAAGGGGTCGGTGATTTCACGGGCGCCACGTTGGTTACTTCACTAGAAGAAGCCGTTGTGGCAGCTGGGCACGCCGACCAAGGCTTCATCATTGGTGGGGCACAACTTTACGCACAAGCGTTGCCCCTTGTTCACGAAGTGATCGCCACAGAAGTTGATGCTGACATCGATGGCGACGCCTTCTTTGCACCACTGCCACAATCCGAGTGGGTTGAATACTCCCGAGAAGGACAGGCCCCAGAAAATGGCTTGCCCTTCTCGTTTGTCACTTACCGTCGGATTGCTTAAATCCACATCAAGCGGTTTGTGGTGCAGGTGCAGACGAAGCCACGGCGTAATCACTCACCGGTGGGCAAGAGCACACCAAATGCCGATCACCCCACGCGTTGTCCACTCGAGCCACTGGCGGCCAGTACTTGTTTTGTAGCAAAGAAGGCAAAGGGTAAGCCGCCTGCTCGCGGGTGTAGTCGTGGTGCCAATCGTTTGCCAAAAGCGTGCGTGCGGTGTGCGGTGCGTTTTTAAGCACGTTGTCTGTCGCATCACATTGGCCACTTGCCACTTGGTTGATTTCCTGACGGATGGCAATCATCGCATCAACAAATCGATCGAGCTCGGCCAAACCTTCAGATTCGGTGGGTTCCACCATCAGCGTACCCGCCACCGGGAACGACATGGTCGGTGCATGGAACCCATAGTCAATCAAACGCTTGGCGATATCTTCGGCTGAAATACCAGTCTCGTCTTTGATCCCACGGATATCCAAAATACACTCGTGCGCAATGCGACCGTTACGACCCCGATACAAAATCGGATAGTACTCACCCAATCGACTGGCCACGTAGTTTGCGCTCAGAATGGCGACTTCCGTTGCCTGACGCAAGCCGCGCGCACCCATCAACAAGATATAAACAAATGAGATCGGCAAAATGCTGGCCGAACCGAACGGTGCTGCACTGACGGGGCCAACGGGTGCGTCTGCTGCCAGTTGGCCTTTGGCATCAACGGCACCCGGCAAATAAGGGGCCAAATGGGCACGAACACCCACAGGACCCACGCCTGGTCCGCCACCACCGTGAGGAATGCAAAAGGTTTTGTGCAGGTTCAAATGCGAAACATCTGACCCGAACTTACCCGGTTGAGCCACACCCACCATGGCGTTCATGTTGGCACCATCCATGTAAACCTGACCACCAGCGTCATGAACCATCTCACAGATTTCTGAGATCGCTTCTTCAAAAACACCGTGTGTGGATGGATAGGTCACCATCAAGGCGGCCAATCGATCGCCGGCTTCGGCGATACGTTGCTTCAAATCTTCAATGTCAACGTTACCTTGCGCGTCAGCACCGACCACCACCACATCCATACCCACCATGTTGGCGGAGGCAGGGTTGGTGCCATGTGCAGACGATGGAATCAAGCACACATTGCGTTGATGGTCCCCACGGGCGCGGTGGTAAGCACGGATCGCCAGCAAACCAGCGTACTCACCTTGGGCACCCGAATTGGGCTGCAAGCTGATGGCGTCGTAACCGGTGATCTCGCACAGGTCACGTGATAAACGCTCAATCATGACCTGATAGCCTTCGGTCTGATCACGAGGCGCGAAAGGATGGATGTTGGCAAACTCAGGCCAAGTCACAGGAATCATTTCCACTGTGGCGTTGAGCTTCATGGTGCACGAACCGAGCGGGATCATGGTGCGATCAAGCGCCAAGTCTTTATCTGACAAGCGACGCAAGTAACGCAACATATCAGTCTCGGACTGGATACTGGAAAACACCTCATGCGTCAGACATGCCGATGTGCGTAAAAGTCCTGCCGGCACAGCCACAGGTGCCTGAACCCAATGCGCAACAACAGATTTCCCAACGGCCTGACCCAACACGTCTAACAACGCTTGCACGTCTGTCTCAGTGACTGTTTCGTCAAACGAAATCGCCACGTGGTCGTGATCGACCTGACGCAGATTTATACCCGCCTTAACCGTCGCGGCATGGATCGCAGCGGTCTGCGCACCAGTGGCAACCTGCAATGTGTCAAAGAAGGTGTCGTTGGCGACTTTCAACCCAAGTTGCGTGAGTCCATGGCGCAGTGCTTGGGTGTGGGCATGGACCCGCAGGGCCATTTTCTTCAAGCCCTCAGGGCCGTGCCAAAGCGCGTACATGCTGGCCATCACAGCCAACAACACCTGAGCCGTGCAAATGTTTGAGGTGGCTTTTTCGCGGCGAATGTGTTGCTCACGCGTCTGAAGCGCCAAGCGCAAGGCTGGGTTACCCATGGCATCACGCGACACACCGACCAAGCGACCAGGCATGTGGCGCTTGTAAGCGTCTTTGCAACTCATGAAAGCAGCGTGTGGGCCGCCATAACCAAATGGCACACCAAACCGCTGGGCAGATCCAATGGCAATATCGGCACCCCAAGCGCCTGGCGGCTCAATCAAGGTCAGTGCCAAGAGGTCCGTGGCACACGCCACCAAACCACCATTGTCGTGCACTTGTTGGGTTAATTCGCGATAGTCCACCACCGCACCCAAACTTTGCGGGTATTGCAACATTGCCCCAAAGCAGGCAGGAATACCTTCGGACTCATCACCAAGAATCAAGGCAATGCCCAAGCCTTCGGCGCGTGTTTTGATGACTTCAATGGTTTGGGGATGGCAAAACTGCGAGACAAAATACGGCTGATCTTTATCGCGTGCGACACGCCAAGCCAAAGTCATGGCTTCAGCGGCGGCGGTGCCTTCGTCGAGCAAAGAAGCATTGGCAATGTCCAAGCCCGTGAGGTCAGCAACCATGGTCTGAAAATTTAAGATCGCCTCTAGCCGACCCTGGGCGATCTCAGGCTGGTACGGTGTGTATGCCGTATACCAAGCAGGATTCTCCAAAATGTTACGCAGAATCACGTTGGGTGTGTAGGTGCCGTAATAGCCCTGACCGATGTAGCTGCGCAAAACTTGGTTTTGAGCTGCGACGGCTTTCAAGGCCTGAAGAACACTGGGCTCATCGAGCGGCTCTGGTAAATCCAACAACCCCGACACATGAATATTGGCAGGGACCACCTCACTCATCAATGCCTGTACGCTGGCAGCCCCGATGCTTTGAAGCATCCGCTGTTGGTCAGACCCGTTCGGGCCGATGTGCCGAGGGATGAAAGCCCCAGCAGTGTCGGTTGTTGTCGTCATGATTTAGCTCGCATCCACAATCGCCTGATAGGCCGCTGAATCCAGCAGTGCGTCCAAATCGGTCGCATTATCAGGTTTGAGTTTAAAAATCCAAGTGCCGTAGGGATCAGCATTGATCTTTTCTGGGCTGTCATTTAAGGCGTCATTGAATGCCACCACTTCGCCAGTCACCGGCGCGTAGATGTCTGAAGCGGCCTTCACCGACTCAACCACACCGGCGGTTTCGCCAGACTTCAGCTTCGCGCCAACGCGCACATCACCCACAAACACCAAGTCACCGAGTTGGTCTTGTGCAGGGTTAGTGATGCCAACCACCATCACATCACCGTCAGCTTTGATCCATTCGTGTGAGGCCGCGTATTTACGATCGCTAGGAATACTCATTTAACTCTCCGCTGTAGCAGTATTTCGAAAAAAAAGTTAGGATAAAACCACATTGCCCACGGGCTTGCCGTAACGCACAAACGGTAGCGTGCAAACCTTAGCCGGAACTGACTTGCCGCGAATATTCACATGAACTTGCGATCCCACCTCGACCGCATCAGGCAGTCGGGCCATCGCAATGGACACCCCGAGCGAGGGTGACATCGTACCGCTGGTGATTTCACCGTCGCCATGTGGGGTTGAAACAGCCATGTGGGCGCGCATCACGCCTTTTTCCAAGAGCTGTAACCCAATGAGTTGGCCTGCCGCAGGAAATGCTGTCAGCGCTGCGCGACCGATGAAATCACGCGCTTGGTCTTTGAGCGACACGGTCCAAGTCAGGCCTGCCTGAGAGGGTAAAACCAAGGCATCCATGTCTTGGCCGTAGAGATTCATGCCAGCTTCAAGCCGCAAGGTGTCTCTGGCGCCCAGACCACAGGGCTTAACACCCGCCGCCAACAGGTCATCCCACAAGGCAACAACATCTGTCGCGGGAATCATGACCTCAAACCCGTCTTCCCCGGTATAGCCTGTGCGAGCAACCGTAACATCGCCAAGCTCAATGGCTCTGAAAGGCTTTAACGATTGAAGGCTCGCCTGCCAATCGGTACGCACTTGACCCAACCGCTCAGCGGCCTGAGGGCCTTGAATGGCCAGCATGGCCAGATCCATGCGGGGGATGATCGAAACATCAAAATGACCCGCTTGTTGCACACGGTGCATCCAAGCAATGTCTTTATCAGCACAGGCGGCGTTGATCACCAAACGCCAGCAGTCAGGGGCAAAAAAATAAACGATCAAATCGTCAATAACCCCACCCTCAGGATTGAGCATACAACTGTAAAGGGCCCGACCGGGTTCAGTTAATTTGTCGACGTCGTTGGCCAGCAATCGGCGCAAGAAATCTCGGCAGCCGTCACCCGCCAAGTCAACGCTACGCATGTGTGAGACGTCAAACACGCCCGCGGCTTGCCGCACGGCGTGGTGCTCTTCGATCTGAGAGCCATAGCTCACGGGCATTTCCCAGCCACCAAAATCGACCAAGCGTGCATCAGCACTCACATGTGCATCAAACAACGGGGTTCTGAGCAAAGCTGCTGACATAACAAGGACTCTCCGGACGGCTCGAAACAAAAGGAATCAACCACGTGTTGACGCCAAACGATCCGCCCCTCTGTCCTTTTGCCTGAGAGTTGCCCGGCTAGATGGCCGGTGTGCACCTTCGGCGCCTGCGCCAGGCAGGTCTCTCCAGAGTGATGTGCCCAATCAACACAAGTTTGATTCGGATCCTAACGCGGTATGGTTTACCTGAGCGATTCTGGGCGAATTGCGCCTTCGGCGGTGCTTAAAAAAGCACTCTCTCCCGCATGAGGAATTCACAGTCAGTGCTTAGAATACTCGGAACACAAAATCAGTACAACCAAAAAATAACCAAGTGTTGGTTGCAAGTGCGGGTTGCAATCCTCATCTGTAATCAACGGTTGTATGGGAGGGGGTCATTTGGAACTTAGTTTATTTAAGGGGAAGTCGTGCCCGACTCGCCAATGTATCGACCACAAGCCACCCCTGAAGACCAGGCCCACTGGAAGTTGTAACCGCCGAGCCAACCGGTGACATCGACCACTTCGCCAATAAAGTGCAGTCCGGGCACACGGCGAGCCTCCATACTGCGCTGATTCAGCTCACTGGTGTCAACGCCCCCGCGCATGACTTCGGCTTTCTTGAACCCTTCGGTGCCTGTGGGCACAGCACGCCAATCTTGTATTTTGGCGGCCAGTTCCTTCAATCCCTTGTCGGACCACTCGGCGAGCTTTCGTCTGCCGGACTCTGCCAACCAATTTTCAGCCAGCCGTTTCGGCCAAAAGGCGGCCAGCGCGCTACTGAGCTGCTGACGCGCCCCGGCTTTAAGATCAATCAGTGTCTGGGCCACGGGCACGCCAGGCATCAGGTCAAAAGACAGTGACTGGCCGGGCTGCCAATAACTCGAAATCTGCAAAACCCCTGGACCTGAAAGCCCACGGTGAGTAAAAAGAATGTCTTCAACAAAAGGGGTCGCCTGAGGCCGATCCGCCACACTCACCCGTGCCACCACCGAAACGCCCGCGAGCGCAACAAAGGGTTGCCAAACCTCGGGATCAAATTTCAGGGGCACCAGCGCCGGTCTCGGGTCGACAATGCGCAGACCAAATAATTTGGCTAAACGCAACCCATAATCGGTGGCACCGACCTGGGGCACGGCTGTGCCACCGGTGGCGATCACCACTCGGCGAGTTTTGATGGGCCCTTCGGTAGTGTTTAGCGTGAAGCCATTCGGCGTTTTAAGAATCTCGGTAACTTCACAGGGCATACGCCACTGCACATGCGCTTGGTCACAAGTGGACTTTAGCATCTGGATGATTTGGTCGCTGCTGCCATCACAAAACAATTGGCCACGATGCTTTTCGTGCCAAGCAATACCGTGACTGTTGACCAAATCGATGAAGTCTTGAGCACTGTAGGCCGCAAGCGCGGCCTTACAGAAGTGCGGATTACCCGAAATGAAGTTCTCTGCACTCACGTCTCGGTTGGTGAAATTGCAACGTCCACCGCCCGAGATTCGGATTTTTTCAGCCAGTTTCTGGGCATGATCAATTAAGACGACCTGCTGCCCATACTGACCGGCGGTGGCCGCGCACATCATGCCGGCCGCCCCGGCACCTACCACCACTAAATCAACGGTGTGCATCGCAACAAACTCTAATCATCCCGGATAATACAATCAACGTAGTACCGCGGCTGACCATCCGGACCCGTATCCTGCGCCAAACCGTGAATGTAGGTTTCAAACCCTGGAAAAGAAGCATTGAAATTACGCGCGAATTGTAAGTACTGCACAATCGTGGCGTTAAATCGTTCGCCCGGAATTAATAACGGGATCCCCGGTGGATAGGGAGTCAGCAGCACACCAGTGACTCGGCCCTCAAGTTCATCAATCAACACGCGCTCAACTTCGCCGTGGGCCATGCGAGCAAAAGCATCCGAAGGCTTGAGCTCTGGCACCATGTCGCTCAAATACATTTCGGTGGTCAAGCGCGCCACATCGCTGGCTCGGTAAGACTCATGGATTTTTTGACAAAGGTCCCGCAAGCCCATGCGTTCGTAGTGACGGTGATCGCGACAGAACTCAGGCAGGATGCGCCACAGTGGTTGGTTACGATCGTAGTCATCTTTGAACTGCTGCAGTGCGGTCAACAGCGTGTTCCAACGCCCTTTGGTGATGCCAATGGTGAAAAGAATAAAGAAAGAATACAGACCCGTCTTCTCAACCACCACACCATGTTCGGTCAGATAGCGCGAGACCAGCGCCGCGGGGATGCCCGTCTCACCAAAGCTGCCCGACATGTCCAGGCCAGGGGTAACGATGGTCGCCTTGATAGGGTCGAGCATGTTGAAGCCTTCAGCCAAATCACCGAACCCATGCCAGTGATCGCCGCTCTTCAAAACCCAATCGGCTTGTCCGCCAATCCCTTGGCTGACCAAGTGATCTGGCCCCCAGACTTTAAACCACCAATCGGCGTCGCCAAATTCGGCTTCGACTTTACGCATGGCACGCCGAAAATCCATTGCCTCGCGAATGCTTTCTTCAACCAACGCTGTTCCGCCTGGTGCCTCCATCATGGCCGCCGCCACGTCACAAGACGCAATAATGGCGTACTGCGGTGACGTTGAGGTGTGCATGAGGTAGGCCTCATTGAAGATATTGCGATCAAGTTTGCGGGTCTGAGGCTCTTGCACCACGATCTGTGAGGCTTGTGAAATACCGGCCAAGAGCTTGTGGGTTGAGTGAGTAGCAAAGACCATGGCGCGCTCGCTACGCGGGCGCCCGGGACCAATGGCGTGCATGTCCTGGTAAATCGGGTGAAACGCCGCGTGTGGTAACCAAGCCTCATCAAAGTGCAAGGTATCAATCATGGTGCCGAGCTTCTCTTTGATGGTCTCGACGTTGTAGATCACCCCGTCGTAGGTGCTTTGCGTCAAAGTCAGGATGCGCGGCTTGGTATCACGTGCTTTGCGCGCAAAGGGGTTGGCTGCGATTTTCTTTTCAATACTTTCAGGTTCGAATTCGCTAAGCGGAATTGGACCAATGATGCCCATGTGGTTGCGTGTTGGACGCAAGAAAACCGGAATGGCTCCCGTCATGGTGATGGCATGCAAGATTGACTTGTGGCAGTTCCGATCCACCACCACGATGTCGTCGTTGGCCACGTTGGCGTGCCAGACGACTTTGTTTGATGTCGAAGTGCCGTTGGTCACAAAAAAGCAGTGATCAGCATGAAAAATGCGGGCTGCATTCAATTCAGACTCAGCGATTGGGCCGGTATGGTCGAGCAACTGACCGAGCTCATCGACGGCATTACACACATCAGCGCGCAACATGTTTTCACCAAAAAACTGGTGAAACATTTGTCCCACAGGGCTTTTGAGGAAGGCCACACCACCCGAATGCCCTGGACAGTGCCATGAGTAAGAGCCATCCTGCGCGTACTTGACAAGCTCTCGGAAAAACGGCGGCGACAAACCGTCAATATAGCTGCGCGCTTCACGAATAATGTGACGCGCCACGAACTCGGGCGTGTCTTCGAACATGTGAATGAAGCCATGCAACTCGCGCAAGATATCATTCGGAATGTGCTCGGAAGTTCGCGTCTCACCGTACAAGTAAATGGGAATATCGGCATTACGGAATCTCAATTCGCCGATAAAAGCGCGCAGGTTTTTAATCGCGCTGGTGTGGTCAATTGCTGCGTCAACATCAAACTCTTCATCGTCAATCGACAAAATGAAGGCGCTGGCTCGGCTCTGTTGCTGCGCAAATGAACTGAGGTCACCATAACTGGTAACACCGATCACTTCCGTGCCCTCGGCTTCAATTGCCGAGGCTAACGCCCGAACGCCCAGACCGGAAGCGTTCTCAGAACGGTAGTCTTCATCAATGATGAAAATAGGAAAGCGAAATTTCATTGGCACAGCTCCATTTGTTGACATCCTCCCCACCCTGAATGGTGAGGTTTGCCACCCAACCGATTAAGTGCGCGGTAAGGTCACGCCACGTTGGCCCTGATACTTACCACCACGATCCCGATATGAGGTTTCACAAACCTGATCACCCTCAAAAAACAACATTTGAGCGCAGCCTTCGCCCGCATAAATTTTGGCGGGCAACGGTGTCGTGTTCGAGAACTCAAGTGTCACGTGGCCTTCCCATTCGGGTTCAAGGGGTGTGACGTTGACAATGATTCCGCAGCGAGCGTAAGTGCTTTTACCCAAACAAATCGTCAAAACGCTGCGTGGAATTCGGAAATATTCGACGGTGCGCGCCAACGCAAAAGAGTTTGGCGGGATGATGCAAACATCACCGTTGAAGTCGACAAACGATTTTTCGTCGAAAGCTTTTGGGTCAACAATTGTCGAATTGATGTTAGTGAAAATCTTAAACTCGTTAGCGCATCGTACGTCATAGCCGTAACTGCTGGTGCCATAACTCACAATACGGCCTTTCTCGCCCTCGCGCACCTGGCCAGGCTCAAAGGGCTCGATCATTCCTTTCGCGGCTTCGCGGCGTATCCAAGCGTCGCTCATTATGCTCATGGCTTTCGTTCCGATATAAAGGCAAAAATCGAATTTTACGCCCAAGGCCCGCACTTCACTCAAACGCGGGTCCCTGGAAACCCATATTGGCTTATTCGCGACGTTTTTCCACCACCACTTGGGGCATTTTGCTGCGCATGTCTTTGGGCAATGCCGCCACCAGACCAGACAAACGACCAGCGATCTCCCGATACAGGCCAGCTTCCGCAGAATCCGGATTGGCCACAATCGTTGGATGACCGGCATCGGCGTTTTCTCGAATAGCCAATGTCAAGGGCAAGCGTCCCAAACACGGCACAGAAAACTCTTCAGCCATGCGCTGGGCACCGCCTTGACCAAACAAATGCTCAATATGGCCGCACTCAGAGCAGACATGCACGGACATGTTTTCAATCACCCCCAAAACCGGCACCTCCACTTTTTCGAACATGCGCAAGCCCTTGCGCGCATCAAGCAAGGCGATATCCTGGGGCGTGGTCACGATCACTGCACCAGTCACTGGCACCCTTTGCGCAAGCGTCAATGCGATGTCGCCCGTGCCTGGGGGCATGTCCACAATCAGGTAATCAAGTTCACCCCAGTTGGTTTTTCGCAATAACTGTTCGAGCGCTTGTGTCACCATTGGGCCGCGCCAAATGGCTGGTGAGTCGGCATTGACCAGAAATCCGATAGAACTCGCTTTCAAACCATGACCAACCATAGGCTCCATGGTTTTGCCATCGGCGGAGTCTGGGCGACCAGATACGTTGATCAACAAGGGCACGCTGGGACCGTAAATATCGGCATCCAGCACACCAACCAAAGCCCCTTCGTCACGCAACGCCAAGGCCAAATTGACCGCTGTGGTGCTTTTGCCCACGCCGCCCTTTCCCGAGGCCACCGCGATGATGTTTTTCACTCCAGGGACCCGGTCAACGCCAGCGCGCACGGCGTGGCTGGTAATTTTGGGGGCCACCGTGATTTTGGCGTCGCGCACGTCAAGAGCGTCAAGCGCCTGCACCAAGGGCGCCAAAATCATGGCTTTGCTTCGTCCGACAGGGTAACCCGGGGCGAATGTCAGGCTGACTTGGCCGGTTGCCGAATCAACGGCGAGCTCTTTGACGCTTTCCTTAAATGGCCGCCCTGAAAGAGGGTCGGTAGTTCTTTCAAGCAGGGCTTGGATCGTTTCAGGTGTAACAGTCATTGGTTATTCCGCTTTAAGGGGCGTAGAATCGAGACATGACCTTGATTCCAACCCGTTTTAGATTCTTCGTATGATAGATTTTATTGGTCGTATTTTTCGATTTTTGGCCTTGGCGCTTGTGGCGTTCATTGGTTTGGGAATGGCATTAATCTTTACATTCTCAACCATTATCGCCGTGGCCATTTTGTTTTTGGTGGCGCGTTTACGCGGCCAACGGTTCTCAGTGCAAGAGTACTGGACAAACCGAAAGGCTCAGCGCAAACCCATTTTTACCAAAGGGAACACGGTTTCAAATGAGCGGACTCGCGAGAACGTGACCGACGTCGAAGCCCGCGATATCCGCTAACGCCACTCAAAATTCACTGCTTATCTTAGGATCGCATACCTGTGCATTAAAATAGCCCGCTTAAGCTTTAGTCGGGAATCCTATGTCGCGCACGCTGTTTGTCACCACTGCCCTACCTTATGCCAATGGCTCGTTCCATATTGGCCACATCATGGAGTACATCCAAGCCGATATTTGGGTGCGCAGCATGCGAATGGCTGGGCACACCGTACATTTTGTTGGCGCTGACGACACCCACGGCGCGCCCATTATGCTCAAAGCTGAGTCTGAAGGCATCACGCCACAAGCCCTGGTGGCACGTTATGCCGCCGAACGGCCGACTTACCTCAATGGCTTTCACATCAAATTTGACCATTGGCACTCGACCGACTCGCCAGAAAACGTAGAGCTGTCGCAAGACATTTACAGAAAGCTCAAAGCTGCCAACCTGATCGAGACCCGATCCATCGAACAATTCTTTGACCCCGTCAAAGGCATGTTTTTACCGGACCGCTACATCAAAGGCGAGTGCCCCAAGTGTCACGCCAAGGATCAATACGGCGACGCTTGCGAAAAGTGCGGTGCGGTTTTCGCCCCAACTGATTTGATTGAACCGTACAGCACGCTCACAGGCGCCAAACCCGTTTTGAAATCGTCTGAACATTTCTTTTTTAAGCTCTCAGACGAACGATGTGTGGCATTTTTACGTGAGTGGACTGCCGGACTGAACACACGGGGGGTGCCTCGCTTACAAGCTGAAGTGCTTGCCAAAACCTTAGAGTGGCTTGGCGACAATGATGGCCCAGCCAAACTCGGGGACTGGGACATTTCTCGCGATGCGCCTTATTTTGGGATTGAAATTCCCGATGCGCCGGGCAAGTTTTTTTACGTTTGGCTTGATGCGCCGGTGGGTTATCTCGCCTCGCTGAAGGCCCACTGCCAGAAAATCGGTTTGAGTTACGACACTTTGCTCGATCCAGCCGGTGATACCGAGCAGATTCACTTCATTGGCAAAGATATTGTCTATTTTCACGCGCTCTTCTGGCCAGCCACATTACAGTTCTCTGGACGCAAAACCCCTGACCAACTCAATGTCCACGGTTTTATTACCGTCAACGGCGAGAAGATGTCAAAGAGTCGCGGAACCGGCATTTCACCCCTGCGCTATCTGGAACTGGGTATGGACGCCGAATGGCTGCGCTATTACATTGCCGCCAAGCTCAACAGCCGAGTCGAGGACATTGACTTCAACCCAGACGATTTCTTGGCTCGGGTTAATAGCGACTTGATTGGCAAATACATCAACATCGCCAGCCGCGCAGCGAACTTCATCAGCAAGCACTTTGAAGGGCAACTGCGCTACAACGGCGATGAGGCTGTTTTGAGTGATCAATGGTTAGCCGCGAGCGATGAAATCCGAACCCACTTGGAAGATCGTGAATACGGTCGCGCCATCCGTGAAATCATGGCCCACGCTGACACCATTAATCAAGGGTTCGACACAGCCCAGCCTTGGGTACTGGCAAAAACCATTGATCAAGCTTCAGACGTGCAACGCAACGAGCTACAAGACATCTGTTCTCGCACCTTGGCTGGATTTAAAGCGCTCTCGGTCATGCTCTCGCCCATTTTGCCGGCGCTGACCGAGCGGGTCGCCAAAGCACTATTCGGCTTGGATCGTTCATTTGTCTGGACAGACGCCGGTGTCCTACCAACGCATGTGGCGCCTTTTAAGCACCTGATGCAACGGGTCACACCTGAGATGATGGGGCAATTATTTGAGCCGGCCGAAGAGGCTGAAGCCCCGCCCATAGCGCCTGGCGGTGAAGCCATTGCACCAACCATCACGATTGATGACTTTGCCAAGCTTGACCTGCGGGTGGCCAAGATCGTCGCTTGTGAGGCCGTGGAGGGTTCGCACAAACTCTTAAAGCTCACACTAGACGTAGGTGAAGGCAAACACCGGCATGTCTTTTCAGGGATTAAGTCGGCTTATCGGCCAGAAGATTTGGTTAATCGTTTAACGGTGTTGGTGGCCAACTTAGCACCCCGTAAAATGAAATTCGGCGTCTCTGAAGGCATGGTGTTAGCAGCCAGTCACGCCGATGAGGGCACCAACCCTGGTATTTACGTGCTCGACCCTGCGAGTGGTGCCACACCGGGCATGCGAATTCGTTGAGGCAATGACAACCCCTCTAGAACTCAGGCGTCAACGGCACTGGGCGTAACGCGGGATCCAATGTCTCGCGCTCGTCGAACACAAAGCATGTGCCCTCGTAGCCTGTGCCATCCGTTTGCTCAAAGTATTTCAAAATACCACCATCAAGCTGATAGACATTTTCTATCCCAACGGACCGCATAAAGATGGCCGCTTTTTCACAGCGGATACCACCGGTACAAAAACTGATGACCGTTTTTTCTTGCAGATCATCGACATGGGCGCGAACCGCCTCTGGAAACTCGGTGAAGCGGCTCAGCTGCCACGACACCGCTCCCTTGAAAGTACCCGCCCGCACTTCAAAATCATTTCGCGTGTCTAACAAAATCAACGGTCTGCCCTTATCGTCTTGCCCTTGCTCAATCCATCGTTTGGCTGTAACTGGGTCGATGGCCGGGGCCCGACCGTCTTGCGGTTGTATCGTTGGGTGATTCATCCGGATGATTTCGTTTTTGATTTTGACCTTGAGCCGCTTAAAGGGCACGGCTTGCGATTCGCTGTACTTCACCTGAAGTGCCGCAAATTCGGCGTGCGCCCTTAGCCAGCTGACAAACCCATCAATGGCTGTTCTATCGCCCGCCAAGAAAAGATTAATCCCTTCAGCGGAAAGCAACACGGTGCCTTTTAAGTCATGGTCCTCGCATGCTTGCTGAACCGCTTGCTTGAAGCTTTCTAGCTGATGCAGGTTAACGAAATGATAGGCGGCGATATTAATAATTGACATGGGGCTCAATGCAAAGGTCACGAAGTGGCAGTGGGGGTGGGGGTGGTTGTATTGACCGACGGTTCGGTGGCGGGCTCCACAGAGATCGACTTGGAAAAAGATAATTCATAGAAAATTGAACTGTCAAATTTTTCGCCTAACAACGTTCGTGACAAAAGTTCAGCGCCCAACAATTGCGGTGAAAAAACCATGTCAGCATTCACACGGCGCATTTTTTCCAGGTTTTGACTGGCGTTCACGACTGCCACCGTTTTGGCTGGGCAGTTGGCAAAGGACTTGACCGCCAAAACTATAAAGGCGTTATCAGGGTCATCCTCACGCAAGGCCAACACAACCTTGGCTTGCATCACGCCAGCATCTAGCAAGATTTCTGTGCTTGAAGCATCACCCCACAAAATATCGGCATTGGGCGGATACTCGTGCACCGAATTGGGCCTCAAAACCACGGTGATGACTTCGCCTTTGGCGGTTAGGTTTTTGTAAAGATTCGTTGCCAATGGTGTTGCACCACACAGGATCAAATGATTTTTTCTCATGGAATCTCTCGTTTTACGCTGTATCAGCGTGCGAAGTTTGCCGCCAATTAAAGGCGTGATAACCGCCCCGAGTGCGGTTGCAAAAACCGTGATGCCCACCACAATCACAGAAATCACGAACAGGCGCGCCGTTTGGGTGGTTGGAACGATATCCCCAAAACCGACGGTTGACATCGCTACGAACGAAAAATACGCCGCCGTCGCAACGTCTTCAATCGGCGGGGTGAAGTCTTTTCCCAAATACAGCGACCCCAACATGGCGTACCAAATCAGCGACACAAAACTGGCCAAAGCAAACAAGGTACCTGCGGCTAGGCTACTGCGGTTAAAGATCGCCCAGTAGCGTATTAGAACCAATATCAAAACCACGTTGTAGAGGATAGTCGGGTCGTATGGGCTGTCGGCTCTGAGCGCAGAAATGATGGTGGTGGGTATCAAAAGAATCAAGCTAAACGCCCAAGCCACACGAGCCCGAGCCCACAGCCCAAAAAACATCAACAATAGGCTAAGAGAGAAAGCAACGGCGGGTAAATCCAACAACCCCACCGTCCGAATGATGTCACGCCAAGATTCCTCGGATAGCCACGACAAATGCTCGCCATTCAAAACCCTCGCAGCGAGTGGATACCCAATCCAAATCGCATCAAATAGAACCGCAAGCGACAAGATTTTGGCTAAGTGCCCATTGAGCCACATGGCAGTCCGGCGCAACAACGTGGGGCGAAGTGAGATTGCTGCTCGAAGATCGCTCATGATTTGGTGTCCAACGGTACCCGGCAAGGATTAACAGTGTGGCGCAGTAGCAAGGCCTTGCGACCAAAGGCATGCGTACCATACACCACAGAAGTTTAGACCATAACCAATAGATGGCTAAGCCCAAAGTCTTGGCACCTGTCACTCAGACTCGGGTGACTCAAGGCTTTTGAGTTCAGCAAACTTTGCCGCCATCGTGGGGTTACCCCGCACCAGTTTTTTGATCGTGACGTCTTGCGCCTTATCGTTGGCCAAGCGCAAGTTCCGATCGGTGCCGAGCAAAGCCTCTTTGGTTTTTTGCAAGTGATCAATCGACTTATCGATCTCATCAATCGCCGTCTGAAATCGCTTTGCGGCCAAGTCGTAATTTTTTCCAAAAGCACTTTTGAAGGTTTCGAGCTGCGTCTCAAAGTTAGTGATGTCAATGTTTTGCGCCCTAACTTGGGCCAGTTCAGATTTGTATTTGAGCGAATTCATGGCCGCGTTACGCAGTAACGTGATGATGGGGATGAAGAACTGAGGGCGTATCACGTACATCTTGGGGTAGCGATGAAACACATCCACAATCCCGCCGTTGTAGAGCTCGCTTTCGGGCTCTAACAGCGACACCAACACCGCGTACTCGCAACCTTTTTCGGTTCGGTCTTTGTCTAGCTCTCTCAAAAAGTCTTCATTCTTTTTCTTGGTGGCGGTCTCATCACTCTCATTTTTCATTTCGAACATGATCGACACAATTTCAGTATCGCTTTCGTCCCTGTCCCGAAAAATGAAATCGCCCTTGCTGCCAGCGCGCGCGTCATTGTCTTTTTCAAAATAAGCCCGCGGAAAAGCCATGGCGCGCACCCGATTGAACTCGGTTTCACAATGTTGCTCGAGTGTTTCGCCAACCATCTTGGTCGAGAGTCTCGCCTTCATGTCGCGCAATCGGTCAATGGCGTCATCACGGTCTTTGAGCTGCGTTTCGTACTTTTCTTTCAATGACTGCTCGGCCAGGTGTTTTTCGAAGACGATTTTTTCAAGGCCGTTTTTGAGTGCATCTCGCTCTTTTTCCACCGTGCTCAGCGCCTGAGCCACGGCGAGTTGGCGCGAAACCTCACCCGCATCGAGTTGGGCTTTTAACGCTTGAATTTCGGTTTCTTTGGCAGCGGTGGTCTTTTGCAACTCGTTGAGTAAATTGGCTTGGGCCAACTCAGCCATGGCTTCTTTGTCGCGTTTGGCTTGGGCGAGATCATTGGCTAGGGCATCACGCTCTTTTTCTATCGTACTCAACGCTTGAGTCACAGCGAGTTGGCGCGAAACCTCACCGGCATCGAGTTGCGCCTTTAGCGCTTGGATCTCAGCCTCTTTGGCCGCTGTGCTCTTTTGTAGTTCTCCGGTGATCTGGGCTTGTGCCAGTTCGACCGCACTGCGCTTGTCCTGCTCGGCCAATTCAAGCCGTTCATGCAACTGCTTCTCGAAATCACCATCGCGCACTTGCTTCAGGATGTCGGCGTAGCCGGTCTCATCGATTTTGAAGGCTTTGTTGCAGTGTGGACAAATGATTTCATGCATGATTTGTGACTGCCCTTTGGGCCAATGTTTGAATAATCACTCAACCGGATGGCTCACCCGACACATGTCAAAGTGGAGCGGGTGATGGGAATCGAACCCACGCTTGAGGCTTGGGAAGCCGCCGTTCTACCATTGAACCACACCCGCGCTTGGTAACCAATTGATTTTTAATGGTTTTATTGGTTTGCACAGAAACTACGCAACGACCAATTTCATAGCCGCAGTTTATCACCACATCGAACGAGCTTGGGTACAAGGAAGGCTCAATTAACGCATCTATTTTTTAATGCCCCGCCCGAACAGTCGATTCATCTAAAAAACAGCCTTGATTCATCGTGTTAACAAATCAGACTTAAAAGAGCGTTGTCGGTTTTTTGTAAGACTGCCACACTGATTTCGAGG
>ERZ887851.135-NODE-135-length-71702-cov-17.538348_pt1 | contig 71702 bp, 68 predicted proteins | sample MGYA00521100_ERZ887851 | MGnify/ENA primary metagenome ERZ887851 (study PRJEB32303, sample SAMEA104408602) | aquatic metagenome | biome: Brackish water; feature: Pelagic; material: water | place: Baltic Sea | collected 2014-06-06T16:11:00 | depth 11,444 m ... | reverse complement strand
CGTTGGGCGTCATTTAAAAACCGAATTGGAACAATACAAAATAACAATAAATAATGATTAAAAAATGGCTGAAATCATTTAAATAAAATAATATCAAAATTGAACTTGATATCGTTAAAGAAGCAGCGATTGATTATCGAATTGATGGAAAAAGATTATGAAAATTTAATTTTAAGAAATACTCCAGGAATACCGAGAAAAGGAGAACTATCAAAACGCTGGAATTACCACTTTCACGGATATGAATGTGGGTTTTATAATAAAAAAGTAAACAACAAGTGGAAGTTGTATTGAATAATTCGCCTGAATTTGGACAAATTGATTCTTGGTTTCTTTTAGCTTATATTGAAGTCAACCGAAAAATACAAAAACGAAATAAAAGGAAATAATTGGCAAGAACTGAAACCAATGATTGAAAAACTATTCGAAACTGGAAAAATAGAACGTGTAAAGGAACTGATATTCAAAACAACGTTTTAGATCTCCTCTTGTTTCTTAGTAAATATAATAACCACTTTATTGATGAGGTAAAGTAAAGCACAACGTTGTGTAACTTAATCAGTGTACTTTATTTAAGAAGATCCGTTTTATAAATTCAGGATTAGATCCTGATATAATAAATGATATGCTAATATGCCAATATGTTGCAATATAAAACAACAAGATAATCATTTGAAACAGCCTAAAATCGACAAATCGTAAACTCAAAAACAAGATCAGTCCAATTCCTAATAATCCTAAACCATTCCATATAATAGCGTCTTTCCAAAATACATCCAAACGCTCTTTGTTTCCTTTAAATATGTCGCTTCGAAAAAGCGGTAGCATACCCCAAAACGCAAAATGGTATAAAATTAGTACCATCCAACTAATCGGGTTTAAAATCGTCAATAAACATAAAACAGGTGCTAAAACTATCCATGGATGAGAAACTAACAAACCCTTAATTGACTCCAATTTATAAAAGTGTTTTTTGGTAATAAATAGTAAGGATAATAATGAAAGAAAAAACACAACATAACAACATAAAATCACAGAATCATACGCATTAAAATCACCTCTGCAAGCAATTAAAAATGAGCTTAAAACAATTAAAAAATACAGAAAATTGAAGTAGGTATTTTTTTCAAAGAATGATTTGTATGAATACGTTTCGGAAATAGCATGATGTAAAGCAAAGTAGAAAACCAACCCTAAAGCCCCAAATTTAAGGCCTAAAATCAAACTTATTGGAATAAGCATCATTATAATAACTTTTTTCCAATACACACGAAAAGAAGAGGAAAGGCCTCTTTGAGAATTTTTAGCTCCTAGTAATATATGAGGAATTCCAGTGCCTAAAACAAGTGTGGTTAAATATATTTCAGGAAGCATCCAAGAAAGAGGTCCAAAAAAAAGTATAAAAAATAATATAAAAAAAAACCTAATCATTGTTTTAATAATTTCTATAAAAATACTAATTGTCCAGACAGATACTCTACATTTGCGATAAAAATTAAATGGGTTTTGTAAATTTATTTTTTTGGCTTGCATTTAGCGGATATTTTCTAATATACTGGGCTATCTTAAACCGACCAGGCCGACTCAGGTTAAGGAATATTAGTTTATTAATAGTAAGCTATCTTTTTTATGCTAGTTGGGATTGGCGATTTCTTGGAATCATTGTTTTTAGCTCTATTCTAGATTACATTATAGGACTAAAATTAGATACCTCAACAAATATAAAGAAACGAAAATGGCTTTTGTTTCTAAGTGTTTTTATAAATCTAGGGTTTTTATCGATCTTTAAATATCATAATTTTTTTATTGAATCTGCTCAGTTAGCCCTTAATTCTATTGGAGTAAATCAGGATCTTCTATACCTTAACTGGGTGCTGCCTGTTGGTATTAGTTTTTACACCTTTCAAACAATGAGCTACACAATTGACGTTTATAGAAAAGAAATAACCTCAACTAAAGACCCCTTCGTTTTCTTTACCTATATCGCCTTTTTCCCTCAGTTGTTAGCAGGACCAATTGAACGTGCTAAAGATTTAATTCCACAATTTGAAAAAATTCACTCTTTTGAAGTTCAAGCGGCAAAAAAAGCAGTTCTAAGGATATTATGGGGGGCTTTTAAAAAAATTGTAATTGCAAATAGGCTAGCTTTTTATGTAAATGAGAGCTATGCAAACCCTGAACAGTTGACTGGTTTATCCACCCTGTTGGTTATTGTCTTTTTTGTTATTCAATTATATTGTGATTTCTCAGGTTATTGCGATATGGCAATTGGTAGTGCTCAGTTATTAGGATTCAAACTAAGTGAAAACTTTACGCGCCCTTTGTTAGCAAAAAATATTAAAACACTTTATCAACGTTGGCATATCACAATTCATGAATGGTTTCGCGATTATGTTTATTTTCAGCTCAAACGCCCAAAAACAGCATCAAGAAAGGTGCTGAATGTTCTTATTGTTTTCGGTTTGGCAGGTCTTTGGCATGGCTCTGGCTGGAATTTTCTTCTCTGGGGTATCTTGAATGGTCTCTTAATTTTAATTTATGACCCAGTTATTGATAAAGCTTTAGAAACAGGAAATTTACTATTGATTTCTACAACACGTATTTTGGGTCATACGTTCGTCGGTCTATCACTCATTTTTTTTAGAAGTGAAAATTTAGATCAAGCCAAAGCTATATTCCAGGGGCTATCGCGTTGGGAGTTCTCACTGTGGAATATCAAAGACCTTACGAATCAATTTCAGATAGGCTTGAATACATATGAGTTAATGTTTGGACTACTATTTATACTTATTGTTTTTAGTGTTGAGTACTATCAGGAATATCATAAAGAGCGAATTAGTTCTTTTTATAATGGCCACGGATTAAAGAGGTGGACTATTAGCCTAGCTCTCTCCCTAAGTATCCTATTTTTTGGTTTTCACAGTGGAAGAACAGGTGCTAAAATTTCTAAAGCTAATCAAAACAAGCAAGAACAATTTATTTATGAAGAATTTTAGACCAGATAATAAAACTGATTTTAAACTGTTTTTACTTGATATAGCTCTCGGATTATTTACCGTAGTGTTTATACTTTTTTTGTGTAATGTGAGCGGTGTATTCGACGATCATAACGAGGTTAGTTCAAAACCCGAACTTATGTGGCGTTCATTGGTGAAAAGAGATTCGGTGAATACAGCAAAAATTATATTTTCTGGAAACTCACAATGTTATTTAATTAACCCAACTATCATAGACTCTATAACTGAAAAATCATCTCAATTTTTTGGATTTCCTGATGCTAATATAGAGCCGCTTTCATGGTTTTTTTTAAATTCTTGGGACTATTTAAATCCTGAATTGGTGGTCTTAGAAACACATTCTTTCAAACCCACCCTATCCACTGCAAGAACAAAACTTGATTCTATCAGATATAAAAGATGGCAGAATGACCCTCCTCGTTTTATCCTTTGGTCAAAAACAAAATTTATAGACTTTCCAGGTCAAGTTTATAATAATAAAGATGAACTCACTGATTTATTTAATCCGTTCGCAAGAAATTATTCTTTAATTGGGTATGCGCCAGGTCTATTATATGAAGGTTTATTCCCCTCCGAAAAAGAGCAATTAATAGGATTTAGAAAAAGCAACTATTTACCAATTTCAGATAGTCTAATGAATCAATATCGCAATGGTTGGAATTCATTTCCTGACACCCTAGTAGACTCAACAGTATTGCCGATTGTTAAAAAACTAATTAAAGATTGTCAATCCAAAGGCATCAAGGTTCTGATTTACGAATCTCCCATGTATTATAAACACTTTGCAGATCAAAAAAAGCGTAATATGCAGTTAGATTCTTTTTGCAAACAACTTAATGTTCCTTTTGTAAACCTAAATCTCGAGCCTTCATTAACTAGAAATCCTAATTATTTTGAGGATACTAATACACAGAATCAGCATTTAACTGCTGAGGGAGGAGATGCCGTATCTAGAGTACTTGCTAATAAGATTAAACAATTATTTTTTATATTAGAATGAAGTAAATCATCATTAGCAAGTGCATTCAATTTTAAATAAATTCATAGATGTGTAATATTGAATAAAAAAATAAGCTAGTTTTAAATAATGCTCCTTCTCCTTGTGACAAAGATACTTTTGAAAGAATCATTGATAAAAAAACTACACACAACACCGTATAAAATTAATGCGGGTGTTTTGGTTTAATCAAAGTTTTTTGTCTGTTTACTGTGTCACTTATACTTGTTTAAGTATTTTTAGGTCGACAAAATAAAAACATAAAATAAGTATAAGCTTATGGCTCGGCTGCCAATTCTCGCATTGCCTACCTCCCGTACTAATCTTATACTAAACGTTGGCGGTAATTAAAAAAACCATAAAATGATAAAAAGAACAATAGTAATAGGATTGGCAGTTATAACATTAATCAGTTGTAATTCAACCGAGAAAAAATCTGAAACAAAAATTGAAAATCTATCAACAGTTCAAGTAGTTGGAGCAATGAAAAATGTGATGTGGAAAGGTGAACTTGCAGGAACAATAAATCTTGATACAATTAAGGACAAAAAAGGGCTTTATGGTATAGGGCCAGTTGAATACCTAACAGGAGAACTATTAATAATTGATGGAAAATCCTATGTTTCCACAGCAACAACAGACACAACAATGGTTGTTGAGGAAACTTACCAAGTTAAAGCACCATTTTTAGTTTATGCCAATCAAACGGATTGGAATATTGAAGACTTACCTTCAAACATCAAGACAATTAAGGAATTAGAAGAGTTTATCGACAAAAAAACACTTGATTTTAATAGACCTTTTGTTTTTAAATTGAAAGGGCAAATTGATAGTGCCAAAATCCATATTCAAAACTTACCCAAAGGAACAAAAGTCAGTTCCCCAGAAGAAGCACATCAAGGACAGACAAACTATGCCTTAGGAAATAGTGAAGTGGAAATAGTAGGTTTCTTTTCAACGGAACATAAAGGTGTTTTTACACATCACGATTCCAATGTACATATGCATCTAATTACAACGGACAGAAAAAAAATGGGTCATTTGGATAAAGTACTTTTTGGAAACGGAGACATAAAATTGTACTTGCCAAAAAAATGAAAACTACCGCCAACAATGGCTATGGTTAATACGGGTTTTGGTGCTTACTTCCGTGCGTTTTGGAAGGAGTTTAAGTTGAATGATAATGCGTTTAGTAGTGAGGAGTTTTACATTTTCATAGTGCTTACTATTCTTGCCATAATTATCAATGCCCGCCTCTATGATTTGGTCTAAAGAAAAGATACTTTCTGAAGGAGATATTATGCACTTTAGGGTGGCGCCAATAGACCCGAATGACCCATTTAAAGGGAAATTTGTAATTCTAGATTTTGAACAGCAAACGGTGCCGAATCTAACGGGTGAAGAATGGGAGATCGGAGAACTGGGCTATGCACTCTTAACACAAGATAGTTTGGGCTATTACTACCCTTATAGTTTAAGTAAAACTATTCCGGAAGATGAGCAGTTTCTCGAAATGAATGTGCGTTATTCCTCTGGTGTGAAAATAACAGTAGAATATCCTTTTGAGAAGTTTTATATGGAGGTGTATAAAGCTCCCGTAGCTGAAGAACTTTACTTCAATGTTATGCGAGAAGGGGAAATAGAGGCCTATGCAGTTGTTTATGTGAACAATGGCAAAGCAGTATTAGAAGATGTTCAAATAGACGGAGTGTCTATTGTAGAATTAAGTGAAAACGAACTTAAGAATAGAGAATAAGCGTTGCTAATGTTTGACAACTTTCTTCGTGTAACTAAAGCGAGATGAGCTCATCTCCAAAATGTAATTCCCTTTAGCTAATTCACTTGTTTCCAATCTAGCATATTTCAAACCTTCAGATTGTTCTCCAATACTTTGAGAATAAATTTGCTTCCCAGCAACATCGTAAAGAGCAATAGAAATGGTTTCATTGCTAAACTGATAGTACTGAACAAGAATTTCAACATCGAACGGATTAGGATAAACACCCATTACCGCAAAGTCTGAATTCTGAACATCATTGATGCCTGTTGTATCCGGAATGGAATCAAAAGTAATCGATATCCAGTATACAATGGTGTCGCAAAGAGGAGGAACAGAGTTATCGCAAGCATAGAAAACTAAAGTGTCAATACCGTTAAACCCTGGCAAGGATGAATAACTTATACAAGTGTCCCCAAAAGACAAGGCATTGTTCGTGCCTAAATTGACTAAGTTAGCACTAACAATTGTTCCTTGTAAATCATCAAATCCTAAACAGTTACTGAGCAACTCTTCTGCCTCACCAAACAATTGAACGTAGGTGGTGCTATTTTGGCTTAAAACTTCTATTTGCAGGACTAAGGTGTCGCAAATATCAAAGGTGTCGCATGCTATCAATCCGATATAATCTATTCCATTAAAGCTGCTATCTGGCGTATAAGTGAAGCAATTAGTACTAGTATCAATTGTAAAGTTGCCCATACCTACATTACTTACCGCTAAACTATCGGCACTTGCAAACAAATCTGTAAATTGAACGCAATCCGCTAAAACACTATCGCTAGTTAGTTGATAAACAGTAGTATCGATATTTGCCGTGGCTTGAATATTTAACTGAACAACAACCGTGTCGCACTCATTCAAATTGGCGGTTTGACAGAATGTAGCCGTAAAGTAATCAGCTCCATAATAGTTTGGGTCACCTAGGTAATCAAAACATAATTGATTCAAATTGGCAGTTCCATAGCTAGGATTGCTAATTACTGAAGTGCTTAAACTAGGGCAAGGATTAGCAACGTTAATTAAGCAGTTGCTGAAAAATTGATTTTCAGTTACATCAATCACAAAAGTGTCTAGTAATAAAGCAAATGGCAAATTTTGATCCGCGTTAACAGATGGAATGGGGGCTCCTCCAACAATAGGGGCAATGGCACTTGTGGCTTCAAGCATATTCGAGATGCCATCATTGGTGTAATAAGAAGGTCCAGCGGCATCCGAGGTATCGATAACTTCTCGATCTAACCATACATAATCACCCTGGGCTTTATTTTGGTTGACAGTTAAAACCATATACCCGTGATCTTCAACATTCACATATTGCATGTGAGGATTCAATCCAGTGATCACTCCGGTTACTGCTCCACCAAAGAAGTCTAAGATGGGTTGAGGGATTTGGCCAAGAGCCGTTTCAATTACATCAAGCCCAGGAGAAGTGACAGAGGTAACTACAAATTCCACTGCAGCAGTGGTCGTTGCATTTCCTGGTACGTTGTTTACCCATGAAGTGTGAATGTCGCCGGTCAAAACAACAGGATTCGCTACATTGTTGTTTTCTATATAATTAATCAATCGGTTTCTTTCTGAATTATATCCATCCCACTGATCGGCGTTCACAGCAAATCCTAATATTTCCAATGGAGCCATCATTACTTGTTGGCAAATTACTTTCCATTGGGTAGAGCTATCAGACAACTGACTTTCTAGCCAGGTGAACTGATCATTTCCTAATAGTTTATGATTACTGTTGTTGGTTTGACCTAAGTCTTGCTCATCTCTTGCCCATAACCTGGAGTCTAAAATGATTAAATCGAGTAAATCTCCATAACGAAGTTTTCTCCAAATTTTCACATCATCGTTTGGGTCCGGATTACGAATAGGCATGTATTCTTTATATGCTTGCGTCCCACTTATTTTTCGGTTAATCCAAGGACCTTCGGTTCCAGGGCTATGATTTTCTGCACCATCCTTATAGGAATCATTGGCAGTTTCATGATCATCCCATGTGGTAACAAATGGATGTACTTGATGAACACGTTGAAGCTGATCATCTAATTTATAGTGAGAATGTCGAATTCGATAATCATTTAACGTAATAATCTCAGTGGTAGGTTGGTATGTTCTTCCCGCTCCCGTTAGTACTGAAGAGCTAAATCCTCCTGAAGCATATTCGTAGATGTAATCACCTAAATGAATAACCGCGTCTAGGTCGTTTCGTTTAGACATACTTTCATACGCATTGAAATATCCATGCTCATAACTACTACATGACGCTACTGCAAATCTTGCCTCTGTTCCTCCTGTTGCCGGAGCTGTTTTCGTTCTTCCTGTTACCGAGTTTTGCCCTAAAGCATTAAATGCATAATAATAGTAGGTAGCTGGCTGAAGACCACAGATGTCTAATTTGACTGTAAAATCGCTGATTGAATCTGCTGTTGTCTGCCCGAAATTTATAATGTTTGTAAAGTTTACATCCGTTGCAATTTGCCAATATACCGGAATACTGTTTAAATTACCTGTAGATGGAGTAACCTTGGTCCAAAGCATTACTTGATCAGACAAAGGATCTCCTGAAGCTACACCATGAAAAAATGGCGCTTGCCCTGCTTTTAAATTACTTCTAGACTCTTGAGCAAAGGAAAATGTAATAAGGAAAAGGCTTGCAAATAGGAAAAGGTATTTATTATTCATTTTTAAAGATCTTTGACACTAAATTTAAGGATAAAATTAATTTTTCTGCTTATTCATAGCTCTCTAAATAGCTGGCTTTGTATGGGTAACGTTTCAAGTACAAGGTTTTAATTTTTTGATATAAAACTTTTTTAAGTTCGTCAAGGTTCTCTCCAGTCTCGGCAGAGATAAATACAGCATCGTTATTGCTTTTAGCCATCCACGTTTGCTTAAGTTCTTGCAATAATTCTGACTGCACATCATCAGGTAAATGATTGTCGAAATTTCGTGTTTTGTATAGATCTATTTTATTGAAGACTACGACCTGTGTTTTACCATCGGCTTTTAGTTGCTGTATGGTTTCATTCACGATGTTCAGTTGGTCTTCAAAGTTGGGGTGAGCAATATCAACTACATGCAGCAACACATCACTTTCTACCGCCTCATTAAGCGTAGATTTAAAACTTTCCACTAAATGATGAGGAAGCTTTCTAATAAATCCAACCGTATCAGATAACAGGAAGGGCACATGGTTTAGAACCACCTTGCGAACGGTTGTATCCACTGTTGCAAATAGTTTGTTTTCTGCGAACACATCCTTCTTGCTTAATGCTTTCATTAGCGTTGACTTCCCTACATTGGTATATCCAACAAGGGATACTCGAATCATACCATCACGGTTTTTTCGCTGAGTAAGGTTTTGCTTGTCAATAGTTTCTAATTTGCTTTTTAACTTAGCTATGTTTTGGGTAGCTACTCGTCTATCTGTTTCTATTTCTTTCTCTCCGGCACCTTTCATCCCAATACCCCCCTTTACTCTATCTAAGTGATCCCACATTCCTTTAAGTCGAGGTAATAAGTATTGGAGTTGGGCTAACTCTACTTGAGTCTTAGCTTGTAAGGTTTTCGCGCGCTGAGCAAAAATATCAAGGATAAGCATGCTTCGGTCTAAGACCTTACATTTGAGTTCTTTCTCAATATTTCTTTGTTGTGAAGGAGAAATTTCGTCATCAAAAATGACCATGTCAATTTCATAGGCATCTACAAAGGTTTTTATTTCCTTTAGTTTCCCGCTACCTACGTAAGTCCTTTTTTCTGGGTGATCCATTTTTTGCCAAAACTTTTCTTCAGTTTTCGCGCCAGCAGTCTCGGCTAAAAATTCTAGCTCATCGAGGTATTCCATTAACTGCTTTTCACTTTGGTTTTTTGTAATTAAACCTACTAAAACAGCCTTTTCTATGCGATTATCTTCTACTTCATGAGCACTTTCCCTAGGCATTGCTTTATATTTTACAGGTGATGAATGACAAATTTCGTCTTTTAATATTTAAATTAGTAATTTAAAGTTAATTTTGTAACTCAAATAAATTGATAAAAATGGACAAGAGTACTCCCGTTTCCCACCTGATGACTAAGAAAGTAATCGTTGCTGATTTGAAAACGAAATTTGAAAACGTTTTAGCTTTATTCTTAGACTATCATATCTATCATTTACCAGTGGTTTTTGATGATAAGTTGCTAGGAATTATAAGTATGACTGATGCGCTTAAATATTATAGAAGCGGAGCATCTCCAGCGGATTTTGAGATGGACAAGGTAATGACTCATGATCCTAAAACTTTACATATGGATGATGTTTTGGGTGATGCATCTAAAATTTTATCTAAAGCGAACTTTAGAACACTACCTGTTGTAGATGATGAAGGTAAAATAGTAGGAATTCTTTCTAATAAGGATTTAGTAAGAGTACTAGATAAAAAATTGCACAGCTAAATTAGCATTCAAAAATATTGAAAGCTCCATGTCTTATTTAGGTATGGGGCTTTTTTATTAATACTCCTTTGCTTCTTCAATATCCTCAAGGATACTTAGGTAATTCTTATAACGCTCGGCACTAAGAGTTCCATTTTCTAAAGCGTGGATCACTGCGCACTTGGGTTCGTTAATATGCATGCAGTTGTTAAACTTGCATTCGGGAAGTAAAGCGGCCATTTCTTTGAAGTAATGGTTAACTTCATAATCTTTGAAGCCAACAACCCCAAATTCTTTGATTCCTGGAATATCAATGATGCTTCCCCCAAAGCTTAAGAAGAACATTTCCGCAAAGGTGGTCGTGTGCTTTCCTTTTTCGTGCTTGATGGATACTTCTCCAGTTTTTAATTCTAAGTTGCTATCTATTGCATTGGCCAGTGTGGACTTTCCTACACCTGAATGCCCGATAAATAGGGTGGTTTTATCCTTCAATAAAGTTTTAATTTCATCAACTCCGCCCCCTGTGATAGAAGAAACTAGTTTACATGGGTACCCAAGATTGGAGTAGATTTCAATAAACTTGTTTTGAATAAGCAAGTCTTTCTCGCTTAAGATATCTTGTTTGTTAAATACTAAAACTGATGGAATATGATAGGCTTCAGCAGTCAATAAAAATCGATCAATAAAGCCAGATGATGTTCTAGGTTTACTAGCGGTAATTAAAATAAATGCTTGGTCAATGTTGGCAGCCAGTATATGTGAATGAGCCCGTTTGGCAGGAGACTTTCTGATAATGTAATTGTGTCGGTGCTCAATTTTACTGATCATCCAATCGCCATCTTCATTCTCCATTTCAACGTAATCTCCAACAGCCACAGGATTTGTGCTTGTTGAGCCATCTAGGCGCATTAATCCTTTAAGTCGAGCTTGTACAGCTTCGCCCTCATCGGTAATTAGCTTATACCACGCACCGGTGGATTTTGTTACTCTAGCTCTCAATGAAGCTGTTTTTAGCATTCTTGACTACATGGAAAATGTCTTCAATAAGGTCGGGGTTGTGTTCAATACTAGTTCCTACTACAATGATGTCTGCTCCTGAATTGCAAATAACCTTAGCGGTTTCTTTGTCTCTAATTCCACCCCCAACTATTAGAGGGGTTTTACATGCTTGTGCTACTGCTTTTATCATGTCGCACGGTACTGGGTTAATCGCTCCACTTCCCGCTTCTAGGTACGTGCACTTCAAGCCCAACATTTCTCCTGCCATGGCAGTGCATGCAGCTATGTCTGGTTTGTCGAAAGGAACGGGGGTGGTATTACTCATATATGATGCTGAAGTAGCTTTACCGTTTTCAACGAGGACATATCCTGTGGCAATGACTTCAAGTGAAGAAGATTTAAGCACTGGAGCCGCCTCTACATGTTTACCTATGAGCAGCTCGGCATTTCTTCCTGAAATCAAAGAAAGAAACAAGATGGCATCTGCTTCCGTGTTAATCTGTAATGTACTTCCAGGAAACAAGATGACAGGTATGGATGAATTACTTTTTAAAAAGCGAATAGTTTTGTCCAATAAATTCGTGGTAATTAAACTGCCGCCTACAAAAAAGTAATCAATGAACCCTTTGTTTGCATGAGCGCAAAGTTTGTTTAGGTAATTAGCTGAAACCTTGTCGGGATCAACCAATATGGCTAAGGATTTTTCTTCATTTTCCTTCTTTGTTAACCATTCTTGGTAATACTTCATGGTGCAAATATACGATTAGGAAATTATTCTACTTTGATAAAAAGAACACCGTGGATTTTTAACTCTTCTAGAGTTGGTGTATAATCCGATGAACGCTCATAAACAGGGAGATAAAATTCATTGTTAAGGTTGCTATCAAAAGAAAAGCGTTGAAAGGTGGAATAAACACATCCACAAGATTGTCTTCGCCCGGATTCATCCTATTGATTCGCCCCTCCATTTAGTAAAATGGCGTAATATCCGGGAATCGAAAAAGAAATTTATATATCCATATCATCGGGTAGGTTGCCACTGTAGCCTTCCTCCGCTATATTAAATTGACCAACACAACTGCTTATAATATCCACTTTTGAGTTTGCGCTGCTGCTGAAATTGCCATTATACCAAATGATGTCAAAATTGAAATAGCAGTCCTGATAGTCTTCTTGCTTATAGCTCGTTAAAAATTCAGAAGATTTTATGCTAAACGCTAGAATTTCATTAACTTGAATGGTATAATCCGAGAGGCCATATTCCACATGGAGTGGGAATAATTCTCCGTTATCTTCCAGCAGTCATATTTACTGAAGCGACAACAGGAGGAGATAAGTAAACTTAAGAATAATATTGAAATTAGTTTAGAATACATATTTTTGTATTGAGCAATCATAACGCAGATACATTGCGTTTTCTTGTTTGATATTTGTCCTATAAAATTACTAAAAATGCATTATCAAGAAAAAGTTGATCAGCTGTTTAAGGGGGACTTAGTTCCCAATCGAACGCTTAGGACCTTGTTTGATAGTTTGTCTTCTGAGTGGGAGCAAACGAATTTTGAAGAGAAGGAAAGCTTATTGATGAAACTCTATCTATCTGAAGAGCCTATTTCTCATTATGTAAAGGGCTACCAGCAATTTTACAGAGATGAATTGGCTAATAAAGCATATGTGTTGGATGCTTTGCACAAAAGTATTCGCTTGCTAATCATGAACATTAAAGATGAATTGATTCGCTCGTCTTTGCTGAAGGTTTATGTTGATTTAAGTAAAGGTGAGAACTAATGTCTACGGCAAAGAAGGCGCTTAGGATGCTAAGCGGGTGTTCGCCTAGAAAGCAAAAATTTTCACTTTATGTGATGAGTGGCTTTACAAAGTTTGATGATTTACTCAGTAAATTGGGGAAACATAAAACAAGCTGAGCATGTTTGTACGGCAATAAATGGGATAATATAGATGCAGAAGTTCTTGAAGAACTAATTGCATTATCTATGGAATATACGAAGGAGAATAACAATGGCTAAAATCAAATCAACTTTTGCTTGTCAGCAGTGCGGAAGCACGTATGCTAAATGGCAAGGAAAATGCAATACCTGCAAGGAATGGAATACGATTGTAGAGGAAATACTTGAAAAGCCGAAAAAGGGAGACATTGATTGGCGAGATCAAGAGAATAAAGGAGCCGCTAAACCTACCAAGCTTAAAGATGTCGAAATAGGGGATACTTACCGGATTGATTCTGGCGATTCAGAGCTGAATCGAGTACTTGGTGGCGGAATTACTCCTGGTAGTTTAGTCTTAATGGGCGGAGAACCCGGAATTGGGAAATCGACCTTACTTCTTCAAGTAGCCATTCAGCTAAAAGGATGGAAAATTCTTTATATCAGTGGCGAGGAAAGTGAAAAGCAAATTCAGCAAAGAGCCCTGCGTATTGGTCAGGTCAATGACGAGTGCTACATTTTAACAGAAACAGCCACCCACAAAATTTTTCATTATATCAAAGAACTACAACCCGATATTGTAATCGTAGATTCTATCCAAACGGTCCATTCCAATACAATTGAGGCGACACCAGGTAGTGTTTCTCAAATTCGAGAATGCACTTCTGAGTTTCAACGCTTTGCTAAAGCGACAAATACACCAGTATTTCTAGTTGGCCATATTACCAAGGACGGTCAAATAGCTGGACCAAAGATTTTAGAGCATATTGTAGATACTGTTTTACAATTTGAAGGAGATAGGAATCATGTGTATCGGATATTGAGAACGATTAAGAATCGATTTGGTTCAACTGCTGAATTGGGGCTTTATGAAATGCAAGGCCAAGGACTACGGATAGTGGAGAACCCTTCAGAGATATTGATTACTCAAAAGGATGATAACCTAGGAGGAGTGGCTATAGCGGCTACCATGGAAGGCTTGAGGCCGATGCTTATTGAGGTGCAAGCCTTGGTTAGTACTGCCTTTTACGGAACACCACAGCGAAGTGCCACAGGATTTGATACAAGACGTTTGAATATGTTGTTAGCCGTGTTAGAAAAAAGAGTCGGCTTGAATATTGGCACAAAAGATGTTTTTTTGAATATCGCTGGGGGATTAAAAGTTGAAGACCCTGCTATAGATTTATCAATAGTAGCCGCTTTGATGAGTTCGTACAATGATGTGGCCATAGATATGAAAACAGCTTTTGCAGGTGAAGTGGGATTGAGCGGAGAAGTTCGAGCTGTAAATCGGGTAGATCAACGTATTCAAGAAGCAGAAAAATTGGGTTTTAAAAAGATTTTTGTTTCAAAGTATAACTTTAGCAAAGGGAAAACTATGCCTAAACATAATATTGAGATTGTAGTAATCTCTAAGGTGCATGAATTGCTTAAACACTTAAACTTATAGAATAAAGTTAATGGAAATGGACAATAAAGAGCACTGGGAAAAAGTATATGCTACCAAAGACCCTCATGAAGTAAGTTGGACACAAGAAGAGCCCAAATCTTCATTGAGGCTTATTCAAGCTGCTGGCTTACCTAAATCAGCTTCAATTGTTGATATAGGAGGAGGGGACAGCCGATTAGTGGACCACCTACTAGATGAAGGATATGAGGACATAACGGTCTTGGATATTTCGGCAAATGCCTTAGAAAGGGCTAAGAAAAGATTAGGGACAAAAGCAGCTAAAGTCACTTGGGTGGTTTCGGATATTGTTGACTTTAAGCCAAGTACGAAATATGACATCTGGCATGATCGTGCGGTTTTTCATTTTTTGACTTCATCAGAACATATAAGCACCTATTTGCAAATTGTTAATGAAACGGTAAGCCGGGATTTAATCCTAGCTACTTTTTCTACTGAGGGGCCACTTCGATGTAGTGGTTTAGATGTTTCACAATACAATACTGAAAGTATAGCTGAGTGCTTTAAGGAAAGTTTTGTTCTTGGAGAGAGTTTTTATGAGGATCATTTAACGCCATTGGATACTAAGCAGAACTTCTTGTTCGCTCATTTCAAACCTGCTTAAAATAATATTTTTGCGACATTGGTGGCATCACTCCAAGTGATGCCACCAATTCGCAATCCATTCAAAAAATTATAAAGTAATTTTTCCCCAAGGGTTTGCCTCTTCTAACTGCAAGGCTAGCTCTAAGAGTAAGGCATCTTCTCCATGGTCTGCCCAAAACATCATACCAATAGGCATACCAGTTGTAGAAGCAGTTCCCATAGGTAAAGATATTGCCGGACCACCGCTTGCATTTGCATAAGGCGTGTAACATGCCCAATCAGTCATTCGTTTAAACATGGTTTCAAAATCCACATCAGCCCCTAGATAACCAATTTCTGGAGTAGTATGCGCTAATGTCGGAGTTAGCATAACATCTACCTTTAGGTCTTGAAACATTCGGGTATAGTCATTGTACGATTTTTTTAAGCGATATAAGAAGCCTGGGGTACGCCACATGTTTTTAGGGTACTTGGCAGAAAGTCCATTAATTAAATTGGTCAACTTGCTTTTATCATAATGCTTTCCAAACATAGTCCAACCGAAATTCTTCGTTAAGAAAGCTAACATTTCCCATAAGTACACAAAATCATCTACGAATTGTTCTTGAACTGGAAGCACAACTAGCTTCACTTCATGTCCTAACTCTTCTAATATTTTAACGGATTTCATTAACACCTCTTCTGTTGGGGCATCTCCCTTTAATCCCTTTAGTGAGTCATTACTAAATCCAATACGCAACTTTTTCTTCAAGGGTTGATCAACGAGTCCAATGGACTTCAATTTTGGATTCTTATAATATTTTTCAGCCTCTGCATAAAAATGTGCGGTATCTCTAACCGATCTAGTGATAACTCCGTCTATAGCTACATCAATGATTTGTTGTTGAAACAATTCTGATGCTAGCAATCGACCTCTACTTGCTTTTAAGCCTACCAAACCACAACATGCCGCAGGAATTCTAGTAGATCCACCACCATCAGCACTATGTGCTATCGGTACCACTCCTGACGCTACTAATGCGGCAGCTCCCCCAGAAGAACCCCCACAAGAATAATTAGTATTCCATGGATTACGGGTGTCTTCTACGTGATGCATTTCTGTTGAGCAGGTAAATCCGAATTCAGGCAAAGAACTGTTACCCATATGAATAAGGCCTTGACTGAAAATTTGTTTAGCAATTGGGTCAGTCTTTTTAGAAGCAGGAACACCTAAAAGAGCCTCAGAACCATAAAATGTTTTTACGCCTTCAATGTTGGTCAAGTCCTTAATAAAGGTGGGTACGCCACCAAAATAACCATAAGGACCTTGCTTGGCTCGTTCAAGTGCCTTATCGTAATTGGTGGTCACAATAGCTTGCAATTGAGGATTGACTTGCTTGGCTCTAGCTATAGAAGCTTTAACCAATTCTTCCGGTGATACTTCTTTATTCTTAATTTTTTGAGCTAGAGAAAACGCATCATCGCAGCCTAGAGCATCGTTTGAAAATGCATGGATTCGCTTGTTATTATTTTCCAAGTGAGGGTGTTTTTAGGAGATTAATTAATATCAGTGAAGATAAGTTTTTAGGAGAATAGAGTGGTAAGAGAATCTAATTTATTCCTCTGCTTTCTTTTTCTTTAGCTCAGCACCAATAATGAGGACAAACTCCCCTTTGGGTTTCTTCAATTTAAAATGAGCGAGCATTTCTTCCGCTGTCCCTCTTAAGTTTTCTTCAAAAGTCTTGGTCAGTTCTCTTGATATGGCAATAGGCCTTGTTGGACCAATGTATTGAATGATTTGTTCAAGCGTTTTTATAATGCGATGAGGAGATTCATATAGAATGACCGATCTATCTTCTGTAGCAATATATTCCAGCCGAGTTTTTCTCCCTTTTTTATGAGGCAAGAAGCCTTCGAAAACAAACTTATCACAAGGGAATCCTGAATTTATTAATGCGGGAACAAGCGCTACAGCACCTGGTAAAGTTTCAACCTCAATATGATGCTCTATACATGCCCGAACTAGAAAGAAGCCTGGATCTGAAATTCCAGGGGTCCCTCCATCAGAAACTAAGGCAAAGTTGGTTCCGGTTTTCAGCTTGTCAATTAAGCTTTCCGTTGCCTTGTGTTCATTAAACTTGTGGTGACTCCACAACATTTTATCAATACCATAATGGCTGGTTAACTTCTTTGTTTGTCGAGTATCTTCAGCTAAAATGATGTCTACTTCTTTAAGCGTTTCAATAGCCCTATAAGTGATGTCTTTTAAGTTGCCTATTGGGGTTGGCACGATGTAAAGTTTCCCAGTCATGATTTAGGAATAAAGGCTCTAATGATGTTCATTAAGATGTATGCAATAACAATAAGAGAAACAGCTCCCCATGTGAATATCACGAGTAGCAAAGCACTAATAGCAACAAAAATGATTGGCCATTTGTTTTCTTGAAATGAGGAACCATTTGGCTTGAAGCTAAACATGGGAATATTGCTTACTAGTAGCGCTGAAATTATTACAGAAACACCAATCAACATCCATTTGGGGTCAACCATACTGTTTACCGCTATGTTTTGCGTGTGAATCAAAAACAAACCCATCACAAACAAGGTAGCTGCTGGAGTTGCCAAGCCTAGAAATTCTTTGCTTTGATCTTCAGAAACATTGAATTTGGCTAAGCGAAGAGCGGAAAATAATGCAACGATAAGCGGAAAGAAAATAAACACCCCTTCTTTCCAAGAAGAAATGCTATTCAAGGCAGCTGCGAAATCAAAGCTTTGACCTTGACTGTAAAACTGAAAGGCTAACAAATAGACTAGAATCATGGCGGGTAAAACACCAAAGCTGACTACATCAGCTAAGGAGTCTAACTCTTTGCCTATTGGAGAACTTACCCCCAGCAATCGAGCCACCAAGCCATCTAGAAAGTCGGCAACTAAGGAAATGATTAACAAGTAAGGGATGAAATTGACATGATCTAAAAACAAAAACAGAATAGCTAAGCATCCACACAGTAAATTTAGTAGTGTTAGGCTATTTGGAATGTGTTTTTTTATGGTCAACTTTTAGTTTTTAGTTTAGGTATAAATCGTCCTACAGTAGCTTGATATTTGGAATACTCTGGGTATTTCGACGCAGAGATTTCTTCACTGAAATCTGAGCTACTTTTGAACAAAACTACTAAAAGTAAACAACCTATTATACTCCAATTTATAATTGAGCCTGTGGCAAGGACACTAAAAACATAAAAAACAATCCAGATGCTTTGTTCTGCAGCGTAATTAGGGTGTCTCATTTTAGCCCATAAGCCGGTATGTGTAAAGCCTTTTTCATAGAGTATTTCTAGCTTTTCATTATTGTTGATTCGCTTATGCTTCTCCGTTTGGTATTCAAATTGTTGTAGGTCAGCAAGCCATTCTACATATACCAAACCAACAAGGGCTACTGCTAAAATAATATCAAATAGACCTATGGCAGTTTCATGCATGGATAGAATAATTGGAAGCGTAAATAGCAAGATTAGGAAGTGTTGATATAAACTGATGAAGAATAAATTGAATAGACTAAACACCCACTTTTTATTAAAAGGATCTTTTTGTTGCAAAACGGCCCAACGATAGTCTTCATCTCCTTCCCAAAACTTTAAAGAGTATCCCCCTCTTCGGTTAAAGTTGTAAGTTAGTCGAACGCCCCATATGGTAACAAGAATAGCAAGGAAGATCATTCGTGTATTCCAATCGCTATAAGCTACAGCTATCCAACTATAGATAATTGGCGTAATGCTCCAAAGTTTATCTGTTTGGCTGTAGTTCTTGGAAACTTCGGCAATAACAAAGCAAGCTACAGCAATCCCTAAACAAGTATATACTAAGGTCATTAAAGTTTCGCTTTGTAAGTCTGAAAGAGGTGCACCAAACTTGAAAGCTATAATGGGAACAATAATGATAGTGAATATGAGTATTAATGCAGTTTTGAACATAAGTTATTGATTTTATTATTCAGTCAAAGCTAAAAAAAAACGAAATAGTTTAGTCTAATCGTTTGTCCAACATTTGATATACGGACACAATTAGTAAGGCAAAAACAAGCCAAAAAGGGAAATAATCTAGTCGAACGAAGCCAAAAACATGCAGACCTTCGGTGTATTTCCAAGGGCATTTTCCAAGGGTTAACTCCAACATTAAGCCTGTTGTAAACTCAATAAAATAGATAAAAGCAACAGCTATTAATGCCCTTACAAAAAGATGATATTTAGCTACCAAGGGTTCAAATAATTTGAATAACAGAGGCACACTGGCATAGATGGCGAACATCCATAAATAGGTTTTACCGCCGAGGGCCCAATCGATAGCGTCGTCAGCAATAAAATTAGTGATGGCTTTTGAAAGAGAAGTAAATACCACCTCTGTTGTAATCCCCACACAAGCGAATATTAAGGAAAGCAAAACTATTTTAGGAAGCTTAAATTTCATTTTTTAATATGTAAGGTTTGAGTAGGAAACGCAAATTCCACTTTCATCTCTTCAGCCAAAGTAATCAATTGAAGAATTAACTCATGCTTACTAGCGAGTTCCGCATCGTAAGATTTTACATCTAGAAAAATATTTACAAAAATATTTATTGAAGACCCACCTAGTTCGCTAACCGTAACAGTAGTTTTTTCATCTGCTACCCAAGAATTCTCATTGATAATTTCTTTAGCTCGAATACATAATTCTCTTAAAACTTCTGGCTTTGTGCCGTATTCAACGCCCATGTTCCACCTCCAACGTCTATAAACACGTAAGCCTAAATTGTCGACGATCATATTAGACAATTCCCCATTAGGAATATAGGCTAAAGATTGTGCGGGGGTTCTAATTCGAGTAGCTCTCATCCCAACTTGCTCAACGGTTCCTTCTGATCCACTAATTATAATGTAATCTCCCAATTCAAAAGGGTGGTCTAATAGGATTGTGATAGTTCCAATGAAATTTTTCACGGTATCCTGTGAAGCTAAAGCCAATGCTAAACCACCTATAGATAAACCCGCTAGAATTGCGGTTAAATTGACATCTAATTGCTTTAAGGCTATAGAAAATGCAATAATGGCTACCAATATTTTAAACAACTTACTTGCAATAGGCAAGAGTTGGTCATCCAGTTTGGAAGAGGTTTTTTCTATATGAGGTTTGAATAATTGTAGCGCCATATTGAATACTCTTATCACAAATGCGGCACCTAAGAAAGTTAAAAGTATAGCTATAGACTTCACTATATATTGAAGTATTAACGGGGGGAATTGTAAGCTAGGAGCAATTTTTGAAATAGTATAGAACGCGACGAATAGGCTAAATGCTTTCGCTATTTTATTCAAAATAGTTTCACTCTCCAATTTAATATTCTTCTTTCGAAAGACCGCATAGGGAAGAATTAAATTGATGATTTTATTTACCAGGAAGTAAAAAACTATTCCCAAAGCACTTAGCACCAATAGGCCAAACCATTGCCAAACATACAAGCCAAACAAATGTTTGTTCCCAGAGCTTGCAGGTAGTATTCTACTAAATATTTTTGTACCAAAGGGGAAAACCTCCCCGTACATGACATTTAATCTATCGATCGTTTCTTGCGAATAGCGCCATGAATCTCCTATTTTCTCTAAATAAATTCTTGGTTCTAAGTCATCTAAGACATATACTTCAGCGTTCTGAGTTGAGTCTATGTAATCAGTTTGCTTAGGAACATTATCCATATAGATATAAAGGCCCTTGCCATCTAATATCTGTTTCAGGTGTATGGCCGCCACCATCCGATTTTCAGGATCTGCTATACTTAATGGTATTGCTTGCTGAGAAATCTCTGGGTTATAACTCTCTTTTTGAAGGTTATATAAATGGGTATAGATTGCCTCGTATGGGCTTGATAAATTTTGTGCAGTAACTAAAGACGCAGTGAGGCAAAGAGTAAATAAAGCAATGAATATTTTTTTCATGCGCTAAAGGTACGTAGAATACGGGAGGGGAGATAGATCTAGAGTATCTTAAACCTCATAATTGACATTCACAGCCAACCATTTTTCTAAGACTTCTAAATCAAAACCTTTTCGACTAGCCAAGCTTTCAACTTGATCCTTTGCTATTCGTCCTATGCCGAAGTATCGAGCATCTGGATGGGCAAAGTACCATCCACTGACAGAAGCAGCAGGGTACATGGCAAAGCTTTCGGTAATGGTCATCCCTGTGTTTTCTTCAACGTTTAACAAGTTCCAAAGGGTAGCTTTTTCGGTGTGATCTGGACAAGCCGCATATCCTGGAGCTGGTCGAATACCCAAATATTTTTCCTTGATTAGTTCGTCATTGGCCAATTGTTCGTTGGACGCATATCCCCAATGTTCTTTTCTGACTTGTAAATGAAGGTACTCAGCAAATGCTTCTGCAAATCTATCTGCCAAGGCTTTTATCATGATACTTTTGTAGTCATCATGGTCTGCTTCGAACTCTTTAATTTTTTTCTCAATGCCAAGCCCTGTGGTCACTGCAAAAGCGCCTAAACAATCATCCCCCTTAGGAGATATATAATCCGCTAAACACATGTTAAAACTACCTGGTCTTTTCTCTGCTTGCTGGCGCATAAAATGTAGCTTCACCTCTTCGCCATCTTTGTTTAAGATAACATCATCTCCATCACTTTTTGCCTTGAAAATACCAAACACCGCTTTAGCTTGAAGCCAATTTTCTGCTATGATTTGATCAAGCATTTCATTCGCATCATGGAATAGTTTTTTAGCTTCAACACCATACTTTTCGCTTTCCAAGATTCTTGGATAGGTCCCTTTCATTTCCCAAGTATTAAAAAATGGGCTCCAGTCGATAAACGGACGTAATTCAGCTAAATCAAAGTTTTCTAATACCTTAATTCCTTGTAATTTAGGTTGCCTTATGTGCTCAAAAGTAACCTGGAGCTTATTGGCTCTTGCTCTTTCAAGGTCTACGTATTTAACGTTTGGCTTTCTATTTTTATACTCCTCACGCATTTCAATGTATTCCGACTTAATATCAGCTACGAAATTAGTTTTTAAGTCGCCCAAAAGCTTCTCTACAATAGGAACAGATCTAGAAGCATCTAGCACATAAATGGCTTGCCCTTTTTTATAATGCTCATCGATTTTTACTGCGGTATGAATTTTTGAAGTTGTAGCTCCCCCAATTAATAAAGGAAGGTCAAAACCTTCTCTTTCCATCTCTTTGGCTACATAAACCATTTCATCTAGAGAAGGAGTGATTAAACCGCTCAACCCAATAACGTCAACGTCATGTTTTTTTGCTTCGCTTAAAATTTTATCTGCAGGAACCATCACACCTAAATCTATTACCTCAAACCCATTGCAGGCCATTACTACGCCTACAATGTTTTTTCCGATATCGTGAACATCCCCTTTAACTGTGGCCATTAAAACCTTTCCTCTACTCGTACTTGCGCTCTTATCTGCTTCTAAGTAAGGCATCAGGTAGGCTACCGCTTTCTTCATTACCCTGGCTGATTTTACTACTTGTGGTAAAAACATCTTGCCTTCACCGAATAAATCACCAACCACGTTCATGCCATCCATTAAAGGTCCTTCAATGACACTTAATGGCTTATCAAACATATGGCGAGCCTCTTCTGTATCTTGCACAATAAATTCAACTTCTCCCTTGACAAGGGCATGCTCTAAACGTTTACCAACTGACAAGCTTCTCCATGCTTCATCTACTTTCTTTTCTTTGATATGGCCCTTTACGTTTTCAGCGGCATGAAGTAAGCGCTCTGTAGCGTCTTCCCTTCTATTGAGCAATACATCTTCTACTCTTTCCAATAAGTCGGCAGGAATGTCGCTGTATATTTCCAACATTGTTGGATTAACGATACCCATGTCCATGCCATGCTTGATAGCATGATATAGAAAAGATGAATGCATGGCTTCACGTACAGCATTGTTTCCTCGAAAGGAAAAAGAAACATTACTCACACCACCACTTACTTTCGCACCGGGTAAATTATCTTTAATCCACTTAGTGGCATTAAAAAAGTCTACAGCATAATTTCTATGTTCATCTAGGCCGGTAGCAACTGGAAATATGTTTGGATCGAAAATGATGTCTGCTGGATGAAAACCAACTTCATCAACTAGGATGTCATAACTTCTTTTACAAATGTCTATTCTTTTTTGGTAGGTATCTGCTTGACCGTTTTCATCAAAAGCCATAACAATAGTTGCAGCACCATACATTTTAACTTTCTGTGCATGAGAAACAAATGCTTCTTTACCTTCTTTTAAAGATATCGAGTTTACAATACATTTGCCTTGAATGCACTTTAATCCCGCCTCAATAATTTCCCATTTTGAACTATCAATCATTACAGGAATTTTGCAAATTTCAGGTTCCGAGGCAATGAGATGTAGGAAGGTGGTCATGGCATATACCCCATCTAACATTCCTTCGTCCATATTCACGTCTAAGACCTGGGCCCCACCCCGAACTTGATCTAAGGCAACAGATAAGGCCTCTTCATATTGCTCTTCTTTGATTAAACGCAAAAATTTTCTGGAGCCGGTTACATTTGTCCGTTCACCAACATTTATGAAGTTAGATCCTTCATAAACTACTAGTGGCTCTAACCCTGACAAGCGTAAGGAATAATTCATCGTTTATAGTTGTTGTATTTTTTCAATTAGATTAGATGAAGACTCATTGGGAATAAAAGGCACTGAGACAACCTCTCCTCCATTTTTCTTTACAAATTCTCCACCCACAATTTCTTCAATTTTCCAGTCGCCTCCTTTAACCAAAACATCTGGTTGAATGGCTTCAATTAAACTAAGTGGCGTATCATCTTCAAAGATAATAATGGCATCAACCATTTCAAAGGCAGATAACAGGTCTGCACGGTTAATTTCGTTATTTATTGGTCTTTCACTTCCCTTCAGACGCTTTACGGAGTCATCGCTGTTCAAACCAACAACCAGTTTGTCTCCAAGCTTCTTTGCTTCTTTTAAAGTGTGAACATGTCCAACATGAATAATATCGAAACACCCATTGGTAAATACGATACGATTTGATTTAACTCCCCATTGAGCTAAAATATGTTTTAAGCCTTTGATGTCAGTTAACTTCGGACCCATCACTCAATAAATTTGGTTTAATATTTTTCTCTCGGCTCAACATAGCAAAAGCGAATAAGCCAAAAATAATAATAAGTATAGTTTGACCAAGCCATAAAATCCAACCCATAGTTGTTCCTAAATGAACAGCAAGACCATAGAACGATAACAAATAACCTGCAATTAGTGGATACGCTCCAATTCCTCCGGGAGTGGCTAAAAAGCCAAATGTACCAAAAAACAACAATGAAAGCGCTGCTCCAAAACCGAGAATGTGGCCTTGGGGAATAGTCTTAAATGCGAATACAATCATAAGGAAATAACAGATCCAAATCATAAATGTTTGAAGAACGAACAAGAGCGGTTTCTCTAGTTTAAAGATGGATAAAATCCCGGCTTTAAAACCAATTATTATTTTGCCGATTTTAGAACTTGCTTGATTACTCATTAGAAGTAGCTTTCGTAGAATATACATACCTAAAAATGCTGCAGTAATGATGAGTATTCCAGAAATTATGGGATGAGTGAACAACCATTCTACAACTGGGCCAACAGTTTCTGCCAAATGGACGGAGTAAAAATCCATGAATATTTGATATTGAAAAACAAAAGCTAGAACCCCTGCTAGTAATAGCATTAACATGTCAATAAGCCGCTCATTAACCACCGTACCAATGGTTTTGTTTATTGGGATTCCGTCATATGTCGCCAACGCTCCACAACGAGCAAATTCTCCCGCTCTAGGTATTCCAATGTTGACTAAATAGTTAATGCTGATAGCATTAAAGGACTTTAAAAAAGTTATCTCATTGCCAGTGGCTTTAATAAGGGCTTTCCAGCGCAGAGCTCGAATAGCTTGGCTTACAAACGTGAAGGATATAGATAACAATAACCACCAATAATTTGCAGTTTTTACCGCAAGCTTCATGTCTTCAATGTCAGAAGGACTTAGCTTTTTGTAAAACATGTAAATTAGAAAGACGCCTAGGCCTAAGGGGAGTACTATTTTAAGTATTGATTTTAGCGTAGGGTTCACTTTAAAGATAGTTTGTCTAGTATTAGATTATTATAATTTATTGTTTTCATTCGGGTGAATAGTAACAGGAACATGATTTTTAGCTTCTTCTACATCCATATATCCATAAGAAATAATGATTACAACATCGCCAACAGCAACTTTTCTCGCTGCGGGACCATTCAAACATATCGTGCCAGAACCTCTCTCACCTTTTATAACATATGTTTCTAGTCGTTCGCCATTATTTACATTAACGATTTGTACTCGCTCATTTTCAATGATGTTAGAAGCTTCCATCAAGTCTTCGTCAATGGTTATACTTCCAATATAGTTTAAGTCAGCTTGTGTAACCTTTACTCGATGTATTTTGGATTTAAATACTTGTAATTTCATAGCGCAAATGTAAGGAAGTTAATTATAAAATCATATTGTCAATCAAGCGTACACCCTCAATCCAAACAGCACATAATGCAATTAGTTGAGACTTGTCGTCTGAAGATCTTAGCGTTTTTTGATGGACAATTTCAAAATACTCTAAACGGCTTCCTTTTAAAGTTAAAATATGTTGAATCGCTTGAGTCTTTAGCTCCTCAATATCTTTTAAAGCTAAATTCTCTTTTGTCAGCTTTAAGGCTTCATGGATGATTGCGGCTTCTTCTTTCCCTTCTGCGCTTAATCGTGCATTCCTAGAACTCATGGCTAAACCATTCTTTTCTCGAACGATAGGGATACCTCTCATAGCAACCGGTCTACCTTGTAGTTCCACCATTTTACTACAAATAGCAAATTGTTGAAAATCTTTCAGTCCCATATACAAATGGGTGGGGTTAACTTGGTCGAGTAGCAGGGATACCACCTGCATGACTCCTTGAAAATGTCCAGGTCGATGTTCGCCTTCCAATACACTAAGCATATTTCCAACATCTGGTGCTTCAAATTTATCTTGACCTTCAGGGTAAACATCTGCTACGCTGGGAGTATACAAAATATCACAATCAACGCTTTCAAGTAGCTCCGCATCATCTTGAAGATTGCGAGGATAATTCTCTAAATCTGATGGATTGTTAAATTGTGTGGGATTGACAAAAATGCTACAAACAACCAGATCACATTCATCCTTAGCTGCTTGAATAAGCGCTAAATGGCCTTGATGTAAGGCTCCCATTGTGGGCACAAAACCAATAGTTTTGCCTTCTTGTCTTTGTTTTAGAACAAACTCAAAAAGATTGTTGCCTTGCTTGCAATTAATCATCGTGCTTCTTATGTTTAATAAGTTGAAGGGTTTCAATTCGATTGTCAGAAGCCTCCATAATTAGGATTTCGAAATTTTCAATGTGCACTGTTTCATTTACTTCTGGAATGTCTTCGTTGTTAACTACAGTAAAGCCGCCAATTGTCTCGTAGTCTCCATTAGGGAGTTCGAGATTGTATTTTTCATTTAAATAATCAACTTCTAGTCTTCCTGAAAAAACAAATTCATTGGTGCTTATTTGCTTTTCAATAAACTCATCAGCATCGTGTTCATCTTGAATTTCCCCGAAAATTTCCTCTATTAAGTCTTCCAAAGTAACGAGCCCAGCGGTGCCGCCATATTCATCAACTACATGAGCCATGTTTTTATGTTCCTTTGTAAATTGAGTGAGCAAATCTCGAGCACTCATATTCTCAGGAACAACTAGTATAGGATATACAATGTCAAGTGCAGGCTTTTGTTTTTTAATGATATCGATATGATGAATATATCCAATTACGTTATCAATACTATCCTCATAGACTAACAATCTAGACAATCGTGTCTCAATAAATTTTGCTTTTAGCTTCTCAAAACTAAAATTTTTCTCCACACCGTGTAATTCCGTACGTGGAATCATACACTCTTTGACTTTGGTGTCTTTCAAGTATAAGGCTCGTTCAAAGATGTCACTGTTTATTTCATCATCATCATCTACCCCTTGCTGCCCTGCAGCGAGCTCTTTGATATAATATTCAAGATCTACAGAGGAAAACCCAGCTTGATCTTCATTGAACTTGTCGGGCATTAAGCGCTTAATCAATTGAGTAGACAACCATGAAAATATAGCAGCGATTTGCTTAAGAGGAAACCAATAAATGGAAAATTTAAAAGGAACTGCAAAGAGAGTCAAAGCACGATAAGGTGATATACGAAACAAGGCTTTAGGGAAAAACTCTCCAAAAATTAAAACAACAAGAGTAGTTAGTAAGGTTTGAGTGATAAGCAACCAGAATTGATGGTGAATGCCTAGGGCCTCTTCACTCAAGAGCTGTGAAGCAAAACTACTGAATAGAATAAGCGCAATGTTATTGCCAATAAGCAATGCCGTAATAAACGTAGGGGCCTCCTCATTGAATTCGGATATAACTTTGCTAGATAGCTTCCCAGTTTCTTTGTTCAGCTCAATACGCAGCTTGTTGGAAGATACAAAAGCAATCTCCATTCCTGAGAATATAGCACTCAGCGCTAAAAACAGTATGCTTAGAAAGAGGGTCATTGAACGGGTTGATTTTTATCTGCTTCCATTTTATCCCTAAAGCGATTTTGACTTCTTAAGTTTAAAAACAGAACACCACAGAAGATACTGATAAAAAAAGGAAAGTAAACATCATGTGTGATCTGTTGGATTGTTACAAGCTTATAAATGCTAAAGCCTAAGCTAAGTAATGCGGTAAAGGCCCAGATGTATTGAAGTATTTTAGTAAACATTCACGAAGAAATTGAATAAGCTGTAAAATTACATGAAATAACTTAGAATTGATTGTGGATGAAATCAATTTTGGTATTGTTCTTGTCGATAGAGGAAAAAATAGATAGTTACACAAATTTAACATTATGAATTCAAAAATTACATTTTTACTTGTTGCTATGCTTACTATGATTAGTGTTTCAACCTACGCTCAAAAGGATGAAGCCCTTATCGCTGCAGACAACAATACAGCGCTTACATCAAAAATAGGAGAATTGTCAGATACGGCTATATGGAATTGGGGTGGATTGGGGTCTGTTCAATTCGGTCAAACGGCATTGGTTAATTGGGCAGCTGGTGGTAATAGTCAAATTGCAGTGGGACTTAGGGGGTATTTGTTTGCTAACCTAACTAAGAAAAGACACCTTTGGGAAAATACTTTTGATGGAAATTGGGGTATCGTAAAGTTTAAAGGAGAGGGACCTCAAATAAATCAAAATTTGTTTATCATCAATTCACAATATGGTTATAGATTGAATAATAATGTATACCTAGCGGCATTGGCTAATATTCAGAGTCCATTTTCTAAAGGCTTTGATTACTCAGAAGAGCCTAAAAAATTCATTACTCAATTTGCTGCGCCAATGTATGTTAAAGCGGCTGTGGGTATAAATTATAAACCGAACGAGTATATTTCAATCTTCGTTGCGCCTATTGCTGGGAAATTCACAATTGTTGGAAATGATACTATCGCCTCTAGAAATAGTTTCATTCCAGCCACTGAAGATGCAGAGGGCAACAGATATTACAACGAGCACTTCAGAGCGGAGTTTGGTGCATTAGCCAGAATTAGTTTCCAAAAAGAAATTTTCAAAAATGTAAATTTGAGAAGTGTATTAGAATTGTTTAATAATTACACCGATCCTAACAAAAGCAATAGAAGAAATATTGATATTAACTGGCAAACTGGTTTAGATTTAAACGTTAACGAATGGTTGACTGTTGGAATTTTTACTCACCTGCTTTATGATGATGACACAAGTTGGGCTAAGGAAGATGATAATGGAAATCCTATTAACATTAAAAACCCTGATACAGGTGTTGACTTTTTAGATGCAGCTGGCAACCCTATTCAACAGAATACTACTGGAGTTCAATTTAGAGAGAACTTAACTGTTGGTTTAACTTATAAGTTTGGAGATAAGTAAGGCTTACTAAAACCCTAGTCTATAAAAACAAAAAAGCCCGACATGAAAATGTCGGGCTTTTTTAATAGTTAATTTTAGAATGTAGCGTCATCCACTTTTTCTAACCATGCTTCGATGCTGGCAGCCACTCCTTCTAGCGTTCCTTCGCTAAATGGCGACTTTAAACCTGCAAGATCAACTAGTTTTAAGAAAGGTAAACTTCCTCCCGCTTGACAAAGCCCTAGATATTCCTTCCAAGCTCCTTTGAAATCATCTTGCATTTTTATCCAGTATTGATAAGCACAGATTTGAGCCAAAGTGTAATCGATATAATAGAAAGGAGATTGATAAATGTGCGATTGTAATTGCCATCTCCCACCACTTTCTAAATACTCATGCCCATCATAATCTAAATCCGGCATGTATTTCTTTTCAATAGTTCTCCAAGTCGATTTTCTTTCGGCTGGAGTCATGTCAGGGTTCTCATAAACTGCATGTTGAAATTCATCAACAGCTACTCCATAAGGCAAGAAAAGAAGCCCACTTGATAGATGCTCATATTTGTACTTTTCTGTATCCTCTTTGAAGAATAAGCCCATCCACGGCCATGTGAAAAACTCCATACTCATACTATGAATCTCTGCCGACTCATAGGTTGGCCAGAAATATTCATTAATCTTATGGTGCTTGCTGCTATATACTTGAAAAGCATGCCCTGCTTCATGTGTCAATACATCAATATCTCCGCTCGTTCCATTGAAATTTGAGAAGATAAATGGCGCACCATAGTTGGCAATAAACGTACAGTATCCACCCACATCTTTTCCTTTTTTCGTTTCCAAATCCATGAGTTCATATTTCGTCATGAAATCAAAAAACTCACCGGTTTCAGTAGATAGTTCTTGATACATTTTAACCCCATTGTTTACAATCCATTGTGGATCACCTTTTGGTTTTGGATTACCCGTATCATAAAACAAGGATAAATCGTAGTGTTTCAGTTTTTCTAAGCCCAGTCTTTCGGCTTGTTTCTTTCTAATCTTTACCGCTAATGGAACAATATGTTTCAAGACCTGCTCTCTATAATTGGCAACCATTTCTGGTGTGTAATCTGAACGTTGCATACGAAGGTATCCCAACTCTACAAAGTTCTTTAAGCCCATTTTAGTCGCCATTTTATGGCGAAGTTTAACGGCATTATCATAGATTGAATCGAATTGCTCGGAATTTTCAGACACAAAATTATATCTAGCTTCAGCAGCAGCTTTACGCACAGTTCTATCTTTAGACTGAGCATAAGGGCTAAGTTGACTTAAGTTCAGCTCCTTCTCATCAAACTGAATTTTAGCACTAGCTACCAACTTAGAATAAGTAGATCCCAATTTGTTTTCTTCCTTAAGGTCTTCAATGATATCTTTACTAAAGGAATTAACACGATAACTAGCAATGGTAAACAACTGTTCTCCAAACTCTTGAATCAATTCGTCTTTAAATTTTGATGCCTCTAATGCAGTGTAATACTCGAAATTTAAGTCACTAATTTCAGGACCGTTTTCATCGAAAAAAGTACGCTCTCCATCGTAAAACTTATCCGTAGTATCAATAGAGTTTCGGATGTAAGCTAGATTTGATGCCGTATCTACATCGGCATTAATCTTGTTAATTACTTGAATAGCCTCTTTTTGCTTATCGTAAGTCGCTGCATTTTTTAGCAACTCTACTTGCTTTCTAAAATCTGCTTTAACCGCGCTTATGTTTGGTCTGGTATAAGGGAGTGCTGTAAATTTATCCATATTGATTCTAAGTTAGTTTTCTTTCTCTTTTTAAAGAAGTTGTAAGCTTCCAAAAAGAAGCCAATAGTCTAAGGTTATAAATAGCTAGCCCGACAAAGCTAGCTATACTAAAAAATAAATATTCTTTATTGACATATTTCAATACATCAACCGTTTCATTAAAAGTAATTGTTGAACTGCTTATAAGATTTTTAACATCCATGCTATCAATAACCCCCAATACAATCTCTAATCGGTTAAGAATATAGAGGAAAATAAAGATGTTTAACACAAACAAAAAATATCTAGACCATTTGTTGCGATGAAACCCAATGTTGTAAAACTCAAAACTATTACGGATACTCATTATGCTAATAAACACGATTAGTAGATTGGGATATAGAAATGCATAGTCCCCATGCCATAGCATAGGAATTTGAATAGCTACACTGGTAATTATTGCAACTAAAACCCAAATAAGTGTTTTGATAAGCGGGGTTTGCATTAAAACAAAGATTTTAAAACTTCGTATGCTCCAGAATTATTAAGCATTTGCTCTAAGCTATCTGGTTGTCCAATACCCAATTTAGATATTCGTTCTGCATAAAATGTTTTTGAACTATCTTCTTGAAGTAAAGTAGAAAGTAAAAAACCGGTGCGGTAGAGGTCCTTTGTTTTGGGCTGAACTTGAACACCCTTGCTTACATCGCTCAGGCCGTTTTCATAATTTCCTTCTAACAAGTATAGCCACGCATGGTGATTCCACAATAGACCACTACTGTCATTGATACTTAAACCTTGCTCTATCAATGCGGCAGTAGCTTCATTTTGGGTGGTATCGTAAAGCATGAATGCCGCTTGGTATTCATAGCTTGCAATTGCCAAGCTATCCATCTCTCTTGCAATGTCAAAAAACTTATAGGCCTCAGAAGTATCACCCATTTTTCCTAATATATAAGCTTTAAATATGTACGCCTCGTAACGATCAGGAAACTCCTCTAAATAGGAGTTCAATGATTTCAAGGTGCCTTCGTTTCCCACAGAATCATAGGCAGCATAAATGGCCACATAATCAGCATAGAATTTGTTGGTTTCAGTATCCTGAGGAGCACTCTTGTCATTACAAGCTAATAGAAGTATTGATGCAAGGAAAAGAAAGATTAAATTTTTCATAAGTGAAAGGATAGTTAGAGAACACAAAGCTAGTAAATAAATTTCTTTGACTACCTAAATCACACAATTTTTAGCGTTAGTCTTAAGCCATTTTTCATGAAGCAAGTAGTCTGGACATGCTTGTTCAACAATAGTCCAATATTTTGCACTATGATTTTGCTGCTGCAAATGAGCCAATTCGTGAATGAGTACATATTCAACAACATCTTTGGGTGCTAATAGTAGTCGAACGGAGATGTTAATGTTTCCTTTATTACTGCAGCTCCCCCAATTGGTACTGTTGTTTTTCATTCTCATACTATGCAGGGTTCCAAATTGATGTGCCTCATTGAGCGTACATAACCAATCCCAAAGAATAGCTTTGTATTTTCTAGCTATAAGTTTATAAATCATTTGACTGACCGTCTTATCATAAACTTCTTGATCTTCTTGAGAAGCTAGGGAAAGCATGATTACATCCCTGAGCATGACCCCCTTTTTTTTTCCGTTTTTGCTTGTGGTGAGGTGTATGGTATAGCTGTGGTCGAAGAGATTTACCTGGTCACCATGCTTGTATTTCTTATACTTATCATAGTGAAAATGAGGCTTTTCCTCTAAACGTTCCTTGGCCCATGAAATGAATTTATCTACCAGTCTCTTTTTCTCAAATTCTGGCAAAAGGATAGGCAAGCGAATGTTGACCCCCGATTTTGTAAGGGAAACTCTGCTGTCTTTTCTATTCTCATGGTGAATGGTAAGTTTTACCTTGTTATCACGCCATGAAATAAAATATTTTTCTTTTTTGATATCCCTTTTGAACCCAAACAAATCTAATCTTGTTTTAAAAACATCTTAATTTAAATATCACCCACTTATAAAGGAAGACTTTATATCTTTGTAGACCTAAATAAATACAAATAAATGGAGAATAATTTCAATATTGAAGAGATGATAGAAAAATTTGGAAACAAATTTGACGCTAAATTCATGGAACAACGCAAGGTGTTCTTATGGGGTGCTGTACACGACGAATCTGCTAAACAAGTAGTTAATCGCTTACTTTACCTAGAAGCAACAGACCCAGGTAAAGAAATCACCTTTTACATCAATAGTCCGGGCGGAGTGGTAACATCAGGCTTGGTAATAATAGATGCGATGAAAATGATCTCATCGCCTATAAAAACAGTTTGTATGGGAATGTGTGCATCTATGGGTGCTATGTTATTATCGCAAGGTGAAAAAGGTAAGAGAGAAATGTGGAGTTATGGTAGAGTAATGATTCACCAACCAAGCATCGGTGGAGCATACGGTCAAGCTAGTGATTTAGAAATCACGGCAAAGCAAATGCAAAAAACTAAAGAAATATTGGCTACAATGTTGGCTGATTCTTGCAATAAAAGCTTCGATACGATCATGAAAGATTTCGATAGAGATTTTTGGATGGATGCCAATGAATCACTAGAATACGGAATAGTAGATAGTATCTCAAAGAAAGTGTAAGACTATGGCAGATTTGAACGTTAAAATAGCGCAACTTCAAAAAGAAATTACAGATAAATTAGGGCTTGAGGCAAGTCATGTGGTGTTTGATTTTTCAGCACTGGAAGGAGTGACCAAGCTATCTTTAATTACTATCAGTCCACGTCATGAGCAGTCTTTCTTGTATCATACCACAAAAGCAATTGATAAAGTTGAGGCTTTGGAAAAGATGTTAGAGTATGTCTCTACTCAGCACAAAGGTGAAAGCACCTACACGGTTCAATGGAGAAAAGTGGGGGCTTCAGAATTACACACCTCTTATTTTAGTGCTAGAAATATGTATGAAGCCTTGGATAAATTCTACTACAATAGAGAAATGAATTCATTCAATATCTTTAGTATTACATTGAATCCAAGAGCCTAGAACTAATTGAATTAGAAAAGAAAAGCCCCATCTAGCTATTTGCTTGATGGGGCTTTTCTTTTTATAAAATTTCTTATAATAAGTCGAAATAGATATACATGCCGTAGCTATCTTCTACGTCGTCAATATTTTTAATTGCTATTGAATATTCATGGCCAGTAGCCTCATCTGTCGTAGTAAATTCATTATAACCATCTTCTGCCCAAGTGGGAGCACCATATTTTTCTGTATAATTCTCAATGATCATATTGCAAACTTCTGTTGATCCTTCAAGGGTGATCGCATAAGTTTCAACCTTGATACTGTATAAGCCTTGCTCGTCAAAACGGTAAGTAATATCTCCAAAATCAAGAATTTCTTTTCCCATATCAGTGGTTACGATTAACTCTTCATCCGTTTCATCTTTATAAACATCTACAGTACTTCTTACGGATTCAGTATCATAAACTTCATCTTTCGACATATCAAAATGAACACCTCTAAATACACCACTAGCGGTAGGTTGCATCAAGTCATTATACAATTGGTTGTTCGTTGTAGAGCGTTCTCCGATAGCAACAGATTCAACCTTATATACTTCTTCGGTAACAATAGTTTCTTTAGTTTCATTATTGTTAAATTTATCAACTAAATCACCTACAGTGGTATCGCACGCGAACATAAAGCTAGCGGCGGCGAACAAAAATAAAATTCTTTGCATCTTTTGGGGTTTTAAATTATCAATGTACAAAAATAGTATATTATTATCAAGAATGAAAACTCGTTAGACATTGTTTAATAAAGTGCTATCCTTTGCTTATTTTTAAATCTTTAAGTATTAGCTTAAAAAGGAATGTAAAACTAAATCTATCCCTATGAAAAAATATGTGCTTGCTTTAGATCAAGGAACTACAAGCTCTAGGGCTATAATGTTTGATAGTTATGGTAGTATAAAGTATAGTGCTCAAAAGGAATTTAGACAGCTATTTCCTGAATCTGCCTGGGTAGAACACGATCCAAATGAAATTTGGCGAACACAATTAGAAACTGCAAAGAATGCCATGCTTTACGCAGATGCAAAGCCTGAAGAGATTGCTGCAATTGGTATCACCAATCAAAGGGAGACAACTATTATTTGGGATAAAAGCACGGGTGAAGCCATCTATAATGCCATCGTTTGGCAAGATAGAAGAACAGCTAAGTTTTGCGAAGAGTTAAAGAGTAGAGGTCTCCAAGAATATGTTAGAAAAACCACGGGATTGGTTATCGATGCTTATTTCTCCGGAACAAAGATTGCCTGGATACTCGACAATGTAGAAGGTGCTAGAGAAAAAGCCGAAAAGGGTGGGCTGCTGTTTGGAACAGTTGATAGCTGGTTGCTTTATAAACTCACCGGAGGACAAGTTCATGCCACGGATTATTCTAATGCCTCGCGAACCATGTTGTTTGATATCAATAGCTTAAAGTGGGATGATAAAATGTTAGAAGAGATGAATATACCCAAGGCCATGTTGCCCGAAGTTAGAAACTCTTCTGAGGTATATGGATATACAAGCCCTGATTTATTCGGGGGAGAAATTCCTATCGCGGGCATTGCTGGCGATCAGCAAGCAGCTTTGTTTGGTCAAGCTTGTTTTGATCAAGGAATGGCGAAGAACACTTATGGTACTGGATGTTTTATGCTCATGAATACGGGCAATGAGAAAGTAGACTCTCCTTCCGGATTATTGACTACAATAGCTTGGGGAATTGATGGGAAAGTGAATTACGCACTTGAAGGAAGTGTATTTATAGCAGGGGCTGCTATTCAATGGTTGAGAGATGGCTTAGGCTTGATTGAAACTGCTGCGGATAGCGAAACGATGGCTACCAAAACAGAAGATAGTGATGGCGTTTATGTTGTTCCTGCGTTTGCTGGCCTAGGGGCGCCATACTGGGACATGTATGCTCGTGGAGCGGTTTTCGGCTTAACTCGACGAACAACTAACAAGCATTTTATTCGGGCAACCTTAGAGTCTTTGGCGTATCAAACTAAGGATGTACTAAATACCATGGAAAAAGATTCAGGAATTAAGCTAGACAAGCTTCGAGTAGATGGTGGCGCTTGCGCAAATAATTTGCTTATGCAATTCCAAGCGGATATTTTAAACACTCCAGTTGAACGGCCAAAAGTTATAGAAACTACCGCTTTAGGTGCTGCTTACCTAGCGGGGTTGGCAGTAGGTTTTTATAAGCAAGAAGAAATTGCAGAAAATTGGCAAATTGATGAGCAGTTTAATGTTGATATGGAAGCTGCTACCAGAGAGAAATATTATAAAGGTTGGTTGAAGGCAGTGGAAAGATGCAAAGGGTGGGTAGATGAAGATTAGTTAATTCTAGATGCTTTAAACACCTGTTCTACATCGAGAGTGTTTAGGTCTAATTTATAATAGTAGTTTATGGAAGATTCAGGAACTCCAAACCGATTTATTAAGAAAATTCCATTTAGGGTTTGCGCTGTTTATTAGGGCCTCCTTTTTCTTCCGCGACCATTTTTTGATTTATTTCTCTCGATCTATTGCGTGGTAAATTGAGTTAAGCCTTTCCCAGTATAACAGTTTATAACAGTGGTAGCGCCCTACAAATGATTTTTCATTCCCTCTATTTTTGTAATGTTCATCTAGTCTCCTTTCTAGATCATTAGTTACGCCCGTGTACAATAGTTTTTTTGTTGTATTCGTAATGATATAAATAAAGTAATTGCCCAATGCTTGAAAATATAGCATTCCGAATGATTAGTTTATAGCACACTATTCATTTCAACCAATTTCCTTAACTTACTCATCCAAACCAATTTACGTGATCGATCAAGTCCAACTTAATTTTAATTCCAGCACGCTGTTCGTGCTGAATATTATACTCGGCTTTATTTTATTTGGAGTGTCTTTAGACTTGAAGTGGCAAGATTTTAAGCTGATCTATAAAATGCCCAAAGAAGTATTAGTCGGTTTATCCGGTCAATTAATCTTACTTCCATTACTCACTGCAGGGCTTATTTTCTTAATAAAACCTCAAGCAAGTTTAGCCTTGGGGATGATCTTAGTGGCAAGTTGTCCAGGTGGGAATCTGTCCAATTTCATGACTCATCATGCTAAAGGAAACACGGCACTATCGGTAACCTTAACCACACTAGCAACAAGCTTAGCAGTGCTCTTTACGCCCATCAATTTTTACATCTGGGGAAACCTACTTCCTGAAACAAGTGCCTTAATGACGGAGATTGACATTCCTTTTGCTGGTATGATGCTCAATGTTTTTCTGCTGATTGCCCTGCCTTTAAGTTTAGGGCTTTGGGTAAGCCATAAATTTCCAAACTGTGCCCTTAAAGCAAAGAAGCCGATGAAGTATTTCTCATTAGGCTTCTTCCTGATTTTCATTGTACTTGCCTTCGCAGCCAATTTTTCATATTTCCTTGAATATATTCATATTGTCTTTTTCATTGTATTAGTGCATAATGCAGTTGCATTTATTGGGGGGTATAGTTTGGGGAGCATCTTTGGTATTAGCGAGTATAACAAAAGAGCAATTACATTGGAAGTAGGCCTACAAAACTCTGGTCTTGGCTTAATTCTCATTTTTAACTTTTTTAATGGACTTGGTGGAATGGCTATTATTACTGCTTTCTGGGGAATATGGCACATCATTTCAGCTTATGCCTTATCGCAATATTGGAGTAAGCGATAATAGAATTTTGTTTCCATTCGTTATTATAGCAATATGCGGATATTCTTGCTTCTTCTTTTATGTTTTCAATGCTTAACGGCTTCAACCCTGTATGAAGGGGATGGTTTTGTATTGTTGCTAGAAGATGATCAACACTTCAAACTATACCCACAAGAACAAACCCTCAAGTTCAACTTTGCAGGGGCTTATGTTGAACATGAGGATAGCCTCATTCTAAGCACGCACCAAGATCATGGAGAATCAGTAATCTTAGCCATTTACAGGACCTCTGATTTAGTATTGAGTGAGCTTTATACGCAGAATGTATTTTCTAAAATACTTCCTTCTTCTTTATATATTTCCAAAATATTTTATGCCAATGGTTCTCCCAAAAGAGAATATTTCTGGAATAATCATTCGACCTTGGATTATCAAGACTATTCATTTAATCCAGAAAAATGGGTGTTGAGTATGGCAAGTTATGTAGATGGCAAGAAACAGGGTAAAGAGTTACTATTCTTTAATAACCCTTTAGGCTTAATTCAAGCCGAACTGCACTATAAAGAAGGTCTTCTCTCAGGGAAATCCTATTATTATAATGAGCAAGCCGGTGATCAATCAAAAGTTAGCCTTGCTCGAATGGATAAATATAAAGAAGGGAAGTTGATTCGATCTAAAAAGCCTGAAGTGAAACGAGTTTACTATACAAGCCATTTTTAGCCATCAAACCAATATGATTGCCTTTTTCAACAATGACTCCGCTTTCCATCACTACAATTTCATCAGCATATTGAATGGTAGATAGTCGATGAGCAATAACGATGGACGTTCTATTACGCATGAGTTTGTTTAAGGCTTCTTGAACCAATTTTTCTGACTCGGAATCCAATGCGGATGTCGCCTCATCCAAAATCAAAATTGGTGGATTTTTAAGAATAGCTCTAGCAATAGTTAAACGTTGACGTTGACCACCACTTAAATTCATTCCTCTATCGCCAATTACCGTGTTATATCCTTTAGGCATTTGCATGATAAACTCATGGGCATTGGCTATTTTAGAAGCCTCAATGATATCTGCTTCTGTGGCATCAAAACCAAAAGCGATGTTGTTCTGAATGGTATCGTTAAACAGGATAGCCTCTTGAGTTACTACACCCATTAAACTTCTTAGGTCCTTTTTCGCATAATTTCGAATGTCTTCACCGTCAATTTTAATCTGGCCTTCACCCACGTCATAGAACCTCGGCAATAAATCTGCGAGTGTCGACTTACCAGCACCAGATGGCCCCACTAAGGCAATCATATCTCCTTTCTTCACACTAAGGCTAACCTCCTTTAACACAGATTCATTGTCGTAGTTATTGTACGAAAAAGATACTTTATCAAATTCAATGGCGTGCGTGAACTCTTTCTTCTCAATTGGATTACTAGCCTCTTTAATTTCTTCTTTAGAATCCATTATTTTATCAATACGCTGCATAGCGCCAAGGCCTTTTTGAAGCGTATAAAATGCACCAGAGAAGCTTTTAGCCGGAGCAATCAAGGAAGCAAACATTAAGAGGTATACAATAAAGACCGCGTCTTTAATGTTTCCAGAGATCACTTCATTTCCTCCAAACCAAACGATGCTAGAAAAAACAGCAATAGAAAGAAACTCTGTTAGAGGAGAGGATAAGAATCGCTTGCGCAATACTTTATTCATTAAATGGAAGAAGTTATTACTTTCCTTATCAAATTGAATACTGCGATACTTCTCTGCGGTAAATGCTTTTACTATTCGAATACCACTGATTGTTTCATCGTAAAGAGATGCAATCTGCCCCAATTTTTGCTGTCCTTCGAATGAAGGCTTTTTAAGTGATTTCCCTAAGGCGCCTATCAAAAAAGCGATAATTAGAATCAGTAAGAATACAAAAATGGTCAGTTTATAGCTAATAGCAAACAAGACAGTTAATGATATAGTTATGGTTAGCGGTTCTTTAACCAAGACTTCAAGAATGTTTAATACCCCGTGCTCTACCTCAATGACATCAGCGGTAAGTGAACTAATCAAATCTCCTTTTTTACTCTTATTGTAGTAAGACAAGGGTAAATTCAACATTTTATTGTTGAGCTGGATCCGTATATCTCTTACCACACCATTTCGGATAGGAGCTAAAAAGTATTGGGCAAGAAATCGAAACAAGTTTTTTAGAAAGAAAATAGAGGTAATGAAAATGGCTAAAAAGATAAGCCCAGCCTCCTTGCTGTTGTAATGTTCTATTTGTAAGGTGACCACATAATTTAAGTAATCCTTGAGCGTATCTATGTTCAATGCGAATGCCGGTGCTTCATGAACCTCATTGTCTGGATGGAAAATAATATCTAAAAAAGGCATGACCACGGTCAATGAGAAAATCCCAAAGAGAACATAGAATATATTGAAGACGATGTTCAATCCTATGTAAGATTTGTAATTTTTAAGATACTTGCTAAAGGCTTTAATTTCTCTCATTCGTGGTACAAAGATATTTATATTTCACTTTGTTTGTATTCCAACGTATTTTTGTACTTAAGATTTTATACTTATGGAAAATAGAAGACAGAATAAAATGGCCTCATTGCTACAACAAACGATGGGCGACATTTTCATGAAAGATATTAGAGATCATGTAGGAAGTGGAGTTTTAGTAAGTATTACTAAGGTTAAAACAAGTCCAGACTTATCAGTGGTGAAGTTTTACTTGAGTGTATTCGGTACAGAAGAACCTCAATTAAAAGTTGACATTTTAAATGCTACATCTTATGAATGGAGAAGAAAACTAGGTTCTGAGCTTAAAAATCACTTGAGAAAGATTCCTGAAATAGAGTTTTTCCTAGACGACACTTTGGAATATGCTCAAAAAATGGATGAGCTGTTCAAGAAATTGAATAAAGGAGAGGAAGACTAATGTCTACCGCTTTGACCATAGCATTTCGCTATCTTTTTTCTTCTAAAAGTACAAATGCGATAAACATCATTTCCTATATATCTATGATAGGTATGGGACTTGGTGCCATGGTCCTGGTTGTGCTCTTATCTGTTTTTAATGGTTTTGAAGACTTAGTTATTCAATTGCAAGGAAGTTTCTATGCAGATATTGAAATCAACAAAACAGAAGGTAAAGTCTTCAATGTGGACGCGGGTTTTACTGAAAAGCTTAATCAAATAGACGGCTTGGAAGCCTTTGCCTTGGTCTTAGAGGAAAATGCTTATGTAAGCTATGATGGGAAATCTGCTGTTGCCAAAATTCGCGCTTACGATGAGAATTTCGATGAAGTGAATACCATCGGCGAATACATGATTAAAGGCAGTTCAGAACTAAAAGAAGATGAAACAAACTTCGCTTTACTTGGTGCAGGCATATATTACAACATAGGTGCAAGTAACAACCAACCAATAAGCATTGCCATTCCTAAAAAAGGAAAGACAAATGCGATTACTGCTGCACAACTCTTTAACTCCGCTCAGATATTCCCCGGAGGCGTGTTTGGAATCCAAAATGAATTTGACAATAGTTATATTATCACCTCAATTGATTTTCTACGAAAGCTTCAAGGCTTTAAAAATGAAGTGTCAAGTATAGAGCTGAAAATTAAAGAAGGCTTCAATGAAAACCGGGTTGCGGAAGCTGCTTTGCAGGTATTGGGTCCTGATTTTGAAACTAGCACGAGAGTGCAACAAAACAAATCATTGTACAAGGCCATGCAAGCAGAAAAGTATGCCATGATTGCGATTCTCTTTTTAGTATTGCTAATCATTTCGTTTACCATTGTAGGAGCCCTGTCCATGCTAGCTATGGAGAAGAAGTTGGATATTTCTATATTGAAGGCCATGGGTGCAAGTGATGCTTTTGTTTTCAAGGTCTTCTTGTACCAAGGTATTATAGGTTCTTTAATAGGGGCAACTATCGGTGCCGTGTTAGGTATTTTAGTTGTTGCAGCCCAGCAAGTATTTGGACTAGTTACTTTAGGGGGTAATGGAGGCTTTGTTATAGAAGCTTACCCAGTAAAACTAGAAGCATTCGACGTGCTTATCGCTTTCGTATTGATTACAATAATAAGTTTTTTGGCTTCTTGGTTGCCTGCGAGTAGAGCGGCAAAAGGAGATATGTTGTTTGTGAAATAGTAGCCCAGACAGATTTATAGATTGATAACAAGGCAAGCTTCTTTTATAATTTTGGCATATAAACCTAGGTCTAGTTGTCAAATAGTCGAGTGTTTAGCGAGACGGTCTAGTTATCTATTTCTCTCAATTAGAAGTTGGGGCAAGCTGTCATTGTGTTTGTTCTTTTTTCCCAAGCTCCTACATAAGTTAATCCTACTTCGAAACCACCTCTAGAGAAGGTTCCACTAGTGAATTGAGAAACATTGATATCATAAGCTATTCCAATATCTAAACCGTGAAAATTAATACCAGTAAGTAATGCAATAGACTCACTATTTAATCCATCTGTATTCTTAGCAGTCAAACCTCCAACCAATCGGTATAAAGCTCCAAAACGAAATGAGTTTCCACTTGGTGCTCGGTCGTCAAAAATATATCGAACATCTGTTCCGAATAATATCTCTTTGCTTTGTCCTTGGAACTGAAACAAGAATTTTGGTAATAAGTCAAATTTCTTAGCTACCATGAAGTTTACCCCAGAGTGAACAGAAAATTTGATGGGCAACTTAGCATCTTCAATACCCAAAGATTGATTCGGTTGATTCACGTGTTGTGCACTGAATCCAGCATAAGCTGTAGTTCTTTTATTCTTTCCTCTCATGTAATACAAAATTCCTGCACTAGCATCAAAAAATGTATAATTCTGATTTAACTGAGCTAAATAAGCTGGATTATCCTGAATTCTAGTAGGATCATAATCAATCCCGTTCCATTGGTTTCCGAATCGCAAATTATCCAAACTAAAACTTCGTTGAATCATATCTGCCTGCAAACCTAGAGCGATATAGTGACGACCGTATTGATCTACATTTTGCATGTAGTTGATCGCCATGCCCACTCGTGTTGTACCAAAATTAGAAGCAGCAGCTTTATCGTTCATCATTTCTAAACCGATGCCTAAAGCGTTTTTCTTTAATGGAATTCTAAGGTCAAATGCCGCAGTCATAGTTCTAAATTGACTGGTAGATTCGTCTCTTAAAACCTCACCCCATTGACTTCTATATAAAAAACCTGCCCTATAATTGCCATTCATAACCCCGGTTAATGCTGGGTTAAGTTGAAGCGGTGCCGTATAAAATTGCGTCAAGTGTGGATCTTGAGCGTTAGCCCAAGCAACCAAGAAGAGTAAGAAAAATAGAGTAGGGAGTATTTTCATATGAAAACGAATTTACAAAAAACGTAGCAATTTAATTACAATTCATAAAAAATTATCCAATTCTATAAACGTAGAGGAATACTCCTTTTATTGCCCTTATTTTGAATAAAGCCTTAAAATGTATAAAATGATAGCTATTTTTGGGGTCAAGTTTAAAAATTATCATGTACAGAACACACAATTGCGGAGAATTAAGAGAGGAGCACATTGGACAACAAATAACCTTGGCGGGATGGCTGCACAAGTCTAGAGATTTAGGAGGAATGACCTTCGTAGATTTAAGAGATCGGTATGGGAAAACTCAGTTAGTATTTAACATGGATGCTAATCAGGATATTTGTGAAACTGCAAGAAAAGTAGGGCGTGAAAGTGTTATTCAAATTAAGGGACTCGTTCGTGAAAGGAGTAGTAAGAATGCCAATATGCCAACTGGTAAAGTTGAAATTGAAGTACAAGAATTAAATATTCTAAATAGTGCCAAAACACCACCATTCACTATTGAAAATGATACAGATGGCGGAGAAGAGCTTCGTTTAAAATATCGCTACCTAGATATTCGAAGAGATAAGGTGCGTGAAAATTTAATTTTCCGTCACAAAGTGAGTTTGGAGGTAAGAAAATATTTAAGTGAGTTGGAGTTTGTTGAAGTTGAAACACCTTACTTAATCAAATCTACCCCTGAGGGTGCCCGAGATTTTATCGTCCCTTCAAGAATGAATCAAGGTATGTTTTATGCCTTGCCTCAATCACCACAAACTTTCAAGCAACTGTTGATGGTAGGTGGAATGGACAAGTACTTCCAAATTGTTAAGTGCTTTAGAGATGAAGACCTACGGGCAGATAGACAACCGGAGTTCACTCAAATTGACTGTGAAATGTCTTTTATTGAACAAGAGGATATTTTAAATGTTTTTGAAGGTTTAACTCGTCATTTATTGAAAGAAGTAAAGAATGTTGAGGTCAAAGATTTTCCTCGAATGACCTATGATGAGGCGATGAAAAAATATGGTAATGACAAACCCGATATTCGTTTCGGAATGGAATTCGGTGAGCTAAACGACATTGCACAACACAAAGAATTTAATGTTTTCAATTCAGCTGAGTTAGTTGTTGGAATTGCCATCCCAGGTGGAAATGAATACTCAAGAAAAGATATTGACAAGCTAATTGATTGGGTAAGACGCCCGCAAGTTGGTGCATTAGGTATGGTTTACGCTAGGTGTAATGATGATGGCAGTTTCAAGTCATCTGTAGATAAGTTTTACGATCAAGAAGATTTAGCTAAATGGGCGGAGCGCACAGGTGCTAAAGCTGGAGATTTGCTTTGTGTGTTATCGGGTTCTACTAATAAAGTGCGAGCACAGTTAAGTGCTTTACGTATGGAAATGGCTGAGCGTTTAGGCTTGCGTAATCCGGAGGAATTTGCTCCGTTATGGGTACTTGATTTTCCATTATTAGAATGGGATGAGGATACAGCAAGATATCACGCTATGCATCACCCGTTTACTTCTCCTAAAGTAGAAGACATGGCTATGTTGGATACTGATCCAGGGGCAGTTCGTGCTAATGCTTATGATTTAGTGTTAAACGGAAATGAAATAGGTGGAGGTTCAATTAGAATTCACGATAAGGAAATGCAAGCGTTAATGTTCAAGCATCTTGGATTTACTCCAGAAGAAGCGAGAGAGCAATTTGGTTTCTTGATGGATGCTTTTGAATTTGGAGCACCACCACACGGAGGACTAGCATTTGGTTTGGATAGATTAGTTGCTATTCTAGGCGGACAAGAATCTATTCGTGATTTCATTGCCTTCCCGAAAAACAATTCAGGTAGAGATGTAATGATTGATTCTCCAAGCTTGATAAATCCAGCACAATTGAAGGAGTTAGGTATTGATTTGAAATAATCATTAGCTTTGTTGCTTAAGCTAAACCATGACACCTCTTGTAATTGTAGTAACTATCATCGCTTATTTTCTGTTTCTAATAGGAATAGCTCAATACACAAAAGGCAAGGCCGATAATGCCGCCTTTTTTTCTGGCAATAAAAACTCGAAATGGTATTTAGTTGCCTTCGGTATGATTGGCGCTTCCCTCTCGGGAGTTACCTTTCTATCTGTACCCGGACAAGTTGGAGGCAATGCCTTCTCCTACATGCAAATGGTTGTAGGTTATTTACTTGGCTATACCTTCATTGCCTTGGTTTTGATACCCATGTATTATCGCTTAAACTTAGTTTCTATTTATCAATATTTAGAAACACGGTTTGGAGTAAGCGCACACCGAACAGGATCAGCTTTCTTTTTACTAAGTAGAATTGTAGGCGCTGCATTTCGACTTTTCCTGGTGGCTGGAGTGTTGCATTATTTCTTGTTTTCCGCCTACGATATTCCCTTTATTTTTACCACGATAATAACCGTAGTTCTTATTTGGGTATACACCTTTCAAGGGGGAATTAAAACCATCGTGGTAACAGACACTTTGCAAACCTCATTCATGATTTTTGCTCTACTATTTGCCATCTATTACATCATGAAAGATTTGAATTTCAGTTTTGGTGAACTTTGGGATCAAGCCGACGCCGCAGGATATACGAAAACGGTGTTTCTAGAAAATTTTGCAAGCAGTAAACTACATTTTGCTAAGCAGTTTTTTAGTGGGGCTTTGATCGCCTTAGTAATGACTGGCCTTGATCAAGATATGATGCAAAAAAACTTAACATGCAAGAATGTTGAGGAGGCGCAAAAGAATATTTTCAGCATGAGTGTGTTGTTGATTCCAATCAATTTCTTGTTCTTATGCTTAGGTGCATTTCTCTTTTTATACGCATCAAGTAAGGGAATAATTGTTCCGGATAGAGTGGATTATTTGTTTCCTGAAATAGCTTTAAATCATTTTCCTCTAGCAGTAGGGATTATTTTCTTGTTGGGATTAATTGCGGCGGCTTATTCAAGTGCTGATTCTGCGCTTACTTCCTTAACTACTGCATTTTGTGTCGATTTTTTAGGAATGCATAAAGAAGAAAAAGCAAGGGATAAATCAACTCGATTGAAAGTGCATTTGGCGTTTTCAGCAATTATTATTTTGGTGGTTTGGCTCTTCGATAGCTTAGGGGATGAAAGTGTAATTACTAATATTTTTAAATTCGCAGGTTATACCTACGGCCCATTATTGGGTTTGTTTATTTTTGGACTCTTCACTAAGTTCAAGGTAAGAGACAAGTTCATTCCATTGGTTTGTCTACTTTCTCCAATCTTAACCTATCTAGTGGCAACATACTCACCCGAGCTTATAGCTTATACTTTTGGTTATGAATTACTATTAGTAAATGGTGGTATCACTTTTGCAGGCTTATTAGCCATTACTCAATTTAACGAAAAAGCAGAATAACAATATGACGAATAAACCAATCAAAAGCTGGACAGAAATTCAAGCGAAATCAAGCTGGACTATGTTCAAGATAATGAGCGAATTTGTAGAAGGATTTGACAGAATGGAAGAGATCGGGCCATGTATTTCTATCTACGGCTCTGCCAGAACGGATGAGAATAATGAATTCTACCAGATGGGTGTAAAGGTTGCTGAAAGACTTGTAGAGGAAGGTTATGGAATCATCACAGGCGGTGGACCGGGTATTATGGAAGCTGGAAATCGCGGCGCACAGAATGCAGGTGGTAAGTCAGTTGGATTGAATATAGACCTGCCATTTGAGCAGTCATCTAATGCATACGTGGATCATGATAAAGATATTATGTTTAATTACTTCTTTGCTAGAAAAGTGATGTTTGTGAAATATGCGCAGGCTTTCGTGCTTCTTCCAGGAGGATTTGGAACTATGGATGAGCTTTTTGAAACTCTTACCTTGGTTCAAACAAAGAAGATTGATCGAGTGCCTATTATTTTAATGGGAGTTGATTTCTGGGGAGATATGATGTCTTGGATAAAAAATACGATGTCTGAAAAATATGGGAACATTAGCCCTAAAGATTTAGACTTAATTACGGTTACTGACAGTGTAGAAGAAGTTGCTAAAGTCATCACGGAGTTTTACGCACACTCTACTCTTCGTCCAAATTTCTAAACCATGCAAAACCCTAGAGTACAAACCTTAATTGAAACTATTGAGCTGACCCAAAACCTTATGGTCTTCTATGTGAAGTTGCTTAAAGATGCGGACCCTAAAAAAGTATTTAGTATTGAAGGGATTGATTTGAATAGTTTATATTGGTTAGTGGCCCATTTAGCTTGGGCAGAGAACATGCTAATTTTGGACGGCACTTATGGGGAAAGTGTAAAACTTCCTTGGTTGGACCAATTTAAATTTGGTGCTGAACATCAGATAGATGAAAAGGTGAGCTTTGCTGAATTGAAAACCACAGCTAAAGACATCCATCAAAAGGCTATCGCTCATTTGAACAGCTTAAAGGATGAGGATTTAGATAAGCCCAATGCGCTGCAATTTGGCTTTGGACAAGACCCAACGAATAAAGTAGTCATCATGCATTTTATCCGACACTTAGGTACACACATAGGTCACTTAAGTTGCTTGTGTAAGTTACATGGAGTGAAAGCCGTTTAGAACAACTCAAACTTCATTAAACGACATTCTAACTTGCCATTGAATAGTTTGATTTTGGCAGCCGTACGCAAGCCAATATGTTTTCTTGCTTCTACGTTACTAGAGATAATCCAAGCGGTCCAACCTTTATAATGCTGCTTCATGTGATCTCCAATACGTTTGTAGAAATCATTAAGGTGTTCATCTTTAATCCGCTCGTCATAAGGAGGGTTAATAAATAGCACGCCTTCTTTTTCTCTAGGTCGGTAATCAAAGAAATCCCCTTCAACTAAATGATGGATAGGTTTAAACCCAGCTCTCACCATGTTTTCTTTAGCTAAATCAAAGACTTTAGGGTCTATTTCAATTCCTTTGATGTTTGGATAATCATGTTTGATGCTATCCTCTGCTTCTTGCTTCAATCTAAGCCATAGTTTCTCATCGAAATTTGGCCAATTCATAAAGCCGAAATTCCGTCGCTCAAATCCAGCTGGTTTATTGTTAACACGCATTAAAGCTTCAATTGTGATAGTTCCAGAACCACACATTCCATCTACAAAAGGTATTTTCTTATCCCAATAACTTAAAGCAATCATACCCGCTGCTAATACTTCATTTAAGGGAGCTAAACCTCCATCAAAGCGATATTTTCTTTGGTGTAGGGAAGCATTACTAGCATCTATAGCTATTTGAACATCAGTGCCTTTTATAAAAAGGGAAAACACATAATTGGGGTGCTTGATGTTAACATCGGGGCGCTTACCATCTTCATGCTCTCTAAACCAATCACAAATGGCATCTTTTACTTTTAAACTAGCATATAAAGAATGTGTAAACACCTCAGAAAAAACTACAGCATCAATCTTGAAGGTATCTTGCAAACTCATGTAATCCTTCCAATTGATTTTCATGACTTCATTGTAAAGCTCCTCTTCGTTTTCAGCACTAAAAGTGTGAAAAGGTCGGATAACACGAATACATAAAGCACTGTGTAAATGAATCTTATATAAAGTCTCTAAATCAGCTTCAAAAGCAACCGCCCTATTGAGTGGCTCTATGTTTTTAGCCCCTAAACCTTGGAGTTCTTCAGCTAATACTTCTTCTAATCCAAACTGTGTTTTTGCAATGTAATGTTCCATTGGCACAAAGGTAGACAATTAAAAGAATCTGATTCCTATGCCTTCCAGTTAACCTTGTCCTGAACAGAACTTATGCGTCGCCCAGGTGCTTTTTCTTCATCGTTGGGAATACCGAGGTATAGAAACCCCAATACCTTGTCTGCTTCTTCAAAACCTAAGTAGGCTTTCATGCTATCCTTAGTAGTCATTCCTCCGCTATGAATGTAGGCTGCATAACCCATTGAACTTGCTACAAGCTGCATGTTTTGAACCGCCATGGCTGTAGATTGCAACTCTTCAATTTCAGGAATTTTTGGATTACTGCCCCTTTTATTGATGATAGCTAAAATGTGAGAAGTTGTTTTTGCTCGATTAGCAAACTTATTATAACTCACTTGCTTAAACTTCTCTGAAGGAGTCTCCGCTTTGTACATTTCTGCATGATCTATGGCAAAAGTGTGCTTTGCGTCACCACTAAAGACTACAAAACGCCAAGGTTCGGTGTAGCCATGTGTTGGAGCCCAATTAGCGCTTTCTAATATTTTCCAAATAGCGTCATCGGGAATACTTCCCTCTACACATTGTTCAGGTTTGATAGTTCTTCTTAATTGGATGTTCTCTAGAACAATTTCAATTTTATTCATTGGGTTCATTTACTTATTCATAAAACACGGCAATCTCATCTATTGTTTTACGATCTAATTGGGGTACCTCACACTTACCTGCTGGGTATCCAACAGGAATGAGTAAATAGGTCTTTTCATTTTTCGGTCGCTCCAATAAATCTACTAGAAATTGCATAGGACTTGGCGTATGTGTCAAGGCTACTAATCCTGCTTGATGAATAGCCGTTAGCAACATACCACAGGCGATACCTACGGATTCATTGATATAATAATTCTTTAATTTTTCACCTTCCACCACATCAAAAGCCTTTCTATAAACAACAATTAACCATGGGGCATCGGTGAGCATGGGTTTCTCCCAATTGGTATCAAAAGGCTCTAAATCTTTTAGCCATTGCGTGCTCATTCGCTTAGTGTAGTTAAGGTATTCTTCTTGCTCAGCTGCTTCACGAATCTTGGCTTTAATCTCAGTGTTTGATACTGCACAAAAGGTCCAAGGTTGTTTATGGGCACCACTAGGTGCTGTCCCAGCAGCCATTACAATATTCTCAATAGCCTCTCTTGGAACTTCTCGACCAGAAAAATGTCGAACACTTCTGCGTTCCTTCAATTTATGATAAAAGGAACTACTTTGTTCGAGAAGCGTTTCTTTATCAGGAGCTTCGTATTTTAATGGAATAAAAGCGTTAGAATTCATTCCATGAATATAAGGAAGTTCTTTATTTAAGTTAATTTTATTCAAAATTGAAAACCCTACATCTTATGAAAGCAGTAGTCTTAGTAAAAAACGCCTCAGCACATAATTCATTTGAAATTCGAGAGGTAGAAAAACCAAAAGCGGAAGCAGGTCAAGTCCTGGTTAAATCAGAAGCCTTCGGTTTAAATTTTGCTGATATTATGGCAAGGCAAGGAAACTACCAAGATTGTCCAGCACTTCCAGCTATTATTGGTTACGATGTAGTTGGTGAGGTTGTAGAAATTGGTGCGGGCGTTGACAATGTTGTTGTTGGTGACCGTGTAACAGCCATGACTCGTTTTGGAGGTTATGCTGAATATGCTATTACAGATTATCGCGCTTGTGCTAAAATTGATAAAGCATACCCTGCAGGAAAAGCTACGGCATTAACTACACAATATTGCACGGCGTATTACTGCTTTGAGGAAATGATGAATTTACATCCTGGCGATAAAGTACTTATTCATGCGGCAGCAGGTGGTGTGGGAACGGCTTTAGTGCAGTTAGCTAGACATAAAGGCTGTGAAATATTTGGAACAGCAGGCTCCGCGGAAAAATTGGCGTACTTAAAAGAGATGGGGGTTCAACATCCAATCAATTATCGTTCACAAGATTTTGAAGTTGAAGTAAGAAAAATTATAGGTGAGCATGGCCTAGATGCCGTGTTTGATCCTGTAGGTGGAAAATCAGTAAAGAAAGGATTGAAATTATTAGGTTCAGGAGGTAGAATACTGCTTTTTGGTGCCTCTGACATGACTGGTGCAAACATCTTTGGAAAGATAGGAACAGGCTTAGGTTTTGGTTTTTATCACCCCGTTGAATTTATGCTTTCAAGTAAAGCGATGTTAGGCGTGAATATGCTTCGCATTGGTGATGATAGACCAATGGTACTTAAACGTTGCTTGGAAAATGTTGTGAAATTAGTTGAACAAGGAGTTCTTGATCCTACAGAAGCAAAGGTTTTCCCAGTTGAAGAATTAGCTGAAGCGCATGCTTTCTTAGAAGGAAGATCAAGTATGGGTAAAGTCAGTGTTAAATGGTAGTTGAAAAGCGGCAGTGTCTTCTTCTTAGAGACCTGATATGGAGCTAAAGATGAAGAGGTTCAGAACCCTCACAAAACCGAAGCAGGATCTCTCGAATAGGCCCCGGCTTAATAAGAACAGAAGATAATGAAGTGCTATTTACCGAAGAAGGTATGATAAATGATTTACCTAAAAAAATCAAATATAACGAGCTTGACGATTGTTATAAGCCTTCTAATGAAATTAAGTTTTTACAAGATTATAGATATACTATATTAACCTAAAGTGCAGATTCTTATTATTTGATTGATTTGAAGGAAGAAAAATATTACTTTTTCCAGTCATTTTTTTAACAGCAAATAACGGTCTTATATAAAAGGTCGTTTTAACGCCTTTTATACTATGTTATATGCTGGCTTTTCTTTTCTAATCAAATCGCTAATAGCATCCCAAAGTAAAATTCTCTTCTCTAATGATTTCTTTGCGACTGCTAAAGTTTCGTTCCATTTTTGGTCGTCATTACCGCATAGTTCTGAGATCATTTTAAGAGACAATGGCCCGTGTTCATTCCCATCTAATTCTATATGTCTTTCAAGATAATATGTCAACTTATTATATGACTTGTTTTCAGATTCAGCATTTTTAAGGATTTCAATAAACATATCAGGGATGACATCTTCTCGGCCAAATGTAAAAGCAGAAGCAACAAGGTGAGGTTTATCTGTTTCAATAATTGAGAATGAGAATTTTACAAATTCAGCTACTCTTTTATCAATATTGATTTGGTTAAATGAATATTCAATTGAATTTCCAGATTCAATTAGTTTTATGAATTTATTAATTTCAGACGTACTTCCATTGGCTTCAGCCATCGCATCAAGATACATTTCAAAATGACTTTTAGGTTCTCCTAATTCGTTGATATCACTTTCTTCTCCATGTACGATTTCATTTATGAATCTCGAAAGAGTTGCATTTTTAGCAGGTATCCAAGGAATTTGAACATTTGTCAATTTTATTTGTAGTGATTTTAAAAGTGACATAAAATCCCAAACAGCAAACACGTGATTTTCCATAAAAACCTTGACATCATCTACGGTCTTTAAATTTTCATAAAGTTTATGATTCTGTAATTGATTTCTTAACTCTAAAATCTCATTTTCTATATGATTTATTCTATTCATAATTTTGTTTGCGCTTACATGCCGTTTGGTGTATGGGTTTTTATTTATGGAAGAGTAGTCAAAATCATAACTGTGTCCCTTATTCAACTTCCAAGTCTTTCCACTTATTCCATTTTCTCAAAAGTATATGGTATAATATATCACAATACAATAAAATACAGAATTGAAATCAATTGTTTACTTCCTGGTGAACCGTCAATTCGTCCAACAATATTATAATTACCATCTTTAATTGTGTTACTGTCAATTCGTCCAACAATATTATAATTACCATCTTTAATTATGTCACCGTCAATTCGTCCAACAATATTATAATTACCATCCTTAATTATGTCACCGTCAATTCGTCCAACAATATTATAATTACCATCTTTAATTACGTCACCGTCAATTCGTCCAATAACATTGTAATTACCATCTTTAATTATGTCACCGTCAATTCGCAATTGGGTATTATAATTACCATCTTTTACAGTAATTGATTGCGACATTGCGGAGAAACCAAAAAGTGTTACTAACAGTAAACTAAGGAAAATAGTTTTTTTCATTTTATTATAATTTAAGTTTTGCCTACTTCAAGTTTTTAGGTCTTATTCGGCTTATTCTGACCCGATATTATTTTTTGAACTATTCTCTGACTTTTCTTTGTATTAGTCAGTTTGATTCAGTGGCTTTTGTATTGCTCTTGTTTACTAAGAGTACCCCTAACATAGTTAAAGATATGAATTCATTTTAATGATTTATAACTGACCTTACAACAAACCTATGTTCAAGTAGTAAGTGCAACAAAAACTAGAAAAAATTGTTGCATGAACAATCAAAACAAATATAAAGATTTAGGAGAAAAAGATCGAGAAATAATATCTAGGATGTTAGGTTCCGGCTGCACTCAACGGGGAATTGGCGAAGTCTGGTTCTTTAGCATCCTTTCTATAGAATGACAGGAATTATTTGAAACCCAAATGTAAGCCGACGGTTCCACCAATTTCATAGGGGAGATAATCGATGGGATTCTTCTGAGAGTTGTAAAGGCCATAGCTAATCATAGGCTCAAATCGCAAGCTTAATCGCTTAATCAAATAAAAATCTAATCCGACACCAGCAACTGCACTTATTATTAGATGAGTGCTTTGTATTTTCTCTTTAATATAATCTCGAGTAATGCTTCCATCGACGGCATCCTTGATTTTTACTCTTCTATCTGAAGCAACGAGCATACCCGTATTTAATCCACCCGAAACAAAAAAGCGGACTTTTTTATTCACTAGGTATAAATTGAGTTTTATCGGTACACCAACATACTTGTTGTGATGTTTTAAAAATAGATTTTGAATGGTTTCTCCTGAAGGAGTTTCAACAAGCAATTCTAAATCATTATTATAGCCTCTGTCGGTAAACCAAACACCCGTTTCTAGCACAATTCTCTTCTGTATAGCAAACAGGAGGTTAAAGCTTGCACTATAGCCCACTTTGGCCTTATCTAGTTTGTTGAATTCGTTAATTACAGACTGGAAATTGTCTGGAGACTTTAAATTTCGATACGAATAGAATGGCGTTAAAGAGAGACCAACGCGCACTTTATGGTGCTTAAAAACGCTTTGCGCCTGCATAGAAATCCCAAACACTAGGCAAATGACAAAGAGTAAGTGCTTTTTCATAAGCATATAAAATTAAGCAAAGGGCTTATCCCTGCTCAATTCTTCGAAGATTATTATAAACAGCTAGATGTTAAAAACTAAAATGAGGTGATTTTAATCAAACTCATACCCAATATCTGTTCGAAAATATTTTCCTTCAAACTGAATGGCTCTAGCTTGTTTTTTAGCCTTTTCCAAAGCGCTTTGCAAATCATCTCCTAAGGCACTTACTGCTATAACTCTTCCTCCATTAGTAAGGAGTTTGGAATTGTCTAGCTTCGTTCCGGCATGAAATGTAAGGGTGTTATCATCGGCAGGAATATCAATTTCTTTTCCTTTTTCATAGGCTTCAGGATACCCGCCCGAAGCTAAAATAACGGTGGCTCCATGTTGTTTGCTGAGAACAACCTTTTCCTCTTTCAATTTACCTTGACTACACTTAACTAAAAGATCGGCAAGGTCACTTTCTAAACGAGGCATGACAATTTCCGTTTCTGGGTCGCCCATTCTACAATTATACTCAATGACAAAAGGCTCGTTGTTGACTATGATAAGTCCGACATAAATAAACCCTTTGTAGGTAATATTTTCTTCTTTAAGCCCTTTAATGGTAGGGTCAATAACTAATGTTTTCACTTTCGACATTAAAGCATCATCCACAAATGGGACTGGCGAAATAGCACCCATCCCTCCTGTATTTAAGCCTAAATCTCCTTCACCTATTCGCTTATAATCTTTAGCATTAGGCAATAGTACATAATCGCTACCATCGCTCAACACAAAAACAGAGAATTCAATACCGCTTAAAAATTCTTCAATAATTACTTTACTGCTGGCCTCGCCAAACTTAGCATCACTAATCATCTCTTCCAAGGTTTGCTTCGCTTCTTCCTTACTTTCTGTGATTACTACACCCTTCCCTGCTGCCAAACCGTCAGCCTTCAAAACGAAAGGGGCTTTATTATTATCTACAAACTCCAAACCTTCGGCTAAATTGGCTGCCGTAAACTCATTAAATGCTGCCGTTGGGATGTTGTGTCGCTGCATAAAATATTTTGCAAAACTCTTACTTCCTTCCAATTGTGCACCTAGCTGAGAGGGTCCTATAACCATGACATCTTTTACGGCACTGTCTGCTTCAAAATAGTCATATATTCCTTCTACCAAAGGCACTTCAGGCCCAACAACAATCATGTTTATAGACTCAGCAAGAACGAAGTCTTTTACCCCTTTAAAATCACTAGGATTAAGGGCTACATTAATTGCTACTTCTTGTGTTCCGCCATTGCCTGGGGCAACAAATAACGATGAGCATAAAGGGCTCTGTTTTAGTTTCCAAGCAAAGGCATGTTCTCTTCCTCCAGAACCTAAAATTAAAATATTCATAACAGCTGGGATTTTGTGCAAAAGTAAGGGCTTTGCGCCAAAATTACCGATTTATTAGCATGGAATGTTTTTTGGAATAGGAAAACAAATGAATTACGTGCAATGTGTTCGCTGTTTTAGTTGGCACAACAAACTTAATCTTGTATTTTTACGCATTCTAAAGAGAGAAAATAATAATGGCAAATTTTGTAGAAAAGGTATTTGGTAAGATTTTCGGAAATAAGCACGAGAAAGACATTAAGAAAATGCTTCCTGTAGTTGATTCAATTAACGTAGAATACAGCAAGTTAAAATCCTTAAGTAACGATGAGTTAAGAGGAATGACTGCAGTCTTTCGTGCAGAGATAAAAGATTACCTCCAAGAAGTAGAGAGTACGATTGCCGCAATTAATGAGCAGATAAAAGATGATCCAGAAATGGACATTGATCAAAAGGAAGTTTTATACGATCAGATTGATGACTTGAAACTAGAGAAGGATGTAAAAGTTGAGGAAATATTAAACATAATTTTACCTAAAGCATTTGCCGTAGTCAAAGAAACGGCTCGTCGTTTTACGGAAGAATCAAACCTTTCCTCAAAAGCAACTGATTTAGATAGAGATCTAGCGGCAAAAAGTGATTTTGTTGAAATAGTAGGTTCGGATGCGGTTTACAAGAAATCTTGGCAAGCAGCAGGAGCTGAAGTAGTTTGGAACATGGTTCACTATGACGTACAGTTAATTGGTGGTATTGTTTTGCATGACGGAAAAATATCAGAGATGATGACTGGGGAGGGAAAAACATTAGTGTCCACCTTGCCAGCATACTTAAATGCACTACCAGAATTAGGGGTTCACATTATTACAGTGAATAATTATCTAGCAGTAAGGGATTGCGAGTGGAATGCTCCCATCTTTAACTTCCTTGGAATTAAAGTAGATTGTATTGATCGATATAGCCCACATTCTGCTGAAAGAATTAATGCTTATAAAGCAGATATTACTTACGGAACAAATAATGAATTTGGTTTCGATTACCTAAGAGACAATATGCTGCGTAATGCAGATGAGTTAGTACAAGGGAAATTGCACTACACCATGATTGATGAGGTGGATTCTGTTTTGATTGATGATGCAAGAACGCCTTTGATTATTAGTGGACAAGTAGATAGTAATGATGAGCAACAGTTTTATGAATTGAAGCCAAGAATATCCAAATTGGTTGGCGCTCAAAAAGAATTAGCTACAAAGTATTTAAACGATGCCAAACGCCAAATTAAAGCCGGAGATACAGGCGTTCAGCCTGGAGAAGGTGGATTCGCATTACTTCAAACTTACCGAGCATTACCTAAAAATAAGCCACTTATTAAGTATTTGAGTGAGCAAGGAACTAAGCAAATCTTGCAAAAAGCAGAGAATTACTACATGCAAGACTCTAGTAAGGAAATGCACATTGTAGATGAAGAATTATTCTTTGTTATTGAAGAGAAACAAAACTCAGTTGAGTTAAAAGAAAAAGGAATTGACTTGATTACCGCTGGCGGTGAAGATCAAGATTTTTTCGTTGTGCCGGATGTTGGCGGCTTGATAGCCGATATCGATAAAACAATCAAGTCGGACGACGAAAAGATGGAAGCCAAAGAGAAGTTGATGAGCGACTATGCCATCAAAACGGAAAGGCTGCACTCTATTCAACAATTATTAAAAGCCTATACCTTATTCGAAATTGATATCGAGTATGTGGTAATGGATGGTAAAGTAAAAATTGTAGATGAAAACACCGGTCGTATCATGGACGGTAGAAGATTCTCTGATGGATTGCACCAAGCCTTAGAATCGAAAGAAAATGTAAAAGTGGAAGCAGCGTCTCAAACGATGGCGACAATCACCCTACAGAATTTCTTTAGAATGTACCACAAGTTGAGTGGTATGACGGGAACTGCGGAAACGGAAAGTCAAGAATTCTGGGATATCTATAAATTAGATGTAGTGGTTATTCCTACGAACAAACCACTTGCCCGTAAAGATGATGACGATTTAATTTACAGAACTACTAGAGAAAAATTCAATGGTATTGCTGAAGAAATTCAAAGACTGACTCAAGCGGGAAGACCGGTATTAGTAGGTACTACAAATGTGGAAATTTCAGAGCTTATTGGACGCATGCTCCAAATGAAAGGGATCAAGCACCAAGTATTGAATGCCAAGCAACATCAGCGTGAAGCAGATATTGTTGCTGAAGCAGGTAGAGCTGGAGCAGTAACTATTGCAACAAATATGGCAGGAAGGGGTACGGATATTAAGCTGTCTCCTGAAGTAATTGCCGCAGGTGGTTTAGCCATTATTGGTTCTGAACGTCACGATTCAAGACGTATTGACCGTCAGTTAAGAGGTCGTGCTGGACGACAAGGAGACCCAGGGTCTTCTCAATTCTTTATCTCATTGGAAGATAAATTAATGCGTTTGTTCGGTTCAGAGAATATGGCCAAATGGATGGACCGGCTTGGATTTAAAGAAGGCGAAGTAATTCAGCACTCTATGATTACTAAGAACGTGGAAACTGCTCAACGAAAAGTAGAGGAAAATAACTTCGGAGTAAGAAAGCGTTTGTTAGAGTATGATGATGTCATGAACATGCAGCGTGAGGTAATCTACAAGAAAAGAAAGAATGCCTTGTTTGGTGAGCGTTTATCTGTAGATATTATGGATTCGTTTCACGGATTGTGTGAAGAGTTAGTAGTAGGATATAAGTCAACAGAAGATTATGAAAGCTTTAAGTTAAATCTGATTTTATTCTTTGCACTAGATTCTAGTATTACAGAAGAAGAGTTCTTGAAAACTGGTGAAGATGAACTTGCCATGCGTTTGTATCAAGAAGTAAGAAAACAATACAAAGAGAAAACTCAAAAAATTCAAGAAAGAACACTTCCAATCTTTAAGCAAATTCATAAGAATAGAGGAGAAACGGTAAAGAACATCGTTGTTCCATTTAGTGATGGCAAAAAAGCCATGAATATTTTGACTCCATTAGAGAAAAATATTGAGTCAGAAGGAAAGCAAATAATTACGGAGTTTGAAAAGAATGTGTCCTTAGCGATGATTGACGAAAGTTGGAAACACCACTTACGACAGATGGACGACTTGAAGAAAGAAGTGCAAAATGCTTCTCTTGAGCAAAAAGATCCTTTACTAATTTATAAATTAGAGGCATTCGAATTGTTTAAAACCTTAGCTTCAGATATTAATAGAAGTGTTGTTTCGTTCTTGTTTAAAGGAAACATCACCTCTCCGAACCCTGAAAACGTTCAAACCAACCAAGAAGCGAAAAGAACCAATTTGGACAACATGAAGACTTCAAGAAATGAAGGCGCAGACCAAAGTGGAGGAAACAAACCAGAACGAAGAATAGCTGAACCTGTTCGAGCACAAGCTAAAGTAGGAAGAAATGAACCCTGTCCTTGTGGAAGTGGAAAGAAATATAAATCTTGTCACGGAAAAATGGAGTAAATAGAAAAAGATGGAATTGAATAGTAAGATTGAACACACCATTTTAAAAGCGGATACTTCTGAGAAGGAAGTAGAAACGCTGTGTAACGAAGCCATAAAATATAACTTTTTTGGCGTCTGTGTCCCTCCTTATTTTGTCAAACAAGCATCTCTGTTATTAAAGGATTCCAAGCTTAAGATAGTTACAGTGGTTGGATTTCCTTTAGGTTACAATACCACTCCGGCAAAAGTTGAAGAAGCTAGAAAGGCCATGGACGAAGGAGCCCATGAGGTGGATATGGTGTTAAACGTTGCAGCCTTAAAGAAAGAAGACTTGAATTTTGTGTTAAATGATATTCAATCCGTGACCACACTTGTTCAATTGAAAGGGTGTAAAGTAAAGGTGATTATAGAAACAGCCTTATTGACAAAGGAAGAGAAAATTGAAGCTTGTAAGATTTGTGCAAAAGTTGGTGTAGATTTTGTTAAAACGTCAACGGGTTTTGCTTCAAGTGGAGCGAAAGTAGAAGATATTGAACTGATGAGAGCTACTTTGCCTAGTACCATTAAAATTAAAGCTTCTGGTGGAATAAAGACTAAGCAACAAGCAGTTGACTTGCTTAAAGCTGGAGCGGATAGATTAGGTACGAGTGCAGGACCATCATTAATTTAAATTAACTCTTATGAAGAATCTTATAGTATTAATTGGACTAGTAGTGTTAAGTACGGGATGGGCGTATAGTCAAACTACCATGCAGATTAATGATAAAGTGACGGTTAGCAGTGATGCAGATTTAGACTTTTTATTGAATGCGCATTACGACAAAAACAAGCATTGTGATTTAGCTCAAGGCTATAGAATTCAAGTTATGAATAGTAGTAATAGAGAAGAGGTCTATGCTAAAAAAGCAGAAGTTTACGGTTCTTTCTCCGAATTTAAAGGCTACATCGTTTACGACCAACCTTACTATAAGTTAAGAATTGGTGATTTCGAAACAAAACTAGAAGCACGCAAGTTCTTAAATGACCTTATTTCAACGTTTTCAACTGCTTTCATTGTTCGAGATGAAATAAAAATTAATTAGGACCAATGAAGGATCTTCTCGATCAGATAAAACAAAAAGCTTCTGAAATTCATCCTAAATTGGTTGAATGGCGAAGATATCTGCATCAACACCCAGAATTATCCTTTCAAGAGTTTGAAACGGCTAAGTTTATAGCTCGCGTTTTAGACGAATATCAGATAAGTTATACGGCAGGAGTTGCCAAAACAGGAATTGTAGCCCTTATAGAAGGGAATAACGCTAATAGTCGATGCATTGCCTTACGAGGTGATATGGATGCCTTACCCATTGTAGAGGAAAACACCTTTGACTTTGCTTCAAATAACAAAGGAGTTATGCATGCATGTGGGCATGATTTCCATTCAACAAACCTTTTAGGAGCGGCAATAATTTTAAGCTCAATAAAGGAGCAATTTGAAGGAACGGTTAAATTCATCTTTCAGCCAGCTGAAGAAAAAATACCGAGTGGCGCACCGGCAATGATAGCAGAAGGAGTTTTGGATAATCCCAAAGTAGATGCTATTCTTGGTATGCACGTTTCTCCGGAATTGCCTACAGGAACTTTCGGTTTTAGAAGCGGTCAATTTATGGCTTCTGCTGATGAAATTTATCTAACAGTGAAGGGTAAAGGAGGGCATGCTGCATTCCCCAATAATTTGGTCGATCCAGTGCTTACCGCTGCTCAAATACTAGTCAACTTACAGCAAGTTGTAAGTCGCAAGAAATCACCTTTCGATGCCGCAGTCTTATCATTTGGAAAAGTGGAAGCTCATGGAGCGACTAATATTATTCCAAACGAAGTGAAAATAGCAGGTACCTTGAGAGCTATGAACGAAGAGTTTCGCTTTGAAGCACATGATTGGATAACAAAAATAGCAAAAGAAACCGCACAAGCAAGTGGCGCAGAATGTGAGGTAAACATTGTTGTTGGCTATCCTTTTTTAATGAATGACGAAGCACTTACTTGGCGAAAACAAAAACTGGCTGTAGCCTATGATGAGGGAGTTATAGCTAAAGAAATACCTGCCCGAATGGGAGCGGAAGACTTTGCTTATTATTCTCAAAAAGTTCCAGCATGCTTTATTCGTATTGGCACTGGGAATAAGGAAAAAGGTACTACCAATGGCTTGCATACTTCTAATTTTAACGTGGATGAAGATGCCTTGGAATTTGGCGCAGGAATGTTGGCTTGGTTGGCAATAAATCCATAAAATTTAAGTTTTTACAGAAACACCCTAGCTATGAAATTAAACACCCCACTGAAGGCTAAAGATTTAGCAATAAAGTATAAGGCAAGATTGATCGGAAACGAAGATGCCGAAATAGGGAGTTTAAATGAGATTCATAAATTGACAACAGATAGTTTGACCTTCGTTGATCATGAAAAATACTTCAATAAAGTTATCGCCAGTAAAGCTAAAGTCATCTTAATCAATCAGGCGGTGAAATGCCCTGAAGGTAAAGCCTTGTTGGTGGTTGAAAATCCTTTTCAAGTGTATAATGATTTGGCCTTGGATTCCAGACCTTTTATTCCTTCGTCAGCAATGATTTCTCCTTTGGCTGAAATCGGAGAAGGCACCATATTGCAACCCAATGTATTCGTCGGAAACCATGTCAAAATTGGTAAAAATTGCATCATCCATCCGCATGTGAGTATTTACGACTATACAGAAATTGGAGATAATGTAATTATTCATGCGAATACCACCATTGGAAGTGATGCCTACTATTTACATAAGAAGGGAAATGCCTATGAAAAAATGCATACCATCGGAAGAGCAATTATTGAAGATGATGTTGAGATTGGTTCATCCTGTAGCATAGATAGCGGAGTTTCTGGAGACACGGTAGTGGGCAAGGGAAGCAAGTTAGATAGCCAAGTGCATGTAGGTCATGGTGTTGTAATAGGCAAGCATTGTTTGCTTTGTGCTCAAGTGGCTATAGCTGGAAAATCTATTATTGGTGATGAAGTGATCTTGTATGGAAAAGTGGGCGTTTCTAAAGACATTAAGATTGGTGATAAATCAATCGTTTTAGCTTCATCAAATGTAGACAAGGACCTTGAAGCGGAAGGTACTTACTTCGGTTCTCCTGCGATTAATGCTCGAGATAAGTGGAAAGAAATGGCCATCGTTCGGATGCTACCGAAAATGTGGGGTAGAGTAATGTTTAAGGATTAGTTACTGCCAGAACAGGGTTTTGCTTCCCGTCAAAGTTCCTCCATTCTCATAAAAATTCACTTGTACAATGCTAGAACTAGGAAAGAAAATCTCTAGATCTAAATCTCCATTTTTATTGGATTCAAACAATTGGGTATGGTATTGAAAGCTATAATCTGAAATTGTCCAAGCTATGTTTCTTGCATCATTGTACGACCATATAGTGAAAGCCGATTGGCTAAAATCTGAGAGATTGACCAGTTCAATACTTACTGCTGCATCGTTCATTAAATTAGCACTTAAGGTGAATGTATGGCTGGCATCTAAAATACTAGAGTCAGATAAGGATAGCACATTTTCTCCATAAGCGCCACTTGTAGGATATTCAATACTAGGTCCTTCTTTTTCACAAGAAGCAAGAGAAATAATAAATAAACTAATGACAGGTAAGATCCAATTTCGCATGAATTAAAGATAAGGGATTAATGTTATATCAGAAATTTAATAGATTTTTTTGTTTACCACGGCTAGGGTTGTGACACAACCGTGTTTAATGTTTCCCTTTCTAGTCTTTGCGACTCGCTACGTCCTTACCATACTCACATTCTTCGGCCGCTTAGCCAACATTTTCACATCACTTTGTAATCCTTTTTTTAACAAGCTCAAATCCAAGTGATGCTCAATAGCAATTTGTAGTCCTAGCTCATAGCGATTCATCGCTTTTGGTCCAGGCAAGTGATAAACGCCACCATCCCAAGTTAAGGCTTTGAATAATTGCTTTACTGCTTCATCTACATGCAATACACTTCTAATTTCATCGGTAAAAAGCATTTGCTCTTTGCCAGCTTTAAGACTGCTTACAAAGGCCTTTATATATTTACTATGCTCGCCTATCATCAAGGGGAGTCGACAAACCACCGCTTTAGAATAGGTACCTAATAAAGATTCTTCCGCAGCTAATTTTTGCCTCCCGTATGCATTAAGGGGGAGGGCTTTATCCCCTACGGAGTAGTTTCCTTTTTTACCATCAAACACTTGATCGCTAGAAGCGAATACAATAGGAATGTCTCCCCCTTTGGCATAGGCTCCTAAAAGTTGAGTGGCTCGGACATTTAACTTTTGACTTTCTTCAGGATGCTGTTCACAGTCTCCAACATTTCCATTGGCAGCTAAATGAATGATTCCAGCTAAATTCTCTTCATCTAAAAACTGAAAGCTGTCTGTTTCAGCAAGGTCACAGGGAAGGAATTTGATATCCTCTTGACCTCCATTGTTTCGGCTTAACCCAACAATCGCATTATTTTGATTGAGCAAATATGTACAAAGACTTTGTCCAACAAAACCCGTATAACCTGTGATGAGAATCTTCTTCATTTTTAACTAATTGTGGCTTTATTCTTCGTGCTAATTTACCTAAGTTTACATAAAATAAATACTACATGGCAATTATAAAACCTTTCAAAGCATTTAGACCAGGCAAAGACGTCGCAGAGCAATTGGCATCATTTCCTTATGATGTTTTAAATAGCACAGAGGCAAGGGAATTAGCTAAAGGCAATGACCAATCTTTCCTACGCATTAATAAACCAGAAATTGACCTGGCGCCAGACATAAATGTTTATGAAGATTCTGTTTATCAAAAAGCGAAGAGCAATCTAGATGAGTTTATAGATAAAGACTGGTTGAAACAAGACGAACAAGCCATGCTATACATCTATGCACAGAAAATGGGCAATCATTTGCAAAAAGGTATTGTGGCTTGTAGCTCAATTGATGACTATTTCAATGATGTCATTAAAAAACATGAGTACACTCGACCGGTAAAAGAAAAAGACCGTATTGACCACATGTATACTGCTGGGGCGCATCTTGGACCTGTATTCTTGGCTTACAAACCCATAAAGCAAATTGATCAAGTTATTGAAGATTGGACAGCCAATCATGCACCAGAGAATCAGTTTACAAGTTCTGATGGTATTGAGCATATCACTTGGTTGGTTGATGATGAAACCACCATTAAACAATTGACTTCTATTTTTGAAGGACAAGTAAAAAACACTTATGTGGCCGATGGTCATCATCGTTCAGCTGCTTCGGCAATCGTAGGTCAGCGATTGAGAGATGAGCAAGGCGAGTATACGGGAAATGAAGATTTTAATTATTTCCTTTCTGTACTTTTCCCAGCAGACCAGCTAATGATAATTGATTATAATAGAGTTATTAAAGACTTGCTTTCTGACGTTTCTACAGATGAGTTTTTAACTGCTTTAATTAGCAATTTTACGGTTCAACCGGCTGATGGTCAAGTGAGACCTTCCGTGCCAGGAGAATTTGGCTTATATATCGACAAACAATGGTATAGATTGACAGCAGATCAAAGTATTCGATCAAGTTCAGACCCAGTATCTAGTTTGGATATAAGTATTTTAAGTACTTACGTAATTGACCCTCTTTTAGGTATTGCTGATCAACGAACAGATAACCGAATTGACTTCGTAGGAGGTATTCGAGGTTTAGACGAACTAGAACGACGCGTAGATAGTGGGGAAATGAAATTGGCTTTTGCCGTTCCTTCTGTATCCATGGAACAATTAATGCATGTTGCGGATAGCGGCAATGTAATGCCGCCAAAATCTACTTGGTTTGAACCTAAATTGAGAAGCGGTTTATTTGTTCATAAGTTCAAATAAGTAAAAAGGAAATTTGCATCTTACAAGTAAACAAACCTTAATAGTATGATGAATATTCTAGCATGGATACTCTTCGGCTTTGTGGCTGGAGCAATTGCAAAATTAATAATGCCCGGAAAAGATCCAGGAGGATGGATAGTGACTATTCTAATAGGAATAGGGGGATCATTCTTAGGGGGGTTTATAGGCGGACAAATATTAGGTATAGGTGGAGTCAGCAATGAATTTAGCGTTGCAAACATGGCAATAGCTGTTCTTGGTGCCTTATTACTCTTAGGCATTTATCGCTTTCTTAAGAAAAAATAAGTAGTATAAGACAAATACAAAGGGTTCTTCTTGGAACCCTTTTTTATTGCTTTTTTTGTAGATGTTCTCCTCGCCAAATATTGGTTTTAATGCTTCTTTTCAAAGAATTAGCACTTAGCCATGCACAATGCCACAGGTCGTAAACCAGACCTTGCTTGTTCATCCAGTTATCACTAACACCAACTTTTTCATTAATTAAGTTTCCTTTGTAGTAAGTTCCAAATAGTCGATCCCAAAAAACAAATAACTCTCCGTAGTTCTTATCCCAATGTTCAGGAATTTCGGAATGATGAATGCGATGTCCTATCGGGGAATAAATTAAGTACTTTCCAAGCTTACCATAATCCCAATCTAACATAGAATGTTGAAGCTTATCAATAAACAACATCAGAATAACTAAGGCAAAGTACATGTCTATTTGAATACCTAGTAGAACTAATGGAAGCGTAACAAAGACTTTGTGCAGAATGTGCTCAATGGGGTGAATTCGATTGCCACTCAAGATGATGAAACTGGTGGTGCTATGGTGAAACTTGTGAATCTGCCATAGAAAGTCTAATTCATGACTAAGTCGGTGAAAAACGTATTTGAGAAAATCGGCTATAACTAAGTAGAGCAACAAAACTGGAATGTACCACCAGGTCATGTTCGGATTTTGCTTCGCTTTTTGACTTTTTACTAAATCAGGGAAGAATTGATCTAGACTAAGAAAATACAAGGTTTTCAAAAAGAAAAAGATGCCGAGGGTATAGGCTAATCCTATTACGACATCGGTAAGCACGCTTTTATTGGGATGCAAAATTTGATAGACAGCGCTTTTTTTATAACCCAGGACTAATAGCTCAATAAAAAAGCAAAAAAAGAGTAGGGCAAGCGAAATTATTATACCACTAGGGTCGTAACTATTAAGCATTTTTTTAAACTTATCAATCAGACCATGTTCCATTTGAAGAACTATGGGTGCCAGTATGATGGATAAGCAAATAAGGGTTATTATGTAATATTGCTTCTTCAAAAAATGAAGATAACTAAGATATGGAAAAAAACGAATGGAAGTAAAAAGAAATGAAAAATCACCTGCGAAATATGTAATTTCGTAATTGAATATGCAAAGTAAGCTGCACAACAATATTGAGTTTTTAAAAGGAGTAGGTCCCAAAAGGGCAGAAATTCTTCAAAAGGAACTGAATATTTTTACTTGGAGCGACTTGATTCACCACTTTCCCTTTCGTTATGTAGACAAATCTAAGTTCTATTCCATTGAAGAAATCAATGAAGCCACACAATATATTCAAATTAAAGGAACGCTGATATCTCTTAGTTTAGTTGGAGCGAATCGAAAGAAACGCTTGCATGGAACTTTCAAGGGAGAAACAGGGTCAATTGATTTAGTCTGGTTTGTGAAAACCGATTGGATTCAAAAGTCGCTTATAACTGGAGTAGAATATGTGGTTTATGGCAAGCCCAAAAAGTTTGGGCGCAACTTCAGTATTACCCATCCAGAAATGAAAACAGTTGGTGAAATTGTTGATCAGTCTCACAGCTTGGACCCGGTATACAATACCACGGAAAAGATGAAGAAATTCAACTTGGATAGCAAAGGGCTTTCTAAGTTACAAATGACAGCACTAGATCAGTTAAATAATGTGGAGTTGACGGAGATTCTACCCTTGAAAGTCTTCGATGCGTATAGATTGATGAGTAGAAATAAAGCCTACCATGAAGTTCATTTTCCTACCGGAGAAGACAGTTTAAGTAAGGCTATTTTCCGTATTAAGTTTGAAGAGCTCTTACTCATTCAGTTGCGCTTATTACGAAGTAAGATTAATCGAAATATTCAGAACAAAGGATTCATCTTTGAGAAGATCGATCAAAAATTTCAAGAGTTTTACGAGAAGTATCTACCCTTTGAATTGACTGGTGCACAGAAAAGAGTGTTGAAGGAAATTCGTAAAGACACCTTAAGCGGTAAGCAAATGAATCGCTTACTTCAAGGAGATGTGGGCAGTGGCAAAACGATTGTTTCCTTAATGACGATGCTTATGGCTATTGATAATGGATTCCAAGCCTGTATTATGGCGCCTACGGAGATATTGGCTCAACAGCACATGGAAGGAATTTCTGAGCTAGTTGAAGCCGCAGGCATTCGCTGTGCTATCTTAACGGGCTCGGTAAAAGGAAAAACTAGAAAGCAGTTGTTGCTAGCCTTAGCAGAAGGAGAAATAGATATACTTATCGGCACACATGCCTTAATTGAGGATAAAGTTATTTTCAAAAATTTAGGGATGGTCATCATTGATGAGCAACATCGTTTTGGTGTAGCTCAGCGGGCCAAGCTTTGGAAAAAGAACACAAGGCCACCACACAATTTAGTGATGACGGCAACACCCATTCCTCGAACATTAGCTATGACGCTCTACGGAGATTTAGACATCTCTTTAATTGATGAATTACCTCCAGGACGAAAACCTATTCGAACTTCTCACCGAAGAGAAAATAGCCGTTTAGAGGTCTTTGGTTTTATTGGTAAAGAAATTGCCAAAGGAAGACAAGTGTACATGGTTTATCCTTTGATTGAAGAATCAGAAACGCTAGACTACAATCACTTAATGGATGGCTATGAAAGTGTGAAAAGACATTTTCCTGAATTGTCAATCAGTATTTTGCACGGCAGAATGAAGCCTGCAGACAAGGAGTATGAAATGCAACGATTTGTACAAGGCAAAACTCAAATCATGGTGGCAACTACGGTGATAGAAGTAGGTGTGAATGTGCCGAATGCTAGTATGATGATTATTGAAAGTGCGGAACGTTTTGGCTTGAGTCAACTCCATCAATTAAGAGGTCGTGTGGGTAGAGGAGCTGAGCAATCCTATTGTATTTTAATGACAGGTTTGAAGCTGTCAAATGATAGCAAAGCTCGAATGAGTATCATGGTAGAAACCAATGATGGTTTTCGAATAGCAGAAGAAGATTTACGCCTGAGAGGTCCTGGTGATATTGAAGGCACTCAACAAAGTGGAATTGCGGACTTACGCTTAGCGAGCTTGGTGAAGGACCAAAAGATTTTAGCCTTAGCCAGAGAAGTAGCTACGCATATTTTGAACGATGATCCATTTCTTGATAAGCACGAGAACTTATTCTTAAAGAACCATCTAATTGCTCAACACCGGCAGAAAGGTTGGGGGAAGATAGCCTAGTATTAATGCTTTTTAATGACACCATACACCTTGATGTATATAGTGTTATTGTTGTTCAAAATTTAGCAGGGTTTCTCTTATTGAATCTCGCTGTTTCTTATTAACCTTTACTTCATCAGCATAGATATTCCAATTTTGAACCTTAGTATTTATTTCAGAAATAATATTCGCTCATTTTTTAATATTCATTGCCTTGGCAAAGTTTATCAATTGACCTCCAATTATGACAAAGTCTAACTTAATCATTGTTTTTTATTTTTGTGCCTAAGGTGTGGCTAGCCGTGGTAGCACAGCCATTCCGTAGGAGGCTGGCCGGTAACGCTTGTTGTGTGTATGTGCTTCTATTCAATAATCAATTTTCTACTCCCAATAAGCTGTTTATTTGAATAAATCTGGACAATATACGCCCCTGATTTAAGATTGTTAATTGGGAGTGAATAATTATTATTATCAATGTCCGAAATATGTTTTATCAATCGGCCTAATGTTGAATATATTCTAATTGAATACTTTTCTGTAAGTGTGGAATTTATATAAAGTAAATTGTTTGCCGGGTTTGGGTAGATAGTAAAATAGTTTTCATCAAGAATATATTCAAAACTACTAGACATTATACTATTGTAATGAATTTTTAAGCTGGTTAAGCTAAAAGAATCTATATTAACGGTAAATTGATTGTTGCTGATTAAAATTGTATCAAGTGTTATATTGTATACGTCTGAGCTTAATTCTCCTGTTAATTTTTCTATAAATACGGTATCGGATAACCAGCTAAACGGAGTAGTTAAATTAATGGAATAACCATCTTCATCATCTTGATTGAGTAGTAAAACATTAAAAGTATTATTTATGGAATCTATACTTTGGTAAATTTTCACTGCTTTTGAGAAAATAGTTGTGAAGCCCCCTGAATTATCACTATCAAGAATGGAAATATTAGGATTTCCTGTAATTGAGCTTGTATCTATATCAATTAAATTACCATCTAAAGCATTATTCATAATACGCGTAGCATGAGATTGAGCTGTAGTAAACGTAGTATCTTGGTTAGAATTATAATGAAACATATGAATGAGGTTATATCCTTCGGCAACACCTGCAAAATGGTTACTTACTCGTAAATCAACTATGTTTTGTTGCATGGCCTCATAAAATTGAGTATAAAAATTGGCGGTATATAAGCCTCCTAAAATTCCATTGTAACTACTGTCGCAATTTCCCTCTCCACAAAGACGAATATTCCATTCTGTTAACCCTATACCTATTGGACTTGATATCCCCATAGCATTAACAATTGAGTCTAATTCATTTTGGTTTTCAACACCCTCTTTTTTTGCTTTTTTCTCAGCTAAATAAATAATTTCTGAATAGAATCCATTGCTGATAGCCGCATCTGTTCCAGAGTTATAGGGGTGGCTCACAAGAAATCGGGGAGGGCTCTGTGCAAGCCTAGTGTTAAATAATGAATCCCCAAGTAAATTCCCTCTAAAATCTATGCAGTAACCTATCTCAATTGTTGGATCTGCTAACATCATAGAATCCCTTATTTCAAATGCACCAGGGTGTTTTGTTTTATATTCTACGAGTATTAAATTATCAGTATTAAGAGGGGTGTTTGTATAAACTTTAACGGCAGAATCTCCTAATATTTCATACTGATTGGTATCCAGTAAAAACTGAGGTTGAGCCATTAAGTCATAAAACTCTTGTTGTGTTAACGAAGAAATTAAACTCGAGCTAAGTACAGAGTCAACCGCCCAAACAATAACAGAATCTTGATGGATAGGTCCAAATTCGACATTTATTATGGAGGTATCGGTGTTGTTGTTAGCAATTCTCTTTATTGTTCCCAAATTAGAATTTAGGATATCCATGCCATCTCCAGCCATAGGAACCCACCCTTTTCTCCATATTTCACCACCAAAATAATGTAGAGAATCAGTAATTGTTCTAGGTAAATACAAACTATCTCCTGTTTGATAATAAATTCGAGTATGCTGACCACCAGCAAGCCAAGAGACATGCCACTCCCATTTAGCTGCTAGCTCATTGCCAATTTCCCATTTTTTAATATTTATAGGATTTGTTACACCAAAATAAGTATTACGGAGGTTTTGATAATAAGCATCAGTGGAATTACAAACTCTTACCAGTTCAGCAGCTTCGTGGGCTGTAGTGTTTCCATAATTTAACATGTAGTTAATTTCCACCTCCATTAGCTGTGCAAAATGTATCGCATTTTTAAAGTTAAACTTACTAGAGTTGCTTAGCTCTTTTTTCCAATTATAACTATTGGCAAACGAACCGCCCGGAAACCGAAGTGTTCCTAATTTTAATTTTGGATATTCTACCAAATGAGAATTATTATACAGGTAATCAATATTAGCTCTCGCCCCATTATTTTCTCCCTTTATACTTTTTGGTATTTGATAAGTTGTAAATGTGTCGGGTAGTTGAATGTTAATTTGGGCGTTTAGATTATACATTCCAAATTGGATAATGAGTAATAATATGATTTTTTTCATTTTTTTTGTATTACACAACGTTTTGTATAAGCCCCGTTTTAATGGGGCTTATATAATGTTACCCAACGTTTTATTTCTATAATGAGCCTGTTTTTCTAAAATCAAACTTAATCATACAGATTAATGATGATGAACCACTTTGTAATTTAATGTAAATCCACCCACTGTAAATCTAAAGGTATGATAGGTGCGACATTTGTCTTGAAGGCACAATCATAGATTCCACCTGAATATGGCGTGCCGTCTGAGTAAAAAAGACCGCCATTATAGTTGTCACCACTTGTGTCCATTCCCCAAATGTAACAAAGATCGCAGGAAGATACATCAGTAACATGAATAGTATATGAATTACCACTTATTACGTTCACTCCTACTGTTGGAAAAGTGTACCATGTAGAAGTTCCATTCGGAATTGTGAAATTTTGAGAATGCAACACTGTTCCGCCAGTTCCATCACCATCGCGTATTACAATATTAACATCAAAAGCACCCATCATTGCGCTCAGTGGTAGCTCAACAGAGGTTAATGAACCCGAAACACCTGCTGTGAAACTTTGAGCTCTATCATCTCCACCTCCATTGTTTATAATAAGATGTTGTTGGTCAATATTTTCAGGACCATATCCTGATCCATAACTATATCCTTGAAATTTTAAATCGCTAGTGTTATAAATCATCATTCCTTCTTGGGGAGTTAAAGCATCTCTTTGAACAGTTGTTAGTCTTGGAAGCAATAATGCACCAGTGGTAGTATTCATGTCAATCGCTGCACTCGAAGCCGGAGTCAGAGTTCCTAATCCAATTTGACCAGTATTTAAAATGCTATTTCCACTAGCATCATTTCCAGTTGTTAACACGCTACTAATATCCTGAATTTCGTTAGTTGTAGAACCATCAACCTCAGTAAATGAAGTTAAATAACCACTTAAATCTTGGTCTCCAGTGTTAGTTCCTGATAAGTTACCTA
>ERZ887851.134-NODE-134-length-71933-cov-29.307716_pt1 | contig 71933 bp, 81 predicted proteins | sample MGYA00521100_ERZ887851 | MGnify/ENA primary metagenome ERZ887851 (study PRJEB32303, sample SAMEA104408602) | aquatic metagenome | biome: Brackish water; feature: Pelagic; material: water | place: Baltic Sea | collected 2014-06-06T16:11:00 | depth 11,444 m ... | reverse complement strand
GAAACTGTTGCCGGTGGCTCAGTTGCAAACACTATGGTTGGCTTATCTCAATTGGGGAATAATGTATCTTTTATAGGAAAAGTTAATGATGATAATCTTGGTAATAAATATGAAGAAAGTTTAATCAAAGAAAAAGTAACGTACTTTTATAAAAAACGAAAAGAAACTATCCCTACGGGTACTTGTTTAATTCTAATCACTCCCGACTCAGAAAGAACTATGTGTACTTTCCTAGGAATTGCGGGAAAAATTAATGAACAAGATATTGATGAGTTAGCAATAAAACAAAGTAAGCTTGTTTTTTTAGAGGGTTATTTGTGGGACGAGGGAGAGCCTAAATCTGCATTTTCAAAAGCATTTAAACTGGCAAATAAAACAGCAATGTCATTATCAGATAAATTTTGTGTAGAGCGACATAAAGAAAGTTTTTTAGATTTAGTGAAAAACAAATTAGATATTACATTTGCAAATGAACAAGAAATACTTCATTTGATAGATGCCAACTCATTCGCTGAAGTTATAGAATTTGGAAAGAATCTTGGAAAATTATTAATTGTTACGAGATCTGCAAAAGGCAGTATTGCAATATTTAATAACGAAGTATTTGAGTGTGAAAGTCAAAAAAACCTTAAATTAGTTGATTTGACCGGTGCCGGAGACTTGTTTGCTGCAGGATTTTTACATGGCTACATTAACGAAATGTCTATTCAAGAAAGCCTGGAAAAGGGAACAGAGATGGCTTCTAAAATAATACAAAAAATTGGGGCCAGGTTAAATTAGTTTTTTTCTTTTAAAACTCCCTTTTCCTTTTTTTGGTTGTATAATTCTTTTTTTGTACTTAGCGGTTCTTAAATCTTTAGCTATAATATTCTTTTTCTTCATATTTTCTTACTACTAGTATCTGAGAAAATATTTTCCTTCTTTGATTTCTATAAAATTTTTATCTTTTAACTTTGTTTGTATTTTTTGACGCAATCTATAAAGATGTGTCTCATAAGTATGTGTATCGACCTGATCTGAGTAAGACCAAATATCCTTCATTATATCTTTTTTGGAAGCTCCATCTTTTTTTCCAAATAGATAAACAATAATATCTTGTTCTTTTTCCGTAAGTTTTACACTTTTCCTTCCTAGCGCCAACGTTCTTTTATTCTTATCTAAAATGTACTGTCCAATTTCTACTTTTGTTTGGAAGTGAAATTTAAATTTTAAAATTGATAACTTAATAATTTTTTCTAAATCAAAAAAGTTAATAGGTAGCTGTAAAAAAGTGCTAAATAAATTATCTTTTTTTAGTTCCTGAAAGTTCTTAGGATCGGCTGATAAAAATACTTTAGGAAACATTATTTTTTTAACTTCTGAATTTTTTATTTTTTCCAAATTATCTAAGAAAAATAGGAATACAAATCCGTCTTGAACATTATAATTTTTAAAAAGTAAGTTTACATCTTTAAAACTTTTTAATTGATTAATATTATAATCAAGCTTTTGCTCACTAATGCATTCAAAAAAAACATCTGAACCAACAGTAACTATTGAATAATTTTGCATACAATGAAAATATAAATTTTTATGATCATAGTAAATAATAAGGGAGAACTTTGGTACAAGAAAAAACGGTATAAGTGCGCCTATGGTAAAAATGGCTTTACTAAATTCAAAAAAGAAGGAGATGGTTGCACACCAATTGGGACATTTTCACTAAATAGACTATTCGTTCGAACAGATAGAATCAAATATTTAAAAACAAGACTTTCTTATAGCCCTATCGATGAAAGTATGGCTTGGGAGGATAATCCTAAAAAAAAAAATTATAACAAACTAATTACGGTAAAAAATTTCCACAATGAAAAAATGAAAAGAACTGATCATCTTTATGACTTAATATTAGTTATTGAGTATAACACCAAAAAAATAATCAAGGGAAAAGGTAGTGCAATTTTTATGCACTTAGCAAAGCCAGGATACAAACCCACCCAAGGATGTATCGCTTTAAGTAAAAAAAGTTTTTTAGATATTTTAGGTAAGATCACGCCGAAAGAAAAAATTAAAATTACTGGCTAGTCCTAACCCCAAAAATTTTACTTCCTACCCTAATATGTGTGGCTCCTAATTCAGCGGCATCCATATAATCTCCGCTCATACCCATACTCATTTTCGGTAAATGATGTTCTGTATTTAATTTTTTTAGTAATTTAAAAAATGGAATGGGGTCAGAATCATATGGAGGAATGCACATTAAGCCAACAATCTCCAATTTTTTTTCATTAACGCAAACTTTTAGTAAATCAGAAAGTTCTTCCATTGCGACACCAGACTTTTGGCTTTCTTTGCCAACATTTACTTGAACAAAATATTTTCTTTTTATTTGCAACTTTTCTTCAGCTTTTGAAAGCTCATTAGCTAATTTCACACTATCAACCGAATGAATATAATCAAATAACTCAACGGCTTCCTTTGCCTTATTTGATTGAAGGCCACCTATCAAATGTAACTCTAGGTCCTTTATCTCCTTTTTAATACTACCCCACTTTATTTTGGCCTCTTGAACCTTATTTTCACCGAATACTTTATGTCCATAATCTATCAGCGGTCTAATATACTCCAAAGGAAAAGTTTTGCTTACTGCAATAATTGTTGGATGCAGATTACCATGATGTAATTCATCTCTTATTTTTAAAAAATTTTGTATAATGTCGTTCATAATGAAAAAAACGCAAATTTATTTTTTTTTAGAAGAACTTAACAGTATCAATATTTCTATTTTAAAAAAATTAAAAAACGTTTCAATTATCTATAGAAACTATTCTAAAAATAACTACATAGCTAGAGCTTTTGAGTTAAAAAAATTTTCAAAACGTTTTGGTCACGATCTTTATGTATCGAATGATCTTAGATTGGCTAGAAGTATTGAGGCTAATCTTTATATACCCAATTTTAACAAAAGATTGAGATACACAATTACTCCAAGTAATAAAAAAATTAAAGTTATAGGATCTGCACATAATCATGTGGAAATATACCGAAAATTTTTTCAAGGATGCTCTGGTATTTTTTTATCTCCTATTTTTAAAACCACATCTCATCCAAGAAGTAAGCCATTGGGAATCTCAAGATTTAATTTTTTAAAAAAACATTTTGGTACTAAACTAGAATTGTATGCTCTAGGAGGCATTAATGAAAATAATTTAAAAAAAATATATAACTCGAATATATTTGCTTTTGGTTTAAAAAGCTTTTTAGATAAAGTGCAATGTCAAAAAACCTTGAGTTTTCTTAATTTAATTGCACGATCTAATGTAATAAGTTAATTGTAAAAAATGCTAGTTGAAAAATTTAATCATACTGTCGCTGAAAAAAAATGGCATGCTTTTTGGGAGCAAAATAAAATTTTTAAAGCTAGTGCAGATAGGTCATTAAAAAAATTCTATTGTTTAGAAATGTTTCCATATCCCTCGGGTAAAATTCATATGGGACATGTAAGAAATTATACACTCGGGGATGTTATAGCCAATTTTAAAAGATTGAACGGTTACAATGTTTTGCATCCTATGGGATGGGATTCGTTCGGAATGCCCGCTGAGAATGCAGCAATTCAGAATAAGTTGCATCCTAAAGATTGGACAATTAGCAATATCCAAGTCATGAAATCACAGCTAAAGTTACTAGGGTTTTCTATTGATTGGGACAGAGAAATTTCTACATGTGATTCAAGTTATTACAAGCACCAACAAAAATATTTTTTAGAATTATACAAAAAAGGACTCGTTTACAAAAAGGAAAGTTTAGTAAATTGGGATCCAGTAGATAATACAGTTTTAGCAAACGAACAGGTAGTTGACGGAAAAGGATGGAGATCTGGAGCGAATGTAATACAAAAAAAATTATCTCAATGGTTTTTTAAAATTACAGATTTTGCTGAAGTATTAAATGAATCTTTGGATACATTAATTAGCTGGCCGGAAAAGGTTAAGTTAATGCAAAAAAATTGGATAGGAAAATCCAAGGGCTGTGAAATTCAATTTAATCTTAATTCTTCAGATGAAAATAAAAAAATTACAATATTTACGACTAGACCAGATACAATATTTGGAGCATCTTTTATTGCACTTGCGATAGATCATCCTCTTGCTAAAAAGTACGAAAAAGACAGTAAATTCAATGAATTTAAAGAGGAATGTTACAAAATAGGAAATACTGACGAAGCTATAGCCAAAACAGAAAAGTTTGGTTTTAAAACCGAATATGTCGCTGATCATCCATTTATTAAAAATAAAAAAATACCAGTTTATTTTGCAAACTTTGTTTTGATGGAATATGGAACAGGTGCAATTTTTGGATGTCCGGCACATGATCAGAGAGATTTAGATTTTGCTAATAAATATAATTTAGATGTAACTCCTGTTATTCTTCCACCCAAGACAGATAAAAAAGACTTTAAAATTAAAAATGAAGCATATGTTGAAAATGGAACGCTAATTAATTCTGATTTTTTGAATGGCTTAACTGTAGAAGAGGCAAAAGAATTAATTATAGAAAAATTTGAAAAAGAAAAAAAAGGTAAAGGAAAAACAACTTATAGATTAAGAGATTGGGGTATTTCCAGACAAAGATATTGGGGCTGCCCTATTCCAATAATGTACAGAGAAGATGGTGCTATTGTTCCCGTTCCTGAAAAAGATTTACCCATTAAGTTGCCAGAAGACATAAATTTTGAAAAACCTGGAAATCCATTAGAACACCACCCTACTTGGAAATTTACAACTTGCCCCGAAACTGGAATGAAAGCAATTAGAGAAACTGATACCTTAGATACTTTTGTTGACTCTTCTTGGTATTTTTTGAGGTTTTGTTCGAGTAATAATTCAGAAAAGGGCTATGACATTACAGATGCCAAATATTGGATGCCTGTTGATCAGTATATTGGTGGCGTGGAGCATGCGATTTTACACTTGTTATATTCTCGATTCTTTTCTAGAGCAATTAGCATTAACACTGGGTTTGAAATTAAAGAGCCATTTCAAGGACTGTTTACACAAGGGATGGTTTGTCACAAAACTTTCAAAACTGAAGATGGTCAGTGGACATATCCTGAGGATGTTATTGAAAAAAATAATAATTTTTTTGAAAAAAATACCGACAAAAAAATTATAGTTGGCTCTTCCGAGTCTATGTCGAAATCAAAAAAAAATGTAGTTGATCCACAATCTGTAATAGAAATGTATGGAGCCGATGCCGTGCGATGGTTCATGCTATCTGATAGCCCTCCTGAAAGGGACATTCAGTGGAGTGATGAAGGAATAGCTGGTTGTTACAAGTTTATTCAAAAAATTTGGTCTATTTCTGAAAAAATTCATAATATAAAAAATACTCAAAAAATTTCGGAAAAAGAAAAAATCAATTTAAACATTTTACTTAATAAATTTATTAAAGAAATTACATATAATATTGAAAATTTTCATTTTAATGTTGCAGTTGCAAAGTTTTACGAATTTACAAATAATCTAAACAAAATTTTATCAGATACTGATTGTGACAAAGATGAATTTGTTAATATACTAAAACAATTTATTATTTTAATTTACCCATTTACACCCCACGTAGCTTGCGAGATTTGGGAAAAAATTACTAACCAAAATGATCTTCACCTCCAAAAATGGCCGTCTTACAAAGAAGATCTTCTTAAACGAGAGCAAAACAATATAGTTATTCAAATAAATGGTAAAAAAAGAGCTATTTTATTAGCAAAAGATGGAGAAGACGAAAACTCGTTATTTCAAATGAGTTTAGAACTAGATAATGTTAAAAAACTTATAAAAAATAAAAAAATTATCAAAAAAGTGTACGTTAAAAATAAATTAATAAATTTTGTAATCAATGAATAAAAAAATATTTCTTTCTACCATTTTAATTTTATTAGCTGGATGTGGATTTACTCCAATGCTTAAAAATTTTGATTTATCAAAACTAAATGTACAAAAAATTAATTACTCTGGGAAAAATGACCTTAGTTACCTTATTAAAACATATTTAAATATTCAGGAAACGAAAAGTTCTCAAGGCATGACGGTAAATATTTCGGTAAGTGAAACAATATCTTCTGCAACAAAAAATTCTGCAGGAATTACAACAGAAGAAGATTTAACAATTAATATTGGACTGAATGTTCTAGACGGTAAAGATAAGATAATTATAAGCGATAGTTTTACTTCCTCAAGAAGATTAACTGTAACCAACAATCTTAGTTCTGATGAGGAAACTAGAAGAATAGAAAGAAGAAATTTAATTCAAAACCTTTCACAAAAAATTAAATTTAAATTACAACTGATTGCCAAACAGAACCAATGATATTTAAAAGTTTTGGTTTAAACTTTAAAGATCTATTAAAAAAACCATTAATTTTAATATACGGGGAAAATTTATCTCTCATTACCGAAATTGAAGAAAAAATTATAGAAGAGTCTAAAGAAAATCTTTCTTTATCTATTAAAAGGTATCAAGAGGAATATGTTCTTGGTAATCTTGAGATTTTTGATCAATTAATTAGCTCTAATAGTTTATTTGGAGAACAAGAGCTTATTATTATAAGTAAAGCGACCGATAAACTTTTGGATTTTCTAGACGAAGATACAATAACTATTAATCAAAAAAAAATATTAATATTATCAGATCCGTTAACTAAAAAATCTGGACTAAGATTATTAGCTGAAACTTCAAATAATTTTGCATGCATTGCCTGCTACAATGACACCCAAGAACAACTACAATCAATTTTGAGCCAAAAATTTAGAGAGAACAAAATTATAGCTTCCCGAGAATTTGTAAATTCATTATTTGAAACAAACTCCTTAAATCGCCAAGATATCAGTGATGCAATAAACAAAATACAATTAATTCAGAAATCTACTGTCGTGGATGAAAAAGTTTTAAAGAATATTTTTTATTCTTCCAACGAAGATGATAATTTTGAAATAATCAATTTTTGCTTACTAGGTGATAAAAAAAATATAAATAGAATTCTAAATAATGTTTATCTTCAGGGTATTAATTTTAACGAAATATTGTCAGCTCTTAAATACAAAACAAATAAACTTATAGAAATTCAAGAATCGAATAACAACGGTTTGAGTGTAAGCCAGTTAGTCGATAACTATAAGCCGCCTATTTTTTGGAAAGAAAAAAATATAGTTAAAGAACAACTTAAAAGATGGAGCAAATCAGAGTTAAGTAAGTTAATGGATATTATTTACGAAATAGAAATAAGTTGTAAAAAAAACTATGAAACTTCTTCAATCATACTTCAAAACTTCATAGTTGGAGCTTCGGACAAGTCTTGCCTTCAAAATAGAATATTTTAAATTTAATAATTTTCTTTAATAGTTTTAATTAAATGATCAAGCTGTGCCAGGTTAGTATAATCAAAACTAATACGACCACTTTTATTTTTTTTAGAGGATATAGCGACGGACATTCCAGTTTTATTTTGTATCTCCTCAATCAAAGAAATAATATTGGGATCCTGAAGTTTGTTTTTTTTATTTTTGCTAATGGCTCCTTTAGATTGACTGTTTTTGGCCAAAAGTTCAGCTTGGCGCACAGATAGATTATTATTCGCTATATTCTTAGCTAATTCGACGTTGCCCTCGACATCAATAAGAGCCCTTGCATGACCTGGGGTCAGAAGACCGCTGATAACCATCTCTTGGATTGCATTGGGCAGTTTTTTAAGTCTTAAAGTGTTAGCAATATGAGCTCTGCTTTTACCAATAACTTCGGAGAGCTTGTCTTGGGTATAGTTGAACTTGCTAATTAATAATTCAAACCCACTTGCCTCCTCTAATGCGTTTAGACCTTCTCTTTGGATATTTTCTAAAACAGCAAATTCGGCAGCTAAGGTATCATCAACGTCTAGTTTAACAACTGGCACTTCATGTAATTGCGCAAGTTGCGCGGCTCTCCAACGTCTTTCCCCTGCTATAATTTCAAAATTATTCTCTCCTAGTTTTCTAACAACTATCGGCTGAATAATTCCTCTTATCTTAATAGACTGAGCAAGTTCCTCTAGTTGAGATTTGTCAAAATTTTTTCTTGGTTGATACTTATTTGGTTTTAAAAAATGAATTGCTACTTTTTCTGTATTAAAGTTTTTTTGAATTTCCTTTTCTTTTATTTCAGACTCGCCCAATAAAGCTGCCAGACCTTTTCCCAATCCTTTACCTTTGAAATTATTAAATACCATTACGCTGCAAAATTAAATTTTTTTTGTTTTTCTAAAATTTCTACTGCCAATTTTTCATAAGCAATAGAGCCTGCACAATATTTATCATAAACTAAAACTGGTAAGCCATGAGAAGGGGCTTCTGAAATTCTAATATTTCTTGGTATTACAGTATTATATACTTGCTCACCAAAAAATTTTCTTGCTTCCGCCTCTACTTGAGAACAAAGTTTATTTCGTTTATCGAACATAGTTAAAATTATTCCCTCGACCTCTAGAATTTTGTTTAAACTTAATTTAATTCTATTAATTGTTTTTAATAGTTGAGTTAATCCCTCCAAAGCAAAAAATTCAGTTTGTAGAGGAACAATTACTGAATTGGAAGCAACCAAAGACATGACCGTTAGCAAGCTTAGAGAAGGAGGGCAGTCAATAAGTATCTGATTATATTGATTTTTTTCTCTTATTTCATTCATTATTTCCTTTAGAATAAAAGCCCTGTTTTTGTCTTCGGCTACTTCAGTTTCAAAGCCGGATAATTCAACATTTGCACAAATAATGTCTAAGTTTTGTATTTTAGTTTGTTTCACGTAATGTTGCGAATTATTTCTCTCTGTTAAAAGTTTGTAAATAGAATTTTCTCTATCATTATTTTCAACGCCAACTCCTGTAGAAGCATTACCTTGTGGATCTAGATCTATAATTAATGTCTTTTGACCTAACTGTGCAAAAGCACAACCAAGATTAATTGTTGATGTAGTTTTTCCTACACCACCTTTTTGATTTATTACTGAGACTACATGATTGATCATCTAGATTCTTTGTACACTATTTATTACAAAAACTTTCGATCCAGGTTTTGTAATACTTTCATGTTGATCACAGTTTATTACCCAATGTTTCAAAGCTTGTTCCATTTCTTTCTTATGGTTTTCACCTTTTAATAGCAATATTTTTTCAAAATTAATGCCACCTTCTTCTAAAATCTCCAAAAAAATATCCAAAGGCTTAAAGGCTCTGCTTACTAATGTGCTAAAGTCCTTTTTTTTTATTTTTCTAACATCATCATTATGTATTACCACATCTATTTTTAGATAATCGCACAATTCCTGTAGATAAGTACATTTTCTTATACTTTTTTCGACTAATTCTAATTTAAATTCAAAACCAAGGTCTTTTTTAACTAATTCCATTACTATTCCTGGAAAACCTGCTCCAGACCCAATATCTAGTATTTTTTTATCATTTTTATCAATAAATCTCATTATTTGTGCAGAATCCTCTATGTGCCTGCTCATTATTAATTCTTCTGATGACTTAGATATTAAATTGATTTTTTTATTATATTCTATCAAAAAATCACTGTATTTGTTCAATTTATTGTATGTTTCACGTGAAACAATGCTATCAAGATATTTTGTTTTAATCATTTAAGCAGATTGCTTAAATTTATATCTTTTTGTATGGGCTAATAAAAGATTAATCGCGGATGGCGTCATTCCTTCAATTCTTAAAGCTTGTCCAAATGTTTCTGGTTTAACTAGAATTAGCTTCTTTTTTACCTCTGCAGTAAGGCCGCTGATTTTATCATAATCTATGTTTTCTGGTATTTTTAAGTCCTCATCCTTTTTAAATTTTCTAATGTCTGCATCTTGTTTTGAATAATAACCTTTATAATGATTGTCTATTTTAATTTGATTTATAACATCTTCGCTTGATTCAGGTAAATCTTCAAATATTTCTCTTAATTTTTCGTAATTTACCCCCTTATATCCCATTAGCTCAATGCCGTTCCTTTTAACTCCGTCCATTGATATGGAAATATCATGCTTTTTTGCTTGATTTGGAGTTAAATTTACTCCTGAAAGAGCTATTTTAACTTTATTAATTCTATCCTGCTTATCATTAAAATTTTTAGTCCTTTCTTTTCCTAAACATCCAAGTTTGATTGCCATTGGAGAAAGTCTAATATCAGCATTATCAGCTCTTAATGTAAGCCTGTACTCCGCTCTAGAAGTAAACATTCTGTAAGGCTCAGCTACTCCTTTAGTCACTAAATCATCTACCATTACACCTATGTAAGCCTCGGACCTGTCGAGTACGAAAGGTTCTCTCCCTTGGCACGATAAAGCTGCGTTGATGCCTGCCACTAACCCTTGAGCAGCAGCTTCTTCATAGCCTGTGGTTCCATTAATCTGACCAGCTAAATAAAAAGATTTAATTTTTTTAAGTTCTAAGGTGTACTTTAGCTCTCTTGGATCAACATAATCATATTCTATGGCGTATCCTGCCCTTATCATCTTAACATTAGATAAACCATTGATTTTAAACAATATTTCTTGCTGAACGTCTTCCGGCAATGAAGTTGAAATACCATTAGGATAAATTGTGAAGTCGTCCAGCCCTTCTGGTTCTAAAAATATTTGATGTCTTTGTTTGTCAGCAAATTTTATAATCTTATCTTCGATTGAAGGACAGTATCTTGGTCCAACACCTTTTATGTTGCCAGAGTACACTGCAGATTTTTTTATGTTGCGAGAAATAATTTTATGAACCTCGTCATTTGTATATGTGATGCTGCACGGAACTTGTCTTGCATTTATTTTTTTTGTCTGTGTTGAGAAGAAAAAAGGGTTTTCATCAGCAACTTGTTTTTCCAAACCTTCAAAATTTATGGTTCGAGAATCTAATCTTGGTGGCGTTCCAGTTTTTAATCTTCCAAACATTAAATTAAATTTTTGTAATTGCTCTGTGAGACCAAGAGTAGGAGCTTCACCAAATCTTCCGGCCGGAGTCATCTTGTTACCAACATGAATAACTCCATTTAAAAAAGTTCCTGTAGTTAAAATAATTTTTTTAAATTTAATTTCTTTTCCTGAAGCTAAAATCACCGCTTTGATCTCATTTTTATCAAAAACAAACGACTTAACAGGATCATAAATAATGCTTAAATTACAATGACTTGTCAGTGTTTCAAGCATATATTTTTTGTAAAGTGACCTATCTGATTGTGTTCTAGGTCCTCGAACCGCCGGTCCTCTGCTCGCATTTAATAATTTAAATTGAATACCTGATGCATCAGAAACTTTTGGCATCACACCGTCAAAAGCATCTATCTCTCTTACCAAATGTCCTTTTCCTAATCCACCGATCGCAGGATTACATGACATCTCGCCAATTGAATTTTCTGTAGTGGTAATGAGAGCAGTATTGACTCCCATTCTTGCAGAGACTGCTGCAGCTTCACAACCTGCATGACCTCCGCCAATGACAACAACATCAAAATTTTCCATGACGGAAATGTATATGTCAGAAATTTATTTACAAGTGACTTATAGAAATTGAAAAAACAAGATCTATTTTCCTATACAAAAATCCTTGAAAATCCTACCCAAAACCTCTTCCACGCCAATAAAACCAACTATTTCACCAAGATAATTAGAAGCAATTCTCAGCTCTTCAGCAACTTTTTCTACATCATTAGATTGCGAAATTTTTAGATAGTTATTGAGGTGCTTAGAAGTTTTTTCTAACAAATTTCTATGTCTTGATCTCGATATTAAAGTATCAGATTGATTAACATACAAACTATTTACAATATTTTCCAAATCCTGAATTAGTTTTTTATAACCAAATTTTGTTACTATAGATATCTGATGAACACCTATAAAAGAAAAATTTTTTAAATTTTTAAGAATAAATTCACCATTAAAATTTTTTTTATCCTGCTTATTAATTATAATTAAAGTTTTTTTATCTATTAATTTTTTTATATCTTGAGAGATATTTTTTGTTGTTCCATCTAATATTAAAATATTTAAATTAGAATTTTTAATTTGTTTCAAACTCAAACCAATACCAATTTTTTCAATTTTATTTTTAGTTTGCCTAATGCCAGCAGTGTCAGAAAGAATAACCGGAAAATTTTTAATTTGGAAATGAACCTCGATCACATCTCGAGTTGTTCCTTTTAATTCAGAAACAATCGCTGCTTGTCTTTTTGCAAGAAGGTTCAAAAAACTAGATTTACCTGAATTTGGAGGTCCAAAAATGGCTATTTTAAAGCCTTCCCGCATAATTTCTCCGACTTTAGCATCATTTAACATGGTCTGAATTTCACTGTTAATTTTACTAATTTTTTCATTATTTCCCTCTAAAATACTGGGGGGCAAATCCTCCTCTGAAAAGTCTATGGCTGCTTCACATTTACTTCTAACATCTAGAATTTGCTCCCTCCATTTCATAAATAAAGGAGAGCTATTTTTTAATCTTAAGGCCTGTACTCTTTGTCCCTCAGTCTCAGCATTTAACAAATCAGCAATACTTTCAGCCTCATATAAATTAATTTTATTATTTAAAAAAGCTTGCTTGGTAAATTCTCCTGGCTGTGCAAGTTGACAATCAGATCGCAATGATAGTTCATTTAAAAATTTATTTATAACTGCTTTGCTTCCATGAATGTGAAATTCTACTAAATCATCCCCGGTGTAACTTTGCCCTTTCGGATACCAAATAACAATTCCTTCATCGATAATTTTATGTTTTGAATCAATAATATTTTTTAAAATAGCCATTCTAGGTTTGTCGATTGTACCAACAAAGTTCTTGGCAATTCTCAAAGCATTTGTTCCTGACAATCTTATGATTGCAATACCAGAAACTCCTGGCGGAGTAGATAAAGCATAGATAGTCATATTAAATTCTTAATCCTTTATCTGCGATGTTTATTATTTTGCTCATAATCTCTGGTTGTGATGCCAAAGAAAAACTTTTTTTTCGCAAAGAAGAAATGGCGGGGGATTGAGCTCTAAATGATTTTCTAATAAGATCGATTGAGACCGCAAATAATAGATTGCTAGTTTTGGTTTTTTTTTCAAACTCCTTAAGAAGATTTATGTCTCCAATATCATAACCTTTATTAATATTATCTTTTAAATCTTTTACCAAAATATCAATATCTCTAAGTGTCATATTCCAACCTTGGCCAGCTATAGGATGTATTTTATGGGTAATATCACCTAGAAAAATCGTCCTAGAAAGCACAGTTTTCTTAAGAAATTCGAATGTTAAAGGAAAATAATCCAAATCTTTAGAGCAAGTATTAATTTGATAAAAATTAGAAGAGATATTTCTTAAAAAATTTAATCTGTCCTTAACGTTATGAATAATTTTTTCAGCTTTAGACTTGTTTTGAACAGACCAGACTACAGAAGTTGTAGTATTGGAAATTGGTAAAAAAGCTAAAGGTCCGTCTTCTAAAAAAAATTGTCTGGCACAGTGATTATCTATTTTTGTATGATAAATTAAAAATGTATATGCGGTTTCGGAATAATTCCAATTAAATTTTTCTTCATTCGATAATAATTTTAAATATTCAAATTCAGTTGCTATTATCAAATTATATTCTAATTGCTTTTTATTTTTAAAAATTATTTTTTTTAAAAATCCTTTGTCTTCAATTGAAGAAACTTTATTTTTAATTACATTTATGTTAGTTAGTTTTTTTGTAATTAATTTTTCTAAATTATTTTTTTTTACTATATAGCTTAAATATTTTTTCTGATCGATATTATAAAATTCCGTATCTGGTTGAGATTGATTATTTCCATTATCAAATAGAGTAATTTTTTTTACTGGCCAAAAAACAGATGAATTTTTTTTTATTCCTATATTTTCAAGAATTTTAAAAGAAGCATCACTGATAGAAAGAGTGGAATTGGAAAGTTTTTTTGGTGTCAATTTTTCTTGAATTAAATCAATATTTAAATTGAGACTAGAAAGCGCTAAAGCAACAGCATTTGCGGTCAATCCAGAGCCCAAAACGGCTATCTTCTGTTTGTTCAAGGTTTTCACGATTAATTTTCATCAATTGTACAAAAAATGTTAAAAAACAACAGCAAATGATTCGAAAATATGGATAAAATTGTAAATTTTATAAAATTACGATTGATAGAGATAACAGGCCTAATTTTAGTGGCCACGGGAATATTCATTTTTTACAGCCTAATAACTTACTCTCCTGCAAATCCTACTATAATTTTTCCTGAAAACGCAGATCCGCGGGCACTCTTAATTAGATATGGGTCATCTTTTGCTGACTTCATTTTACAAACTTTTGGACTAATTGCTTTTGGCTTGTGTATGAATTTTATGACATGGGGAGCAAAACTTGGGTTGGATAAAAAAATAGCTAATATTTGGTTCTTATTTTTGTTCGTTGTGTTCTATTTAATTTTTGGTTCTGCATTTTTTAAAATTTACAATGATCAAAGTTTTTGGTTACCAGACCATGGAAATGGTGGATTTTTAGGAAGTTACATAATTGATTTATTTGGACCTTTTGCAGCAAAAATTAAAATATTTTCATTTATTGCTCTTTTGCTCTCAATTATATTTTTTATTGTAAGCTTGGGATTTTCGTTTTCCAACTGGAAAAGTATTATAAAAAATTTAACGAAGCCTTTTTATTTAATAACAAAAAATTTATTCCGAAAAAAATCTGAAATAAAAGAAACTATCAATGATGATTTTATATCAAACACAATAATAAATAAAACCGAAGAAAATATTGTCCAAGAAATTCAATCCAGTTTGCCTTTGCAGGAAAATACTAAGGCAAAATCTTTTGAGTACAGACTGCCCTCAATATCTTTTTTAAAAGACCCGGACACTAAAGTTTCAGATACCGAATTAAGTGATAGCTTTGAAAAGCAGTCTAAATTTTTAGAAGATACTCTTCTAGATTTCGGCATTATGGGAAAAATAAAAAGAGTTAGTGCTGGCCCAGTAGTAACTCTTTATGAATTTGAACCTGCTGCAGGTATCAAGACCTCTAAAATAATTAATTTGTCAGACGATATAGCTAGGAGCACTAGCTCAATTGCTACTAGGGTAGCTACCGTTCCGGGGAAAAATACGATTGGAATTGAAATACCAAATAAAAATATCGAACCAGTTTATTTAAAAGAAATCCTTTCTAGCAAAGAGTTTGGAAATAAAAGCATAAGATTACCAATAACACTTGGTAAAAGTATTTCTGGCTATCCAATTGTTGGCGATTTAGTAAGCATGCCTCACTTATTAATTGCGGGAACGACCGGGTCTGGAAAATCTGTTTGTATCAATACTCTTATTCTTTCAATTTTGTACAGGCACAAACCTGAATATTGTAAGTTAATATTAATTGATCCAAAGATGCTTGAACTGTCTATTTATCAGGGAATTCCTCACTTATTGTCACCTGTAATTACGGAGCCAAAAAAAGCTACTGCAGCTCTAAAATGGGTGGTGGGAGAAATGGAAAATAGGTACCGACGAATGACTGAGGAAGGCGTTAGGAATATATCTAGTTATAATGAAAAAATGGGGGAAGACCCAAAAAAAATTATTCCTTATATTGTTGTTATTGTTGATGAGATGGCAGACTTGATGATGATTGCAGGAAAAGAAATCGAAAACTACATCCAGCGACTTGCCCAAATGGCTAGGGCTGCTGGCATACATATTGTGATGGCAACTCAACGACCAAGTGTGGATGTTATTACTGGAACAATTAAAGCTAATTTTCCAACTCGTATTTCATTTCAAGTTACTTCTAAAATAGATAGTAGAACAATTTTGGGAGAACAGGGTGCCGAATTATTATTAGGAAAAGGGGACATGTTATTTATGTCTTCAGCAAGTAGAGTAATTCGAATTCATGGCCCTTTTGTATCGGATGATGAAATAGAAAAAATTACCACCTTCCTTAGATCTCAGGGTGCGCCTGAATATTTAGATGAAGTGACTAAGATCCAAGAAAGTAACGATGAAAATGGCAACACGATAGGGAGCAATGATAAAGACGAATTATTTGATGAAGCAGTTAGGTTAATCAAAATAGAAGGAAAAGCCTCAACAAGTTATTTACAGAGAAAATTACAAATAGGCTATAATAGAGCTGCACGCATTGTTGATCAAATGGAAGAAGCCAAAATCATTAGCCCAGCAAACCATGCTGGGAAAAGAGACATTCTTCCTTCGTAATGTTTCAACGTTTTTTTTATATTATATTACTTTATTTATTTTCTTTCTCCGCACAATCTAAAGATAATTCTGAGCTTGCAGAAAAAATTAACAACAAATTTGCAACTATAAAAAATATTAAATTTGATTTTACTCAAAAAATTGGTGACACTGTAGAAATAGGAACTTGTTTTTTAGAATATCCAAAAAAATTAATCTGTAGATACAAAGGAGATGAGCAAAAGGAAATTGTCATTAAAGAAAATACTTTAGCTATTATCAAAAGAAAATACCAAAGAGTATATTACTATCGCGTAACCAACTCACCTTTTGCTACTATTTTGGATAAAGAAAAAATAATCAGCCAAATTTCAAATATTAAAAATATTTCAAGCAAAAATGGGCTACTAGTGCTGGATTTTTATAATGATGATAAGAGTTCTTATCTTCAATTATTTTTAAATAAAGTTACTCTGGATATCGAGGGTTGGGAAAGCACTGGTTATGATCAGCAAACAACAAGTTTTACTATTAAAAATAGTCAAATTAATATTGATTTTAATGAGAAATTCGAAATACCGGACTTTGATTTAGGCAGGAACCAAAACTAATTCTTTTTTATAAATACTCATTCCTCTGGCAATATAATTTCTCAAAGCATTAGGATGATCTAATGTACAGGTATGAACCCAAACACGCTTTGGGCTGTGTTTCCATCCAGTCTCAAGCGCATGCGTAAGAAGATAAGCACCTAATTTTTTACCAAAATAATTTTTAAATATACCAAAGTATGTAATCTCTACTTCCTGTGTATCATCATGATGAAGATATTCATAATAACCAGCAACATCGTCTCCGACATAAGCTGTGTAAAATTTCAACTTTTCATTTTTAAGATAATTATCCCAATCGCTAATACTCCATGCCAAACGATCTTTCCAGTGAAAGTCCTCCCCTATTTTATGATATAAAAACTTACAAAATTGAGGATCTTCTTTTCCTCGTTCTTGGATAGTCAAATTGTAAATACCGCAAACGGAAGGGATTAAGTTTTCTTTATTTTTCATTTCTAAAAAATATCTCTGAACTTTTTTGTCCATTCTTATTTTTTTGATAACATTCTTCCTAGGGATTCTCCGCCAACCATATGAAAATGTAAATGTGGAACTTCTTGTCCACCATCAGGTCCGTTATTGGAAATGTAGCGATAACCTTTTCCTTGAGCATATTCAGAAACTCCCGCCAGCTTTGAAACTTCTCCAAGAGCCCTAATAAAGTCAATAATTTCCTCATTTTTTGCATTTTGAGAGAAATCATCCATATTTACATAGGGACCTTTTGGAATAACCAAAATATGAATTTTTGCTTGAGGATTGATATCTTTGAACGCTAAAGCATGGTCACTTTCATAAATTTTTTGACATGGAATTTCCCCTCTTAAAATTTTTGCAAAAATATTATTAGTGTCGTATTTCATTTTAACCTCGACTAGATTTTTCCTCTAAACCAGATTGCTTTGTTCTTTTTTTAAGTTCTTCTAATACTTTCTCAATTTTAATATCATTAGACTCCAACAACACCAATAAATGGTACATCAAATCTGCTGACTCATGAACCTGATTATTGTTATTATTTATAGCATCTTTTAATTCCTTCAATTCTTCTTCGACTTTTTCGATGATTAATTTTTTATTATTTAAAAGTTTATGAGTGTAAGACTTTTCAGATGATGATTTTTTTCTGTCTCTAATAGTTTTAACTAAATCTTCTAACGTTTTAAACATAACTATATTCTTACAGAAACACTTTGAGACTTCAAATATTCTTTTACTTCTTTAATAGAATATTCTCCAAAGTGAAAAATGGAAGCTGCTAACACCGCACTAGCTCCCCCTAAAATTATTCCGTCTTTAATATGCTCTAATGTTCCTACCCCTCCAGAAGCAATAACTGGTATTGTTAAATTTTCTGAAATAGTCTTGGTAAGCTCAATATCATAACCTGATTTAGTCCCATCTTTATCCATCGAAGTTAATAATATTTCGCCTGCTCCACTATTTTGAGCTAATTTAGCAAATTCTAAAGCATCCAAATTAGCAGATTCTCTTCCACCATGTGTAAAAACTGTCCACTTATTATCTCCAGTTTTTTTTGCGTCAATCGCAACAACAATACATTGTGAACCAAATTTTAAAGCACTTTCTTTTATAAGATCTGGATTTTTGATTGCCGCTGTATTAATGGAAACTTTATCTGCTCCTGCTAACAAGAGATTTCTTATATCTTGAACGGTTCTGACGCCTCCACCAACTGTTAATGGAACAAAACAACATTCGGCAGTTTTTTTTACTGTATCTAGTAGAGTATCTCTATTTTCATTTGAAGCAGTGATATCTAAAAAACAAATTTCATCAGCGCCACTTTTATTATAAATCGAAGCTTGCTCTACTGGATCGCCAGCGTCTACCAAGTTTACAAAATTTATTCCTTTTACCACTCTTCCATTTTTTACATCTAGGCATGGAATAATTCTTTTTTTTAACATTATATTTTAGCTAACTCTTCTAAGTTAATTGACTTATCGTATATAGCCTTGCCGATAATAACTCCTTTTATTTTTCTAGATTCTTTAATTTGAACAACGTCATTTAAATTTGCCACTCCTCCTGAAGCTATTACAGGAATAGAACTTAGATTTGCTAATCTTATTGTTTCTTTTAAATTTATTCCTTCTTTAGTCCCATCTTTGTCTATGTCAGTAAAAATAATGCTTTTAATTTTAAGATTTTTAATAGTTGTCACAAAATCGTCTACAGATAATTTTGTTTGTTCTTGCCATCCTCGTAAAGCCAAAAATCCATTTCGCACATCTATGCCTACAGATATTTTGTTTGGAAATTTAATACATACCTCTTCTAAAAGTTTTATGTTTGTCACAGCTGCAGTTCCCATCACAATATTTTCAACACCAAGATCTAATACTTCTTCGATATCTTTTAGTGTTCTCATGCCTCCGCCAACTTGGATTTTTAAATTTGTTTGTTCTGCAATTAATTTTATTGAGACTAAATTTGATTTGCTGGAATCTGCAGCTCTATCTAAATCAACAATATGTAAATTAACAAACCCATGTTGTTCAAATTTTTGGGCCTGATTTAAGGGTGAAGTATTAAATATCTCCTGTTTTGAAAAATCGCCTTTATATAATCTTACACACTTGTTATCTCTTAAGTCTATTGCTGGATAAACAATCATACAATTACCAATTTATAAAATTTTCTAAAATTTTTATTCCATTAGTTTGGCTTTTTTCAGGATGAAACTGTGTCCCAAATATATTATCTTTAATAACGGCAGCTGTAATTTCGTCCTGATATAATGTAGATGCAGCAACGTTTATTTCGGTTGATGCAACAAAATGATAGCTATGAACAAAGTAAAAATGTTTGTCGTTACTTAAATTTTTAAAAAGTCCGTGATCATTTTTAATTTTAATTTCATTCCAGCCCATATGAGGAAGTTTTAGCTTTAAGTCTGTAATATTTATTTTTTTTACTTCCCCTTTAATCCATCCTAAACCTTTATATCCACCATCTTCGTAACCATAATCAGAAAAAAGCTGCATCCCAACACAAATGCCAAAAATATATTTTTTCTTTTGAATAACAAATTCGTTTAACTCGTCTATTGCTCCGGTCGTTTTGAATAAAGTGTCAGCACACTGTTTAAATGAACCTTGTCCTGGTAAAATAATTTTATCAGACAATTTTATTTTTTTTACATCGGCTATAACCTGAACTTGAGCCGACTTACCTAAATTTAAAGCAGCACACTCAACCGCCTTAGAAACTGACTTAATATTGCCAGATCCATAATCAAGGATGGAAATAATCATTAAAAACTTAAATTGTGCCTTTGGTTGAGGGAATTATGTCCTTCATTCTCTGATCAATTTCAAAAGCTGATCGTAATGTTTTTGCCAAACCTTTGTAGCAAGATTCAATAATATGGTGGCTGTTATCTCCATAAATATTTTCTATGTGAAGGGTAATGCCTGCAGCTTGAGCAAACGCTTGAAACCACTCTTTAAAAAGTTCTGTGTCCATCTCACCAAGTTTTTCTACTTTTAATTTTACATTCCAAACCAAATAGGGACGATTAGAAACATCCAAAACTACTCTGCTTAAAGTTTCATCCATAGGTATTAGGGCGTGTGCGTATCTTTTAATTCCTTTTTTATCGCCCAAGGCTTTGGCAATAGCTTCGCCCATTGCAATTCCTGTATCCTCTGTAGTGTGGTGTAAATCAATATGCAGATCTCCCTTAGCTTTAACTTTAAGATCAATTAAAGAATGTTTTGAAATTTGCTCTAACATATGGTCAAGAAATCCAATGCCTGTTTGGATTTCATACTGCCCTGTACCATCTAAGTTTACCTGTACACTAATGCTAGTTTCTTTTGTTTTACGCTCTATGCTTGCTGTTCTCATCGTATATGGTTACTTTATTATAATAAATAAGCTGAAATTTATACCTTGAAGATATAAGTTTTATAACCACATGAGTATTACTAATAAAATAAAGCAAAATATGGACAATACTAATACCAATTGGCACGGCACAACGATTGTTTTAATTAGGAAAGGTAAAGATGTAGTTGTGGCTGGAGACGGTCAGGTGAGCATTGGTAACACCATCATGAAAAGCACCGCTAAAAAGGTAAGAAAAATAGAGGGCAAAAATGTAATAGCTGGTTTTGCCGGATCAACTGCCGATGCTTTTACATTATTCGAAAGATTAGAGGAAAAATTAGAAAAACATGGAGGACAATTAACAAGGGCTGCTGTTGAGTTGGCCAAAGATTGGAGATCGGACAAATTTTTAAGAAGACTAGAAGCCTTAATGGCCGTAGCTGATAAAGACAAAAGTTTTATTATAAGTGGTAACGGAGATGTGCTCGAACCTGAGCATGGGGTAATTGCAATAGGCTCGGGTGGTAATTATGCACTCGCAGCAGCACGAGCTTTACTTGAAGATACAGACAAAACTGCTGAGGAAATTGCTAGAAAATCAATTGAGATTGCATCTGAAATTTGTGTGTTCACTAATAATAATATCACAATCGAAAAATTATAAATGGACGTAGAAAGAAAAATAGTCTCTTTTTCTCCCAGAGAAATAGTATCTGAATTAGATCGTTATGTTATTGGACAAGCTGCTGCTAAAAAAGCAGTCGCGATTGCTCTAAGAAATAGATGGAGAAGACAAGAACTTCCTGCAGATTTAAAAGAGGAAGTGATGCCAAAAAATATTTTAATGGTAGGGCCAACGGGTGTTGGAAAAACAGAAATTTCGAGAAGGCTTGCTAAATTAGCTGAGGCTCCTTTTATTAAGGTAGAGGCAACAAAATTTACAGAAGTTGGTTATGTTGGAAAAGACGTTGAACAAATTATTAGAGATTTAATTGAAATAGGAATAGCTCTTATTAAAGATAAAAAAAGAAAAGAAGTGGAGGCAAAATCTCAACTTTCATCTGAAGAAAGGGTTTTGGATGAACTTGTTGGAAAAAATGCCAGTATAGCAACAAAAGAAAGCTTCAGAAAAAGACTAAGAGCAGGTGATTTAGATAACACCATTATTGAGATTTCTGTTCAAGAAAATCCGACCATGCCCTCATTTGAAATTCCAGGAATGCAAGGAGGTGTTGGAATGGTTAATATTAGCGAAATATTTAATAAAGGAATGGGCGGAAAAAAGAAAAAGAAAAAAATGACTGTAAAAGAGTCTTATGAATATTTAATACAAGAAGAAGCTGACAAATTAATTGACCAGGACCAAATTATTAAAGAAGCAAAATTTTCTGTTGAAAATAATGGAATTGTATTTCTTGATGAAATAGACAAAGTCTCAGCTAGAAGCGAGAGATCAGGAGCTGATGTTTCCAGAGAAGGGGTTCAGCGTGATTTATTACCCTTAATTGAAGGAACTACAGTTAATACAAAACATGGGCCAATCAAAACTGATCACATCCTGTTTATTGCATCCGGTGCATTTCAGCTTGCTAAACCTTCCGATTTACTGCCCGAACTGCAAGGAAGACTGCCTATTCGGGTAGAATTACAACCACTCACCAAGGAAGATTTTATTAAAATTTTAAAAGAGCCAGATAACAGCTTAATCAAACAATATATTGGTTTAATGAAAACTGAAAATGTTGATTTGCAGTTCACTGATGATGGGATTGAATCAATTGCCGATATTTCTACACACATAAATTCTACCATTGAAAATATTGGAGCGCGAAGATTGCACACCATTTTGGAGAAAGTACTAGAAGATATTAGTTTTACCGCATCTGACAGAAATGGTGAAAAGGTTTTGATTAACAAATCTTATGTAGAGGCAAATCTTGCTAATATCATAAAAGACAAAGATCTATCTAGATTTATTCTATAATTTTTTTAACGTTACTATCATTGATCCTTCGCCTCCCAAAGAAATGGGGCTAGACTCAATTGTATTAATTGATGATGAGTAATTTTTTTTTAAGTATTCTGGAACTGCATAACGCAAAAGGCTAAGATCCTTGGAAACATATGGATCGCTTTCTTTGTTTGAATGAAGTCCTTTACCTGTAATAAGTAGAATTTTTTTAATTTGCTTTTCTTGAGCAAATAAAATGAGGTGATCAATTTTTTCAAAGGCTTCAGCTATAGTATAACCATGCAGATCTACTCTTAACTCATAACTAGCTACATTTTTCTGCTCATGCTTTGAAGAAAATTGCACATCTTTATCTTCAACTGACTTGGTTTGATTAATAAAATTATTCCAAGTATCTAAATCTTCTTTGGAGATTTTAGTGTTTGGTTTCTTTTCCACTAGACTCTTTTTCAGCAGATAGCTCTGTTAAATACCATGTGGGGTCTTTGGATTTTAAGTCTTTTTCAAAACTCCAAATATCTGTGGTAGTTTTGGTTTTTTCTGGATCTCCCTCAATCACTTCGTTTTTTTCATTTCTTAAACATGTTATTATTTGGCTAATAAAACGAGCTGTAACTTTGTATTTAGTTCCAACATTGTGAACATGATCGATGGAAAATTTTTGTATCCCAATAAAAGTTAAGTCTGATTTTAACTTTTTTGTATTTCGCTCATCAATAATTTTTACAAAATCTTCATATAATTTTTGTGTAAGTAAAGTTTTTAGTGTAGCTTTATCTCCACTTGCAAAAGAATTGATGATCATTTCATAAGCATATTCAGCTCCTTTTTTAAAAGAGGCCTCATCAAAAGTAAGTTCTTTTGATTTTTCTTTGACGTCCTTAACAAAAGAAAAATTTTCCTCCGCTTTGTTCGAAAAATCAGTCTTAATGGGAGAGTTATCTGCGCCCTTACCCAAAACGTTGCGTAATCGCAAAAAAATAAAACCAGCGAGCATCGCCAGCAAAATTATGTCTATATAACCAAAATTTTCGCTCATGTTTGAATTTTTAATTTTAATAAATATATGCAATAATAAGTCATCTATATGCAATTTACACTATTATTTTTTATCTTATTGCCGCTGGTAGAAATATATTTAATGATAAAAATTGGGTCTGTTATTGGTGCTTTTAATACAATTTCCATAACTATTTTAACTGCCATTGTGGGTGTCTATTTTGCTAAACTGCAGGGCCTCTCTACGTTGCGGTCTTTGGCTAAAAACATTCGCATTAATAAAAGCTCTATAGGAGAGATAATTAATGGTTTTTGCTTAGTTGTTGCAGCTATTTTACTAATTTTACCTGGATTTTTAACAGACTTTCTGGGATTTTTACTGTTAGTACCCTTTTCCAGAAACATAATTTTAGAAAATTTTTTTACCCAACCAAAAAATAGTAAAATTGATATAATAGAAATAAATCCAGAAGAAATAGAAGAGCATGACAAGTTTAAATAATACTAATTACGAAGTGGTTGCAAAATATATTAAGGATATTTCATTTGAGATTCCTGATCCTGATTGTTTTATAGATGCGGCTCAAAACTTAGGAGAATACACAACAAAACTAGATATTAATAGTCAGCCGTTTAAAAACAACTTGATAGAATTAAATTGCAAATTTATTCTTGAAGCACCAGAAAAAATAGAAAAAAAAATTTACACAGAAGTTTGTTTATCGATTGTTTTTAGAATTACCAATAATAAACTAACTGCAGATGAGATAAAAAAATTAATCTTAATTACTATTCCAACTGAATATTTTCCATTTATGAAAGAAATGGTAACCGATCTATTTCAAAAATCTGGTTTTAAAAAATTTACATTTACAAAAGAAGTGGATTTTGCAGAACTTTACAAGCTGCAGTTTCCTACTTCAGCATAAAAGACTTAGCTACGTGTGTTTTTAAAAATTCACTATGCAATTTTAACTCTTCTTCTGTAACGGGAATCACAATTTTTTTTCTATTTTTATCTACTTTTCTCACAAAATTTTCGTCACTAGAAGAAATGATATTTTGCTGCAAATCTAAGAACGGCTCTTTTTTCTCCAGTAGCTCGATATAGATTTCAGTGAGCAAATTACAATCTAGGAGAGCTGAGTGTTTTTCTCTCTTGGAAGTATCAATTTTAAATCTTTTACAAAGCGCATCAAGACTTGCCTGTGCTCCAGGAAACTTTTGTCTTGCAAGAAATAAAGTGTCAATTACCCTTTCCTTTAATATTGGCCCATGATCTAATAATTGTAGTTCTTTATTTAAAAAAGCCAAATCGAAATCAGCATTATGAATTATTAATTTCGAGTCTTTAATAAAATCTAAAAATTTTTTTGCTATATCTTTAAATACGGGCTTGTCTCTTAAAAATTCTCTAGTGATACCGTGGGTTTGATAAGCACCGTCAGAAATATCCATTTCCGGATTTATAAAAGCATGAAAAACTCTTTTGGTTGGAATTTGATTTTCTAATTCCACACAAGCAATTTCAATAATTCTATCAGAAGTAAAAGATAGACCTGTTGTTTCTGTATCTAAAATAACTTCGAGCATTTATATAATTATGCTATCAAGAATTTGCTTTGCTCTCAATCTTGTTTTTTTTGGGTTATAATCGTTATCAAAAATAATATCCGCTTGCATTTTTTTGTCTTCTGGTTTCAACTGAATTTCTTTTAAAATATTTATAATTTTTTTGTTATAACCAGACCTTTTGTTTAGGTGACGTTGTAATAATTTTTTTTTGGGATTAATGTACACAATAATATCTTTCGGCTCATGTAATTTATTTTCTAAAAGAAGAGGTATGTCCAATATAACTACTTTTTTATTTTTGTTTTTCTTTAAAAATGAATTCATTTTTTTTCTTACTTCTGGATGAATTATTTTAATAATTTTTTTTAGATTTTTTTTATTAGATAATATAAGTTTACTTAATTCTCCTTTGTCTGTGGGAAAGTTCGAAATAAACTTTGGAAACAATTTTTTAAGTTTCAAGAATACCAATTTACTATTAGAATAAATATTGGTGACTTCTTGGTCTGCATTAAATAAGGGATATTTGTATCCTGCTAATAAACGAGCAATATATGTTTTTCCTGAACCAATTTCTCCTATTAAGCAAATTTTAATCATTTAAATTTTTTTTCATTAACTGAAGAAGTTGTTTATCTATGGTAGGCAAAATGTCATTCCAGATTTCGAAAGCTTTCTGAGCCTGATATAAAAACATTTTAAGGCCGTTAATTACTTGATGACCTTGTGCTTCTGCTTGTTTTAAAAAGCTAGTTTGTTCTGGATTGTAAATAACATCGTAAAAAACAGTGTTTTTGTTCACCGAAGAGAAATTAAAATTTAAATCTTCTTTTTTCTCCAAACCCAAGCTTGTTGAGTTTATAACCAAATCAACATCGAACTTTTTGTGATGAAGATCCTCCCATAAAATTTGTTGTACTAATGGGCCAAATTTATTTTTAAGAACTTCAAATTTTTCTTTTGTTCTATTAACAACCATAACTTTATTTACACTTGCATTTTTAAGAGCTTGGACAATTGAAGGAGATACGCCTCCAGCGCCTATTAGTAGAACTGATCTAATTGCTTTGTTGGGTATTAATTCTAACAATGAATTGTAAAATCCAAAAACATCCGTGTTATCTCCAATTACTTTATTATTTTTTTTATACACCGTATTTACTGAATTAGTTTTTAGTGCAACTTCTGATAATTCGTCTAACAAAGGTATAATTTTTTGTTTAAAAGGAACGGTCACGTTCGCTCCTGTTATTTTTTCTTGTCTAATATTTTGAATTACATCATCTAATTCTTTTTCTTCTACAAGTATTTTTTCATACGCCGCTTTAATCATATTTTGCTCAAACCAGTAATTATGCACCAATGGGGACAAGGAGTGTTTTATTGGATTGCCGATAACTATGAATTTTTTCATTGTGTTTGTTGATTAAAATAGTTTGTAACAGCTGCAATTGGCATTCCTAAAATAGAATTTTGATCGCCTTTAATAGTTTCAAACAAATGTTTTCCTTCTCCCTCTATTTGATACACTCCATATTTCATCATTACTTCTATACCAATTTTTTTGAGATATTTTTTTATTTCAAAATTAGAAATTTTTTTCATTGTTAGAACAGAAGTGTCGTGGTGGTGCCAAACCATGCTGCCATTTTTAGAAATACAAACAGCGCTGTGTAATTGGTGTGTTTTACCATTTAATTGTTCCATAATAAGTTCCGCTTCTTCAATATTTTTTGGCTTACTAATATAATTGTTTTCTAAATCTAAAACCTGATCTGCGCCCAAAACAAAATAATTAGAAAATTTGCCACTAATTCTATTTGCCTTATGTTCTGCTAAACTTTTTGCTATAGATACGCAACTTGCTTTGTTTGCTTTTAAAGACTGTTTAATTTCTTCTTCATCCACACCCGAAACTTCTGTTCTGATTTTAAATCCTGCGTTTTCTAATATTGTTTTTCTTATCTCACTTTTAGAGGCTAAAATAATATTTCTAATCATTAGTTTTTTTTATCTCATGCATTTTTACAATAGCCGCCGCTGTCTCCTCTACTGATTTTCTTGTTACATCAATTGTTGGAATTTTTTTTGCAGTAAACATTTTCTTTGATTTATTAACTTCATCTTTAATAAAGTCGATATTTGCATAATCTTGTTGTTTATCATTTAAAAGGTTCATTCTTGTTTTTCTAATGTCAACCAGACGATCGGGATCTATGTATAGGCCAACCAAGAGAGCTCCTGATTTAAAAATAAAATCTGGAACTTCTTGATGAGATACAAGCGGAATATTGCCAGTTTTAAAACCTTTTTCTGCCAAATAAATGGAGGTTGGGGTTTTGCTTGTTCTGCTTACTCCTAATAAAATTACGTCTGCATCAATCATGCTCTCAAGTTGCTGCCCGTCATCGTGTGCTAGGGTATATTGAATTGCTTCTATTTTTTTATAATATTCGGTATTTAGCTCGTGTTGTCCACTCGGCCGCCTTGTTGCTTTTTCAGAGAATAGACTTTCAAATTGTGGAATTAGATGATCGAGAACTCCAAAACATGGAATGTTTAATGATTTGCTCTCGTTTTTAATAAAATTTGAAGTAGATGACTCAACCAAGGTGTAAAGAATTATTGGGTTAACTGTTTTTTTACACTGCTCCATTAATTGAGCTGTTTGAGCGCTTGTTCTTATAAAAGAGAAATGTTGAATAGAAAATTCCATATTTCTAAACTGTGCCTTTATAGCTAGAAAAATTCTATCTAGTGTTTCCCCGGTTGAGTCCGAGACTAAAAAAAAATTATATTTCTTGTTCATAAGCCTGTTGATAATAGTCTATAACCCAATTCAGTACATTTATCATCTCCGCTGCACTCATTAACTAAATTGCTATATATTCTTTTCATAAAAATATTAGATTTTATTAAATAAGTTATAAAAAGTTAATTTTGTTTATAAGTGCAAATTACTAGTCAAATTGATAAAAAGAATATTTAAAAGTTATGTATAAGTTGTGAATAAAAAGTTAACCTCATTATTAACAGTTCCTACCAATACTAATACTTATAATTAATTATTATTTATATGAGTACATTAATTAAAAAGTCTTTGAAAAAAGAAAACCCTATTTGGCTGATGAGACAAGCAGGACGTTATTTGCCTGAATACCAAAAAGTAAGAAAAAGACAAAAAGATTTTATTAAATTTTGTTTAAACATTAAAGATGCAACTAAAGTAACATTACAACCTATTAAAAGGTATGATTTCGATGCTGCGATCATATTTTCAGATATTTTAATAATTCCTTATGGAATAGGACAAGAAGTTAAATTTGAAGAAAGTATAGGTCCGATTCTTGGAGAAGCAGATTTAAAATTATATCAACAAACAAAAAAGGGGAAATTTATAAAAAAAATAAAAAACGTTTATAAAATAATTAAAAATACAAGAAAAAAACTAAATAAAAACAAATCTTTAATTGGGTTTGTCGGATCGCCATGGACTATTCTAGTCTATGTATTAAACCAAAGATCACCAAAAGAAATTAGTGTTTGCAAAAAAATAATAAAAAATAAACAAAGCAAACAACTTTTAAAAATTATAGAAAAATTTATCTACATTCATATCGAGCAGCAAATAAAGGCGGGAGTTGACACTATTCAACTATTTGATAGTTGGGCAGGATTATTGAATAAAAAAGATCTAAATTATTTTTGTTTTCAACCAACAAAAAGAATTATAATAAAAGTTAGAAAAAAATATCCCCTCATTCCTATTATATGTTTTCCTAAAGGAATAAAAACGTCAATTAAAGAATTTTGTAAAATTGTAAAACCAAATGTGTTGAGTATAGATTCAGAAATAAATCCAAATTTTATCCTTAAGGAGATAAATCCGAATATTATCATCCAGGGCGGAATGAGTCCGGGTTTCTTATTTAAAAGAAAATCTCAAATGCAGAACAAAATAAAATTTTATTTAAATAAGTTCAAAAATAGAGCTTATATTTTTAATTTGGGGCACGGTGTGCCAAAAGAAACAAAGACCAGCACTATTCAAAACCTAGTTAACACTGTAAGAAATTTCAAATGAACGACATTTTAAAAGCTATTAACCACCCACCAGTAAAGCACGGTAAAACAGGGGTATTAATTGTAAATTTAGGAACCCCAGATAGCACAAGCTGGTGGGATATTAGAAGATATTTGAAAGAGTTTTTGTCGGACAGAAGGGTAATAGAAACAAACCCGGTTTTATGGAGCATCATTTTAAATTTAATTATTTTAAATTTTAGACCCCACAAAACAGCCAGGGCTTACAAAAAAATTTGGATGAAAGATACAAACGAATCTCCCCTTCGTTTTTACACAAGATCACAAGCTGAAAAGCTTTCCACGAAACTAAAAACTTACTCTAACATAATTGTTGATTATGCCATGAGATATGGAAACCCAAGTATTAAATCAAAGCTGGATTATTTGCATAAAGAAGGTTGCGAAAAATTAATTATTTTACCTTTGTACCCACAGTATGCAGCAGCAACTACGGCAACTGTCTGTGATGAGGTGTATAGAGTTTTAATGAAAATGCGTTGGCAGCCAAGTTTACAAATTATCCCCCATTATGAGTCGGAGCCATTGTATATTGATGCTCTTGTGAACAGTATTAATAATCATTTGAAAAAAATTGATTGGATCCCAGATGTAATTCTTTCCTCTTTTCATGGAATACCAAAAAAATATTTTGATAAAGGGGATCCATACCAATGTTACTGTCACAAAACAAACCGTTTAATGAAAGAAAAATTTGGTAATTCAATACCTATTGAAATTTCATTCCAATCTAGATTTGGACCAGCAGAGTGGTTGCGCCCGTATACTGACAAAACTTTAGAGCGATTAGCCAAAGAAGGAACATCAAATGTATTAATGATCTGCCCAGGATTTTCTTCAGATTGTGTAGAGACATTAGAAGAAATTGAAATGGAAGGGCAAGAAACTTTTAAAGAAAATGGTGGTAAAAATTTCTCGGTAGTTCCTTGTTTAAATGACAACGACGACCATATAAATCTTTTAGAATATCTTATAAAAAAGCACTTAGTATAATTTATGAATATTTATCTTTTGCTGAAATCTGTACACATTATATCAATCATAGCGTGGATGGCTGGATTATTATATTTGCCTAGAATTTATGTTTATCACTGCCAAACTACACACGGCTCCGAGGCGCATGAAAAATTTGTTACCATGGAATATCGTTTGTTAAAATATATCATGAATCCGGCTATGATTTTGTCTTGGATTTTTGGAATTGGATTATTGCTAGTTTTGGGACACGAAGTTTCCATGCAGTTTTGGGTTCAGGCAAAAATAGTTTTGGTGTTATTGTTATCAGGGTACCATGGGTTTCTAGGAGTTTGCAGAAAGAAGTTTATCGCCAACACAAACACCAGGTCTGAAAATTTCTATCGCTGGATGAATGAAGTTCCAACCGTCTTAATGATTATTATTGTTTTTTTAGTTGTTTTTAAACCGTTATTGTAAGCTTGCCAAACCAGCAGTATTCATTATATAATATTTCATAAGTCAAAATAAGTTTCCCACAAAATGAATCTCCAAGAACTCAAAGACAAGTCACCAGCTGATTTAATATTAGAAGCAGAAAAGCTTGGTATTGAAAATCCAAGCACCATGCGAAAGCAAGAAATTCTTTTTGCTATTCTTAAAAAATTTGCAGAGAAGAATGAGCAAATTACAGGAAGCGGGGTTCTAGAAACGTTACAAGATGGTTTTGGTTTTTTAAGAGCCATGGAGTCAAATTATTTACCAGGACCAGATGATATTTATGTTAGCCCAAGTCAAATCAAAAGATTTGGTTTAAGAAAAGGTGATACGGTTGAGGGTGAAATTAGAGCTCCCAAAGAACAAGAGAGATACTTCGCTCTCCTAAAAGTAAACAAAATTAATTTTGAAGACCCTGAGAAAACAAAAAATAAAATAAATTTTGATAACTTGACTCCGCTATATCCTCAAGAAAGATTAAAGCTAGAAGTGGAGACCACTAAAATTGAAAAAAAAGCAGATGTAACAACAAGATTAATAGATTTAATAGCACCGATTGGAAAAGGCCAAAGATCATTGATTGTATCTCCACCAAGAACCGGAAAAACGGTGGTATTACAAAATATTGCTCACGCTATTACAACAAATCATCCAGAAGTATATTTGATCGTTTTATTAATTGACGAACGTCCCGAAGAAGTTACAGACATGCAAAGGTCAGTTAAAGGAGAGGTAATTAGCTCAACATTTGATGAGCCAGCTATGAGACATGTTCAAGTTGCTGAAATGGTTATTGAAAAAGCAAAACGATTAGCTGAACACAAAAAAGATGTTGTTATCTTATTAGACTCTATCACCAGATTAGGACGAGCTTACAATGCAGTGGTGCCGAGTTCAGGAAAAGTACTGACCGGAGGTGTTGATGCTAATGCTTTACAAAGACCAAAAAGATTTTTTGGTGCTGCAAGAAATATCGAAGAGGGCGGTTCTTTAACAATTATCTCAACTGCTTTAATTGAAACGGGTTCAAGAATGGACGAGGTTATTTTTGAAGAATTTAAAGGAACAGGTAACTCAGAAGTTATTATGGACAGAAAAGTGGCTGACAAAAGAATTTATCCTGCAATTGATATTACTAAGTCAGGAACTAGAAAAGAAGAATTGTTATTTACTAAAGATGAATTACAAAAAATGAATGTACTTAGAAGAATTATAAATCCAATGGGGACAATGGATGCTGTTGAATTCATGATAGGTAAATTAAGAGAGACAAAAAATAACGCAGAATTTTTTGACTCGATGAATAAATCTTAGATTAGTTTTTAATTTTTCTTGCTTCTTCGGGAAGCATTATTGGAATTCCATCTTTTACAGGATAAGCAAGGCCAGATTTTTTAGCTATTAATTCATTTGTATCTTTATCATAAATTAATTTTTCCTTTGATATAGGGCAAACTAGCATGGAAATTAGTTCTTGCTTGAGGTTCATCTAATGAATTTTTCTCTGCGTGTCCGTTGTATTTCCAAGAATATAAAAATTAATAATCTGATTTAAAATGTCATTTCTTTCTTGAATAGAAGTTGTTTCGAGCAAGCGTTGCTTTTCACCTACTGTGAATGGGCAAATCATAGCTAAAGAATTAATTAATTGGCTTGGCTCGACTTTCTCGACAATGCTCCAGTCTGTAGATAATTGAAACATTCTGAAGAATTTTTTTGATTTATCTATGAGTTCTAGAACCTCAGTTTGAGCTATGACTTTTTCATCTTTTTTTTCATTTTTAAAATCTTGCTCATACTCTAAATAAGAAACTTTAAATGTACGGTATAGCTTGTCGGTTTCTAGTTCTTTAATAACCTTAAACCTTGTTACTCCTTCAAGGTTAACTAAATATCTTCCGTCAGGTGTTTGATTGTGTTTGCTTATAACACCAAGACAACCTACATTAAAAATAGTCGGTTTGTATGTGTCTGATGTTTGAACATTAGGCTGCGCAATTCCAACAAATTTATTTTGTGAAAGAGCATCCTCAATCATCTGCTTATATCTTGGTTCAAAAATATTAAGAGGCAAGATAGTATTAGGAAAAAATATTGCATTGGACAAAGGAAATACAGGAATTTCCTCAGGCATATTTTGTAAGTTAATTTTTTTGTTATCCATTTAAAATTTGTATTGAAAATATATATTATAAATAATACTTTAAATACTAATTACAAGCGGGTGTAGCTCAGTGGTAGAGCGAATCGTTGCCAACGATTAGGTCGTGGGTTCAATTCCCTTCACCCGCTCCAATTATTATGACAAATTTACATAAAAAAAAATGTATTGCCTGTAGTGGAGACATGCCTTCTTTAAAAGAAGAAGAAATTCAAAAGCTAAACTCCGAATTAAATCAATGGATTGTAGTAAAAAATCAGGACGGAATTAAAACGCTTACAAAATATTTAAAATTTAAAAATTTTGAAGAGAGCCTTAATTTTATAAACAAATTATCTGTTATTGCAGAGGAAGAAGGACATCATCCAGATCTTTCGTTTGGGTGGGGTTATGCAAACGTCACAATCTTTACCCACGCAGTTAAGGGTTTAACTGAAAGTGATTTTATACTTGCTGCTAAAATAGATCAGATTAGTGTTTGAAATTTCTTATTCCAGTAAATATCATTGAGATCCCAGCCTTATCAGCAGCATCAATAACTTCCTGATCTCTTACAGAACCTCCAGGTTGAATGATTGACTTTGCTCCTAGTTTTATTAATTTTTCTAAACCATCTGCAAAAGGAAAAAAGGCATCAGATGCAGCTCCGCAATTATCCAATTGTTCAGAAAAAAATTTTCTAGCATGGTCACAAGCAATTTCACTCGAACCCACGCGACTAGTTTGACCTGCTCCAATACCCAAGGTTTTGTTATCCTTGGCAATTACAATTGCATTGGATTTAACATGCTTGCATATAAGATTAGCAAACAGTAAATTTTCTATTTCTTTTTCTGTAGGTTTTTTTTTCGTTACTATTTGCAAATTATTTTTGGTAATTTTCTTTGAATTCTCATCTTGTGCTAAAAATGTTTTTTGCAAAAAAGTTAGATGTTGAATATTGTTTTTTTGTGGGTAGTTGTATTTTAATACTCTTAAGTTTTTCTTTTGAGATAAAATTTGCAAAGCCGCCTTATCAATTTCTGGTACCAATATTACTTCATAAAACGTTTTAATGAGTTCTTCAGCCACATCTCGTCCTATTTCGTAATTGAAGGCTACAACCCCACCAAAAGCACTCACAGGATCGCCGCTAAGGGCCTTTAAATAGGCGTTTTTCTTATCAGGGTCTATTGCGCAGCCACAAGGATTGTTATGCTTAATAATAGCGCAAATTTGGTCTTTTTGGTCAAAATCAGTCACTAAATTATAGGCACTAAAACTATCTAGATAATTATTATGGCTAAGCTCTTTTCCTTGAAGCTGTTCTAGTTCTGAAAATCCAGGTTGGGCATTTGGTATTTTATATACAGAGCTTTCTTGATGAGGATTTTCGCCATAACGTAATTTTGAAATAAGTTTTCCGCCAATCGTTTTTTTCTCTGAGAATTTTTCTCCATTAACTTCACTCATCCAATTAGAAATCATAGCATCGTAATAGGCAGTTTCATTAAATGCCTGGTTTGCCATTTTTGTTCTAAAATTAAGATCTGTTGAGCCAGAATTATTATTCATCATCTCTATAAACTCTTTGTAGTATTTAGTTGAAGGAAGAACAGTAACGTGTTTAAAATTTTTTGCCGATGAGCGAAGCATAGAAGGTCCACCGATATCAATATTTTCTATAAGAACTTCATGGCTTGATTTTAGATCCAACATCTTCTCTTCAAACGGATATAGATTAACCACGAGTAAATTAATCTCAGGAATTTTATTTTTTTCCATTGCAGCCGCATGATTTTTTTTATCAATATCTCCTAATAAGCCGCCGTGGATTTTGGGATGAAGTGTTTTAACTCGTCCATCCATAATTTCAGGAAAACCAGTGTAACTTGATATTTCAGTACAATCATAACCTTTATCTTTAATAAATTGATAAGTGCCACCAGTGCTTATAATTTCAACATTAAATTGTTTTAGAGTTTGCAATAAATCTTCGAGGTTCGTTTTGTCGGAAACAGAAATAAGCGCTCTAGATATTTTTTTTAATGCCATTACCAAGTTAGTTATAAAGAATTAATTGGTTTTTTCTATAGACCACACAATTTTGTTTATTTCTTGTTTTAAAGTTCCCTCGACCACAATGCAGTTAGTTTCTTGGACTTTTGTGTGTTCTGCGAAGTATAAACTATTTTCTATTTTAACATCTTGATCAGGGCAGCAAAACTTCCAACCTTGATTTTTAACACTAATAAGAATGTCCCCGCCATGGGTTGGTATTAATTTCGCATCCGGCAATACATGAAAACGAATTGCAAAATTTAAAAAAGCATAATCATTTTTTTCTACAGTAAGCGTGTCTTCCCCGTGAACTAGATTTTCTTCACCATTCATAACAAGAGCTCTTTGATGTAATGTTGAATATTTTGCAGCATAACCATTGTGTTTTGCAGTTAAACTTGCTGTAATTTTATTATTTGTAAATTCTTTATTAGTAATCATAGCTTTTTGTAGCAATGTATTGCCGTAATATTTTCTCAGCACAGGATTTTTTTGAAAAATACATGAAGAAGTATCGTTGATTACAAGACAACTATGAGCGGCTGTAGATTGGGCAATGTATGATAATTCCTTTGAAAAATTTTTAGCAGAACCGGTATTTGTTATTATTTTAATGCCATTATACAAAAGTTCAAAAGACAAACAGCCAGCTTGATAATTTTGCGCATAAGAATTTGATGGAGGATTATTAGCATCCATTAGTAATTCTAATTTTTTTATTTTACCAAATAAGAAGTCAGTATCATTAGCGTCAGAGTCAAATTTATATCCTTTAATTTTTAAAAAGTTTAAAAATTGTGAGCAGTCGTAATGTTTAGATCCATTGAATAACGGGATAGTATTATTAGAATATAATAACGAAGAAAAACATTTTCCTACTATTTCAATGTGATCTTCAAGTGTTTCTGGAATTGCATTTTGCGATACTTTAAGACTTTCTTTGATTAGAATTAGATGATGCAAAAGCCAAAATTGATCTTCAATATTTTTGCTTCGTACGAAACCTCTTTTATCTAAAATTTCCTTAGTTTGATCGCTTAGCTTTTTTAAAGATGTTTCGAGAAGTTTTTTATATCCCTCAAAAGATGTGCTTACCAAAATTAGTGAAAAAATGGCTAAAATCCTATCTATTTTGCTTTGAATCAGGGATAAATTTTTAGATAAATGAACGGCTTGCTTTAAAATAATATTATTAATTTTTGATCTAAAAATTAAATCTTCATTACGAATAGTACCAGGGCCATTTGTAATCCAAAAAATAAGTCTATTAGAAATAATAAAAGGGTCCCAGACTGAGGATTTATAATTAGAAAAACTACTTAACCATTCTTCAATTATAACTTTTACAAACTCTTTATCTTTTTTAATATCAATATACGGTAGCCAAGAAAATTTATGCAGATCATCTATTCTATCTGGGTGTAAGTTATTAATTTTCCAAAGATTCTTTTTAAATTTTTGAGCTAGTAAATAATTTTTATTATCTTTGTCTTTAAGTTCACCTAAAATATAAATATTATGAATATCGTATATTCTCGATACAGGTTCAATCGTTAATGATTTATTATAATATTTAGAATTAAAATAAATAGATCTTAATTGTTCTTTAACATATCGCCATAATGCAGTTAGCCACAATCTTATAAAACCAACTTTCATTTATCGAATTAACAATTTCTTAACTTTTCAATATTGCCTTTGAGACTTTGCTTGCTATCAAACAAGGTTGTGCCAGAAACTAAAATATCCACACCAGCTTTTTTTGCAAGTGCCGCTGTTTCAAAATTAATTCCTCCATCAATTTCAATGTCGATATTTAGCTTTTCTTCATCTATTTTTTTTCTTAATTCTTTCACTTTTGTTAATACTTCAGGCATAAATGCTTGACCGCCAAATCCAGGTTGAACACTCATAATTAATATTAAATCGATGAATGGAAGAGCTGGTAGCAGCGCTTCAATTTTAGTTTTTGGATTAAGCGAAACACCAGCCTTTTTTCCCAAAGATTTAATTAACTGAACGCTTTGAATTAGATTATCCGTTGCCTCGGGGTGAATGGTAATAATGTCGGCACCTGCATCAGAAAAATCTTTAATATATCTTTCAACAGGAGCTATCATTAAGTGCACATCAAAAGGTATTTTAGAATATTTTCTTATTTTTTTTATAACAGGAGGCCCAAAAGTAATGTTGGGAACAAAGTGACCATCCATGACATCTACGTGAACCATATCAGCGCCTGATTGATTTAATTCCTCTAGTACTTCAGCCAAACGGCTGAAATCTGAAGAGAGAATGGAAGGTGCAATTTTAATAGATCTTGTCATTTATTTGGTCAATTACTTATAATCCTAATAAAGAAAAAGACAAAAAAAATTCGCGAAAATGGAGTCTGTGTATTATTTATTTTGTTTTGGAAAAAAGCTGAATTAGCGACTGGGTAATTTCACTTTCTAATGGAAAAGAAAGCATTCCCATGACTGAGTATCCTAGAGCGTAAGGCATAAAGTAGAATCGAAACATATAAAAGAACCAGGCTACGTAAAGAGGAACTAGGGGTCCAATCAAAAAACTTGGAGTGATTATTTTAAAAAATGAAATGATAGGATTAGTAAATTTAACAAATACTTTCATGAAGAAAAATTCTGAATCTTCCTTTTGAAAGATGTTCATTGCGGACCTGCCAATCAGCGTCCACATTATAATTCCCAAAATGTAATCTAAAAAAAGTATATAGGCCGGAATTGGCATGAAAGAATTTTTAAGGGGCGGTTTAAAAACCGCCCCTAAAATATAACTAATTATCTACTATGACTGATAACTTGTTTACCGCTTGGTATACGTAGATCATCAACCATTTTTTGAGTAGCAGCATCAGGCTCTTTAGTAGCTAAGCTTACAACAACCATTGCAACTAAGCATACTGTAGCACCGATGATACCAAATCGTAAATGGTCGATTCCTAACCAAGGAGTTTGGTTCATGAATTTAGGTCCTACGTATATCAAATACCAAGTTCCTGAAATTAAACCAGCTAACATTCCTGCGATAGCACCTTCTCTTGTAGCTCTCTTCCACCATACACCTAAAACAAGTGGGAAGAATAACCCAGACATTGCAAAATCGAATGCCCAAGCAACAGCGCCAAGAATTGAGGTTAATCTCATGGAAGCAATATATGCTGCAGCCACTCCGATTACTATTAGTAGCAAACGAGCGACTAATAACCTTTTTCTAACGTCCGCTTTTGGGTCAACCATTTTGTAGTAAACGTCGTGTGATAACGCATTTGCCATTGCAAGAATTAATCCATCTGCAGTTGACATAGCAGCTGCCATACCTCCAGCAGCAACCAATCCTGAAACCACATAAGGTAATCCAGCAACTTCTGGCGTAGCTAACACAACAACGTCACCTCGCATGAACCACTCATTCAACTGAAGAATACCGTCTTTGTTGAAGTCAGCAATAAATGCTTGCTTCACGGAAATCCAGTTTTTCACCCATTCAATAGCCATAACCTGATCAATCGGTTTTCCAATGATCGAAGTTGGTTGATTAGGATCTATCAACATAATTTTTGATAGAGTCGCTAACATAGGTGCTGAGAAGTACAGCAAGAAGATAAAGAACAATGACCAAGCCACTGATCTTCTAGCTGAAGTTACGTTTGGAGTTGTGAAATATCTCATCAAGATGTGTGGTAAAGAAGCTGTTCCTACCATCATACAAATCGCTAATGAAATAAACTTCCATGCAGCCATTGCGCCCGCAGGTGCAGTAGCATGTGGAACGCTTATGTAAGCTAGTCCTCCTGGAACGCCTGCAGCTTTCATAGCCGCGGCAGTATTTTTCGTTAGTCCGTACTGCGCTTCTAACTCCACAATTCTAGCAACTTCAGATCCCAAAGCAAAATGAGGGAAAATTCCAAAATCACCTCTCCATGAAATCCAAAAAATTGGAAGTAGATAAGCGATAATTAGAACGATATACTGAGCCACTTGTGTCCAAGTAACCGCTCTCATTCCGCCTAGCATTGAACATAGCAATATACTTATTAGACCTACCCATACTCCTGTACCGAAAGGAACACCAAGAGCTCTAGAAGCAATTGTACCAGTTGCGTTAATCTGTGCTGTCACGTAAGTAAATGACGCTAACACCAAAACTAATACTGCGCAGAAACGAGCAAAGTTTCCACCGTATCTAGTTCCGATGAAATCGGGAACCGTGTAACAACCAAACTTTCGAAGGTATGGAGCAAGTAGTGTTGATACTAAAACGTATCCACCAGTCCATCCTACTAAAAACGCCATGTAAGTATATCCACCGTAGTAAATACCACCAGCCATTGCAACGAACGAAGCACCAGACATCCAGTCTGCTGCAGTCGCCATTCCATTAAACACTGTCGGAACTTCTCTACCTGAAACGTAATACTCACTCACGTTCATTGTTCTCGATAAAACACCAATTAGCGCATAAATCGCAATTGTGAATGTCAAAAACATTATTCCAATCATTTTTGCGGACACACCATTACTCTCGGCGACCATCATCGCTAAGAAAAATAATAAAAATCCTCCGGTATATAAACCGTAAATTTTTGGAAGGTTATCGACAAATTTGCCTTTAAACATAATTTAATCCTCCGTCCTTTCAGCATCGCTTACGCCATGCCTAATATCTATCTCTTGTTGCTTGCCAGAAGACCAAAAAATTAGAATCACGAATGCTGCAAGCGAACCTTGTGCACACATGTAATAACTTAGTGGAAATCCTAACAAAGGAACTTTGACAGAGTTTAATTGATAGCCAAACATAAAGATGACGATTGAAAAGAAAAACCAAAGAGCCAATGTAATTCTCATTAGTCCCTTGGTGTCATTCCAATGCGCCTCGTGTTTAGAAGTAGCCATTGATTTTCTCCCTTGTTTAATTTTAAGTTATAATGAACCTACTTAAGTTTTTTGTTAAGTCAAAGCCAAATCTTGATGTTTTTTTTGGATTTATGCTTAGAAAATAAGTAATTTTCGCTTTAAAAGTGCAAAAATATTGGCATTTGTTATAGAGATCTTTGAAAATGATTAAAAAATTAAAAGATATCGATTTAAAAGTGGTTTTAGAGGAAACAAAGCATTTTTTTCAGATATTTGTCCTAAATCCATTCATTTATTTACTAAAAGGGGAAAAGAGAATTGCAAATATTGATATTCTTCAGGATTATATTCAAAGAAAATCTGCTTTTATTACCCAGGAAACCTTATTTGGTTATTTAAAAACAAGAATAGGAACCAACTACGTCAAAATGTATGAGAATAATGATTTCGTGGTTTCGATCAATATTGCAAAATGGAATATATATCTGATTGCAATTCAAGACATGCTCTTTTTTACCTTTTCTTACCTCTATGCAAAAAATAGATACCAAAATACTGCAGATGCAAAAATCCTTTTTCAAAAAATTTTAGATAAAGAGCTACACGAAAAAGATCATCCATTACCTAGTGACATTTATCAAAAAAGACTCAAACAGTTTGAGGAACGTATCCAAAATATCTCTTGGATGACTTATTATAAAGAGGATCCCTTTAAAACAAGTTCTGAGTCCCTTCATTATTGGGCTCCAGTTGCAGACGAGTTAAAAAATTTAGACAAAGCAATTGTAATTAATTCTATGCAATTAAAATGGCAAAATATTGTAAAAGAGTTTATTAAAATAAATGACATTAATATAGTTGCATAATGAAATCAGTATTTGAAAAAAATTCGGCAAAAGCTCTAGAAGAGGCGGAACAGAGAAAAAAGTTACAAGTAAAAAATAAAACTAATAAACCAGTTAAAGAAATCGGTGGTCCAGATGGACCAGAGCCAACCAGGTTTGGTGATTGGGAAAAAAAAGGAATAGTCTCTGATTTTTAGGTTATTTATTTAATCTATTATCAACCAAGCTTTGAACTACAGTTGGGTCTGCCAAAGTAGAAGTATCTCCTAAATTACTATAATCGTTTTCTGCAATTTTTCTTAAAATTCTTCTCATAATTTTTCCAGATCTTGTTTTAGGAAGTCCAGGAGTAAAATGAATTAAGTCTGGTGTTGCAAGTGGTCCAATTTCTTTTCGCACCCATTGAACCAATTCTTTTTTTAATTCATCACTTCCTTGCTGGCCGGCGTTGAGAGTAACGTAGCAATATAAACCATTACCTTTGATTTCGTGAGGGTATCCAACAATTGCAGCCTCAGCTACTTTTGGATGTGCAACAAATGCGCTTTCTATTTCAGCAGTTCCCAAGTTATGACCAGAGACAATTACCACATCATCGACACGGCCGGTAATCCAATAATAACCATCCGCATCACGTCTGCAACCATCACCAGTAAAATATTTTCCATCATATGCTGAAAAATAAGTGTCTATAAATCTTTGATGGTCTCCGTATATAGTTCTCATTTGTCCAGGCCAAGACTGACTCATACATAAAGTTCCTGAACATTCGCCTTTGAGTTCATTTCCTTTATCATCGACGATCACAGGTTTAATCCCATAGAACGGTTTTGTTGCAGAGCCTGGTTTTAAATCAATTGCCCCTGGTTGTGGTGAAATTAATATTCCACCAGTTTCTGTTTGCCACCATGTATCTACAATTGGACAGCGGGAATCTCCGACTACTTTATGGTACCAAAGCCACGCCTCCGGATTAATAGGCTCACCTACAGAGCCAAGAAGTTTTAAAGATTTTCGATTATATTTTGTGACGAAATTATCTCCCTCGCGCATAAGAGCTCTTAGAGCAGTAGGAGCTGTGTAAAAAATGTTAACTTGATGTTTGTCACAAACTTGCCAGAAGCGACCAGCATCAGGATAATTAGGCACTCCTTCAAATACTAAAGTTGTAGCTCCATTTGCAAGTGGACCATAGACGATATAACTGTGTCCGGTTATCCAACCGACATCTGCCGTACACCAATAAATATCACCAGGTTTGTAATTAAAAATATATTCATGAGTCATCGATGCATAAACTATATATCCGCCAGTTGTATGCAAAACTCCTTTGGGCTTTCCAGTGGAACCAGAGGTGTACAATATAAATAAAGGATCTTCAGCATTCATTTCTTCAGGTTGGCAAGTTGTGGATTCATTATTTGTTAAATCATGATACCAAACATCGATTTTGTTATTCCACTCAGTAGCGCCACCCGTATGCTTAAAAACAATATTTTTTTTAACGTTTGGACATTTTTTTAAAGCTTCGTCTGTATTCTTTTTTAAAGGAATTATTTTTTTACCGCGAATACCTTCATCAGCGGTAATGACAAATTCAGATTTGCAATCAATAATTCTTCCCGCCAAAGATTCAGGGGAAAAACCGCCAAATACCACAGAATGAATAGCTCCAATTCTTGCACAGGCAAGCATAGAGTAAACGGCCGCAGGAATCATGGGCATATAAATAGTAACCCTGTCTCCTTTTTTAATTCCTATTTTTTTTAATCCATTTGCTAGTTTGCAAACTTCATCACTTAATTCTTGATAACTAATTTTTTTAGAAACAGAAGGATCATCACCTTCAAAAATAATAGCAGTATGATTTGCTTTTTTTGCTAAATGCCGATCAATGCAGTTGTAAGATGCATTAAGCGTTCCGTCATAAAACCATTTAATTTCTGTTTTACTTTTGCTATACGTTACATCTTTAATTTTTGTGTAGGGTTTAATCCAATCAATACGCCTTCCTTCTTTTGCCCAAAAAGCATCATTGTCGTTTATAGATTCATTATATTTTTCTTCGTAACCTTTTTTGTTTACAAGTCCGATTTTTGACCATTCATCGGTAACATTAAAAATTTTGTTGTGACTGTCCGACATGTATTATCTCCCCCGATTTTTTATAGTTTACCCATCTTACAAATTATTTTCCAGCTTTTTGGATCGATTGGCATTACGGATAATCTACTCTGGGTAATTAGGGATAAATGGCATAATTGCTTAGTTTTTTTAATGCTTTCCAGACTTACAGGCTGATTAAGTTTTTGTTTAAATTTGACCTGTACAGCTACAAATCTTTTTTCTTCATCTGTACTATCTAGAAAAGCTGTTTTGATTACTTCAATTATACCAACAATTTCTTTTCCTATATTTGAATGATAAAAAAAACACAAATCTCCTTTAGCCATTTTTTTTAAGTTATTAGCTGCCTGATAATTTCGCACCCCATCCCAAGCTGTACCTGAAGCACCAGCTTTTTTTTGTTGATCAATCGACCAAACATCTGGCTCTGATTTCATTAACCAATAATTCACGAATGATTTACTCCCGCTCCTTTTAAAAAAGGTGCTTTAGGATCTAGCGGCCATCTTGGTTTTGCGGTAAATGTTACCTCATCAATTAATCTCTTTTTATAACGTTCTATTCCAGCCCAAGCAATCATCGCAGCATTATCAGTACAAAGTTCAGCCGGAGGAAAAATATATTTAAAGTTCATATCTGCACACACTTGCTGCAAATTTTTTCTAATCGTTTTATTTGATGCAACACCACCCGCAATAACGAAATAATTCTCTTTGTTTTTTTTATTATTTTGCAAAAACATTTCCATAGCTTTTTTACATTTAACTTTTAGAATCTCGTTAATAGTATGCTGAAAAGAAGCCGCCATATTATATTTGTCTTGTTTATTTTTAATTTTTTTAGAAGCATGCAGAACAGCAGTCTTTAATCCAGCAAAAGAAAGGTTGCAGCCGCTCGTATGTAAGATGGGTTTTGGTAAAACGAACCCAAATTTATCCCCATTTTCCGCGTATTTTTCAATTTGAGGTCCTCCTGGAAACTCTATTCCGAGTATTTTTGCCGTTTTGTCAAAAGCTTCCCCAAGAGCATCATCAATAGTTGTTCCAAGTCTTTTGTATTTATTTACTCCCCTAACCTCTAAGAACTGACTGTGACCTCCGGAAATTAATAAAAGTAAATAAGGAAATGTTATTTTTTCAACAAGACGAGGACTAAGCGCATGTCCTTCTAGGTGATTAATTGCAAGAAAAGGTTTTTTTAAAAAAGTGGCAATTGTTTTTCCAGCACTCATTCCAACCATTAAACAAACTAACAATCCTGGACCGGAAGTTACAGCAACACCCGTAATCGCCTTAAGTGACACTTTGCTTTTTTCGATAGCTTTTTTTATGATGACGTCAATTTTTTCAACATGGGATCTTGCAGCCAATTCCGGAACCACTCCACCAAAAGGTTTGTGCTCCTCAATCTGGCTAGATACGATATTAGACAAAATATGAACCCTACCACTCTTATCTTCTTTAACGATTGATGCCGCAGTTTCATCGCAACTGGTCTCAATACCTAAAAAAATCAACTCTTTTTTCATTTTATGCGACCTCCCGTCGCTTAATATTTAATACTAATATAATGGAAAATAATATTTAAACACAAAAAATGACATTAAAAGAAAAACTAATAATAGGAAGTAGAGGCAGCAGGCTTTCTCTAGCTCAAGCCGAACATTTCAAAGACGAGTTACTTCTTGCAAATCCACAGCTGAGATCCGAGCAGATTGAGATTAAAGTAATAAAAACATCAGGCGATAAATTTAAAACTGAAAATTTAGCAACCATGGGAGGCAAGGGTCTTTTTGTCAAAGAAATTGAGCAAGAATTAATTAATATGAATATTGATTTTGCCGTTCATTCATTAAAAGACGTTCCCACTTTTGGTCCCCACACTTTAATTCTTGCTGCTTTTTTAAAAAGAAAAGACGAGAGAGACGCTTTTATTTCACCAATAGCAAAATCTTTTGAACAATTAAAACCAGGTTCTACAGTTGGTACTTCTTCAGTAAGAAGAATTGCCCAATTAAAAAAGTTAAGAAATGATTTAAATATTATTAGCATGAGAGGAAATATTGATACAAGAATCGAAAAAGTTAAAGAAGGGATTTATGATTCTATTGTTCTTGCTTATGCAGGATTAAAACGACTTGGTTTTCATAACTACGTTTCTGAAATATTTGAAAAAGATAAAATGTTACCAGCTGCAGGGCAAGGAGTGGTTACTATACAATGTAGAGCAAATGATTTTGAAATAATTAAACTCTTAGATTCTGTGAATGATAAGGAAACAGAAATTATTGTTAATGCAGAAAGAAGTTTTTTGCATCGGGTAAATGGAGCTTGTGATACCCCGGTTGCTGTCAATGCCGTTTTAAATGATGATGGTGAGATTTTTGTGCGTGCAGAATTACTATCGTTGGATGGAAAAAAAGTATTTACCGCACACAAAACTGGTATTTCAGAAAACGCAGCAATAATAGGACTGGATGTTGCTGAAGAAATTTTAGACAAAGCCGGTCATGATTTTATAGTCTCGGAGACTAAACTTGCACATACTATTCACAAGACCTGAGTTAGACTCGGTTTATCTTGCTAAGAAATTTATCCAATTGGGTCACCAGGTAAGTATTTTTCCTGTGCTGAACATCGTAAAAAAAAATATTATCAATATTAATTTTTCAAATTATCATTCTGTTGTATTCACCAGCTCCAATGCTGTTTTATGTCTAGATCAAGAGGGAAGTTCGAGTGTTAGATGTTATTGTGTAGGTCCTGCAACGGCAGAGCAAGCTAGAAAAAAAGGATTTATAGATATTGTAACAGCAGGCGGCAATTATCAGCAGTTAAAGGAAACAATTTTAAATCTTTCTGACAAAACAGACGGAAAATTTTTGTATTTAAGAGGACAGTATATTTCTAATGATTTGGAAAAAGACTTAACAAATGAGGGATATCAGGTGGATAGTTTTGTAAATTATACAACATTTCCCAATCCTGATTTTGACCAACAAACGCTTCAAATTTTTAAAGACCAGAATATTGATTTAATTTTTATATACTCAACAAGATCAGCAGAACATCTTTTGAAATTAATTTTTAATAATCATTTAGAGTCAAAATGCAATTTAATTCAGTTACGATGTATCAGTGAAAATGTTTTTCAACCTCTAAAAAAAGTTAAATGGAAAAACATCAAAATGTTTTCTCCTGGAAATGAGGAGTTAAGTCTTGATTAGATATCGCTAGAGGTATAGTTTTGTAGCTGCAAGAATGGATACGATAAAAAACTTTTCTAATTTATTTTTAGATGTCTGGAGCAGGGGGGCTGCAGGAATAAATTTTAATGAAGTTTTTTTTGCTATTATTATTTTTTTATTGTTTCTTCTATTTAGAGGAATTTTTGCAAAAATTATTATTAGAAAATTAGAAAAATTTGTATCTAAAACAACCAATCAATTCGATATAAAATTAGTTGAGTCTTTAAAAGGACCAGTTAAGTTTTTCCCTTTAGTAATTGGATTTTTTATTGCCAGTAATTATTTAGATTTCGAAGGCAAGTCTTTGTTGTTTATAGAAAATCTAAATCGTTCTTTAATGACCATTATGATTTTCTGGTTTATCCACCAGATTGTAGAGCCTATTTCATTTCTTATTAAAAAAGTTGAAGATCTTTTGTCTAAAGATCTTTTGCATTGGATTTTACGAGCCTTTAAAATTATTATTATTATTTTAGGATCAGCTTCTGTATTGGAAATATGGGGAGTTAAAGTCGTCTCGATAATTGCTGGTCTAGGTTTATTCGGTGTGGCAGTTGCTTTAGGAGCCCAAGATTTATTTAAAAATTTGATTTCCGGGGTTTTAGTATTGGTAGAGAAAAGATTTAAAATTGGAGATTCAATTTCTGTAGAGGGCGTTGTTGAAGGCACGGTTGAAAAAATTGGCTTTCGATCCACGGTTATTAGAAAGTTTGATAAGTCTTTAGCCATTATCCCAAATTTTCAATTTGCAGAAAGAGCCGTTATTAATAATACGGAAAGTACAAATCGCAGAATTAATTGGATTTTGGGATTAGAATATAGAAGCACTTCTGAACAATTAATCAAATGTAGAGATGGAATTCAAAAATATGTTGAAAGTAGTTCTGATTTTTATATATCGGCCGATACCCCGGTGAGTATAAAGTTATTTCAATTTTCATCCAGCTCGATTGATATGCGAATAAGATGTTTTACAAAAACTAACGATTACTATGAGTGGAACAATGTAAAAGATCGTTTAATTATTGCTATTAAAGAAATAGTAGAAAAAAATGGAGCTTCTTTTGCTTTTCCATCCCAATCTTTGTATGTAGAGAAACTTGAAAAATAATGAAATCACTTTTTATTTTAATAGATAACTTATTTCAAATTTACTTGTGGGTAGTAATTATCAATGCAGTGGTTAATTGGCTTGTTGTATTTAACGTAATTAATACTTCAAATAGTTTCGTCCGTAGCCTCATTGAAATTTCTTATACGTTAACCGAGCCTCCCTTGCGCATAATAAGAAAAGTACTTCCTGTTATTGGAAGCATTGATTTTTCCCCTGTGGTTTTAGTTTTGGGTTTGCTTTTTCTTAGAAATATTATTTTTGAATTTTTTGCCCCTCATTTATTTTAATGATTATTGATGGAAAAAAAATTGCTGAGGATTTGAGGGAAAGACTTAAAAAAGATATTGGGCAAATACCATCAACCCAAACCAAACCAGGATTAACAGTTATTTTAATTGGCGATGATACAGCAAGTCAAATTTATGTTAAAAACAAAGAAAAATTTGCCAATGAAATAGGCATTCGTTCCGAAGTTATAAGATTTAATAGCACAATTACAGAGCAAGAATTAATTAAACAAATTCACATACTCAATAATAACAAAGCTGTTCACGGAATTTTAGTACAACTACCACTGCCAAAGCATATTAATTCAAAAAAAATTATTAGTGAAATTAATCCAGATAAAGATGTAGATGGCTTTCATCCATATAATGTCGGTAATCTTTCTTCTGGGAATGATGCATTGGTCCCGTGCACTCCTTATGGCTGCTACTTATTATTAAAAAATGTAATTGCTAACTTAAGTGGTTTGCATGCAGTTATTATAGGCAGATCTAATATTAACGGAAAACCAATGGCTCAATTATTATTAAAAGAAGATTGTACTGTTACCATAGCCCATTCTAAAACAAAAAATTTAAAAGAACTTTGTTTAACAGCAGACATTTTAGTTGCTTCAGCTGGACAAGCGCAAATGGTAAAAGAAGATTGGGTAAGCAAAGATTGTGTTGTAATTGATGTTGGTATTAATCGTATAGAGGAAAATGGGAATAAAAAAATTGTAGGCGATGTCGATTTTGAAAATATTAAAAATAAAGTTAAGGCAATAACTCCAGTTCCAGGAGGAGTTGGTCCTATGACCATTAGTTGTTTACTCAACAATACCTATAAAGCCTATAAAAAATTAATACAAATTAGCTAATGTTCGGGAACGGCTCTTCGGTACAAAGTACCAGAAGAGCCCCCTTAAGTATGACCTTTCGGTCGAATTCATTTAGAAAAATGAATTCTTTTTTGCACTACTTTTAAAGGTATGTTTTACTTACCCTTCAAGTTTCAGGTGGTGACATTTATAGTCCTCCTCCACTAAATATTTTCTGCTTATTGTTTAAAAAAAGCAAATACCGATTAAGGCAAGTAAATTTATTTAAATTTTAATAAAATCAATTGTTTATTGTAATTTTTAAAAATAAAAAAAATTGTTTCTATTAAAAAAGTCCCTTAATTTGCTCCTTATTTTTTTAATAGTAGAATAAAAAAATTTTTTGCTTTGTTTTCAGTAAGTTAAATTTCTTTATTACAACTTTAAAAAAGTTTAATATTTTGTAACTTTTTTTTAAAAAATAAATTTTCCTTAATTTAGAGATTTTATTTTACTTACGAAGAAGCTTGCAGTGTTTTTGAATAAAGCTTTCTACATTTCTCTTATTAAATGTCTTATTTTCCTCAAAAGAAACTTTTTTCATAGAGTAAGCTTTGCTTTTCGATACCCTAGAGCAGATTGTTATATTGCCTTTATAAAGGGCTAGTTTAATAGATCCATTGACTAGATTACGTTTAGCATCAATTAACTTTTGTAATTTATATCTCTCATTTGAAAACCAATATCCATTATAAATTAACTCTGCATATCGAGACATAATTAAATCTTTTTTATGCATTGTATCTTTATCTAAAGTGATGGACTCAATTGCCCTGTGCGCAAATGTTAACACAGTGCCACCTGGAGTTTCATAGACACCTCTGGACTTAATTCCTATAAATCTGTTTTCTACAAGATCCACTCTTCCGATTCCGTTCGCTCCCGCAATCTCATTTAATTTTCTTAATAATTTAGCAGCAGATAGTTTCTTATTATTTAAAGAAATAGGATCTCCATTTTTATATCCGATAGTAATGTATGTAACTTTGTTAGGAGCTTTTTCTGGTGAAACGGTTCTTTGAAAAATAAATTCAGGAGCTGGTTTGCTTGGATCTTCTAATACCTTACCTTCAGTTGATGTATGATAAAGATTATCATCCACTGAAAACGGAGGAGCTCCTTTTTTGTCCTGAGGTACGGGAATATTGTTTTTTTTAGCATATTTAATCAAATCACTTCTAGAAGCAAAATCCCAATCTCTCCACGGAGCTATAATTTTTATTTTTGGATCAAAATAATAATAGCCCAGTTCAAAACGAACTTGATCATTTCCTTTTCCCGTAGAACCATGTGAAACAGCTCTGGCCTTAAACTTTTTTGCAATTTCAATTTGTCTTTTTGCAATAAGCGGTCTGGCAATAGAAGTGCCTAGTAAATATATTCCCTCATATAATGCGTTTCCTCTTATCATTGGAAAAACATAATCTTTAACGAAGGTCTCTTGAAGGTCTTCTATGATAACGTTTTTCACACCAAGTCTTTTTGCATTCCTTAGAATTTTTTTTCTATCTATTTCCTGTCCTAAATCTGCCGTGTAACAAATGATTTCAGAACCATATTTTTCTTGAAGCCATCGAAGAATAACAGAAGTATCTAGGCCCCCAGAGTACGCTAAAACAATTTTGTCTATTTTTTGCATTTATTTTTTGCAGAGTTATATGCATCGGTAAATCCAAGCAAGGAATAAGAATCGGTAGTTTTGTTACCTCTCGCTGACACACCCACGACTTTCGCGTTGTTTTTATTTTTCATTAAATTTACAATTTTAATTTCCTGATCCTTACTTGTTAGCCAGGCAAAATTATCAGAAGATTCAAAACCAAAGTTGTCCTCATTAATTGTAACATTTACTTTTTCACCTTTTTTGTAAGGATATCCGCTAGTAACGCTTACTTCGTCTTGAATGTTTTCTTTTGTTCTAAAGGTCACAAATATTCTAGCTTCTGCACGATTTAAGTTTCCAGGTTCTTTTTTAACGGGCATAGATACTGCAAAACAAACTAGATTTTCTCCATCTTGCGTGAAATGAGACTCCCAGTTTTTAAATTTATCTAAAATCTTTATATTAGCCTGAGTTGTACTGCTAAATGTAAAAAGTAAAAAAAATATAAGAAAACTGTTTTTAATTAAGTGCATAGATTTGATTTTACTAACTATATTTTATTTATTTTTCAAAATATATAAACCTTAGCTCATAGTTATTTTCTTTATTAATAAAATTAATAAGGATTTTGGTGCATAATTTAATGTATAAAATTTATTTGTATATTTGGCTCGCAAAGGTCTTGAAATTGCCAAATTTAATAGTCATATAGTCGTTAATTAATTGATATAATTAATAATAAAGAAGGAGAAATATGAATTTAAACGAAAGAATTAATGCGATTAGGTCTTCGACAGTTAGGTCAGAAGCTATTCATGAAGGTTTAAGAACGTATATGCTGTCCGTTTATAACTTTATGGGATCAGGAGTTCTTTTGACTGGTCTTGTTGCTTTAATGATTTTTAAATTTGCAGTTGTTACAGACTTGGCAGGAAATATTACTGGTCTTACTGCTTTTGGTAACTCAATCTATAATTCATCTTTAATGTGGGTAGTTGCTTTAGCTCCATTAGGAATAGTTATGTATATGAGCTTTGGAATAAACAATATGAGCGCATCAAGAGCTCAAACTGTTTTTTGGATTTTTGCTGCATTAATGGGTGCCTCACTTTCATCCATTTTTGTAGTGTACACAGGAACTAGCATATCAAGAGTATTTTTTATTACGGCGGGAACTTTTGGTGCAATGAGCATTTATGGTTACACAACTAAAAAAGATTTAACATCTATAGGATCTTTTTTAATAATGGGATTGATAGGTATTATTATTGCTTCAATCGTTAATATATTTTTAAAATCTTCCGCAATGCATTTTGTCATCTCTGTGTTGGGTGTTTTAATTTTTGTGGGTCTGACTGCTTACGACACACAAAAAATAAAAAATATGTACTTAGAGTCTGATGGTAATGAAGTTATGAGCAAAAAAGCAATTATGGGTGCTTTAACTTTGTATTTAGACTTTATCAATTTATTTATCATGCTTCTAAGACTTTTTGGTCAAAGAAGATAATAACAAAAATATTTTACAATTTAATCAAGGCTTCTAAATTAATTTTTAGAAGCCTTTTTTATCTTAAGCCCGAGCACTTTTTAGAACAGTACCGCACTTCATCCCAGCATCGTTTCCATTTTTTTCTCCAGGTGAATGATAGACCACAATGCTTACAAAGTTTTGTCGGTAAATTTTTTTTACTTACCTTCACTTTATAAGTTTTAGTTTTCTTTTATTGATAGTCTCTAAGATATTTTTAAGATCAGAGGATTTCTTTATAATAGTATTAGAGTGGTCTTGTAGAACAAATTTTTCATTTTTGTTTTTTACATTTAAATTTTTTATGATTTGATAAAGAGGATTTTCAGTAGCTTTTCTATAAATATTAAAACCAACCACATTTTTATTGATAAAAATGGCATAATCTTTCCACTCACCCATAGAAACCATAAAACCATACAGATTTAAAATTTCACCCAGCTCTTTTTTATTGAAAAAATTTTCTTGCTCGTATTTGTGATTATGAATTACCTGATATTGAAACATTAATTTCCAATCTTATGTTTATTAATAATAGATATTTGAAAAATAGTAAAAATAAATGTAATTGGTAATATTCCAAATACCTTGAATTTGACCCACAATTCCTCAGTTTGTGTTCTCCATATTAATTCATTTAGTATTGCTAAAAAAATAAAAAAATAAACCCATCGGTTTGTTAAAATATTCCATCCTTCTTCTGTAAGTTTTAAACTTTCTCCTAAAATTTTTTTTAAGAATGATGTTTTTAAAATTAATTGTCCATATAGCAAAACCAAAGCAAACAAGAGATTAATGATAGTCGGCTTCATGTAGAAAAAAGTTTTATCTTGGAAGTAAATTGTTAGACCACCAAATCCCCCAACTAACACTGCGCCAATCAAGGGCATTAAAGGTATTTTTTTTTCAGATATATATATTACTACCACGGAAACAGCTGTAGCTAGGATTAAGGGAATAATCGCCTCTTCCATGCCATATTTTTTATAGAAAATAAAAAAAATTAGTAATGGCCCAAAATCCGTAATAAATTTAATAAGTGATTTGTTCATGAAATTTTTTTTTATTGTTATTTTTATCTTATGCAACTTTGCAACGCAAACCGTTTCTGCAAGGGAATATCAATATGATGTATATGGTTTAAATATAAGATTTATGGAAATTAAATTTTCAAATATTGCAAACGAAACATTAACCACGGATATTCAAAGCAAAAGTTTATTAAGTTATTTTTATGATTTTAAAGGATCTGGAATTGTTGAACAAAAGAACGGCGAAGCAATATATAAATTTTCATATCAAAAAAAAGAAAAGAAGAGAACCACAACAGTAGTTTTAAAAAATCAAACTGTTATTAATAATTTTTCAAATCCACCAAGAAAAGAAAAAAAAAACATAGTGCCAATAACTAAAGAGGATTTAACAAATATTGTAGACCCATTGACCGCTGTCCAGCAACTAATTTTTGACCAAAATAAAAAATTAAATTGTAACAAGCAAAAGAAAGTTTTTGATGGTGCTAATGTTTTTTATTTAAAATTATCACAGGTAGATGTCGACTCTTATATTATTGATTCTTCTAAATTAATTTATCAAAAGCCAATGCAAAAGTGCAAATTAACTTATCAAACAATTTCAGGTCATGAACTTGAAGATGAGGCAAAACTAAATAAAATGTATGTGGATATTTTTTATGGAGAGAAAAATAAAATGTTTTATCCATATTTTTTATCTACAAAATCAAAAATCACCCTTGAAATGTTTTTAAAATAAATAATTTAATGCTTGATTAATTTTAGATCATGACTATCTTAAATTTATCAATGCAACCTAAACAACTAAAAAAAGCAAAGTTTTCAATAGGAGAAGTTGTCAGACATCGTTTGTTTGAGTTTAGAGGAGTTATTTACGATGTGGATTTCCAATTTAATAATTCCGAAGAATGGTACCAGTCTATACCCAAAGAAGCCCGTCCAAGAAAAGATCAGCCCTTTTATCACTTGTTAGCTGAGAATGATGAAATAACATATGAAGCATATGTGTCGGAACAGAATTTGGTATTAGACGATAGAAATGACCCTGTTGCGCATCCCTTAGTTAATGAAATTTTCAAAGGAAAAACAAAAGAAGGCTTATATCGAAGGTTAACTAACTAACCAATTTAGTTGTTGCCTCAAATACAACAAGATTAGCTCAATTTACGGACAGATTATCTTTATATTAAATAAATATTGTCTGACTTGGATTGATTGTCCCAAGATCTCCCTAAACCAAGTCAGACAAACTTTGTCACATTTCTTCTCAATTTTTTTCTATATAACTTTGTTTTTATGCTTGATTTATTTCAATTAAAAAAAATTTTTCAGCTAGGAGACAGTTTTTTTTATTGGTTAAAAATTTTATTTATGTCCATAATTATTTTTGGACTTATCTTATCATTGTTTGTATCTCCTAAAGATTATTTGCAGGGTGATACCGTTCGCATTATGTATGTGCACGTACCAGCTTCATGGCTTTCCTTAATTATTTTTTCAGCCATGGGAGTCTCGTCTATTATTGCATTAATTTTTAAAATTAGAGTTTTTACTATTTACGCAAAAAGTTTAGCTCCAATTGGGTTTACTTTTTCTTTAATTTCTATTTTTACCGGATCTTTGTGGGGACAACCTACCTGGGGAACGTTTTGGACATGGGATGCCAGATTAACATCCATGCTAGTTTTAGTTTTTTTTTACATTTTTTACATTTTGAGCTGGAAGTTGAACAAAAATTTTTTTAGTGCCGAAAAGTACTCATCTATTATAGCAATTCTAGGACTAGCTAATATTCCAATTATAAAATTTTCAGTGGAATGGTGGAATACTTTACACCAGCCAGCAAGCATCAAATTAACAGAAGCGCCAGCTATTCATAGCTCAATGCTTATGCCTTTGTTTATTATGTTTATCGGTTTTTCATTATTTTCCTTATTTGTTTTTTTTATTCGTTACAAAACAGAAATTTTAAAATTAAAACAAAACAAACTAAAAAATATATTAAAGTAATTGCAAAATGAGCCCAGCAACAAAAAAAAGATTAAGCTATTTTTTGATTTCAACAATTGTTTTATTAGTTGTGGGAAAATTTGTTTATAATTCTTTACAAGGAAATACAGTATATTTTTTTTCTCCAACAGATCTTTCTAATTTAAGTGAGAAGCCAAATGGATTAATAAGAGTAGGCGGCTTAGTAAAAAAAAATTCTATTAAGGAAAAACAAAAAAATGCCAGTTACACCTTTACTATTACAGATTTAAAAAACGATACTTATGTAGAATATGAGGGCTTGCTGCCAAACCTGTTTCAAGAAGGAAAAGGAGCAGTAATTGAAGGAGTACTAAAAGATAAAAAATTTTTATTGGCGCAGAAAATTTTAGCAAAACATGATGAAAATTATATGCCACCTGAAGTAGCTGAGGCTTTAAAAAAAAGCGGTAATTGGAATAAAAATTATGACCAGTAATATTGGTTTCATAAGTATAGTTATTTCCTGCATTCTAAGTTTATTTATTCTTATTTTATTTTTTAAACATGTTCTGTTCGGCGGTCCTTTACATTCAAAATTTTTTGCATTGTATAAGGCGAGCTTTTTTTTAATTGCAGCATCTTTTGTTTTGCTAGTCATTTCATTTATCATTTCTGATTTTTCTATAGTCGCAGTCTACGAAAATTCACATACCGACAAGCCATTCTTTTATAAATTTGCAGGGACCTGGGGAAATCATGAAGGCAGTATGCTTTTATTTATATTGATTATTTCTTTATATGGATATTTATTCTTATTATTTAGTAAGCAACTCAATTTTTCTCTGAGATTTACTACTATTTTTTTTCAAACTTCGCTTCAATTTGCTTTTCTTTTATTTTTAATTTTTACCTCCAATCCTTTTGAGAAAATTTTTCCTATTCCAAATCAAGGATTAGGATTAAATCCAATTTTGCAAGACCCATTACTTGTTCTTCATCCTCCATTTTTATATTTGGGGTATGTTGGTTTTTCTTTAGTGTTTAGTTTGCTTTTAGGCGGGCTGATTTGTAATTATTATAATCAAAGCTGGGCAGCCATAGCAAAACGATGGATTTTTTTGCCATGGACATTTTTAACTTTTGGAATTGGTTTAGGATCTTTTTGGGCTTACTACGAATTAGGTTGGGGTGGTTATTGGTTTTGGGACCCAGTTGAGAATGCATCCTTAATGCCGTGGATTGCCTCTACAGCGTTAATTCATTCAGTACTTGTTATGGACAAAACTAAAAAACTTTATAACTGGACAGCTATTTTAACTATCTTAACTTTTGTACTAAGTTTATTTGGAACTTTTTTAGTTCGATCAGGAATATTAAATTCAGTTCATGCTTTTGCTAACGATCCAGAAAGAGGACTTTATATATTGTTTATTATTTCTCTCATTACTTTTTCTGCTTTAGTAATTTATATTTTAAAGTCACCAAAACAAACGGAAGGGGAAAGCGGTTTTGTTTTATTCAGCCGAGAATTTTCAATAGTTGCTAATAATTATTTGTTAATTTTTGCTTTAACAGTTGTTACTATTGGAACTACCTACCCCATATTATTATCTGTGTTTACAGGCGAGAGCATTTCAGTAGGGCCTCAATATTACAATACGATTTTAGCTCCTTTTGTTTTTATATTCTTAATTGTAATGGCAATTGGTCCTTATATGAAATGGAGTAAAAACTCTTTTGCAGTTTCTAAAAATAAATTTATTGCTTTTCTTATATCTTCTTTGATTGTGACAATACTGGTTAGTTTTTTGCTAAAAAACCAAAATTTTATTTTTATATTAGGTGTTTTGTGTTCGCTGTATTTAATTATTTCAGTTTTATATGAATTTGCTTACTTTAAAAATATTAAGTTAAAGCAATTTAATTTTGCTAGAGTTTTCTCTCATGCTGGATTTGGTTTTTTAATACTAGCAATCACATTACACTATTTTTTTTCTAAAGAATTTACAGCCAAAATTCCCTTGGGAGAGTCTGTAACTTACAAAGAATTTGTAATTAAGTTCTCTAATTATTTTTCTAAAGAAGATAAAAATTATCAGGAACTAACCGGCGAATATGAAATTCAAAAAAATGGAGAAAAAATTGTTTTAAAGCCTAGTATTAGAAGATATAGCCAACCTCAACAATTTACTTCGGAAACAAGTATACGAGGTGAATGGCTTAGCGATATGTATATTGCCATGGATTATACAAGCGATACATCAGACGGTATTGGTATACGATTTTATCATAATTACAGTATCAGGCTTATTTGGTTATCTTATATTTTAATTACCATTGGTGGTCTTCTAAGTTTTGTGCGAAGGAAAAATGAACAGTAAGATAAAATTTGCAGGTATATTTTTTTTATTTATCTCTTTTTTTATAGTTTTTTATTATGCATTAAAATCAGATACAAAAAATAACACACAAATAATGGTTGGTACTAGGTTACCAAATATTCAATTATCATCTCTTTTTAATCCAATACAAAAAATAAGTTTACCAAGTAGCGAAAAAGAAAATTTTTATTTAATTAATATCTGGTCTTCTTGGTGTGTTCCGTGTCGAGATGAACACCCTTTTTTAGTTAAACTAAAAAATGAACATCAAATTAAAATTTTTGGCATTAATTATAAAGATAAAACAAGTAATGCATTAGACTTTCTTACGAAATTAGGAAATCCATTCTATTATGTTGGTGTTGATTCTGATGGCAGCAAATCTATTGAAATTGGTGGCTATGGGGTACCAGAAACTTATGTAATAAATGCAGATGGTATAATTATTTTTAAACATGTCGGTCCGATTAATTCAACAACTTTTGAAAAAATAGTAGCCACTATCAAATGAAAAATTTTTTATTTTTATTAATTGTTTTTTTACTTAACCAACAAGATTCTTTTGCCTTATTTTCTCAAGATCGGGAAATTAAGATTTATAAAAATATTAGATGTTTAGCTTGTCAGGGCCAATCATTAAATGATTCTAATTCTGATTTCGCTAACGACTTGAAAAAAGTTATTAAAGAAAAATTAAATAATAATGAAACAGACCAAGAAATTTATACATATCTCACGGCAAGATATGGAGACTGGATCTTATTTGATCCCCCAGTAAAAAAGTCAACTTTGCTATTATGGTTTTTTCCAGTTTTTATTTTGGTTATTGGAATTTTTATTTTATATAAAAGGACAGTTTTTGAAAAATCAAAGTTGTCATAATTTTGAGTTACAATCTATTATTGGTGATGAACACCAAAGATTGGTGTGTTTAAATTGTGGTGAAATAAATTACAAAAATCCAAAAATAGTAACTGGATCATTAATTTTACATAAAAATAAATTTTTATTATGCAAAAGAGCTATTGAACCAAGCAAAGGTTTGTGGACGATCCCTGCGGGGTATTTAGAAGAAAATGAAACAGTTGAAACTGGTGCGTTACGAGAAGCTTATGAAGAAGCAAGTGCAAAAATTACCATTGATCATTTATTTTCTATATTTTCTTTAAAAAAAATTAATCAAATTCAAATTATTTATCTTGCGCATTTAAATGATGAACATTTCGCTCCAGGTATTGAAAGTCTAGATGTGCAATTGTTTGAATATAAAAATTTACCATGGAATGAGATGGCTTTTCCCAGTGTAAAGTGGATCTTTGAGCTTTATAAATCCTATAAAAATGGAGATAATTTGCCATTTTCTAGAGAAGACTAATTCTCTATATTTTTTTTCTTATATTTATTATAAATGGTCAGTAAAGTTATGAAAACAATTGCATCAATAACCGCCGCTGTAATATTTGCTACATGTTCTGGTCTACACGCCGGAGATTTTAATGCAGCTATTGGAAACTTTGATTATAGTGACAAAGGCAAAAGCTCGGCAATGCTTGAGTTAACGTACGGATTTACTGAAAACAATGTAGATACAAAAATTGGAACTATCCAACCAATTGCGGGAGCATTCTTTACTGCGGACTCTGCCGGGATGGCATATGTTGGAGCAAAAATAGATTATAAATTGGGCATGTTCACTATCACTCCAAGTTTTACTCCAGGTCTTTATAATCAGGGAGATGGAAAAGATTTGGGACACGCAGTTGAGTTTAAATCTCAAGTTAACATTGGTTTAAATCTTGGAACAAGTTCTGTCTTATCTGCTGGATATAGTCATGTATCGAATGCTAGCTTAGGGGACAAAAATCCCGGTGCAAATAGTTATACTTTTAATTTTTCTAAACAGTTTTAAATTTAAATGAGACTCAGCGACTGCCACAATGTCGATGATTTTCGCAAACTTGCAAAAAAAAAGTTACCTTCTCCAATATTTCACTATATTGACGGAGGCGCAGATGATGAGACTACTTTAAAAAGAAACACAGATTCTTTCGATAAATGTGATTTAGTTCCAAGTGTGTTAACTGATGTAAGTAATGTCGATACATCAACTACAGTACTTGGACAAAAAATAGATTTTCCTCTTTTTCTATCACCGACGGCAATGCACCAAATGTATCATCACGAAGGAGAACAAGCGACAGCTAGAGCAGCTGAAAAGTTTGGAACATTTTTTAGTTTATCAACAATGGGTACTAAAAGCATTGAAGAAGTTGCTAATATTTCTGGGGGCCCAAAGATGTTCCAATTATATATTCATAAAGATCAAGGTCTCACAGATAATTTAATTGAAAGATGTCAACGGTCTGGATTTAAAGCAATGTGTTTAACTGTAGACACAATTGTAGCTGGTAATCGAGAAAAAGATCATAGAACGGGTTTTACAACTCCACCAAAACTAACATTGGCCAGTCTGTTAAGTTTTGCGCTGCACCCACAATGGAGTTTAAAATATTTAATGGGTCCTAAATTTAGATTAGCAAATGTTGAGCACCTTTCTGAAAATCAAACAAGCATAGAGAGCTCAGTTATGTCATATATTAATTCTCAATTTGATAGAACAATGAATTGGAAACACGCCGAATATGCAGCTAAAAAATGGAACGGACCTTTTGCGTTAAAGGGCGTAATGTCAGTAGCAGATGCAAAAAGAGCGATTGATATTGGAGCAACCGCAATTATGGTTTCTAATCACGGTGGAAGACAATTAGATGGATCAAGAGCTCCATTTGATCAATTACAAACATTAGTAGATGCAGTTGGTGGCAAAATAGAAATTATTCTTGATGGTGGAATTAGAAGAGGAACACATGTGCTTAAAGCTTTGGCTTTAGGCGCAACCGCGTGTTCAATGGGAAAAGCATATTTATATGGATTAAGTGCTGGTGGACAAGCCGGGGTGGAGAGAGTTTTGCAAAAAATGAAAGATGAAATTACAAGAGGCATGACTTTAATGGGTGCAAGAAAAGTTCAAGAATTGACTAAAGATAAAATCGCCTATCGTTAATGAAGATAGCAGAAAATTTATCTAGATTAGGAACGGAATCTGCTTTCGTTGTGCTTGCAAAAGCAAAAAAATTAGAGGCAGAGGGCAAAGAAATAATAAATCTTGGGATTGGACAACCAGACTTTAGAACTCCTCAACATATAGTAGATGCAGGAAAAAAAGCATTAGAAGATGGGCATCATGGTTATACAGCGGCCAATGGAACGCTTGAACTTCGAGAAAGTGTATCTTCATATATTAAGCGCATGTATGGAGCGAGTGTTGATCCTTCAAGAATATTAATTACTCCTGGAGGAAAGCCAACAATATATTTTGCCGTCATGCTTTTTGGTGAGCCAGGTGCAGAAATTATTTATCCAGAACCAGGTTTTCCTATCTATGAGTCTATGATTAATTATTCTGGTGCAAAGGCAGTACCAATGTATTTGTCAGATAAAAATAATTTCTCATTTAACTGTAAAGAGGTTCTTTCGTTAATTAATAAAAAAACCAGGCTATTAATTTTAAATAACCCTCAAAATCCTACTGGAGGATTAATACCAAAAGAGCAAATAGATGAACTTGTGGAGGGATTAAAACAATATCCGCATGTAGCGATTTTAAGCGATGAAATTTATAGTAGGCAAATTTATGACAATAAAAAAATGCCCTCGTTTTTTTATTACCCAGAATTATATGATCGACTTATAGTTTTGGATGGTTGGAGCAAAACGTATGCAATGACTGGATGGAGATTGGGTTGGAGTGTTTGGCCTGAACAATTTATTGAATTAGTGACGAGAATGGCCATCAATAGTTATTCTTGTGTATCCGCAGCCAATCAAGTTGCTGCAATGGCCGCACTGGATGGACCACATGATTTTTTGGATGATATGATGGAGAAATTTAACAAAAGAAGAAAATTAATTGTAGAAGGTTTAAATTCTATAAAGGGAATTACTTGCAATAATCCTGGAGGAGCTTTTTATGTTTTTCCAAATGTAAGCGGAACCGGTTTGAGCGGATCTCAATTCGCTGATAAGTGTTTATACGAAGCTGGAGTTGCAATTGTTCCAGGAACTAGTTTTGGAAAATCTGCTAATGATTTTGTTCGATTTAGTTTTGCAAATTCTTATGAAAATATAGAAAAAGCATTAGAAAAAATAAAAAAAATTCTTTAGTTTCCCCAAATAAATTACATAATTAGCTGTAAATAGTGTGAAATTTATTATAGTTTTAGATTATGTCTTTAATTATGCCAGAGCCCGACCAGTTAACGTTAGATAACTCTGAGTCTATTATAGCTGACTTAAGAAAAATTTCTAAGAATGTGTTGTCAGAAGAAGAGGAAAAAGCAGTCTATGAAACAGATGGATTGAGCGTACATCGCCAAAGACCAATCGCAGTTGTTCTGCCAGAGACAACAAAAGAAGTGAGCGAAGTTTTAAAATATTGTTATCAAAATAATGTAAAGGTTGTTCCAAGGGGTGCTGGTACAGGTTTGTCTGGAGGTGCGCTACCTTTAAAAGATTCAGTATTAGTTAGTTTAGGAAAATTTAATAAAATTTTAGACGTAGATTTTGATAATAGATGCGTAGTTACTCAACCAGGTGTTACTAACCTGTCAATTACCGGTGCTGTTCAGCACGAAGGCTTTTATTATGCTCCAGACCCATCCAGTCAAATAGCTTGTTCTATTGGTGGAAATATTTCTACTAATGCTGGCGGAGTTCATTCATTAAAATATGGGGTCACTACAAATAATGTTCTCGGTATTGAGATGGTATTAATAGATGGAACAATTATTCGGTTAGGAGGAAAAAATTTAGATCCAGAGGGCTATGACTTACTAGGTATTATGACTGGCTCGGAAGGTTTGCTGGCTGTGATTACAGAAATAACAGTCAGAATTTTAAAAAAACCTCAATCCGTTAGAGCAGTATTGATCGGATTTAATACTAATGATGATGCAGGAAATTGTGTCGCTGAGATTATTAGTTCAGGAATTATTCCTGCCGGAATGGAAATTATGGATAAGCCATTAATTATTGCGACAGATAATTTTGCAAAAGCAGGTTATCCCAGAGATGTTGAAATATTATTAATTGTAGAACTAGATGGAACTGAATCGGAAGTAGATACTTTAATTAATAGAGTTTTGGAAATAGCAAAAAAAAATAAAGCTTCTTATAATAGAGCAAGCGAAAGTGATGAAGAAAGACTTCGTTTTTGGAAGGGAAGAAAAGCAGCATTCACTGCATTAGGTGTAATTTCTCCAGACTACATTTGTATGGATGGATCTATTCCAAGGAAAAAATTGGGGAATGTATTAAATGAAATTGCAAGTTTGTCTAAAAAATATGGATTAGCGGTCGCAAATTGTTTTCATGCTGGAGATGGCAATTTACATCCCTTAATTATGTTTGATTCTAACAATGCAAAAGAACTTAAAAAAGCCGAGGCATTTGGTGCAGATATTTTGAAATATTGCGTTAAGGTTGGAGGAGTTCTTACTGGAGAGCACGGTGTTGGAATTGAAAAAAGAGATCTAATGTGCGAAATGTTTAACAATGACGATATTCAACAACAACTTAGCCTCAAAAAAGCTTTCGACGAGAAAAGTCTTTTAAATCCTGGAAAAGTTTTTCCAGTTTTGCACAGATGTGCCGAAGAAGGTAGGGTTCATATTCATAAAGGAAAAACAAGACATCCAGACCTTCCAAGGTTTTAATGTCTGGAACTTATACACCAAATAACCAAGAAGAAATTTCTCAGTTTATTTATGACTCGTATCAAGCAAATAAACCTCTTGAAATTGTAACGTTTAATTCTAAGCCAATCGGTAGAAGCATACAGTGCTCGCAAACATTGGATTTGAGGAAAAATAGTGGAGTTATAGAATATGCTCCTGAGGAGCTTTTCATTAAAGTAAAAGCTGGCACGCCACTAATTGACATTCTAGAAATTTTAAAATCAAAAAAACAATGTTTAGGATTTGAGCCTGTAGATTTAGGTTATTTATACAATGGAAAATCAAATTATGGATCGATTGGCGGTGTTACATCTTGTAATTTATCAGGACCAAGAAGATTTAAGTCAGGAGCGTTACGAGATCATTTGCTTGGATTTACAGCGGTGAATGGAAAAGGAGAATGTATTAAATCTGGAGGAACAGTCGTTAAAAATGTAACGGGTTATGATTTAAGTAAATTATTAGCAGGGTCGTATGGCACCCTATCTGTTTTGACAGAATTAGTTTTTAAAGTAGTTCCAGAACCAGAGTATGCAGAGACTTTTATTTTGTATGATCTTAATCCAAAAAAAGCCATGGAAGCTTTTTCCGTAGCAATGAAAACATCTTTAGAAGTTTCCGGAGCATGCTTTTATTCTAAAAAAAATACAGAATTTCTAAGATTAAACGATATAGATAGCTCTAAATCTGTTACGGCATTTAGAGTGGAGGGACCAAAAAAATCCGTTCAAGAAAGAATTGTAAGTTTAACCAAAATTTTTAAAGAGATAAAAGAAAAAACAGTTTTAGAATTATATCAATCAAATTTATTTTGGAAAATAACAGCAAATCTAGAATGCTTTAGTAATTCACAAAACCTAGTTGCAAAAATATCCTTACCACCAACAGAAACTGCTGGATTTATTAGCCAATTTTGCGAGGATGATATAATGGATATTAATAACAAATATTTTGTAGATTGGGCTGGTGGTTTAGTTTTTTTAGAAATTAATGATAAAGATCCTTCCTATTTAATTTTAGAAAAAATTAAAAAATTTTGTAAGGAAAAAGGATCTCATATTACAATTATCAAGGCTAATGACAATCTAAGGAGAACGGGTTTTTTTGTATCAACTTCTGATGAAAATATAAAAATGTTAGCAGCTAAAATTAAACAAAGTTTTGATCCAAAGAGTATTTTGAATCCAGGAAAAATATACGCAGGTATTTAATGCAAACTAATTTTACAAAAAAACAATTACAAGATCCTGAAATAAAAAATACGGATGGCATTTTAAGAAAATGTGTGCACTGCGGAATGTGCAATGCCACATGCCCAACTTTTCAAGTATTGGGAGATGAATTGGACGGTCCCCGAGGAAGAATTTATCTAATCAAAGATATGATTGAAAATCAGAAGGTTCCAACCGAAAAAGTAGTCAAACACATTGATCGATGTCTATCTTGTTATGCTTGCATGACCACTTGTCCTTCAGGTGTAAATTATATGCATATTATAGACCACGGTAGAAATTATATTGAAAAAAATTACAAAAGAACTTTTTTTGATAGAACAATAAGAAACATGCTTTCTTACATTTTACCAAGAGCTAATGTTTTTTTATTTTTGGGTTGGATGACAAGACTTGTCAAACCATTATCTTTTTTAATGCCAGAAAAAATAAAAAATATGATTCACTTGATGCCAAGTAGTTTTCCAAAACAAAATTTAAAAAATAAAAAAGTATACAAACCTAAAAATAAAGTTGTTGCTCGTGTTATATTGTTAACTGGTTGCGTTCAAAAAGTAATCTCACCACAAATTAATGAATCGACAATACATATTTTAAATAGACATGGAGTAGAAGTCTATGTTGCTAAAGAAGTGGGTTGTTGTGGATCTTTAAATCATCATCTTGGAAAAGAAGAGTTGGCAAAAGCCTCTTTTATAAAAAATATTAACGCTTGGTATGATATTTGTTCAAAAAAACCAATAGATGCAATCCTAGTTAATACTTCTGGATGCGGAACAACGCTTAAAGACTATGGTTTTATTTTTGAACATCATCCAGATAAAGAGCTAAGTAAAAAAGCAAAAATAATTTCAGATATGTCTAAAGATATAACCGAATATTTGGGAAAAAATATTAAGTTAAATTTTACAAATACATCTACCGTACATAAAATAGCTTATCATTCTGCATGTTCTATGCAGCATGGCCAAAAAGTTCATCAACAGCCAATTAATTTACTAAAACAAAGTGGACATAAAATTTTAGAAATACCAGATGGACATCTTTGTTGCGGTTCTGCTGGTACCTATAACTTATTACAAGGAGAAATGGCAAAAGAACTCTTGCATAGAAAAATAGAAAATATCAACAAAGTAAAGCCAGATTTTATAGCAGCAGGAAATATTGGCTGTATAACGCAAATTGCATCTGGGACATCTGTCCCCATTGTTCATACGATTGAGTTGTTAGATTGGTTTACAGGTGGTAGCAAACCAAGAGAAATTAATTAATTATGAAAAAAATATTAGTTACAAGAAATTTATTAGACGAAAATGAGAAAAGAATTCTTAAACTGTTTGATGCTAAATTAAATAAAGAGGATAAATTATATTCCCCCGAAGAGGTAATAGCTTTGTCCGAAAATTGTGATGGAATATTATCTTTCACAACTTCTGTGTTAAATCGTGAGACTATAAACAAACTTTCGGATAGTGTTAAAATTATAGCAAATTATGCTGTAGGCTTTGGAAATATAGATATAGATTCTGCGAAAAAAAGAGGAATTGTAGTTACTAATACACCGCACGTTCTGACAGATGCAACCGCTGATATTTCGATTCTGCTTCTACTAGGTGCCTCCAGAAGAGCATACGAAGGAAGAAAAGCAGCAGAACAGCAAAACTGGACTTGGTCAGCCAATCTTTTACTTGGAAAACAAATGTCTAATCGAAAATTAGGAATACTAGGTATGGGAAGAATAGGAAGGGCAGTTGCGCAAAGGGCAAAAGGATTTGGAATGGAAATTCACTATCATAATCGAAGCAAACTATCTCCAGATTTAGAACATGGAGCAATTTATCATTCAGATATAAAATCTCTTTTTGCTCAAAGTGAATTTTTATCAATTAATTGTCCTGCAACACCAGATACAATTAATCTATTAAATGAAGAGACAATAAAATATTTACCAGACGGAGCTGTGGTAGCAAATGCTGCTAGAGGTGATGTGATTAATGATGATGCAATGATTAAAGCGATGAAAAGCGGAAAGGTTTTTGCTTTAGGGTTGGATGTATATAATGGAGAGCCTAAAATAAATGAGGAGTATTTAAAATTAAATAATCTCTTTTTATTACCCCATCTTGGTAGTGCTACTAAAGTGACTAGAATAGGCATGGGTGACAGAGCCATTGATAATCTTGAAGATTTTTTTTCCAATAAGAGGCCAAAGGATCAAGTAAATTAATATACAATTTAAAGTTGTATCACCAGTATAAAAAAACAGATAACCAGTAAATTATTTTTATAATTTTAAAATAATTTAGAAGACTCTAAGCTCTTTTTTTGATTATATCCAAGCAGTTTATTATAATTAACTAACATGGGAGAAAATAAACATGTCTAAAAAAAATGTTACGTCTCAATCAAGACGTAAATTCTTTAAAGCAGCAGCGGTAACGGGAGCAGCAGCAGTAGCTACTGTAGCGATGCCTAACGTTGGTGCTTGGTCAGCGGCACATGCAAAAACTGTGACGTTGAAAATGCAAGCAGCGTGGCCATCAGGAAAAGATCCTTTCTTTATTATGGCTACTGATTATGTAACTAGAGTTAACTCTATGTCGGGTGGTAGTTTAAAGATTGAATTATTACCAGTCGGAGCGATTTTAAAAACTTCTGAAATTGCAGACGGCGTGAGCAAAGGAGTAGTAGATGCTTCTCACTCAGTGTCAGCATATTGGTATGGAAAAAATGCGGCCGCTTCTTTATTTGGAACAGGTCCTTCATACGGATTCTCATCTCAGGAATTAATGGGATGGATCGAGTACGGCGGAGGAAGAGCTTTGTACGAAAAGACTCTTAAAGCTATTGGTCTTAACGTAACAGGTTACTTCTGTATGCCTATGCCTGCACAGCCTTTTGGTTGGTTCAAAAAGAACGTCAAAACGGTAGCAGATATTAAAGGTATGAAATACAGAACCGTTGGACTTGCTACAAACGTTCTTCAAGCAATGGGAATGGTTGTTAGACAATTGCCAGGTGGTGAAATTCAGCCAGCTATGAAAACTGGTTTGATTGATGCTGCTGAGTTCAACAATCCTTCATCTGATAAAAATTTTGGTATGCAAGACGTTTCTAAGCATTATCACTTAGGAAGCTTTCACCAATCTCAAGAAATGTTTGAAATGCAATTCAACACTGCTAAACTAAAAAGTCTAGCGCCAGAGCATCAAGCAATTATTAGATATTCTGCAGAAGCTGCAAATACAGATAATTACTTTAAAGCTTTAGTGATGTACTCAGATGACCTTGGAAAATTAATGAATGAGTCCAAAGTTAATGTGTATCAAACTTCTGACGCTATCTTAAGTGCTCAACTAGCGGCTTGGGATAAAGTCATGAAAGACTTTAGAAAAGATGCATTATTTGATGAGATTATTGTTTCTCAGCAAAAATATGCGAAAAAAGTGATGAAATATTTATTTATGAACCAGCCTAATTATAGACTGGCTTATACTAAAGCTTTCGGAGCTCCTGAAACAGTAAAATTATAATCTATATAAATTTAAAGGGGGATGAATTTTCATCCCCCTTTTTTTTTGCAGATTAAAAAAACTTAGATTATAAGACAATCACTGTGGAATTTTTAAAAAAATACATACATTTTTCAGATACACTTAGCATTTGGGTTGGCAAAGGTTTTGCTTGGTCGATTGTTATTTTATGTTTTTCTACTATTTATGAAGTAACCATGGCCTACATATTTAATGCGCCTACGTTATGGGCATTTGACTTTAGTATGCAAATGTACGGAGCACTTTTTCTTATGGCTGGAGCTTATGCTCTGTCGAATGCGGCCCATGTAAGAGGAGATGTTATATACCGGCTCTTTCCTATCAAAGTTCAAGCTTCAATTGATATCGTTTTATATTTTTTATTTTTTTTCCCAGGGATTTGTGCGCTAGCATTTGCAGGCATTGAATACGCTGGAAAAGCTTGGATGCAGGGAGAAACAAGCTGGAGCAGTCCAGCGCAAATTCAAATATATATGATCAAATCTTTAATACCTGTGTCCGGTTTCTTACTAATCATTGCAGGAATTGGTGAAGTATTTAGAGCAATCATTACTCTTCAAACTGGGAAATGGCCAGAACGAATAGTTGCAGCTGAAGAGACAGAGAAAATTTTAATGAGAAAAAATTCTGAAGGAATTTTAGTCGAAGACATAAGAGAGGGAAGCAAATAATGTTTGGATGGACAGACCCACAAGTTGCCATTTTCATGATGGGTATCTTTTTAATTTTGGTTTTATTGGGCTTTCCTATTGCTTTCACTTTATTAGCTATGGGCGTGGGTTTTGGTTATTACGCTTACTACGACTCAACCAAATTAGTAAGCATATTTGATAATAGAATTTTTGATCTTGTAGTCCAAAATACATATTCGGTGATGGACAACAACGTCTTAACAGCGGTCCCCTTATTTTTATTTATGGGTTATTTAGTCGAGAGAGCTGGAATTGTTGCAAAGTTATTTTTTGCAATTCGTTTAGCATCGCACAAACTTCCAGCATCAATGGCAGTTGCAGCACTAATAACGTGTGTTCTTTTTTCAACAGCCACTGGAATTATAGGAGCAGTAGTAACATTAATGGGACTGTTAGCTTGGCCAGCTATGATTAAAGCTGGATATGATAAAAAATTTGCATCAGGAATTATTTGTGCTGGAGGCTGTCTTGGAATTTTAATACCACCAAGTATCATGTTAATTGTTTATGCGGTGATAGCGCAATTATCTCCCTTAAGATTATTTGCTGCTGCTATGTTTCCTGGTTTGTTGTTAGCTGGTCTTTATATAATTTATGCAGTTAGCCTTGCAATAATAAAGCCAGAAGTTGCCCCAAAACCTAGAGCAGAGGATATACCGCCGGTTGGAAAAATTTTAAAAGAAGTATTGTATTCCTTTATTCCTTTATTTGTTCTTATCATGCTAGTCTTGGGAACTATTCTAGGTGGATTTGCTACCCCTGCTGAAGCTGCTGGTGTGGGTGCTTTTGGAGCTCTCGTTATGGCTTATTTTTATAAAACTTTAAAATGGAATTCTTTTAAAGAATCAGTGTTTTTAACAGCCAAAACTTCTGCCATGATTATGTGGTTGTTTGTTGGCTCTTGGACTTTTGCCTCTGTATTTTCATTATTAGGTGGACATCATGTTTTCGAGCAATTCTTTTTAGGATTAAATCTTGAGCCTTGGCAGTTCTTAGTCATTACACAAATTATTATTTTTTTATTGGGCTGGCCTTTAGAATGGACAGAAATTTTAATTATTTTTGTTCCTATATTCTTACCTTTGTTAGAAAAATTTGGAATTAATCCTTACTTTTTTGCAATGTTAATTGCATTAAATTTACAAACATCTTTTTTAACGCCGCCGATGGCCATGTCGGCATATTACTTAAAGGGAGTTCAGTCCAAAAATGTTGAACTTATGGATATTTTCAGAGGTATTATGCCTTTTCTAGCAATTGTAATAATAGCTATGATCATTATGTACAATTTCCCAGGTCTAGCATTATGGTTGCCTGACAAATTGTTTGGTCCAGCATAAAGATAAATGTCTGAACTTTGTTTTTTAAGTGCGGTTGAGTTAAGCAAACTTATTCACGAAGGAAAAATATCATCAGAAGAATTAGTTAAAAGCTATATTAAAAGAATAGAAGAAATAGACAAAAATATTCATGCTTGGGCCTATTTTGATAAAGAAGCACTATTAGCAGCAGCCCGAGAATCTGATGATTATAGAATAAGTGGAAAATCAATTGGTCCTCTGCACGGAGTTCCCATTGGTATTAAAGATATTTTTGGAACAGATTCAATGCCAACGCAATGCGGTACAATTCTTAGAGAAGGCGTTAGATCTAAAGATGATTGTGAAGTAGTCAACTTATTAAAAAATTCTGGAGCACTTGTAATGGGAAAGACAGTGACAACAGAGTTTGCTTACTTTGATCCCGGAAAAACTACTAATCCTCACGATTTTTCCAGAACACCAGGAGGTTCTTCAAGTGGTTCAGCGGCAGCAGTTGCATCTTTTATGGCACCTGTAGCTATAGGATCGCAAACTAATGGATCGGTAATTAGACCAGCTTCTTACTGCGGAGTGATTGGCTACAAACCAACTTATGGCTTGATTAGTAGACACGGCGTGATGAAGCAATCCCATCTTCTTGATCATGTTGGAATATTTTCTAGAAGCATCGAGGACCTCGCCTTAATTGCTAGGGAAATAATTAAAAAAGACTTACAAGATAAATCTACAGTTGCGTATTCAGTAAATAATATAATGGAAATTGTAAAATCAAAGCCTCCCTTTGATCCAAAATTTGTATTTTTTAAAACGTCTAAATGGAAAAATTTAGATAAGGAATCGATTAAAAGTTTTGAAAGTTTTATAAAAAAATTAGAAGGAAACATAAAAGTAATTGATGCACCAGCTCATTTCGATAAAATTTTTGAGTATCATCAAATTATTCATGAAACTGATATGGCGTATAGTTTTTCTGATTTTTATGAAAAAAGAAAAACAAAATTAGGAAAAAAATTAGTAGAAGCTATTGAACGAGGCCAAAAATATAAGGCCAGAGATTACACAGAAGCTTGTGAAAATAGAGATTATTTTTATCAACAATTTCAGGAGGTTTTTCATGAGTACCATGCTGTATTATCTCCAGCAGCAACAGGCGTTGCACCTAAAGGTTTAGAATATACTGGAAGCCCAGAATTTTCTACAATCTGGACATATTTGGGAATGCCATCTATTTCATTGCCATTACTTGAGGGATCTAATAATCTACCCTTAGGAGTTCAAATTATTGGAGAAAAGTTTGATGATCCAAGATTAATGAGAACTGCGAGTTGGTTAATTAAAAATTTTAAAAAAGGAAAAAAATGATTAATAAAATAAATTCAGTTATAGGTACTCTTGCTGCAATCATTTTTTTTAGTGGAATCACATATACATTAAATAAATCAAATATGATTACTTTTTTAGACGTTCTTCCTGTTTATATAATCATGTTCGCTACTTTTTGTATGATGGGCGTTGAAGTGTACCAATGTCTTACAGAGGATACCGAAAAAAAGAAAAAATAGTTCTTTAAGACTTTGACTAATTCATCAGAGAAGTTCTTTCATTTTTTATTGTTATTTATTCAACCTATCTTTATGACGAGTAATATCGCCATAGCAAAAGGCGCTTTTGGTAACATTCCTCCAGTATCATTAGCTTTTTGGAGATGGTTTTTTGTATTTTTATTTATTCTCCCTTTTGTATTTGCAGAATTAAAAAAAAATAAAAAATATATAATTTCAGAATTGCCCAGATTGGCCTTTTTGGGCTTAACAGGTTTTTCTGTGTGTGGTGCATTTCCTTATATTTCGGGTCTAACAACAACAGTGACTAATATGAGCATCATTTATGCATTAGCTCCAATTATTATAGTTCTTTTGTCTGCTATTTTTTTTAGTGAAAAATTAAAAATAGTCCAACTAGCAGGGATTTTAATAAGTTTTATGGGTGTAGCTTACGTCGTATTCAAAGGAGAACTTACTAATGTTATTAATTTAATTTTTACTTATGGAGATTTGTGGATGGTTGTTTCTGCAACTAGCTGGGCTTTGTTTTCAATATATTTGATTAATTGGAAAAGCCAATTTTCTATTTTTGCTAGATTTGCACTAATGAGCTGCATGGGAGCTATCATTCTTTTTCCATTTTTTTTAATTGAAGAGGTCTATTTTTTACAAACAACCCTTAATCAAAATTTTATAATATTTGTTATGCTCGCTTCTATTTTTCCAGGAGTTTTAGCTTTTACTATGTACACAAAATTGCAACAGCTCATAGGCGCATCTCTTGCTGGATTGACAGTATATCTAATGCCAATTTACGGATCTATTTATGGAATGATTTTGTTTAATGAAACCTTGAAATCATTTCATTTTTATGGAGCTGCCCTTGTTTTATTTGGCATTTTTTTGGCTAATAAAAAATA
>ERZ887851.132-NODE-132-length-72150-cov-18.133879_pt1 | contig 72150 bp, 61 predicted proteins | sample MGYA00521100_ERZ887851 | MGnify/ENA primary metagenome ERZ887851 (study PRJEB32303, sample SAMEA104408602) | aquatic metagenome | biome: Brackish water; feature: Pelagic; material: water | place: Baltic Sea | collected 2014-06-06T16:11:00 | depth 11,444 m ... | reverse complement strand
TGGAAAAACGCCCTCTCACGAAACTGGCCTGTGCACAGTCTTGTCAGCGATCACAATGCCCAGCGCTCCCACCGAAAAGAACTTGCTGATTTGCTTGAGTTAGTCATTCAACCAGCGAGTAAGTAGCATGTAACTATTGGCCCATATCACTGTTCCCAAACATAAGCATTTCACCGCTGAAAATTTGCATGTTAACTATCTAAAAGGTGCTTCTTTTAGATACTATGCTTTTCGAAACCAACCAAATCAGGCAATAGCAAAAATGACCCTTGAGCAATTTATTAGCCAGCTAACAATCGCCCCAAACAGCATTGAATTTAAACAGGTGATGGAGCTTATTGAGCAGCACTACGAATACAGCCCAGCGAGCTTTCGCAATGGTCCGGAGGTTTTTAATGAAACGGGAACCAATGAAGGCTCATGCAAAATATTTGCTTTTGCCCAGCTTCAAGGTCTATCTGAAAATGATACCTTAGCCTGTTTTGGCGCTTTTTACAGAGACGAAGTGCTCGGGCAGCCAGATGCGAAAAATCATGGGAATATCCGTGCGTTTATGCAATCCGGGTGGGATGGGATTGCATTTGACGGGGCGGCACTGGTTAAAAAATAGAGTGGCACAAAGAGAACAGGTCCTTCTTTGTCGGACAGCTTCAGTAAATTCATGTCATCCAGACAGAGCGGAGCGACGAGGGGTCTCACGGTCAAACACTGAGAGCTCTCACATGCGTTCGAGATGACAGCGAAGGTTGTTCTGAGGTGGGAGTGAGCCTTTCTAGACATCACTACCCCTAACTGCGATTACCTATTAACGTCCTCCCCTTTAAAGAAATCTCCTTTAAAGAGCTCTCCTTTAAAGAGCTCTCCTTTTAGAGAACCTTTAGCGGTTGCTTATTATGCAGAACAATATCGGCATATTTACAGTCGCCTCTATTGCGTTGAAAGGCGCTATTAGCAATTAACCATACGCGTACAATACGAGCCGGTGGCTCGCCCATATACTGTTTGTAATCATCGAACAGATTTCGTCGTTCATCCTTCCATTCGCCGAGCCCCTCTTTACCGCTGCGAATAACCACATGGTATTCCTTGCCCTTCCAGTTCGGCAGCGGGCAGTCATAGCCTGTGCCCACCGGTAATGTGCTGCTCCAGTAGTAGGTGATATCTCTGCCATTATCAAATTCAATGGCGATACTCAGGTAGTCATGACTGGGCACTGTATCTTCACGCAATGTTGAAGGTAGTTGATCGACACACTATTTCCAGCTTATTTCAGTGTTCTCATCTAACACCATATCCACATCTTTTTGCAGAATTCCAGTGTCACCTTGAGTTTGGCAATGGATGCAGTCATCGGCAGTCGCCGACGGCTGCCTGCGAAAAATATTACTCTGACCTATATTCCACAGATAAGACCAGCCTTTAGGGGTAGTGTCGCCGACCTCTATGCGCTCAATTTCAGACTTTAATCTGCCTTCGAAATCACCCAAACCAAGGATGCCTTTAAGACAATCAACTGCAGGTTTATGCCAGCGAATAATTAAAATTCGCGACATGCCACTAGAAGTTTGATAAATCTTGTCGTCCTGTTGACGCTCGCCCTGCAAGTTCTCCCAGTCGTTGGGGAAGTAGTTGCCAAACTGCAGCGGACCACTTTCTTTGGCAGTAAAAGAATGGCTACTATGAGTCCCTCTAAAGATATCGCCATCGCCCACTTTGTACCAAACCTGCAGCGCGAGACCCAACCAAATATCCAAGGGCTTACTGGCAAACACCCGGCCGTCCATGAAGCAGCTAATATGGTCCCCAGCTTCCAGGCTAATGCCAGAAGCCACCCAAGGTGGGCGATTTCCGGGAAGATCTAACCATTTATAGTCTTTGATCAAGCCTTGAGGAGCTTGACTCAGAAGATTCTGCATGGCCGCAGAAAATGTATCCAGATCCGGCTGCGGGTCATTTTTGGATAATAATTTTCTCGCACTAGCGCGCAAAAAGAGTGTTCCGGCGACGGTTAAGTCATTGATGATTCCTGGCATGACAAAGTCCTAGTTTTATAGTTTTTTGAATTACCCAAGGATATTGATGGCTATAAGCTGCCACTATTTTGCTAAGCGCACTGCGTACTTTTTACGCCACTACCCCAAGTTAACGGTCTCATTCCTTTATCGCAACTTAAACATTGTGCAAAAGCATTTTCTGGCGCTGTGCGTCAGCAGATAACTATTCGCGCAGCTTAGGCAACGCTAACTCAAAACCTCTATTTGATTTGTCTGGCTATCTTTTTACTGCAGGTGATTTAGACTGCGGGTCTCTAGTCAAAACATTGAATTTCTATGCTCTCCTACCGTCACAGCTTCCACTCCGGCAACCATGCAGATGTTTTAAAGCACGCTGTCCAGTCGCTGATTTTGCAGTCCCTAAGAGTCAAAGACAAAGCCTTCGTTTACATAGATACCCACGCCGGTGCCGGTTGCTATGACCTGCAGTCAAAAGAGATGGATAAAACCGGCGAGTACCTGGAGGGTATCAAACGACTATGGGATGGCGATGTTCCCGCTGCCATGCAAGCCTATCTGGATATTTTAAAAGCGCTTAATAGCGATGGCGAACTGCGCCACTATCCGGGCAGTCCACTGCTAGCTAAAGAACTCTGCCGTCCCCAAGACCGTTTATTACTTAGCGAATTGCACCCGGCTGATTTTGTACTATTGCAAGAATTGTTCACTCGAGATCGACGCACTCAGGTACTTAAAGTCGACGGCTTCGCCCAATTAAAAGGGGCACTGCCACCATTGGAGCGGCGCGGAATGGTTTTAATCGATCCGCCCTACGAGCTAGATCATGAATATGCGGATGTGGTTAAGGCGGTTGTGGACGGTATCAAGCGCTGGGCAACCGGCACCTTTGCCATCTGGTATCCGGTGGTTCACAGCAACGATGTGGATTTCTTGCAACGCAAACTCTCCAGCGCGGGGCTACCAGGAACCCTGCAGATAGAGCTCAATGTACTGCAAGCGAACAATCGTTTCGGTATGACTGGGTCGGGCATGATCGTGGTCAATCCACCCTGGATACTGGAACAGCAGATGACTGAATTATTGCCTTGGCTGGTGGATAAACTGGGGCAGAGCCCTGAGGCCAACTTTAAACTGCGCTGGCTCAGCCCGCCCAGCTAAGTACTAGTACTGGCATTATGACTGGCGGTCTCGCGAGGCTTTCTTTGCCGCGCTCTTTTCCGCTCTGCGCCGTTCAGTGGCTTCCAGAGCGGCATTGCCTATATGCTCTTCACCCCGGGCCTTGGCCAGCTTGACCTGCTTCTGACGCTCGGCGAAGCGCTGTTGCTGCTCTTCGTCGACGCTGCCAAAACAGTGGTGACAGGAGAGGCCCTCCTGATAGTTGATATGATTCATCTCTTCCTCGGTGATCGGCATACGACAGGCGTGACACTGGTCGTAGGAACCGCGCTTTAAGTCGTGACCCACGGCAACCCGGTTGTCAAAGACAAAACATTCACCGTCCCATAGGGTCTGCTCTTTGGGCACTTCTTCGAGATATTTGAGAATGCCACCCTGGAGATGATAGACCTCATCAAAACCCTGCTCTTTCATATAGGCAGTAGATTTTTCACAGCGGATACCGCCGGTGCAGAACATGGCAATTTTTTTGTTTTTCTTAGGGTCGAGATTCTGCTCAGCCCAGGCGGGAAATTCACGAAAGGTTTTGGTTTTGGGATTAATCGCATTGGCAAAGGTGCCAATTTCCACTTCGTAGTCATTGCGGGTATCTACCACCAAGACATCGGGATCGGCGATCAGCGCATTCCAATCGGCAGGTTTCACATAGGTACCAGCCGACCTTTTCGGGTCTATGCCTTCAACACCCATGGTCACAATTTCTTTCTTCAGTTTTACCTTGGTGCGGTAGAAGGGAATTTCACTGTGGTATGACTCTTTACAGTCGATATTTTCCAAGCCCGGCTGCTGTTGCAACCAGTTGAGCAGCACATCAACCGACTCGCGAGTGCCGGATACAGTGCCATTGATACCCTCTGTGGCAAGCAGCAGTGTGCCAAACACCTGATTATCGGTCATGACCTTGAGTAGCGGCGAGCGCAGAGCAACATAATTTGGCAAGGTGACAAATTTATACAGTGCGCAAGAAACATATTGATCGGACATAGGGTGAGGACCTTGGATAAGTCTACTGAGAACGCGGCGCATTGTAGCAAAACAGTTAAGGCTGTGGCAGAGACAGCATAAATCCAATTCAGGGCTCAGTCAGTATTTATACATACCCAATCGACGCGCCTACTAGACCATCTGACGCAGAATGCTCGCATTAAGTAGGTACTTTGATAGAGAATCCGAGGCGAGAGTGGTTCTGAAATAAATAATAAATAATAAATAAGAGATTCAAATGACAATAAAAACTAACTGGTTGCGCCGCAATGCGCTTCGACTGGCTGCTGCAACAGCGACACTCATATTTGGCGGACTTTTGGCCTGTGGTGGCGGTGGCGGTGGCGGTGGCGCTTCAGTGCAACCAAGTCCAGAGCCGATTACTACCCCTGCTGATACAACAGATCCAGTGATTACGGTGATAGGGTCTCTAAACCAGACTGTCGAGCAGGGCAGCATCTATACGGATTCCGGCGCAAGAGCCATTGATGAGGTAGATGGAAGTATTACTGTGGATGCTTCAGAGATAGTTACCGATGAGGTGGGCGTTTTCTTTGTGACTTACACAGCTACTGACAGGTCTGGTAATTCGGCAACTGCAACTCGAACTGTCACCGTGATTGCCGCTAGTCCGACTACGCCCACTACTCCAACCACACCAGTTGGCCCGCGGGCTATAGATTCGGAAAAATGGTTTCATCAAACTCGTCTGCCCGATGGCAATAGCTGGTACAACGGCGAAATTCAGCATTACACCGACCGCATTGAAAACGCTTATGTCAGTGATGGAACATTAAAGATTGCCGCCATAAGAGAAAGCTTTACTGACCAAAATCGTACAAAGCAGTTCACCTCTGCGCGAATTAATTCGAAATATGCCTTTACCTATGGTCGCGTCGACGTAAGAGCAAAGCTACCTCAAGGCGTTGGCACTTGGCCGGCAATCTGGACGCTGGGTCAAAATATTGCCGAGAACGGCGGTTACTGGGAGACTCAAGGCTTCGGCACTGTTGGCTGGCCAGCCTGTGGCGAGATTGACATTATGGAGCACTGGGGTAGAGATCAAAATATGGTCTCCAGCGCCCTGCATACTCCATCTAGTTTCGGTGAAACATTCAATAAGGGCCAACAGTATATAGATACAGCGTCAACCGAATTTCATGTCTATTCACTGGATTGGAATGCCGATCGGATGATCTTTAGTGTCGATGGTGTTGAGCATTACACCTATGCGCCAAATGATAAAAATTCAGACACCTGGCCCTTCGATGCGCCTCAGTATTTGCTGCTGAATTTTGCCATCGAACCCACTATCGCCAACAGCTTTAATGAAGATGAGATGGAGATAGATTACGTGAGGGTTTATGCCCCTAATGCCAGCGCATCAGCCAACCCAGTTTGGGCAGATGAGTTTAATAACTAGCGCTAGCAAAGGGATAGTTGAGCTTAAAGGGAGCTATTAATCTCGATAAGCGTCTGCAGGGGATGGGTCGATTGCGTAATGGGTCGGCCAATCACTAAATAATCGCTGCCCAACTGCATGGCTTTTTGTGGCGTTACAATGCGTCGCTGATCATCGGCGGCGCTATCTGCAGGACGAATACCCGGGGTGACCAGTTTAAACTCGGCACCCAGCTGGGACTTCAAACTACTGGCCTCTTGGGCCGAACAGACCACACCGTGCAAGCCACAGTTCTTGGCCAACTGCGCCAAATGCAGTACCTGCTCACTGGGGCTGCGCTGAATACCAATCTCGAGCAAGTCAGATTCGTCCATACTGGTCAGCACTGTCACACCGATCAACAGCATTGGACTGCCCTGCTGTTCCAAGGCTTCTCTGGCGGCACTCATCATGCGGCTGCCACCTGAGGCGTGAACATTGGCCATCCACACACCCAGATCTGCGGCGGCACTGACAGCCTTGGCGGCGGTATTGGGAATATCGTGGAATTTAAGATCGAGAAACACATCGAAGTTGCGCTCTACCAACGCCTTAACCAAGGTTGGACCGGCGGCGGTAAATAACTCTTTGCCAACTTTTAAACGGCACTGAGTGGGATCAAGCTGCTCCGCCAGACTCAGAGCTGCATGTTGGTTATCAAAATCCAGGGCGACTATAACGGGTGCGGAAGAACTCATAAGTAGGTTAATCTCGTTTCGCGACGCGGGCTAATTTGCGCCGATAGTAGGCAATAAGAACCGAGCTCGCCAGCAGCCCAAGCAGACAGCCAGCGACCAGAAAAATCATCAACCAGAGCCCAAGACTCAGAGTTGTACTTTGAAAAAGAATAAAGTCGACCGTTACCTGCTGGCTATTTTCGAGAGCGAAAAACGCCCCCACGGCGGCAATAGTCAGCAGTAATAAAAACTTAATCAATGTCCAGACTGCGCCCACAGGTATCTCCTTTTTAACCATGGCTGGTGTCAGAGCCGCATTATAGCGTCAAAATTGCACTCTTTGACTCCACCGGCAATAAAATATCAGGCAAAAAAATGCGCCGCAGGCATAACCAGCGGCGCATTTTGATATTCGTTGAAGCTAACCAGTATCGGCTTACTTCTTGGCAGCACCAAAACGCTTGTTAAAGCGATCGATTCGTCCACCAGTCTCTGCTGTTTTTTGCTTGCCGGTGTAAAATGGGTGGCAGGCAGAACATACGTCAAGGTAAAGACCTTGAGCGCGTGTTGATCCGACAGTAATTACATTTCCGCAACTACAGGTCGCTTTTAATTCGTTATACGCTGGGTGAATCTCTGATTTCATCATATACTCCAAGTCGCTTGCCGCCACCCTATCAATCAGCTGGTAAAACAACCCAACTCTTGTATGGCACGGCAGGCCATTTCTAAAGAGCGCGGATTCTAGCAGAAATGAACTCGGTTACAAAAGGAATTCTCAACTTTTATTATGTCTGATTCAAAGCCTTCAACTAGCGCCAAGCCCTTAATTGTCCGGGTTGCGGTTCTCTCGCCCCTGCGGCGCACCTTTGACTATTTGGTAACCGATGAATTGGCCCCTGCACCACCCCAGCGCGGCTGTCGTGTCAGGGTGCCATTTGGCAAGCGCGAGGTGATTGGCCTAGTAATAGAACAGACCCATAAAAGCGACTTTGCCATTGAAAAACTAAAGCCGGTTGTCGCAGTTATAGACACCGAACCCCTATTACCGGAAACCCTGTTTAAGCTGTTTATCTGGGCCGCCAACTATTATCACCACCCCATAGGCGACGCCCTGTTTAACGCCCTGCCGGTGCGCCTGCGCCTGGGCCAGCCACTGCCCTTGCCAAAGGTGAGTAAGTGGTGGCGGGTCACAGACATTGGCCGAGAGCGCGGTCAGGAGATGCTCCGCGGTGGCAGACTCCACAAGCAGCGCACCCTGCTCAATGATCTGCTAAAAAAACCCCTGACCCGACAGGGCAATGTGCTGAAATTTTATACTCGGGCAACGCTCCAGCGAGTCGAGGAAAAAGGCATTGCCGAGCTGGTGTGCATAGGCCCCAAAGAGGTGGATTTGGACAATCTACTGCTCGAGCAGCCATTGAAACTCAACTCCGCCCAGCAGGAGGCTATGGATGCCATCGACTGTCACGGATTTAATACCTGGCTTATCGACGGCGTCACTGGCAGCGGCAAAACCGAGATCTATCTTCAGTGCATCGAAAAAGTTATCCGCTATGGTCGCCAGGCTCTGGTGATGATTCCCGAAATTAGCCTGACCCCGCAAACCGAGAAACGCTTTCGCGATCGCTTTAATGTGGAAGTGGCGATGATGCATTCCGGACTCACGGATCTAGATCGTCTCGACGCATGGAATCAGACTGCCACTGGCGAAGCGGCGATTCTTCTGGGTACCAGATCCGCGGTGTTCACGCCGATGAAACATCCGGGCATTATTATTATCGATGAAGAGCATGATCAGTCCTACAAGCAGCAGGACGGCTTTCGCTATTCAGCGAGAGATCTGGCGGTTATTCGTGCCAAGCAGGAAAAGATCCCGATTATTCTCGGCTCTGCCACGCCGTCGCTAGAGTCGCTCTATAACTGCGAGAAAAAGCGCTATCAGCACCTGATCTTAAATACTCGCGCCGGCGATGCCAAACCCCCTAGCTGGTCGATGGTCGACTTAAAGTCTGAACAGGTGGAGAGTGGTATTGCCGCCTCGACCCTAAATGCCATTCGCCAGGCGATTCACAATAAGCAGCAAGTATTGGTTTTCCTCAATCGCCGCGGCTTTGCTCCGGCCATGCTCTGTCACTACTGCGGCTTCTGTGCCGAATGCCCCAACTGTGACGCCCGTTTAACCGTACACCGTCGCCATCAGCGCCTGCTCTGTCACCACTGCAACTATAAACGCGGACTGCTGCACTGGTGCCCAAGCTGCCGCGGCGATCGCATGGTGGCTGCAGGGGATGGCACCGAGCGCAGCGAAGCCTGGCTGCAAGAGTGTTTTCCCGACACACCGGTGCTGCGCATTGACCGAGATACCACGCGCAAGAAAAACGCCATGCAGGCCATGTATGACACTGTCGACAGTGGTGCGCCCTGCATTCTGGTGGGCACCCAGATGCTGGCCAAGGGGCATCATTTTGCCAATATTACCTTGGTCGCCGTACTCGACGCAGACAGTGGCCTGTTTAGCCCAGACTTTCGCAGTCACGAGCGCCTCGGACAGTTACTGACCCAGGTGGCCGGTCGCAGCGGCCGCGGCTCGATGGCCGGAAAAGTCATACTGCAAACTCATCAGCCGGACCATCCGTTGCTGGAGGTCTTAACCCAGCAGAGCTACGGTGATTATTCCAAACTTCTGCGCAAGCAGCGCAAGCAGTCGCAGTTGCCGCCCTATAAACAGTTGGTGCTGGTTCGTGCAGACGCCGCCCACGCTCAAAATGCCGAAGCCTTTTTACAATCGGCGCGACAGTGCGCTGAGGCGATTTCCCCCTCTGGGGAAACGGTTAACTATCTCGGTCCACTGCCGGCACTGATGGAGCGGCGCAATTCTCGCCATCGCTATGTGTTACAAATTAGTGGCGGCCGGCGCAGTGATTTAAATGTTTTACTCTCGCAACTGATGTTTGAATTGGAGAAATTACCTATGGCCCGGCATGTTCGCTGGGGTGTGGATGTGGATCCCCAAGAGCTTTAACTGGCTCGATGGATGCAGAGATGCAGAACTAGATAAAAAGCCGTTTAAATATGAGTTTGTCAGCCAAGCAGTTTGCTTAAAAGCGCCTCCATCCCCTACAATCGCCGCTAAATTTAGGAGCTTTAAGAATGTCGCAAAACTACGCCAAAAGAAACTCGGGACGGGGCAAGCAGCAACCCGCTCAACGCGCCTCTAAGCTGCCCGCATTTATTTTGGGTACGGCTTTTGGCGCCATCCTAACCAGCCTGCTGCCTAGTCTTATGGAAAAAGCCCCTACCGCCACCGCCAAGGTTCAGGGTGTTACTGAGACGGTTAAGGCTGAAGCCTCAGAATTGCAGTTCGACTTTTATACGCTGTTGAAAAAAACCGAAATCATTGTTCCCAACAATGCCTCTGAAGAGAGCCAAGCGCAGCAGCCAGAGGAAAACTTCACCTATCTGCTCCAGGCCGGTTCCTTCAAAATTGCCAATGATGCCGAGAGTCGGCGGGTGAAATTACTGCTTCTAAATTTAAACGCCAGCGTCGAACTAATAGATCTGGGTAATGGTGAGAAATGGCATCGTGTGCTGGTTGGACCTTTTGAGGATGCATCGAGCATGGCCTATGCGCGTACCAAACTCTCAGAGAACCAAATCGACAGCCTGCTGTTAAAACGCAAGATCTAAACTGGCAGGTTAAATAGGTTTCGAACCGCAACGCGTCACAGGTAGGCGTCGTACTCCAGCAGCGTCACGCGACTATCAAACTCCGCTTTTTCCTGATGCTTACTCTGGGCATAGACAGCCTTAAACTCCTCGCCCAGATAATTCTCAATAAACTCAGACTGCTCAAATTGGTGCAGCGCATCGCCCCAGAAGCGCGGCAACTTTTGTTCTGTTCCCAGCGCCAATTCTGCAGCATCACCTGCGATGGCGTCTGGCGGTAGTAGTTTATTCTCAATACCATGGAGCGCCGCAGCGAGGATCGCCGCCACGGTTAAATAGACATTGGCATCGGCGCCAGCCACCCGGTGTTCAATACGCATAGCATGGCCTTCCCCAGCAGGGATACGCAGTGCCGTAGTGCGATTTTCATAACCCCAGTTGGGCGCAGTCGGCGCGTAACAGCCAGGCACCAAGCGTCGGTAGGAATTAATATTGGGTGCAAAAATCGCTATAGAGTCGGCCATGTTTTCCAGACAGCCTGCCACCGCCTGATGCAGAAGCTCACTGCCCTCTGGGGTGCCATTGTTAAAAACATTATTACCGTTATTGTCGATCAGACTGAAGTGGATATGCATGCCATTGCCCACATCCTCAGCAAAGGGCTTGGCCATAAAACTGGCTTGCTTAGCCTGCTGCTGAGACACAGCACGAATTGCTCTGCGCAACATACTGGCCTGGTCACAGGCACGCAGTGCCGAGTCTTGATAGTGCAAATTAATCTCGCACTGGGAGGCACCAAATTCGCTGATCAAGCTATCCACCGGCAAGTTCTGTCGACTCGCGGCACTCCTTATAGCATCCATCAGTGGCGCCATCTCACGCATAGCTTCTAGGCCATAGGTGGCGCCGCCCAGTGCTGGGGAGCCGTCCAGAGCGCGCTGAGTATGCTGGGGTCGAGCAAATTGATCACGGTCGATTTCCAGCAGATGAAATTCCATCTCGCTTGCCACCACTGGCGTTAAGCCCAGTTTGGTATAACGCTCTACCACCTGCTGCAAAGCCACTCGAGGATCGGCGGGATAGTCTGACTGGCCATCGGGACTGAGCATGGAGACAACTATCTGCGCTGTGGGTCTGCTGGCCCAGGGCACCACCGCGAGAGTTTGCGGATGCGGTGTGCAGATGCCATCGGTATCCCCAGTGGCCTTTACCAGCTGCTCGAGATCGCGGCCCCAACTATCTAGGGAGCAGGTGCTCTGGGGCATTTTATAGCCCCCTTGAAACAGTTTATGGATCTGCTCTCGGGGCAACCATTTGCCGCGATGGATACCATTGAGGTCATGGAGTATGACCTCGAAAACTTCGATCTCTGGGTGGGTCTGCAGAAACTGCTCTAGCGCTTCGATGGATTTCATATTGAGCTCTTTATTTGCGGCTATGTTTTTCCCGGCGGTATTTTTTATGGCGATGTTTTTTACGATGATAGTATTATTTAAGTCTTAGCAAGATCGCCCAAGGCATTTTTCAACGGCTGCAAATGCTCTTCAAAATGCTTCCAATAGGCTACAGCTGAAGTATAAATCGGCTGTCTTACCTGCTCGGAGCTAGCAGTATTGACCGCTCGCTCAGTCTCATGAAAGCGCAGACATTGCTCTTCCATGGGCAGATCGCAGTAGTCCAGTAGCGCCTTCACATTAGTGTCGAGATCTGCCACTACGGCCTCATAGTTTACCGAGTAAATCTTATCGCCAAAAATCGCCTGCCAGTGGGCCATTAAGCGGTGGTAGTCGCGATAGTAGCGCCCCAAATCTTCTAGGTCATAGGTGAAGTTCTGGCCCTCGGCCCAGAGCTGTTTAAAGCAGCCAAAGCAGTTATCCATGGGGTTGCGCACTGTGTTAATAATTTTGGCATTGGGCATGGCCAGTAAAATAAGCCCCACATAGAGAAAATTGTTCGGCAGCTTGTCGATAAAAAATGGCGCATCAGTCTGGCGATGACGCTGGGCCTGAGATAAAAACTGCTTGCCTAATAACTGCCACTGGTCGGCCTCCAATTGCGCTGCCCCGAGAGGGTAATTGTCTCGGCACATTGGATTGGGCTTGCGATTTAGGCGTTGGGCGATCCACGGAATATAGGGTAACTCGCGAGTGCCCTCCACCTGTGAATGGGACGCCAGTATTTGCTCTTGCAGAGTCGAACCAGAGCGCGGTAGGCCGAGAATAAAAATAGCCGCGCTGTCATCGACTCCACTGTCGCCATGCTGTTCCAGCAATTGGGGGGTAAAGGTGGCAATAATCTGATCCACCTGAGCCGTGAAACCATCGGCGCTCCAGTTTGCTGATTTTTGCTTAACGCGATTTGCCGCCTGATAGGCATCAAACGCCTGACCCCACTGCTGACGATGCTCGTAGGCTTTGCCCAGAGCATAATTGAAGTGCACCACATCTTTATCTTTAAGTTCTTGGTTGGCCAATAGCCCTTCTATAGTGGTCACTTCCCGATCGCTAAAACGGTAGGTTTTGAGGTTGGATAAGGACCAGGCGGCTTCGCCAAAACTGCTGTCTAGCTCCAAGCAGCGGCGCAGGCATTGGATCGATTCATCCTGCCTGCCAAGGGTTTTTAATGCGCTGCCCTTTTGCGCCAGTGCCGCAATATTAGCGGGATTCTGCTGCAACACCGCATCGTATTGGCCAAGGGCTTCGGCAAAGCGATTGTCGCGGGCGAAAATACTACCCAGCAACATCTGCGCCTCTTCCAACCCCGGCTCAATACTTAATACCTGCTGCACAGCTTGCTGAGCTTCAACGAGCTGATCCTGCCGCGCCAATGCGGAACTGAGCTTTAACCACCATTTTGATTGCTCTGGCATCTTGCGCACCAGTGAGCGGGCCAACTCTTCCGCCCAGCGGGCACGGCCACTTTCCAGGGCGCGATTAATTAAAAATTCTTTGGCTCCCACATGCTCTGGATCTGCCTGGAGTACCTCTTTGCATAGGACCTCGCCTCTCTCGGGGCCATTTTCCTGAGCAGCCTTATCGCGTCCAGCAGACAGTCTGTAGGCTTCAATAACCTTTTCTTTGAGAAGTTGATGCTGCTGATTAACCTGTTTTACCGCCTCGGACTGAGTGGTCTTACCCTGTTTTTCAAGCGCCTCAGCGAGCAATTTATTGGCCGCTTTTAGGGTCGAATTAAGTTGCAGTGCTCGACGCAGTGACTGTTCTGCGAGAGGATATTTCTCAAGGGAAAATTGCACTTTTCCGAGATCGGCCCAGGCGTGGGCAAAATCATTGGCGATACTGAGGGCGGTTTTAAATCCACTCTCAGCTCGTTCCAGTTCGCCGCGCTTGTGCCAAACCTGGGCCTGGAGCCTCAGGGTGTTGACCTCTTTTGGATTGATGCGCAACAGATGCTGACAGATAGACTCACAACCCTCTAGATCACCTTCGCGCAATGCAGCTAAAGCCTTAAAGAACTGTTGTTGCGGATCCATAAATTGATCTCTGTATGGGATGATTATTTTTTTATAGTCTACAAAAAAACAGCCGAGAATGTCGGCTGTTTTTAGGTGCTGCTAAATAGCTACAACAAGGCTGATATTAGAACTTATAGCATTTAGAACTTATAGCATTTAGAACTTATAGCATTTAGAACTTATAGCCTATATCTAATCCCACACGACGGGGCTCCGAGAAACCAAAGTAGTGGGGAGCAATAATGCCATCCGCCGGCGCAACGCCCTTATAGTAAAAGGTATCAAATACATTGTTGACCCAAACCGTCATGCTCCAGCTATCGGAACTGTCATAGCCAACCCGCAGATTGCTCACCGTAAACTCATCCAACATGATTGGCTCTAAAGAGAAATCACCAAATCCTGGGCTAGCGCCCTGATGGAAGGTTTCCCATGTGACACTCAGGTCACCCCCTTCAATAGGTCGACTGTAGGTAGCGACTAGCGCGGCGCTAAAATCAACTGTGCCCGGCAACATGGCGCCGGTGCAATCGTCGCCACAGAAATCTGCAGAGAGGCTTGGGTTGGGCTTGGTTAACTCGGAGTCAGCCCAGGCTAAACCCAGATAAATATCTAGGTTATCAGTGGGCAGATAGCGCATATCCAGCTCTAGACCAGAGCCTTCAGCATCACCCACATTAGCTACTGTGTAGCGGCCGTCGACATAATAGCCTGACTGCATACCGTCAAACTGGTAGCTGTAAAGGGCGGCATTGAGCTGCATCTGTCCGTCTAAGAACAGACCTTTTAGGCCTAGCTCTATATTGGTTACTTCCTCTTTATCAAAGCTTGCCACTGAGGGATCATAGTCCAAGGCATCTTCACCGTCTAAATCATCCACCGTAATATCATCGGCGAAGGACAGTTCCATGGTATTAAAACCACCGGCCTTGTAGCCCGTTGAATAAGTGGCGTAGGTCGACACCTCATCACTGAGCTGGTAATTCACTGCAGCGCGAACCGAGGTATTGGTCCACTGGTCATTGCCCTGAACAAAATCTGAAGTGTAAAACGGGAAGGTGTACCAAGTAGCATTGCGCTCTTCGCCGCCAAAATTCTGGGCGAAATCACGGTTGTCTTCGGTATAGCGGGCGCCGATTATAAAGTCTAAGTCTTCAGTGGCGTGGAAAGTGGCGTCGCCGTAAAGGCCCCAGCCGTCATACTCCGCGTCCACATCAACCGAATCGTTGCGTGTGCCTATACCGACAATGGGGTCGTACTCATAGTATTCGTAGAGCGTCGCACAATCGGTGATATCGTCATATTCGTAATAGGTACCATAGGCCGCACAGAAGGTATCTTCATCATAAGTTTGATTAAAGCGAACCTTGAGCTCTTCTTTGTACCAGGAGGCACCCACAAACCAACTTACGCTGTCAGTCTCTTTGTTGATGCGAAACTCTTGACTGAAATAGTCCTGCTCTTGAATCTGATTGTAGTTGGAGAGAAAACTACTGCCACCATCAAAATCTTCTAAATAGTAGTAGTTGTGACCACGCAATCCGGTGGTCGAACTGAGGGTATAGTCATTGCCCAGGTCCACCTCTACATTGAGGGTGGCTCCCCAAACTTCACCCTCATCGATTAGATCGGAGGAACTAACATCCGAGGTGAATTGATCTTCAGCGGCATCGGTGCTGTAAAAAGGCAGGCCTGTTTCGTCGGGATCAAAGGCCTGATAAATCGTCGGCGGTCCCTGGCGGTCTTCATACTCAAGCATTAGCGTGCTGGTAATTTCTTCGTTCTCAAAGGCCAGCGTATAACGAGCAGCGGTATTTTCGACGCCGCCAGTCTGCTGGCCATCATTGATATTGGTCACCCAGCCGTCCTGCTGCTGATGATAAACCGCTAAGCGGCCGCTAAATTGATCATTGATTGGCGTGTTTACAACTGCTGTGAGCTCCCCATAACCATCTTGGCCAAAGCCAATATCAATGGATCCGCCTGATTCGCCAGTGGGTTTCGCCGTGGTAATCGAGATGGCACCAGAAGAGGCATTGCGGCCAAATAAGGTGCCCTGAGGGCCCTTGACCACTTCAACCATTTCTATATCAAAGAAGCTAGACACAGCACCACCGGTGCGGCCCAAGTAGATACCATCTTGGTAAAGACCGATAGAGGGCTCGGCGCCGACACCAAAATCATTGGTGCTGATACCGCGAACATTCATCGAATCGAGAAAGGAGTCATCTGTATCACCGGATACACCCGGAGTTAACAGGGCTACCTGTTTGGCGTCAGAGATCTGCGCCTTGTCCATAAAGTTGCCGCTAAATGCCGAGACCGAAATAGGCACATCCTGCAGAGTTTGCTGGCGTTTCTGTGTAGTGACAATGATCTCTTCGATCTGTGCCGCGGACAGCTGTCCGGCACTCAAGGTCGCCGCGGCCACTGCCGCTGAAATCAAGGTTTTTCTAATTATATGATGCGTCATGGCAACTCTCCCAGTAAACATTATCGGCGCTGAACACGCTTTGTTTATTTTACAATTGGTGGTTAAAAATAGCCGCTTAAAAGTAGCTCGTAGAATCATTTATCTGCCTTGCCAAGCCCTGTAGCGACTTGCTTAAGAATAAATTTTCACGGCACTTATAAGCGACGTGTAAGTGTATAGTCAGCCCACTTTTCCCACCAGATTTTTTTTACCGATTTTAGTGTTTGTTTTTCCACTGTAAAAGCTGCAATGACCTATTAACCACCCCTTTGGGTACATGTGCCAACAGACTTTCTGTGGCCAAATAAGGCGCTATCATCAACCGCTTAAACATCTCCCAAGGGGCAAAGCTCAACAATATGGCAACCGCGACTCCTAAGACTAAAAACCGAACCACCCAGCAATGGCAAGCGCTCGACACGCAGAGACATCTGCATCCGTTTACCGACTTTAATCAATATGCACAGAAGCCTGGGCGAATCATTAACCGCGCAGAGCATATCTACATTTACGATACCGACGACAATCAGATACTCGACGGTATGTCAGGCCTATGGTGCTGCAGTCTAGGTTACAGTCAGCCGGCCATTGCCGAGGCGGTGAGCCGTCAATTTGAGCAATTACCCTACTATAATAATTTCTTTCAATGCAGCAATGCCCCAGCGGTTGAGCTGGCTGAACGTCTGGTGGATATGGCGCCAGAGCGATTTACCCATGTATTTTTTACCAATTCCGGTTCCGAGGCCAATGACACCAATATTCGTCTGGTGCGGCGTTATTGGGATCTCCAAGACAAGCCCAATAAACGCATTATTATCTCGCGACAAAATGCCTATCACGGCAGCACCATCGCCTCGGCCAGCCTCGGTGGCTTCGGTTTTGTGCATCAGCAGTTCGAAACTCTGCCCTATGTCGAGCACATAGTGGATCCCAACTGGTTTGTGAATGGCGGCGATCTCAGCCCAGAAGAATTTGGCCTACAGGCGGCCCGCGCTCTAGAAGAAAAAATTGACCAGATCGGCGAAGATAATATTGCAGCGTTTATTGCCGAGCCGATTCAGGGTGCTGGCGGCGTAATTGTACCTCCTGACAGTTACTGGCCAGAGGTTAGCCGAATTCTTAAAGCGCGGGATATTCTGTTTATCAGCGATGAGGTGATCTGTGGTTTTGGTCGCACAGGTCAGCTTTTTGGCAGCAAGACATTAGGCACAGAGCCGGATTTAATTACCTTTGCCAAGGCCGTTACCAACGGCTTTCAGCCTCTGGGAGGCGTTTTAGTCAGCGATAAAGTTGCCTCTGTAATCACTGCTAAAGGCGGCGAGTTCGCCCATGGTTTTACCTATTCTGGGCATCCCATTGCCTGCGCGGCGGCCATGGCCACCTTGGATATTATGCAATCGGAGAATATCTTCGAGCGAGTGCGCGATTATGCCGCGCCCTATATGCAAAAGCGCTGGGCCGAGCTAGGGGAGCATCCGATTGTTGGCCACACTCGCGGACTGGGCATGTTTGGTTCTCTGGAATTGGTGCGCAATAAAGAAACTCGCGAGCGCCTGGCGCCAGATCAGGCATCCGGCGGTGTCTGTCGCGACCTGGCCATAGAGAATGGTCTGGTGATGCGCGCCGTGGGTGACTCAATGATTATTTCGCCACCGCTGATCTGCACCGATACTGAGATCGATACGCTAATTGAGCGCGCCACACTGGCCTTAGATCTGACTGCCGAGCACTTTTCGCTGTAGTGCTATCGAGAAGGGTAGATAGATAGCGGCAGTGCTGGTAAGTTACACCTCAGCAGCCTAATCCGCATTCTCTAGCCCTAAAACAATAATAACTGAGATACCTATGAGCCGACCTCTGGTAAAAGCCAGCCTTCTAGACGCACTGATTCCCGTCATTCTTTTGATTGCTATGCTCGCTGGCACTGTCTATGTATTCGGCCTCGACTCCTCGGGACCCAATCAAGTGGCACTGTTTTTGGCTGCTGCCATAGCCGCGCTAATCGGCATTAAGAATGGTTTGAGCTGGAAGGAGATCGAGCAGGGCATGATCGACACTATCACTGTGTCGCTGCCAGCGATTCTGATTCTATTTATGGTGGGCGCCCTGATCGGCAGCTGGATCCTCGCCGGCACTGTGCCGAGTATGATCTATTACGGTGTTGAGATTATGTCGCCGGACTATTTCTACATGACCTGCTGTCTGGTCTGCGCTCTTATCGGCTTTAGTGTTGGTAGCTCATGGACAGTGGCGGGAACTCTGGGCATCGGCTTTATGGGCATAGCTGCAGCACTGGATCTGTCGCTGCCAATCAGTGCCGGGGCGATTATTTCCGGGGCCTATTTTGGCGACAAATTATCACCTCTTTCGGATACCACTAACCTAGCGGCGGCGGTTACCAACAGCGATCTATTTGACCATATCGAACATATGCTCTGGACCACTGTGCCGAGCTTTGCGATTACTCTAGGGCTGTTTTTTATGCTCGGTATGGGCAGCTCAATTAATGTCCAGGTAGATGATATTGAGATTCTGCAAGCGGCCATGCAGGACGCCTTTTTGGTCAATCCACTAATGCTCGCCCCTCTAGTTCTGCTATTGGTGATGGCGGTCATGCGCCAGCCAGCTCTTTCGACACTGATCTGCGGTGTGGTGGCCGGCTGTATTTTTGCTGTGCTGTTTCAGTGGGATGCGGTGATTACGCTGGCGGCAGACAGCAGTCTAAGCAGCGCGGCGGCAATCTTTAAGGGCCTTTTCACAGCGATGTTTTTGGGCTTTAGTTCGGTGAGTGGCAGTGAATCCATGGACGCGCTGTTGTCCAAGGGGGGCATGGAAAGCATGTTGCTGACCATAGGTCTGATTATCAATGCGATGGCCTTTGGCGGTGCTATGGCGCGCACCGGCCTGCTGGAACGCATAGTCGAAGCCGCACTGAGCAGAGTGAAATCTGCCGGCGGACTTATCAGCACCACCATCGCCACCTGTATAGGTACCAATATTCTGGCTGCCGATCAGTATCTGTCCATTGTGATTCCCGGGCAGATGTTCTCCGACGCCTACAAACGGCGTAATCTGCGCGCGATCAATCTGTCCAGAACGCTGGAAGACTCGGGCACTCTAACCTCGGTACTGGTGCCCTGGAATACCTGCGGTGCCTTTATGTCGGCAACACTGGGGGTAAGTACTTTTTACTATGCACCCTATGCCTTCTTTAATCTCTGCTGTCCGCTTATTGCGATAATTTATGGTTTTTATCAAATTAAGTTGCCCATGATCAACGAGTCGGACGCTGTGGTACAAAGTAGCGACTAGCCTACTTTGATAAAACACTCAAAACAGCTGTATGGATAACTATGGTGCCAAACCCTTGCAGATCAGTCACTCGACTCAGTATGGTATTGGCCGCTGTTGCTCTGTCGGCACTGGCATATGGGCAATCAGACAAACAATCGTTTAATGGTCAGCTGGCCATGGAACATATTGCTCAGCAAATCAGCTTTGGTCCACGTACCTCAGACTATCCAGGCAAGCAAAAAACCCTTAACTATATTCAGCAGCTATTGGAGCCAGAGGCGGATCAATTGGTGGTGCAGCGGTTTCAGGCTCATGGCCTGTCTGGCAACAATCTCTGGGCGAGTTTCTATGCCACCACTGCGGAGCAAAAAAATCATCCGCGGATTATGCTCGCTGCACACTGGGACACACGCCCAATTGCCGAGCGCGACAGACTCCCAGCCAAGCGTTCGCAACCGGTTATAGGTGCCAATGACGGTGCATCAGGTGTCGCTGTGCTGCTAGAAATAGCGCGTTTACTCAGTAATAAACGGGCGCCAGTAACCGTCGATTTGGTCTTTTTCGATCTCGAGGATATGGGCAATATAGACAATCTACCCTTCTCTATTGGCGCCACTGAATTTGTCCGGAAAAACCCATTCTATCGCCCCACTGCGGGGATAGTGGTGGATATGGTCTGTGACCGCGAGCTGAGGATTCCCCGAGAACGCTTCTCTCGGGAGGGCGCCGCGGACCTGCAAGATCATATTTGGCGTATCGCCAAATCCCAGAAAGCCGAGGCGTTTAAGAATCGCACAGGCGCTTATATTGAGGATGATCACTTACCTTTTTTGCGTGCCGGACTTAATGTGATCAATCTAATTCACTGGCCATTCCCCCAGTCTTGGCATACCAGTGGTGATACTATTGACCGCTGTAGCGCCGACAGCTTGCAACAGGTGGGTGGGGTTATTTCAGAATTTATTTATCTTCAACGGGAACCGCTATGAAAAACTTATGCATACCGCGACTAGCCTTTTTTAATGGTGCACTTTTGGCTGGTGCACTTTTAGCTAGTGCACTTTTTTTAGCTATGGGCATAACCGCCAGCAACGCCCAAGCCGATGCTGTTGACGGCGATGAACTTGGCCGTTCCATAACCCGGGACTACAACGAACGTCTCGGTGCGCTATTTACCCATTTTCACCGCAATCCCGAACTCAGTTTTATGGAGACCAAAACCGCGAAAAAACTTGCCGATGAACTGCGCAAGAGCGGTTTTAAAGTGACCGAAAAAGTTGGCGGTACAGGTGTGGTGGCGATACTAAAAAATGGTAGTGGTCCTCTGGTAATGATGCGCGCCGATATGGATGGCCTGCCGGTCAAAGAAAAATCCGGATTGGACTACGCTTCCACTGCAACGCAAATCGACCCTGTCACCGGCAGCCAAGTGCCGGTGATGCACGCCTGTGGTCACGATGTGCATATCACCAGCCTGATCGGTACAGCGCGTCAGATGTCTGCGCGCAAAGACAAGTGGTCTGGCACATTAATGCTGATTGGCCAGCCAGCAGAGGAACGTATTCGCGGCGCCAAGGCTATGATGGATGACAATCTCTGGCAGCGCTTTGGCCAGCCAGACTATGCCCTGGCCTTTCATGTTGGCGCCGGTCTGCCTGCGGGTCTGATCAATGTTCAGGAGGGTTCGCCCTTCGCCGGTTCCGATAGTCTGGACATTATTGTTCACGGTGTCGGCGCTCACGGCGCATCGCCCCATGCAGGCAAAGATCCAATCCTACTGGGCAGCCAGATTGTTGTGGCGCTGCAGACTTTGGTATCAAGAGAGCTGGCCCCGAGGGAACCTGGAGTAGTTACGGTTGGATCCTTCCACGGCGGCACCAAGCACAATATTATTTCCGATCGCGCGGTGCTGCAGCTAACCGTGCGCAACACCAACCTCGAGACTCGCGACACCCTGCTCAAAGGAATTAAGCGCATCGCCGAAAACCTCGGTCGCGCCGCCGGCCTCCCAGAAGACCAATTGCCCGAAGTGATCCTGACAAAATCTTCGACCCCGCCAACCATTAACAATGCGCCGCTGGTGCGACGTTTAAAGGCAGTGTGGCAAGCAGGATTGGGGGAGCGTCAGGTTGTTTCAATCTCATCCAAAGGTATGGGCGCGGAGGACTTCCCTTACTTTACTACTGAGCCGCCGATTCCCAGTGTCTATTTTTCTGTCGGCGGTACCAGTGCCGCGGATTATAAAGCGGCAGCAGCCGGTGGCCCGCCGATTGCGTCTCACCACAGCCCGCTGTTTAGAATCGACCCGCAGCCGGCCGTCACCCGCGGTGTTCAGGCAACAGTGTTGGCCTTAATGGATTTGATGCCCTCTGGGGACTAACCCAGAGGATGGGTCAGTCCCGGAGGCAATAGAAGTCCCGGAGGCAATAGAAGTCCCGGAGGCAATAGAAGTGCCGGAAGCAATAGAAATGCCGGTGTGACTCAGATAACTGCTTTTAGAGACGCCAGGCAGTAATCAATATTGGCCTGCTTGCTGGCATGCCCCATCAGACCAATACGCCAGACTTTACCGGCCAGAGCACCCAAGCCAGCGCCGATTTCAAGATTGTAATCATTCAAAAGCTGAGTGCGCACTGCCGCGTCATCAATGCCCTGTGGAATAAATACCGTGTTCAACTGGGGCAGACGATCTGCCTCGGGAACCAAAAAGGCAATACCCATTTGCTCTAAACCCTGGCGCAACAGCAAGTGATTGCTCTGATGGCGCTGCCAGGCATTTTCCAGTCCTTCATCCTGAACCATAACCAATGATTCATGCAGCCCATAGAGACAATTGACCGGCGCGGTGTGATGATAGGCTCGCTTGCCCTCTCCACCCCAGTAACCCATCACCAAGTTGAGATCGAGGAACCAGCTCTGTACCTTGGATTGACGTTTGCTAATCTTCTCCGCAGCGCGGGGGCTAAAGCTCACCGGCGATAATCCAGGTGATGCCGATAGACATTTCTGTGATCCCGAATAGATCGCATCGATCTGCCACTCGTCGACTTTCAATGGCGTGCCCGCGAGAGATGTGACTGCATCCACAATCGCCAGACAGTCGTGTTTATGAGCCAATTCAACCAATGTCTTGGCATCGGATTGAGCGCCAGTGGAGGTCTCGGCGTGAACAAAGGCCACTAGTACAGCATCCGGATTTTGCAGCAATGCCTCTTCGAGTTTGTGCGCATCTACAGCCTGGCCCCAGTCATCTTGGACCATCACAGCAATACCACCGCAGCGCTCGACATTCTCTTTCATTCGGCCGCCAAAAACGCCGTTCTGGCAGACAATCACCTTGTCACCAGGCTCCACCAAATTGGCAAAACAGCATTCCATACCTGCAGAACCCGGTGCAGATACGGCAAAGGTCAGCTCATTTTTGGTTTGAAAAACATATTGCAGTAAGGTTTTAACTTCATCCATCATGGCGATAAAACTCGGATCCAAATGGCCTACAGTAGGCCTTGCCATGGCGGCTAACACACGCTCACTGACGTCTGAGGGACCGGGACCCATAAGCATGCGACGGGGTGGATGAAATGAACTAATACTCATGGTGCTTTCCTCTACATACACTATTTTGTTGGAAATTCTCAACTGACAGTCTTTTTGCAGCAAAACAATAATCAGTCGCTATCTGTCACTATCCCTGTGGTTTTTAAATGCTGAATCTGGTCACCGTCCAAACCCAACCCCGCCAATATCTCATCTGTATGGCTGGCAATCTCAGGACCAGGCCACTGGGTTCCACCGGGGCTGTTACCTAATTTCGGCATCATCGCGGGAATTTTTAAAGGCTCACCATTGATCTCAACCTGCTCAAATAGCCCCCGAGCCTGGAAATGACTGTCTTCCATCATATCCGCAACACTGTAAACCGGACCGCAGGGCACTCGATGTTGCTCAAGAGTCGCCATCACATCCGCCAATGGCAAGCTGGCGCACCAGGTTTTCAGCACCTGGTCAATTTCCGCCTCGTGAACCACGCGCTTGGAGTTGGTGGAGTATTTTTCATCGGTACCCATCTCGCCATGACCCACTGCAACCATTAAACGCGCATAAATTGAATCGCCATTGCCGCCGATAACAACAAATTTTCCATCGGCGCAGCCATAGGTATTGGTCGGCACAATGCCTGTCACCGTGGTACCTGAGGGCTCGCGGACAACACCGGCGCCGTCATATTCGGGAACTACAGCCTCGAGCAAATTAAACATGGATTCATAGAGGGCCACGTCCACGACCTGACCACCATCGCCGCGATCTCGGGAGCGCAGTGCCATCAAAATGCCCAGTACTGCATGCAGCCCAGAGATAGTATCTCCAAGGCTCAGATTCGGCCGCACCGGTGCTTCGCCAGGATAGCCATTGACATAGCGGAAACCACTGATCGCTTCGCAGGCCGAGGCAAATCCGGGTTTCACCGAGTAGGGGCCAGTTTGGCCATAGCCAGAAATTCGCGCGTAAATGAGATCTGGGTTATCGGCACGCATGGACTCGGGATCCAGCCCCCAGCCTTCGAGCACGCCGGGACGAAAGTTTTCCACCACTATGTCGGCCGTTTTCAATAGTTGTTTAACCAGGTCGCGACCTTCGGGAGTCTTTAGATTCAGAGAAATACATTTTTTATTTCGCGCCAGGCTACGCCACCAGAGTGAAGTGCCATCTTTGACTTCGCGCCAGTTGCGAATCGGATCACCACCTGGAGGCTCAACTTTAATCACCTCAGCGCCAAAATACCCTAGCATACAACCGGCAAATGGTCCGGCCAGCAGCTGGCCCAACTCAATTACTCTCAATCCCTCTAGCGCTTTACTCATTTTATGGCCTTTTTAATTATTCTATATTTAAGTGAAGAACCTCTACTCGTGCCATGAAATTTTCCACACCAGTGTATAGACTGTGCTCAGACGCAGAATCATAACAAAACAATAATCGCGTCAATAACAGCGTAACTCATAGTGGATATCACTAGCAGATGGTTTGTATCCTCTGGCTTGTAAAAATAGCTTGTAAAAATAGCTTGTGAAATTAGCCTATAAAAGTGAGCAAACTCGCATCATTTACAAACGCTGATAAAAGATATGGAACCGGCGGCAATATGTCGACTCTAAAGTGCCATGTCAACGGGGGGAGCCCGATATGAAGAACCACGCCAAAGCAACCGCAAGCCGCCAACTGAGTTTGGCTGCAATGGTGTCTATGATTTTCATATTGGCTGGCCTTGCCCAGGCTAAGTCCGACACCCCCAACTTCAAACAAAGCGACCCGGTTAGCGACTATCTAGATGCCATAGATATCGCCGAGGCTGAGCTCAGCGCCTATTCCTTAGAACTCTCCGATCTCTACTTAGGCCTAGGCCAATCCCACTTGGCAAATCGGGAATATGACCGCGCCCGCCAGGCCTTTCAGCGCGGCATGCAAATCGAACGGGTCAATTTTGGCCTCAATAGCCTGACCCAAACTCCCTACCTGATGTCAATTGCCGAAGCCGAAAGCTTTCTTGGCAACTGGGATGAATCGCAAAAAGCCTTGGAGAATCTCTATCTGATCAACACGGAGGCCTATGGTGTCCAAAATCCACGCATGCTACCAGTTCTCAATGACCTGCTCGATTGGTACCTAGAGACCTACAGTCAGCGCTCCACCAATGGCGGCTATCAAAATCTGGTTATTTCTGAGAAGCTGGGCACGCGCATGCAGAGCATTCTCAACCAGACCGATGACCTCAGCGATCCTGCAGCGCCGCAGATGTATCGCAAGCTCAGCCATCTGCACTACTTTATCGCCAACCATATTAAAAAACATGGGCAGCCCTCGGAGACCGGGTTCACCTTTAATGCATCGTCCACTGCCAGCAGTGCCGATAGCACCTCACTTATGCACTATCGCCAGGGCAAACTGGCTCTGCAAAAGGTGGTGGAAGCGCTGGAATTACAAGAGGACGCACCGGCCCGAGACCAGGCCAATGCCATAGCCGAACTGGGGGACTGGTATCTGGTGTTTGGCCAGCGCGTATCGGCAAACCAAGCCTACAAGCTAGCCTATGATTTTCTCGGCGACAAAGAGCAACCAGAGCTGCTGCGAGATGCATTGTTTGGTGAACCGAAACTGATTAAATTCACTGATTTCAGCAACACGGCAATGAAAGAACCACTTGAAGAAGAAGCTGTGGAAATCTCCATGACCATTTCTACCAATGGTATACCTCGCAGTATAGAGATTATTAATCCGCCGCAAGATCTCGACAAAAAACTCCGCCGCACTATTTTTAAAGATCTCCGCGCCCAGCGTTACAGACCCAAATTAGTCGAGGGAGCGCCGATTAATTCTGCGATGCAGGTGCCCTATTGGATTAAACAAGCCGCCAAAACAAGAGACTAATAATGGTTAAAGCTTTGACTAAAAATTCTTATCGAGTGTCAGCCCTAAATGCTCTGAGCCTGCCCGCTAACTTATCTGCTATCTTGCCTGCTAACCTGTTTACTAAAAGCTCCCTCAAGTTAGTAGCAACTGCTGTTTTGACTCTAACAATGAGCAGCTGTCAGATGCCATCACCCACCAGCTCCGGGTCACCAATGCCCTCTTCTTCTGGAGGTGGATCATCTGGTCTACCACCAAGTTCTCCGAGTCCCGGCGGCGGCATGCCCTCTCCCGGCGGCAGTCCTGCTCCATCTGGAGGACCATCCACGGGCTCTTCTGGCGCTGATGGCTCTTCTGATAGCAGCGGCTCTTCCGGCACCGGTTCAGGCACCGATTCAGGCACTGGCGAAAGTACAGCAAGCCTAGATGAGGCGCTAGATGCGTCATTAGACGAGTTTGATGATACGGTTATGGGCGGCGGTGGCGGCTCCAGCGAGATAGATATTCTTAGCCCCAGCGGTTCAAGCGGCGGCGTCGACAGTGATGAGCCACTATTTGAAGAAGCTGGTGAAGGGGGCTCTGATCGCAGCGCCTCCCTAGAGCAGCGTGCCGCTGAGGGAGCCCCCCCGGGTACCGAGGGTGAGGGTGCCGAAGCTATTGATGGTTCAGGCAACCAATCCGCCAGTGCTGCAGGTCAGGATCAGGCTGATATTATTCCCATTCCGGAGGACATAGATGATGGTCAAGGGGATGATATAGTCCTGCGTCAAATTCGTGACGCAGCTAGCAAAGAAAAGGATCCAGTGCTCAGAGAGAAACTCTGGGATGAATACAGACGTATAAAGAATCAAAGTTAGCCAAAGTGACCAATATGGGTAATCGCCTTATCGTTTCCAAACCAAACCGACTTGCGGCTCTAGCTCTGCTGTTAATCCTTGGCTGCAGCTATGCCAGCGCGGCGGTGGACAAGGTCACCTCTTCGACCCAGCTGACGCTCGACACTCCCTCGCGGGCCTATCCAGTCGAAAGCTTATTAGATGTGGGAATACCCACATTAAATGACGGTCTCTATCTCACCAATGAAGACGACACCGTGTTTCCCGAGGTACGGTACGCCGAGGCAATCTATTTTTCCAACCAGCTCGGCAAAGTATTGGAGAAAAGCGGAGCCTGGGGCGCTATTCGCGTCACCCCCACCAGCGATGTCATTATGGATCTCTACATCACCGGCACCATCTATCAATCCGACGGTGAAACCATGGACTTAGAAATCACCGCCAGCGACAGCAGTGGCAAAAAATGGTTTAGCAAACGCTATAAACAGACCACTGGAAAGTACGCCTATGACAGGCGTTTAAAAAGCCTTGGCGACCCCTTCCAAAATCTGTTTATCCGCATCGCCAATGATCTGCTCAATTATCGTGAAAAAAAGATCAGCGATCAGCGTGCCGCAGAGCTGCGCACCATCAGCGAGCTGCGCTTTGCCAAACAGTTTTCTCCGGAGGCCTTTGATAATTGCATCAATGAAAACCGCAAAGGCATTTTAACGATCGCCAGACTGCCCGCCGAAAACGACAGTATCCTGATGCGAGTGCGCAAAATACGCGAGCGCGACTACCTCTATATAGACCGCATGCAAGATTACTACGACGGCTTCTCGCAACAGATGCACCTTGCCTATCAGGATTTTCGTCGCGCCTCCTACGACTCAGTTGTGCGCGCACGACAGCTAAACCAGCAGGGCAACAAGCAGATTATCAGTGGTATTGGCGCCATTCTGGCGGGTATCTATGGACGCTCCCAAGCGCGCACTGGCATTGCCGATGATGCTGGCACCGCCACTGCTGCAGTGGGCGGCTTTGTCCTCAAAGCCGGCCTCGACAAGAAACAAAAAGCCTCCGAGTTCAATGAATCCGTTGCCGAGATGGGCTCTTCTCTAGAAGCTGAAATTGCGCCTCAGGTAATTGAGCTGGAGGATCGCACCGTGACCCTTACCGGAACAGTGCAGGCCCAGTATCAGCAATGGCAGGAACTGCTGGGAAAAATCTATCGCCAAGAACGTGCGACGCCCTGATCTATGAATAAGCTGACCGCCACTGATAGCAAACAAAAGGGGATTCAAAAGCTCGCCCTAGTCCTGTTGTTGCTAATCGCCTCTGGGGTGATCTTTGTATTGCCCAACTTAGTGTCAGAACCCTGGATCAATGGCTCCGATCAATCACAGCGGACAACAATTCCATCACCCACAGTTGTCAGCCCCTCCACTGCAGCGCAAAAACCTCAGTACCGCCAAAACGCCCAGACAGTGCTGGCAGAAATTATTCAACGCCGCGATCGCCTATTCAATGAGCGCGGTGTTGAGCAGTGGGGAGAGTTTGAATACAAGCAGGCGCAAAAAGCTGTTGAGCGCGGCGACAAAGAATATAGCTTCGGCGACTACAGCGATGCTCTGAGCAGTTATCAACGCGCTCTGGAGGTTGTCACTGAACTAGAAGAAAAAGCTGAGACACTCCTTGAACAAGCTATCACTGAAGCCACTGCGGCCATCGAAAACTCTGTGCTCAGCACTGCAGTGAGCGCCAGCGCATTGGCCACAGCCATTGCCCCAGAAAATCCTACAGTTATACAGCTAAACCAGCGAGCGCTGAGTCTGCCCAGCGTTATCGAGGCCATGGAGTTAGGAGATCAATTACTCGCACTGAATCGCCTAGATCAAGCTAAGCAAGCTTTCACTGAGGCAGTCACTGCCGACCCTGAACACAAAAAAGCCGCTGCCGCCCTGACCTCAAGCCAACAGCAAATCACTGAGCAGCGCTTTCGCGGTTATATGAGTGACGGCTTCCGCGCCTTGGACCAGAATCAGTTTACAGCTGCTACAGAGGCCTTTGACAACGCTGGCACTGTCTATCCAGGACATTCAGCGGTTGCCCAGGCCTTAGCTCAGGTAGAGACCCGCCGCTCCCAGCTCTGGGTGAGCGATCGTATTGCCCGGGCCTCTGAACTCGAAGCTGAAGAAAAATGGCAGCAGGCTCTGGAGGTATATGAAGAGTTGCTGGCAACCGATAACAGCCTAACCGATGTGAAAGTAAAACAAATCCCGGTGAGCGTGCGCGCTGATCTCGATAGGCGGATTAAAAAGGCCCTCAGCGATCCACTGGCCCTCTCCGCGATCAATGAGTATCGCCGCGGCCAAAAAGTCCTTCAGGATGCCAGTGGCATCCGCAATCCAGGGCCAGTATTACAACAGCAGATGCGCGCACTGGGAGAGGTACTTAAAGCCTCCCAAACCCCAATTCAAGTCGTGCTGACCTCAGATAGCAATACAGATGTCACTCTATTTAGGGTCGCCAAGTTAGGTTCCTTCGATAAAACCGCGGTTTCACTAAAACCCGGCCGCTATATAGTCGCCGGTACAAGGATGGGGTTTCGCGATGTCAGAGTTGAATTCACGGTTACAGATCGGGGCTTGGATGAGCCGATTAGTGTTAGTTGTAACGAGGCTATTTATTAAGTGCTATTTATTAAGAGCTATTCTTTAAGAGCTATTTATTAAAAGCTGTAGACTAAAAGTCGCTTAGAAAAGAGTCCCTTAAAAAAGAGTCGCCGCCACCAACATTAGAAGAATTAGAAATCAACTTTAGAAAACATCTATGGTTAAGACAAGAAATACCACACCGCTTTCCGCCACCGACTTTACGCCACTGGAAACCAAGCCAGTCAAAGGTCGCCGCGGCCCCTCGCTAGCAATCCTATTTACCACTGCCTTTACGATCATGGCAATTGCCATACTGGTATTTTTGTTTGCAGCCCGAGCCATTATTCTGCGTCTAGATCCAGCCACAGCAGAAGTCGATCTGGGCGGTCTGGCGTTTCATATAGGCGACAACTATCTCCTGCTGAAAGGTGAGCACCAGCTAAATGCCACGGCCCCCGGCTACTATCCCTTGCGAAAAACCATTCAAGTCAGCGGTGAAGCCACTCAAGAAATCGACATTAGATTGCAGCCACTGCCAGGTAATTTACTGGTGCGCTCAACCCTAGAGAATATCCAGCTGTCAATTGACGATCAGGATGTGGGTAGCGTACCCGGCACTATCAGCGAAATTAGCCCTGGCGCTCACAAGTTGGAGTTTGCCAAATACCGCTATTTTACGTTGCAGCAAGAAGTGGATATTGAGGGGTTGGGCAAAACCCAAGCCATAGATATCAGTTTGCAACCCGCCTGGGGACAGGTTGAGTTCACTACAGTGCCCGAGGGCGCCGACCTGTTTATCGATCAGCGCCTGATTGGCCAGACGCCATTGAGCGCAGAAGTGCTGGAGACCGGCAGTCAACTGACCCTTAAAGCCCCTGGCTATAAAACCCTGCAGCAACAGGTGCGAGTCAAAGCTGGCAGCAAGGCCGAGCATCCATTAATTGAGATGATCGTCGCCGATGGAACAGTGACTATCAACAGCTCGCCTCAGGGGGCCAGCATTACCATCGACAAACAATTTAAAGGCACCACACCAATGGATGTGGCAGTAACGCCCTTTGCCTCGCATAATGTTGAACTATTCCTTGAAGGCTATCTTAATGCCAAGCGATCGGTCAGCGTCAAGCCCGAGCAGCAGAGTGAAATCAGCGTTAATCTCACCCCCAATATAGGCACAGTGCGGCTTAATATCACGCCAGCTGATGCAACCATTTTAGTGGACGGCAAGCGCAGCGGCAGCGGTAGCCAAACCCTTTCCCTAAACGCCAAGCCCCACAGCATCAGTGTCGAAAAAAGCGGCTATGAAACCAAATCCATGACGGTGACACCCAGACCTGGGCATCAACAGGCACTGACGGTTGAACTACTGACCCTGGAGCAAGCCTACTGGGCCTCGCGACCAGGAACAATCAAGACATGGGTGGGTGGCAAACTAAAACTGTTTCAGCCCAATGAGCAGTTTATGCTCGGTGCCCCGCGGCGTCAGCCCGGCAGGCGCGCCAATGAGGCAGAGCGCGCCGTGCGCCTTGAGCGGCCTTTTTATCTGGCCACCACGGAGACCACCAACGAGCAATTTAAGCGTTGGAAAGATCAACACAGCTCAACTGCAGTAAAGGGCCAGACTCTGGATATGCCGGATCAGCCAGTGGTCAAAGTCAGCTGGGAAGATGCCGCGCTGTTCTGTAACTGGTTGAGCCGCAAAGAGGGACTGCCAGCATTTTATACAGTTGAAGATGGCCGCATCAGCGGAGCTAACTGGGACGCTTACGGCTACCGGTTGCCCACCGAAGCCGAGTGGGCCTGGGCCGCAAGAGTGGATTCACAATCCATCAGCAGGGTCTTCCCCTGGGCCAATGAGCTCTATCCGCCGATGCAAGTCAGTGGTAATTATGCGGATCAGAGCGCCCGCGGATTCCTCAGCTTTACCCTGCCCAACTACAATGATCAGTATCCGGTCTCTGCGGTGGTCGGCAGTTTCTCGGCTAACAGCAAGGGGCTCTATGATATGAGCGGCAATGTTGCCGAGTGGGTCAATGACTACTTTGATATCCGCCCCAATCGCGGTGAGCCTGATTTGGATCCCCGAGGCCCAGAACAAGGTAGTAAATATGTGATTCGCGGCGCCAGCTGGGCCCTTGCCTCACGCACTGAGCTACGCCTCAGCTACAGGGATTCTGGCACTGATGGGCGGATTGATTTAGGCTTTAGAATAGCGCGCTACGTGGATAAACCGGGCCGCGCACTTTAGCCCGCAAATTTTAGCCCGTGAACTGTAACGCGCCTTGAGCCATAACACCTCAGGTGATCAGATCAACAAATGGGTAAAAACCCTGTTAGATCAAACAAGAGCGACTCTATGACTAAGATTGTTAGATATTTATGCACTGTAGGGCTACTAAGCACTATGCTGGGTTCTCCCGCGCTGTGGTCCCAAGATGTTGCGAAGGTATCAACATCTCAGGCAGAGGAGGCCGTTGAGCAAGATGCTGCTGAACAAAAAGCCCAGCCAGACGAATCATCCACGAGTAAACAGTCGGCAACAGCTAATGAAAAGAAGCCCCCTAGGGATTTTAAGCCCAGCGAGGAGATCTCTGAAGATTTCCCGGTGCCACTGCCATCTGATATTTAGACCCAACTCAACATTAAGCGGCCCCCAGAAGGCTGCAATAACAGGAGCTTTTAATGAAAAGTCACACCAATGAAATGTTCTTTCAACTAGTCGCCCTGCTACTGGCCGTTATTGTTGTGCATGCGATCTTTGTCACGGTGGTGCGGCCCAATGCCGAGAGCACTATTCGCCACCATGCAGAAATGGCTGCCGCAGGTGAAGATTACGAGGTGCCGCGCTCGTTTTTTATTGTTATCAAGGACCTCGAGCAGGAGGCCTGCTTTATTCTGATGATCTGGGCTCTGGCGATTATGGGTTACAAGACTCGCAGTGCCATGCGCGAACAAAAAATGTTCTCAAGTTCTCTGATCAGTATCAGTGAAGGATCCAGGGTGTTACCTGAGGACGCCAGCCAGCTGGCGCGACCGCTGCAATCACTGGCAGAGGGTCAGCGCTCACTGCTGCTGCCCCGAGCCCTGCAAACTGCATTGACACGCTTTCAGGTCACCGACAGCGTGCAGTCCGCCACCGATGCAGTAAACGTTGTCTGTAACAATGAAAACGATCGCCTGGATTCCGAGCTATCCATGGTCCGCTATATCACCTGGGCGATTCCATCGATCGGCTTTATCGGCACAGTGCGCGGTATAGGCGCTGCGCTGGGTCAGGCCCACGAAGCTATGCAGGGCAATATTGCCGGTGTCACCAGCAGCCTTGGTGTGGCCTTTAACTCAACATTTATCGCTCTGCTAATCAGCATGGTGGTGATGTTTTTTATGCACCAGTTACAACTTATTCAGGAGCGCTTGGTGCTCGATTCTCATGCCTACTGTGAAAACAATTTGCTGCGCTTTTTAAAGGCCAAATAAACTATGCGTCTCGCTGTCCTCGAACTCAATGATCAAGCGCTGCTGATTAAAAATCAGGATGGAGAGGTATTCTCCGAACCCGGCTTTGCCCTGCACACCGGCGAAGGCATAGTCACTGGCATCGAGGCGCGAAAACAAGCCTGGCTGCAGCCCCAGAACGTCTATCGCCAGTATTGGCGCAATCTCAACCAGACCGAATTATCCGCCGATTTGCCCTGGGCACGACACCATGCCGACATTGCCTTTGCCCAGCTTAAAACACTGCTCACCAGCGCTGGTGCACCAGCGCAATTAATAATCAGTGTCGCCGCCTGCTTCGATGACGAACAGCTGTCGTTACTGTTGGGACTACTTAGCGCAATTCCAGTTAAGGTTATTGGGGTTGTCGACAGCAGTCTCGCCGACTGTATGTATATTGCAGACCATGTCCACGGCCCGAAAGAAGAAGCAAAAACCACATTGCATATAGACCTGCACCTGTTTCAATCAGTCGCCAGCCAAATTACCTTCCGCCAAGATAGCGTTCAGATTACCGCACAGCGAGTGCTGCCCGAACTGGGTGCCATGGATATCTACTCCCTGTTAGCAAAACATATTCGCGACAAACTGGTAAAGAATTTCCGCTTTGACCCTATGGACGCGCCTCAGGGAGAGCAGGCAATCTATGACCTACTTCCAGATTGGGTAATACGCTTTGAGTCTCAAGCGGAGTACGGCATGGTGATTCCCTCACCGCGGGGCGACCTACCGGTGATGCTGTATAAATCGGAAGTGCTAGAGTTGCTCTCAAGCCGGCTCAACAAACTCTCATCTATGCTGCGACAATTTGCTGACAATGACGTCACCTTTTCGAAAAATGCGCGGATGATTTCCATACTCACCGACGAGTTTCACGCCTCAAGACATTTAAAAGCGCATCAGGGGGTCGATAGCTGCTTTAAGTTTGTCGACGATTTGCTCGCCGAAGGCGACAATCTGCACCGTATCACCTCGATTCAGCAACTAGAGGATAAGTCGGCAAAGCCACCACTCGAACTCAGGCCTCCGGGCACAGCGACTCACCTACTCTATGAGGGACAGGCTTGGCCGCTGCGGCAACCTCTGAGCATTACTATAGAAGGTGGACGAGTGCAGCTTTTGGAACGCCACGACAACAGCGCAACGGCCGTACTCATAATCGAAGGTGAAGCAGTTAAAGCACTGCACAAAAACCCCAAAGTCATAGTGGAATTACCCCATATAGCCCTCTGCGGTATGGAACTGTTTGTCAACGCCTACAGATTTGAGTTAATTGAGGTCTGCAATGGCTAAAAAGCGCCGCAATATTGCCTTTAGCCTCTCGTTTCTGGACATCATGGCCTGCGGCTTTGGTGCAGTGACTCTGCTATTTTTGATTTTGCGCCACAATGCCACTGAGATTATTACCCCAGATCCACGACTCGCCTCTGAAGTCGAACTGCTGCAGGAAGATATCCGCCAGGCTGAAGAGTCGAAGAGCGAGCTGTTAAACAGTCTCGAGCAACTGCAGCTTGAATTGGTCAAAGCTCAGGGAGCATCAGACAGAGTGCTCACGGATCTAGAAGAAATTGAAAGAAGTATCCAATCGGATCCCAAAGACGATATCGCCAAACTGCGTCGTCAAGTAGAACAGCTTGAAGAACAGACCGCCGAGATGGAAGAATTGGATTTTGGCGATAAGGTGCGGGAGTTTCTCGGCGACGGCAATCGTCAATATCTCACCGGTTTAAAACTCGGCGGTGAACGGGTGATTATTCTGGTGGACGGCTCCGCCAGTATGCTCGCTGATACAGTGGTGAACGCGGTGCGACGGAGAAATATGAGTGACGAAGCAAAACAGCAGTCACCCAAATGGCAGTGGACATTGCGCACAGTGGAGTGGTTGTTGGCCCAGCTGCCACCCAGCAGTCGCTTTCAAGTCTATATGTTTAATACTGAGGCCCAGCCAGCTCTAGTGGGCTCTGAAGGGGAGTGGCTGGATGCTGCCGACTCACTGGCACTCGAAAAAGTGGTTGCAGGCATTCGCCAATACTCACCGGGCAATGGCACCAGCCTGATCAATGCCATCAACTCGATCAATGATTTCGAAGACCAGCCCGACAATATGTTTATTCTCACCGATGGCCTGCCCACTCAGGGCGCCAAGCCACCGAAAAAGTATATGGTCAGCGGCCAACAGCGCCGCAGTTTCTTTGCCAAAGCATTGGACAGCCTGCCAGGCGGTATGCCGGTAAATACCATTCTGTTTCCCATGGAGGGTGATCCCGAAGCCGCGGCCCTATTCTGGCAACTGGGGGTAAACACCCAGGGCGCCTTTATCGCCCCCTCGAGAGATTGGCCATGAAACGTCAGCGCCGCGAATTTCAGGAAGCCAGCATCTCGTTTCTCGACGTGATCAGCTGCGGCTTTGGCGCTATTGTGTTGTTGCTGGTGATCGCTAAGGTCGGCGACCCCGGCGCCCTTGAGGAAGCGGAGAAAGCATTGCGCGGCACAGTTAAAGAATTCCAACAGCAGCTGTTTGATGTACGCGGTGAATCTGTAGTGCTCAATGATCAGCTTAAGTCGCGCAAACAGCAGCTCTCAGAACTGACTGAACGGGTGGCACGGCTCAGGGCCAAGCTCGCCAGCGTCGACAAACAGGCGCAGACCATCTCTCTTTCTCAGGCCCGTGAAACCGAGCAGTTGCAGCTGGTGATGCAGATTCTCACCGAAGAGATGGAGCGCTTGGTGGGACCAGAGTTTAAGCAACAGAATAATCTCATCGGCGGTATTCCCGTAGACAGCGACTATATTATTTTTGTTATAGACACCTCCGGCAGCATGCAGGTCGCAGCCTGGGAGCGGGTCAAGAAAGAGATGATCAATATTCTCGGTATCTATCCCGATATCAAAGGCATTCAAGTGCTCAATGATATGGGCCAGTATATGTTTTCAGCCTATCGCGAGCGCTGGATTCCCGACAGCCCAAAGATGCGCGAAGAGATTATTACCACCCTCGGCAACTGGGCTCCGTTTAGTAACTCCAGCCCAGTGGAGGGCATAAACGCCGCGATTCAAACCTTTTATAAGCGCGATCGCAAAATCAGCATCTACACATTGGGCGATGATTTTCAGGGCCGCACAATTAGAAATGTGGTTCGAGCTGTAGACAAACTTAACCGCGCTCATCTTGGCGCCGATCGATTGGTCCGTATTCATGCCATAGGTTTTCCTGTGCACTTTGCCCGGGGCGGCGCACCCAGCGCATCGGCGATCAAGTTTGCCGCATTGATGCGTGAATTAAGTTATAACAACGGGGGAACCTTTATTGGCTTAAATAGCCTTAACTAAAGGGATACAAATATGCCAACAACTAAAACAACCATTCTCACGCTAGCGCTAACAGTGCTTTTTATCAGCGGCTGCAGTAGTTCTGCGCAGGTGCAGATCGACTCGCAATTTCCCACTGTGGTGTCAAAACCCAAGTCGGTTACCGCTGCCATTGTCTTCAATCAAGAGTTTACAAACTATATCGCCAACCCCAACAGTAAAACCCGCATCGACCTGGGCAGCGCCCAGACCGAACTTCTGAGCAACGCTTTTGCAGGCCTATTTGACCAGGTAGAATTTGTCTCTGCAGCGACGGATGTGACCTTTGACAATGCGTTGGTGATTACGCCATCGGTGCAGGAAGTGCAGGTTTCCACCCCCTCAGACACCTATCTCAATGTCTATGAAGTGTGGATCAAATACAGTCTCGATATTCAGACCGCCAACGGCGACCAGGTGGACAGCTGGTTTATGCCCGCCTACGGCAAAACACCGGACTCCTTTATGCTGTCCAAAACCAACGCCATCGAAGAAGCTACAGTGATCGCACTGCGCGATGCCGGCGCTAAACTGCTGCTGGATTTTTATCGCATACCCAGCGTTTACAACTGGTTAGTCACAGAGCAGGTGTCGCATAAAAACCGCAAGAGGAGCAGCCATAGTGAATAGATTATTAGCGCTGGGTGCCACAATACTCTTGGCTGGATGCGGTGCAACCACCACCATAGACGAGTACCGTCCAAACAATCAGATCATGGATATCAATAGCGAACAGTCGGTTGTCATTCTCGGGCGTCGCGACGCCGGACACTATGATACCGACCGGGAATTTATCGACTGCGTTGCCAGTAAAATGAAGGGTGCGGATATAGGCGTATTTCCCGAGCAGCAATTTGTCGATGCAATTTATCCCTGGTTTGAACCGCGCACTGCGCCCAAAGGACTCAAACGTTTGCGCCGGCTAATGAAAGATCCCGCCATCACAGAACAGATTGAGCGCAATGGCATTCGCTACCTAGTGTGGCTCGACGGTTCCACTGAGACCCATGATAAAGGCGGTTCAATCAGCTGCGCCATAGGCCCAGGTGGTGGCGGCTGTTTTGGTTTTGCCCAGTGGGAGAAAAGCTCGATCTATGAAGCCATAGTCTGGGATCTGACTAACCTCACCGAAAAGGGCCGCCTGCGCGTGGACTCCTCGGGAACCTCCTATCTGCTTGGAGTGGTGGCCCCAATACCCCTTTTAACCCCAGTAAAAAATGATGCCTGTGCCAGTCTGGGCACTCAGCTAAAACAGTTTTTCACGGTGGATCAATCCCAGTGAATAAGTATCTAGCCCTTCCATTGATGTGTCTCGCACTGCTGACCCCGCTTCAGGTCGCAGCAAAAGTCACAGGGGCAGATTTCTATAAAGAAGTGCTTCAAGGCACTCCGATCTACGATGACCCGGCGCTGGATAGTTATATTAGAAAACTTGGCGAAGAGGTTGTGGCACAGTCGGAAATGGCCGGCGAAAAATTCATCTTCACCCTTCTCGACTCGCCAGATCTAAATGCCTTCGCCACGCGCGACAACTATGTCTATGTCAATCGCGGCCTGCTCAACTATGTTAGCAATGAAGCACAGCTGGTCTCAGTACTGGCCCATGAAGTGGGTCATATCACGCGCAAGCATGTCACTGGTCAGGAGGGCAAGGCCACCGGCGCCCAGATTCTCTCCACCGTAGCCGCAATCCTCTCCGGCAGCGGCGAAGTCTATGAAGCGGGGATGGCCTACGCCAACTCCTTGATTCGCGGCTACGGTCGACGCAATGAGCTAGAAGCAGATGAAGCTGGCGCCGAATATATGGCCAAATTGGGTTACGCCCCCAGCGAAATGATCAGCATGCTATCGATGATGAAAGACTATGAATTGCTGCAGAAAGATCGTGCCAGAGCCAAAGGCGCCAGCAAGCAAACCTATCACGGCATTTTTTCCAGCCACCCGCGCAACGATTCACGACTGCGTACGGTGGTCAACAAAGCCAAAACGTTTCAGGCTGCGCAGCCCCGCGGCGACGGTGCAGCAACCTACCGCCAACTCACCGAAGGCTTAATCTGGGGAGAAAATTTTCTTGCCAAAGAGAGCAAACCTCAGCGCTACTCGGATATGACATTGCGCGTGCGCTTCGACTATCCCGAGGGCTGGAAACAAACAAACGACAGCAAGACCCGCAGCTCCATTGGTACTTCAGTCAGTGCTGCATCTGCAGAAAGTGCCGCAGCGCCCGTAACAGAGAGTGCCGCAGCGTCCCCTGTGGAGAGCCCTAAAGGCAAGGTTGCAACTGGCAAATCAGACGGCACTCCAGATGGTACTCTCGACAACAAACTTAAAACCGGGGAAGCAAAACTGGCCATGGTACCCATTGCCCGCACCAGTCAAAGCCCAGAAGAGTATCTATACAATCGCCTCAAAATCTCAAAACTTGAGCAGGGTAGCGCCATTGCCCCTGCGGGTTTAAAAGGCTTTAGCGGTATATTGCCAGGCAGCGGCGATAAGCCAGATAGCCGCATTGCCGTCATTTATTACAAACTCAATGCCTATATATTTACCGGTGAAGTGACCAGAGCAGAACTCTTCCCTGAGGCAGACAAACTGTTCAAACAATCCATCGCCACCTTTAGGCCTATTTCACGGCGCGAGATCGAAGGCCAAAAACCCAAGCGAATTCACTATGTTAAGGCCACCAATGCCACCACCTTTGACAAACTCGGCAAGGCCCTGCAACTGAGCACATCTGAGATCGACGATCTGCGTATAATCAACGGCCACTACCCCAGCGGCGAACCCAAAGCCGGTGATTGGATAAAGATTTTTAAACAGTGATAGCCCCTTGAGCAATACAGCCAAATCCAAACGACTTATTCTGCTGCTGAGCATTGTTATAGCCCTCAGTACAGCCGCCTATTGGCTCACCAGAGCCACCCCCGACCAAGATTCGTCACAGGGCCTGGACGCGCTGACCAATGTCGACAGTGCAGTGCTCCAGCAGCGTATCAACAATCAACTATTTGGCCAGGCCATAACTGAACCCCCAGGTATAGGCGCGGAGATTCAAAGCACCACAGATAGATCTGCTATGCAGGCGAAATTAGCGAGACTAACCAAGAATGTCACCACTCAGCAAGTGCCCAGTGCCAATGAACTTGCTGTATTTTATAAACTCAATAGAGAGCGCTATCGCAACCCTTCGAAATTTTGGCTCGAAGTGATTAGCTACACCACAGCCAAACATGGCGGTCGAGTTTTTGAGCAGGCTAAGCAAGGGTTGGATACTGGGCAAACGCCAGGGGGAGACCGCAGGAATCAGCACGCTGCCATCTCAACCATTGAGCTAGAGAATCTCTATGGGCAGAGTTTTGTCGACAGTTTGATGGAGATCGAACAGACCAGAGTAAAAAGCAAGATAGAGAACAAAATAGAAAGCAAAACAGAAGGCGCAGCCCTACCCTGCTGGTATGGGCCCATCAGTTCACCTCAGGGTGCCCATCTGGTCTGTATCCAGAGAGTTACTTGGGGGGATTACCCACCCCTTGAAGAGGTGGAGAATCAATTGATCAATGACTGGCGCTTCTCAATCAGTCAGGACGCTTTTGACTAAGGGCTTTTAACTAAGTGCTCTTAAATAAGTGCTCTTAAATAAAAGATTGGGCATAGCAAGGCTAACTAGCTCAGGCCATCAACTCAGCAAAAAACGTACGCAGCGCCGGGGCACCGCCCTCTTCCCATATTTTCAGTGCCGCGGTGCCGACAATGGCGATATCCGCATGGCCACGCAATACATCTATATCCGCTTTGCTGCTGATACCAAAGCCCACACCCAAAGGCACATCTGTATGCTGGCGACAGCGTTCGATCAGTGCCAACACATCGTCACCCATCTGGGTTTTCGAACCGGTCACGCCTTTGCGGGCAACCACATAGACCAAACCGCGACTAACTGCTCCAAGCTTGGCCAAACGCTTATCGCTGGTGGTGGGCGTCATCAAAATGATCGGCTCAATACCAGCCTCTTCCGAGAGGCGGTGCAGCTCAGGTGATTCTTCAATAGGCAGGTCGGGCAAAATATAGCCGACACCACCAGCTTCTTTAACCCGCCTTACAAAGGCCTCTTCACCCATTTTAAAAGCGGTGTTGTAATAACCCATCATCAACACTTTAAATGGAAAGCGCGCACTGACCAGTTTCATAAACTCAAAACACTGATCCACTGTGGTGCCGGATTTTAACGACTGCTCGTTGGCACGAACAAATAGCGGGCCATCGGCACTGGGCTCAGAGAACGGAAACTGCAGCTCCACCAGATCAACGCCGGCCTCGGCCATAATTTCCAGCTCTTGGAGATTCTCTTCAAAGGAGGGATAGCCACAGACCACGTGAGCCATAACCAAAATATCTTTGCTCTGCTTGCGCTCGGCAATATAGCTCTGCAGGCCCATTAGTTATTCTCCCCGCGGTATTGATCCGCTTTGCCGCCAATAAATGACTTCCACTTGGCGTCATCCAGAGCATCGGCAATGGTAAAGATATCTTTGTCGCCACGACCGGACTGGTTGATCAGGATAATCTGATCCTTGCCCATGGTCGGAGCTTCTTTGATCGCAGTCACAAAGGCGTGAGTACTTTCCAGCGCCGGGATCAAACCCTCGGTGCGCATGGTCAGCTTAAGAGCTTCTTTCACTTCCACATCAGTGGCCGCTTCAAAACGCACCTTGCCCTGGTCATGGAGGTGAGCAAAAATCGGGTTGACCCCTATATAGTCGAGACCAGCAGCAACCGAATGAGTCTCATTCATATTGCCTTCATCATTCTGCAGGAAGTACGTCTTATAACCCTGGGCAACGCCAACAGTGGCATCATCGTAAGCTAGGCGTGAGGAGTGCATATAGGAGCCAACACCGTGACCACCGCCCTCTGAACCGATCAGCTCGACGTTGTCATCATTCATAAAGCCCTGAAAGATTCCCATGGCATTGGAACCGCCACCGACACAGGCATAGACGCGATCAGGCAGGCGTCCGGCCTGCTTAAGCATCTGCTCTCTGGCCTCGAGGCCAATAATCGATTGGAACCAGCTGACCATTTCCGGAAAGGGGTGGGGTCCACAGGCAGTGCCCAAAATATAGTGAGTGTCAGCCATATTGGTGACCCAGTCACGCATACATTCGTTCACTGCGTCTTTTAACGTCTTCTGCCCATCTTCTACGGCAATCACCTCAGCACCGAGGTTTTCCATCCAAAATACATTGGGTCGCTGACGTGCAACATCCACCGCACCCATATAAATTTTGCACTCAAAACCAAATTTAGCGGCCATGGTGGCCGTAGCAAAACCATGTTGCCCAGCACCGGTCTCGGCAATCACTTTGGATTTCCCGAGGCGCTGACAGAGTAAACCCTGGCCCATCACATTATTGATCTTGTGAGATCCGGTGTGATTGAGATCGTCGCGCTTGACGTAGATCTGCGCGCCACCCAGTTTGCGTGAGAGATTTTCCAGATGGGTTATAGGCGTCGGGCGTCCGGAGTAATTCTGCAACAGCGCCACATAGTCCTGCCAAAATTTTGGATCAGCCTTGCACTCGCGGAAGCACTCAAGAAGCTCCTCAATAGTTGCCTGCAAAATTTCGGGAAGAAAAACACCGCCGTACTCTCCGTAATAGCCTTCACGGCCCTCGGAGAAGTCAAAAATATCCATGAAACGCCTCAGTAGATCGCAGTCGATGCCCTACGGGCATACCGCAGTTCGAATAAATTACACAATGAGTGACAAGCTAAATTAATTTCTGTTTAACCAAACCCGTAGTTTAGCCAAGTCGCCGGATGGGCACAACGACGGCATGCTTTATTGGCCCTAGGGTCTAACAATTACAAGAGCTATACGGGACAGCAACGTGACCGGTTTATTAGCGTCGGTCAGTTATTGCAACAATGCCAGATAGGCTAGGGATCAGAGAGATTTATCCACAAGTTTTTCAACGACTTACCCCCATAATTTGTGCATTCAATTATGGATAAGCACAATATATAGTAGATTAAGGGTTGCATGACACACCATGTAGGATAAACTATTCTCCGTCTTCAGAACGTAAGCCTGTACTAAACGGGCAAAACAATAAGAGTTAGGGGGCGGAAAAGTGTCCGCAAAAGTAACTGTCGCTAGACAACCGCATGTCACCCGAGTCTAGCCAGGATTGAAACGAATAGTTAACAAACATAAAAGGTCAGCCAATGAGCACCGCAACCAAATTAAAAACAGTGAAAGCCGTGAAAGCCGTAAAGAAAACTCCCGAAATTACCTTTCAGGAAGCCTCTCTGGATATCTGGGACAAGAAGTACCGTCTCAAAGATAAAGAGAATAATCCTGTGGATGCCGACATCAACGCGACCTATACCCGAGTGGCCAAGGCGCTGTCTGATGTCGAAGATGAAAGCCTTCGAGAAGAGTGGCAGGCACGTTTTGTCTGGGCCCTCAAACACGGTGCGATTCCAGCTGGTCGAATCATTTCCAATGCCGGTGCTCAGGCTTACAAGCCAGCTACCTCGACGATTAACTGTACCGTTTCCGGCATAGTTCCAGATTCCATGCTCGGCATTCTCGAGCGCAACCTCGAAGCCGGTCTGACTCTTAAAGCAGGCTGTGGCATAGGCTATGAGTTCTCCACGCTGCGCCCCAAAGGTGCCTATGTGTCAGGCGCCGGTGCCTACACTTCAGGTCCCCTGTCGTTTATGGATATCTACGACAAGATGTGTTTCACCGTTTCTTCTGCCGGTGGCCGTCGCGGCGCCCAAATGGCGACCTTTGATGTCAGCCACCCAGATGTGTTTGATTTTGTGCGCGCCAAGCGCGAAGACGGCCGTCTGCGCCAGTTCAACCTGTCGCTGCTGATTACTGAAGAGTTTATCGAAGCCGTGCGCAGCGATAGCAATTGGGACCTGACCTTCCCAATTAGCGCCAAAGAAATTGACGCAGGTATCGACCTGGAAGGCGACAACGTTGTCTGGAAGCCCTTCCCAACCACCGAGAACTATCACAGCAATGAAGCTGGACTAGTCGCCTGCCGCATCTATGAAACCATCCGTGCGCAGAAATTGTGGAACGCGATTATGTCGTCCACCTACGACTATGCTGAACCCGGTTTTATCCTGATTGACCAGGTGAACAAAAATAACAACAACTGGTTCTGCGAAGACATTCGCGCCACTAACCCCTGCGGCGAACAACCTCTGCCCCCCTACGGCAGCTGTCTGCTGGGCTCGGTCAACCTGACTAAGTTTGTGCGCAACCCGTTCACCAGCGACGCTTACTTTGACTGGGAAGAATACGCCGAGGTAGTGGCGGTATTTACCCGCATGCTCGACAACGTCGTCGAGATCAACGGTCTGCCTCTGGAAAACCAGCGCAAAGAAATCGAATACAAGCGTCGCCACGGTATGGGCTTCCTGGGATTGGGTTCCACCATCACTATGCTGCAGATGAAGTATGGCGATCAGAACTCACTGGAATTCACCGATCGCATCGCTCGTGATATGGCTGTTGCAGGTCTTAAAGCCGGCGTGGAACTGGCCCGTGAAAAAGGTCCAGCGCCGATTATGGAAGACGACTTTGAAGTCACTGCGGCACTGCTGTTCAAGCGTCCAGAGATGGCCAAAGACGGCATAAAAGTGGGCGACACGCTCAAGGGCAAAGTATTGCTTGGTAAGTACAGCAAGTATATGCAGACAGTAGCCACTGTTGCTCCAGAGCTGATTGAGTCCATTATTGAAGAAGGGTGTCGTTTCAGTCACCACTCATCAATTGCCCCCACTGGCACCATTTCCCTGTCACTGGCCAACAATGTCAGTAACGGTATCGAGCCAAGTTTTGCCCATCACTATGCGCGCAACGTAATACGTGAAGGCAAAAAGTCAAAAGAGAAAGTCGATGTCTTCTCCTATGAGCTGCTGGCTTACCGCACGCTGATCAATGGCAAAGCCATGCCCTATGGCACCAGCGAAGAAGAGGCGCTGCCGGATTACTTTATGAGCTCAGAGAATATTATGTCCAGAGCTCACGTGGATATTCAGGCTGCAGCACAGAAGTGGGTTGATTCTTCAATCTCCAAGACAATCAACGTACCCACTGATTGCGACTACGAGGACTTTAAAGATATCTATCTCTATGCCGCTGAGAAGGGCCTAAAGGGCTGTACCACCTTCCGCTTTAACCCAGAAGCGTTCCAGGGTGTCTTGGTAACTGAGAAAGATCTCGAAAACACCACCTATAGCTTTACTTTGGAAGATGGCTCCAAGGTTGAGTTTAAAGGCAATGAAGAAGTTGAGTATGACGGTGAAACACATACCGCCGCCAACTTATTCGATGCATTGAAAGAAGGTTACTACGGTAAATTCTGATCAACCTAACCTAATTCCGTAGAACCCTGAGAGGACAAAATGACTAAGAAAATTGGACAGAAAATCGTTGGCTACACTGTAGCCACCGAAGAGCAAACAAAAGAAGCGAACATCAAGGTTGCTGAAAGCAATATCATTCAGATGCACGAGAAGGTCTCACGACCTGAAGCACTGGCTGGCAGCACTTATAAAATCAAGACACCAATGTCGGACCATGCTCTGTACCTGACAATTAATGACATTATCTTGAATGAGGGCACTGACCACGAATTGCGCCGCCCATTTGAAGTGTTTATCAACTCCAAAAACATGGACCATTTCCAGTGGATCGTTGCCCTGACACGCGTTATCTCAGCCGTATTCCGCAAAGGTGGCGACTGCACTTTCCTCGTGGAAGAACTGAAAGCCGTATTCGATCCACAGGGCGGTTACTTTAAGCCCGGTGGTAAGTTTATGCCTTCACTGGTAGCTGAGATTGGATGGGCTATTGAGGACCACCTGCAGAAGATCGGCTTGCTAAAAATGCCTGAGATTCCAGAGCACCAGCAGAAGATTATGGACGAGAAACGCGCTCAGTTTGAAGGCGTCGCCAGCGCTCCGGCTGCAGAATCGAATGAGTTTCCACCCGCAGCCGAGCTGTGCAAAAAGTGTAGTGTTAAGGCCACCATCATGATGGACGGCTGTATGACTTGCCTCAACTGTGGCGACTCTAAATGTGGTTAATACGCCAACAATAAATGGTGTAGCGTAAAAAAAGCGGCCCTAGGGCCGCTTTTTTGTTGTCTGACTTTTACCCTAGCGAGTATAGGCTCAGCTGCATTCCGGCCAAACCCGAGCTATTGGAGGCCGGAAGTAAATGACAGCACAGTAAAGAATAAAAAAACCCCTGCCGGATAAAAGGGGGGAGTAACGCAGATCAGCAGGGGCCGTAAAAACATCAGTTTTTGAAGGCAAAACCTGATAAGTAAGTTCTAGATAACTATCGGCTAGAAAAACAGCCGCCTACTTTTTAATCAGTTCTACCCTATAGGACTCTAATGCGGACAAAAACCCCACCCCTGATCTGTGAATAACTCCCCTTTTTGATAAATATTACATATAGCTGTTTACACAATATCCGCTTTGAGGCGCTAAACTTTCATTGGACTGCAGATTATTGCCGAGAGAGCTCACTGTAATTCTGGACTTTCGACCGCTCGCTGCAGATAGGTAATCACATCGGAGACTGTCTCGAAGTCTTCAATATCCTCATCGCTCATCTCTATATTAAAGGCCTCTTCCAGATCCATAGCCATGGATAATTTCTCCAGAGAATCCATCTTGATTTCACTGATTACATGCTGTGGCTCTACATCTAGTATTTTGGTCAATGGGCTAGCCAGAATAAGGTCATACACGGTGGTGCTGATAACGTCAGGCGTATTCATAGGCAGCGATTCCTTGCGCAGTTTTATGAGTTCTACATTGGATGTAGTTTTAGTAATAGCCATGCTTGGCACTTGAATTAAATATAGTTCAAATTTGAATAGCATGCGCAATTATTCAATTGCTAAAAATAGGTCGATAACGACCTCAGACTACGTACTGATTAGATGGCTGAATGATCGCCATGGGTTATGTTCCGCACAATCTTACCTGACAGGACGATTTACATGGCTATAATAGGCTTCCGAAGATAATTCTATGAGATCTACATAGGTTGAGCCCGTTGAAAAATATCACTGCACTATTTATTTTACTCGTCAGCCAGATCGCTGCAGCTGATGTGTTTTGGTTTGTCCGCTCAGAAGATGGCAATACCAATTGGCAATATGTGGCGAACTTCTCCAGTAGCATCTTAATTGTCGCGCTATCGATTACCGCAATCCGCTTGGCCTTTACTCGTCGCGCCGCACGCCGCTACAACCGCGATCTCGAAGAGATCCGTGCGCAACTGGAAGATCGGGTTAAAGAGCGCACCGCCACCCTAGACAATGCCAATAGTCTGTTACAGCAGAGTAATCAGGCTCTTGAAGCCGAAGTGACCGAGCACCGTGATACCACCGCCAAGCTGCGTTTATCTGAGTCTTATATCACCAGTATTTTGCGTTCTATGCCACTGATGCTAATCGGCCTCAATAAGAACGGTGAAATCACCCAGTGGAATAGTCGCGCCGAAGAAATTAGCAACCTGACCTCAGACAAAGTGCTGGGCAAAAACTTATGGCAGGCCTATCCCACTATTGCGGTCACTCCAGAGCAGATTGAACAGGCCCAGGATGAAGACAAAACACTCACCGTAAAATACAGCCAGCGCGGTCAGTACCACTTTGATATCACTATCTACCCGCTTCACGACCAGCTCGAAACTGGCGTGGTGATTATGGTGGACGATGTGACCCAGCGCGTACAGAGTGAAAATATGCTGGTGCAGCGTGACAAGATGTCATCCATGGGTGAAATGGCCTCGGTCATGGCTCAGGATATTAATATTCCTCTGCAGGCCATACTCAAAGATCTGCAAAGCGTGCGCCGAGATCTCACTGAAGAACATATAGATCCCATAGGTATCCACGAGCTGTTGGACGACGCACTGATCCGCGGCCGTCAGGCGGCCTCGGTAGTAAATAATTTGGTTAGTTTCTCCAATGCTGGTGCCGGTGAGAAACAGCTGGCAAACATAACCGATATCATGGATCACAGTGTTGAACTGGCTGCAGATGTGCTCTCGGTGACCAAAGGTCTGCGCTTTAAAGATGTGGTGATCAACCACAACTACGCAGACAACCTGCCTCAGCTGCGCTGTCATGTGCCAGAATTGCAGCAGGTATTTCTCAGTTTATTTAGATATTCCTGCCATGCCCTCGGCAAAATCGAAGACCCAAAGCACACGCCTTCGATCAATATTGAAATCAGTGAATTTTACGACGCAGTATGGGTACGTATTCAGCACAATGGATTGGGTATCAGCACCGAAGAGCAGCAGCTGTTGTTTGAACCCTTTTTCGCCAGCAGTCATGCCACAGACAACGGCGAACAGCAAAGTGCCGGCGAGCGCCTGTCATTTGCGCAGTTTATTATTGCCGAGCAACACCAGGGCAAGATCACAGTGACCTCGGATATCAATATAGGCACCACCTTCCATATCCAGCTGCCCTACCTCGCCACTGCTGAAGCAGAGGTGAGTTAGAGCACTAGCTAGATAGAGAGCCTTGAGAAGTATTTAAAGGCTATTTAGCACCTGCAGTGGCGGCTGAGTAACCGCCTTGCGACTGTAGCCCACACCCAGCACCCCGACTAAAAGACCGCCAGCCAAAGGTCCCACCAGCCACAGCCACGGATGCCAGCTAAAGGGCAGATCAAACATAAAGCGCTGCAACAGTGCCACTGCCGCCTCGGCACCAATCGCCGCCAATAGGCCCGCCATTAACCCCAGCACGCTAAACTCGACCCATTGAATGCCCAGAATCAAGCGCCTTGAACTGCCCAGTGTGCGCAGAATCGCGCTCTCTTGTAGACGCTCAGACATCGACAGACTTACCGCGGCAAACATCACCAGTACACCGCAGCTTAAAATCAGCAGGGTCATGACCTCTAGACCGCTAGTGACCTGGGAGACAATACTGCGAATACGATCAATAATTTTATCCAGCTCAATCACTTGCACCGTGGGATATTGGCGCAGTAGATCATTGACCAACAGCTTTTGCTGCGGGGGAATATAGAGGCTGGTCATATTGGTTCGCGGATAGTTCTCCAACAGCCCTTCGGGAAACAAGAAATAGAAGTTGGGGGTCATATTGTCCCAATTCAAGCTGCGGGTACTGGCCACCCTGGCCTGGAAAATAAGTCCTCCGACACTGAAACTCAGCTGATCGCCTATCTCCAAGCCAAGCTCTCCGGCCAACTCCTCCTCCAGAGAAACCGGCGCAATATCTCCAGACAGATCCAGCTCATCCCACCACTTGCCAGCGGTTATTTTATTGCCCTCAGGCAGCTCTGTGGTCCAGCTCAGATTCAGTTCGCGGCGAAACGACTCATGCTTGTCACGCTGTTCTTCACTAATACCCTGCCCATTAATCTGGGTCAGACGCCCGCGCACCATGGAATACCAGCCAGCGGTTTCAAGATTCTGCTCAGTAACTAAATCTCGCACCCCCTCCAGTTCATAGGGCGCCACATTCAAGAGGAAATGATTCGGCGCATCATCCGCCAACTGCCAGCGCCACTCATCGATCAGCGAGGTGCGCACCACGCTCATAATCATCAACAGAGCAATGGCACCGGAAAAACCGACCACCTGAATAATGCTCTGGGATTTGCGCCGCCAGAGATTACTCGAGGCTAAACGCCAGATACTGCCGAGCTTTTGACCATAGGTTTTGCCCACGCGCAGCATCATTAGACCAATCACCACTGTGGCCAATGCGGTCAAACCAAAGCCAGCTAAGATCGCCATGGAGAGGTAAAAATTATTGCTGTACCAAAACAGCAGCGCCGCTACGGCTGCGACTCCGAACAATCCCCGGACCACAGAGCTCACTGGTTCAACCTGCACATCATCGCGCAATACCGCCAGAGGCGACTGGGCAGGAAGATGCCAGATCGCCGGTAGGGTAAAGCCCGCCAGACACAGCAAGCCCGTGGCCAGACCGGTAATCCAAGGGCGAATGCCCGCTATGGGCAGTGAAATCGGCAGCCATTCACGCACCACCGCAATCAGTATTTCAGAGAAGGCAAAGCCCACCAACAGGCCTATAGCCGAACCACCGACACCGAGCCACAGGCTCTGCTGCAAATACAAACTGCGTACGCGGCTGGCGGCAATGCCCCAACTCTTTAGCAGTGCCACTTGGCGAGTCTGACCGGCGGCAAAGTGATGACTCGCCAGTGCCAACGCTATACCGGCCAAGACCACACCAATGCTGCCAGCTAATAGAAGGAAGCGACGGCCCTTATCCATGGTGTCAGCGATACTGGCCTGAGCCTCATCTGGGGTAATTAATCGATCATGGACATCTAATTGATCTTCCACCCAGCCACTGTAGCGGACAAAACCATCGGCGCCACTGGCTCCCTCAGTCATAAGATATCTATAGGTGACGCGACTGCCGGGAATAATAATCCCAGCCGCCTCTATATCGCTGTAATTCATTAACACACGCGCGCCAAAGGCACCAAAGGAGCCGCCGCTATCGGGCTCTTCGATAACAATTTGCGTCGCTTTTAAGCGAATCTCACCCAGTTCAATTTCATCACCAAGTTCGATATTGAGCAGTGGCAAAAGCCGGGCATCGACCCAGACTTCACCCTGAGCTGGGCCGTAATCAATCTCTTCGATTAAAGAGGCATCGGTAGTAAATGGCGTGGTGGTGCGACGCAGTAAACCTCTTAGAGGATAACTAGCCTCCACCGCCTTGATCGACGCCAGATGCATATCGTCTTGGTGATAGACCATGGAGGCAAAGGTTAATACCTGGGCGCTCTCTACCTGTTGCTCCAGAGCCTCTGTGATCCACTTAGGGTCAATTGGCTTGCTACTTCTGACAACTAGGTCAGCGGCGAGGAAACTGCTCGATTGAGCCGTTAGCGCCCGCTCAATGCGTTCCGCTAACAGCGACACAGAGGTGACCACCGCAACTGCCAGCACCAGTGACCAGATAATCAGATTTAGCTGCCCGCCGCGCCAAGTGCGCAGTAACATTCGCAATGCTTGCATCAGGCGGCGCTTCCTTCATTGACCTGCTGACCCGCAGCGATTACCAGACGCTGGCCACAGCGTGCGGCCAAATTGTGCTCATGGGTCACCAGCACCAAGGTGGTGCCCTCTTCTTTATTCAGATCAAACAGCAAATCATTAATTTTCTCACCGGTGCCTGTATCCAAATTACCCGTAGGTTCATCGGCAAACAGAATAACCGGCCTACAGGCAAAGGCTCGGGCTACAGCCACTCGCTGTTGCTCACCACCAGACAGCTGGCGAGGGTAATGGGTAGTGCGATGATCTAAGCCGACTCGCTGCAGATAATAGGCGGCTGTTTTAAGCGCCTCTTTATCCCCCTGCAACTCTAATGGCAGAGCCACATTCTCCAGAGCAGTTAGGCCAGGCAATAGATGAAACGATTGAAAGACAAAGCCCACGGTCTTGGCTCGCACAGCAGCGCGACCCTCTTCGTCCATGGCGGTAATATCCTGACCATTAAGGCTAACCGAACCTGAGCTAGGCAGATCCAGACCCGCCAAGATTCCTAATAATGTCGACTTGCCCGACCCAGATGGCCCGACAATAGCCAGGCTTTCACCGGCGGCCAGGGACAGATTGATCCCATCCAAAATGGTGAGCGTACCTTCCGTAGTGGTGACTTGCTTGCTGATATTGCTGACTTCAATCATTTGAAATATCCATTGCGTCTAAAAATGCCTACACTGGGCACCGAGTTAAACGATTTAAAAATTTGTGTTCCATTTAAAAAAGAGTATTGAGACTAACTATGCGGCTTTCTGCTAATCAACAGTTTACCAGGCGACCTTTTATTGGAGCCCTATGTTGCCTGTTTATTTTACTGGGTGCCAACACTTATGGATCAACACTGCTGGTCTTGGGAGATAGCTTGAGTGCTGGCTATGGAATCAACCAGGAGAACGGCTGGGTTGCCCTACTGGACGAAGATTTGGGCGATGAACACCGCATTATCAACGGCAGCATCAGCGGCGACACTACTGGCGGCGGTTTAAATAGACTGCCGCGGCTCCTAGAAGAATTCAGCCCAGACTTTGTCCTGCTGGAACTGGGCGGTAACGATGGCCTGCGTGGTCAGCCGCTCGCTTTAATGAAGAGTAATCTGCAGACGATGATTAATCTGGTCCGCGAAGCCGGCGCCGAGCCGGTGCTATTTGGTATGCGCCTGCCACCCAATTATGGCCGTCGCTATTCCGATGCCTTTGCCGCAGTCTATCCGCAGTTATCAGAATCCGAGAAGGTACTGCTGATTCCCTTTCAGCTCGAGGAACTCAGCATTACCGACGGTATGATTCAGGAAGATGGGCTGCACCCCACGGCACTGGCCCAGCCAATCATAATGGAAGTGATTAAGGGTTACATAGAGCCCTTAATGGAGTAACCCAGCAAACAGAACAAACACTATGCCTTGGGCACAAACGTAAGCGCCAGACCATTATTACACCAGCGCTGCCCAGTAGGCTTGGGACCATCATCGAAGACATGGCCCTGATGGCCGCCACAGCGGGCGCAGTGATATTCAGTACGCGGCCAAATCAATTTAAAATCGGTCTTAGTCTCTATATGCCCATCAATATGGTCGAAAAATGAAGGCCAGCCAGTACCGCTCTCATATTTCATTGCCGAACTAAATAGCATCAGATCACAACCGGCACAGTGATAGTGGCCATCCCGATGCTCGTCATTGAGTGCACTGCTGCCTGCTGGCTCCGTGCCCTCATCGCGCAAAATATAGTACTGAGCCGGCGTTAAACGCTCACGCCACTGATCACTGGAGAGTTCCAGTTTTTCAAATGCCCAAATCTTAGCGGCGCCAGCAAGACCGATCAGACCTAGAGATAATTGCTGTAACCATTTACGTCTATTCATCTGTGCCTCTTCTCAATGTAGTGAACAATATTGTCTGCAAACTATGACAACGGACTAATAAACTAAGTGCCATCGGCAGGTTAATTAGATAGTCAATTGGTCCCATGGGGATGCTGAATTGGCTCACCAGCTGAGGGGGTTAACAGAGATTTAAGCTGGGAGACTAAGCCACCGGCAAGAATCAAAGTGCAACCGACCAACTCTGGCTGGGTAAGCATTTCATCTAATATCCACCAGCCACAGACTGCCGCAAAAACCGCTTCAAAGCTCAGGATAATAGCCGTATGGGAGGAAGGCGCTGTGCGCTGACCCACAACCTGCAGAGTAAAGCCCACTGCAGATGACAACACACCAACATAGAGCAAAGCGACACCAGCATCCAAAATACCCTGCCAATTCCAACCCTCGAATAGGGGCACTAAAATAGCGGTAATCAGTGAGGCCACAGAGAACTGCACAAAGATCAAACGGAACGGCGAACTATTATGGGCAATAATACCGGTAAAAATAATGTGCAGTGCAAAGAGCAAGGAACTGCCGAGCACTAATATATCGCCAATAAAAATTTCATCACTGTCGATCTGCGCCATAAAATAGAGGCCGCCGAGGGCCATAAGCATACCGATCCAGGTGGGCCATTCGGTTTTATTGCGAAAAAACAGGCCGATTAATGGCACAAAGACAATATAGACGCCGGTTAGGAATCCAGCGCGACCGGCGGTGGTGTAAACCATACCCCACTGCTGCAGCAGCATTCCGGCTGTCAATACTACACCCAGCAGTGCGGCCTGCTTATTGACCTTATTAAAAGCAAATATTTGTTTCGGCTTTTCCATCCAATACCACAGCGGCAGTATGGCTAGAGCACCAATAAAAAAACGTCCGAAGGTAAAGGTGATAGGGCCAATATGGTCCATTCCCGAACGTTGAAAAACGAAGGCGAGACCCCAGATAAACGCGGTTAACAGCAGTATAAGATCTGCCCGCAGATCGGTTTTAATACTCAAGGTGAATCCTTTTAAAGCGGTTTTATTATTGTTATTTTGATGCCGCCAACGGCTCTAAAAACTGAATCATTAGTTGCAGCGATTGCTGACCGCGATATTCATTGATATCTAAGCGATAGACACAGCGCACATGGCGATGATGGCTGTTCGGCCAGAGCGCAGTATCAGCGTTAAACCAGATTGCGTCTATACCTGCATAAGGTTGCTTTTGACCGCTTTCACTCACCGGCGCCAATACCAGTTTGAGATGTTTCTCGCCGACAATGCGCTGCTGTAATACCTCAAAATCTCCTTCAAAACAGGGCTCGGGAAACAGCTGACCCCAGGGGCCATTGTCGCGCAGTAGTTCAGCTGTGTGCATGCATAGCTGCTGCTGAATCAGTTCACCATCGGTGGCAATTTTGGCCTGCAGATCATCGGCACTCAGAAGTCGCGCGACTTGACGCTGAAATGCCTCTTTAAAGGCGGGCAATTTATCTTCATCAAGACTGAGCCCCGCCGCCATGGCATGGCCGCCAAATTTACTGATCAGACCAGGGTTTTGCGTCGCCACTGCATCCAGGGCATCGCGAATATGCAGGCCGGGAATCGAACGGGAAGAACCCTTAAGCTGGCCGTTATCGCCGCGGGCAAAGGCAATCACCGGGCGATGGTATTTTTCTTTTATTCGCGAGGCGAGCAAGCCCACCACACCCTGATGCCACTCTGGCTGAAACAGACAGAGTGCCGGGGGAATTTCGCCTTCAAGTGACAAGGGAATCTGCTCGACAATCTTTAAGGCCTCGCGCTGCATATCCTGCTCGATCACTTTGCGATCCTGATTCAGTTCATCGAGCTCCCGAGCCGCATCCATAGCCAGCTGTGGATCACTGGTCAGCAGGCACTGAATGCCGAGAGAAATATCGTCGAGACGGCCTGCAGCATTTAAGCGCGGCCCCAGGGCAAAGCCCAAATCCGTGGCCACCAGTCGTTGAGGATTTTTCCCGGCGATGGTCAGTAGTGCTTTGATGCCCGGTCTGCAGTGCCCGGCGCGAATGCGCATCAGGCCCTGATGCACCAGTGCACGATTAATCTGATCCAAGGGCACCACATCGGCAACGGTTCCCAGTGCCACTAGATCGAGCCAAGTGGCCATATTGGGCTCGGCAATACTGTTTTCAGCAAACCAATTATTGGCCCTCAGTTGCCCGCGCAGGGCACTGAGTAAATAAAACGCGACGCCGACTCCGGCGAGATTTTTGGTGACAAAGCTACAGCCGGGCTGATTGGGATTAACGATTGCCGCAGCATTGGGTAAGCTTGCGCCGGGCAGGTGGTGATCCGTGACTATCACCTGAATACCCAGACTATTGGCTTTCTCGACGCCCTCGATACTGGAGATACCATTGTCCACGGTAATCAGCAGTTGAGGCTCGCGCTGGGCAGCCAAGTCGACAATTTCTGGGGTTAGGCCATAGCCGTAGTCAAAGCGGTTGGGCACCAGAAAATCAACATACTGAAAACCCATAGCGGTTAGGGCCAAGACCATTAAGGCGGAGCTGGTAGCACCGTCAGCATCGAAGTCGCCGACAATTAAGACGCGTTTTTGCTCGGCAAGTGCCTCCACCAAAATGGCCACTGCCGTATCTATACCGAGCATGGTGGAGGGGGATGGTAAACAGGAGAGCTGGCGCTGCAGAGCAGCCTGCTGGGTGACGCCGCGAGCCAGATAGATGCGTTTTAACAGTGGATCAAACTGCGCATCGAAGTCGCCGCCAAGGGCATCAAAAGTACGTGCTTCAACCCGCATAGAATGGCTTCCGTTCAATCTGCATCTGGGGTTTGACGCAGACCGTGCAAACCCATTTTCTTACTTAGAGAAAACCGGTGTTTTTACCGATCAACCAGCTGACGCCACCGAGTACTGCAACCACAACCCAGAGCACTGCAAGCAGTCGCATGGGACGGAATGGCTGCCGCTCTGTGCTGTTGTAACCACTGTTGGTCACTGAGCGGACGCGCTCTAAATCTTCCGCGGATAATTTGTTTTCTTCAGACATTTTTTTGCTCTCTGTAAGCTAATTTCATTCTATTCTAGCGCCCAGGGACGGTAAGAAATGACGCCACCTGCTCTGGTGACAGATCGTCTAATCTCGGCACAATACCCAAACAGGGCTCGTCAATGGATTGCTTTAGTGTATCAATATTCTCTTGCAAGCGGGGCATCTCTGTATCGAGAACATTCGCCACCCAGCCGGCAATTTGAAGCCCATCGCGGCGGATCGCTTCCATGGTCAGCAGCGCATGATTGAGACACCCGAGGCGCATACCAACCACTACTATTACGGCGCATTCCAGTTCCTGGGCCACATCGGCCAGGGTTTCTCGAGAATTAATTGGCACCCGCCAACCGCCAGCCCCTTCGATGACCACCATATCCACCGGCATCAGGGAAACTCCACGACAGTAGCCCACTAGACGTGACGCAGACATCCGCACACCGGCCTCGGCCGCGGCTATATGGGGTGCGATGGCAGGCTCCAGTGCGACGGGATTAATCTGCTGATAAGACAGCTTATGACTGGCCGCAGCCTGCAGTTGCAGTGCGTCGCTGTTGGTTATGCCCTGCTCGGTCACTTCACAGCCAGCGGCCACCGGCTTTATTGCGGCAGTGCGCAGACCCTGTTGATTGGCCGCGGCCAAAAAGCCACAGGCGACAACAGTTTTGCCCACATCAGTATCTGTACCTGTAATAAATAACCACTGTTTTGCCATGCGTCTTAATCTACCCTGCTGTTGTACTGTCTATGCTACCTAAACTATCTAAGCCATCGCGCGGACGCGAATAATTTCCCAGGTCGCTGGAATAGTGCCATCGACCTGTCTGTATTCCTCGTAAGCAGCATAGAGCTTCTGTAAATGCTGCTTGCCGGTCAGTGTATTCTGCTTGCCGGCATTGTTATTGTGCGCGCCGACATTTTTTAATTCCATCAATAGTTCGCGCACCGAACTGTGCCGCTGAACCTGACTGTCGCTGTGCAACTCAATCTGACTAAAACCCGCCTGCTCAAGGGCAACCTGCCAATCGGCGAGACTGTAAAAACGATTCACATGAACCTCTGCATCCACCTGCTGCCAGGCAACCCGCAACTCAGCCAAAGTCTGAGGGCCGGGAACTGCAAAACAGAGTTGCCCACCGGGCTTAAGCACACGCAACAGTTCGCCACAGAGGCGCGGTAAATCAGTGCACCACTGCAACGCGAAATTAGAAAATATCAGCTCCTGAGAACAATCTTCAAGAGGCAGATCCTCAGCATCGCCGCAGAGCCAATGACCCTCTGGGTGCCGACTGGCTGCGTAGGCAAGCATTGCCGGAGAGAGATCCACACCGGTTACCTGAGCACTGGGAAATTTGCTCTGTAAATGGCCACAGTGATAGCCAGTACCGCAACCCAGATCGATAAGTTTTTTAAGTTCTGGGTTTGCCGCCAAATCGGCGATCATCGCTTTACCCACCTGATGCTGCAGCTGAGCCGCACGATCATATTTATGCGCCGCCCTGCCAAAAGAGTCTGCCACCTTAGCCTTATCCAGTGCATAGAGTTGGCGCTCTAAAAACCCTTTGATCTGTTCAAGAACAGTGTCTGGCTGAGTCAGATGGGGCAGATGGCCTGCACCCTGAATAACCGCGATCTCTATTTTATTGTTGAGTCTGGCAATCTTATCCGCGCTGGCCACAGGCACCAAAGTATCGCCCTCAGCCAAGATAGCCAGTGTCGGACAACCTAATTGGCTCAGAGAAAGCTGGTTATCAATCTCCCCAAGCAGTCGCAGCAACTGAGCACCGCTGTGGCCATCGAGATCGAGAGCAACCTGCATACCGCGCAGCTGTCGTATCAACTGTCGCTGGTGCTGATCACCCTGCGCCTGCAGACCGGCAAAGCGTTTCAAACAACTCTGTGGATCATCTTTATAGGCGTCAATAAACCCGAGATATTGCTGACTACCCAAGGCCGCTGAATTGGCCTCGGAGGCGACAAAACGAACATTACTGGAAAGCGTAATCAAACCTGCCACAGACTGTGGATAGCGGGCAGCAAAACCACCACAGAGCATGCCACCGAGGGATAGACCAACTAGATAACAGCGTTTTGGCAACAACTCCGCCATCCACTGATGCAGATCAGCCTCTGAATAATATTCCAGCGTCGGCGACTGGGCAAAGCCCGGCAGATCCAAGGTAATAACATCGGCAAACTGTCGTAACTGTTCTGGCAGGTCAGCCCAGATCTGGCTATCCATTCCCCAACCGTGCACCAGCACCAATGGCTGCCCATAGAGCCGCACGCCAGTGCAGGGATAGTGGGTCACAGCGGGATTCTCAGCAGACGCCGCAGGCGATGTAACAAAGGCATTCATCAGACTGCAGCCGAGAGATTGAGGCTATCCAGCGCGGCAACTAGTTGGTCCACCTGCTCTTCACTGTGGTCCGCGGAAAAGGTAATTCGCAATCGACCCGTACCCACAGGCACAGTGGGCGGACGAATAGCGCCAACCAAAAAGCCCGCGGCACGCAACTGCTGCCCCACTTGCATAACCTTTTCATCATTATTAATTAACACTGGCTGTATAGGCGTATTGGATTCTGCCAACTGCAAACCGATCTGCTGCGTGCCACGTCGAAAGCGCGCCACTAGCTGCACCAGCTTATCCCGGCGCCAGGTCTCTTCGCGGACAATTTTTAAGCTGGCAAGCGTCGCTGCGGCAATCGCTGGCGGCAGTGCCGTGGTGTAAATATAACTGCGTGAGAATTGAATTAGAGTTTCAATCAGCGCTTCGCTACCGGCGACAAAAGCGCCAAAGGTACCAAAGCTTTTGCCCAGAGTACCGACCAGCACAGGCACCTGCTCGACTGTCATATTGAGCTCTTCCACCAGTCCACCGCCCTGCTGACCGAGCACGCCGACGCCATGGGCATCATCCACCATCAGCCAAGCACTGTGCTTTTCCGCCAGCCTGCTGATCTCGCGCAGCGGCGCCAGATTGCCATCCATACTAAACACGCCATCGCTGACAATCAGCTTGCGTTCGGCACTGGACTGCTCGAGGCGATGCTCAAGACTGGCCATATCCACATGTTTGTAGCGCTGAAAATCCGCCTGAGAGAGACGCCCGCCATCAAGCAGAGAAGCATGATTGAGCTGGTCTTGAAGCACCAGATCACGGCGTCCAATCAGCGCATTAATCGCCCCAATATTGGCCATATAACCGGTAGAGAATAATAGCGCGCGAGGGCGGCCAGTATATTCAGCCAGCTGCTCTTCAAGCTGATGGTGAACCACAGAGTGGCCGCTGACCAAGTGGGATGCGCCACTGCCGGTGCCAAAAACATCTGCCGCCCGCTTGAGAGCCAGATTAATATCTGGATGCCCAGCAAGACCCAGATAATCATTGCTGCAAAAATTGATTAACGAGCGACCCTCAACCGATAGAGTCGACGAACAACCGGACGCAACATTTAGGCGGGTACGATAGAGGTGCTCTTCGCGACGCAGATTTAACCGCGCCTGAAGTGTCGCGTCCATGGAGTTCATTTTGCTAATTTACCGGCAGGCTAACCGGCACGGTAAAACTGTGAATCAGTCTTAACGTCCGCAAGAGTTTGGTGTAATTCAGCTTCCTGCTCATCACTGGTTTTATCCATATGAAAGGGCTCTGGAGAAATACCCAAACGCTCAAAGAGCTGCATATCTGTGTTCGCTTTAGGATTCGGCGTAGTAAGCAATTTCTCGCAATAGAAAATCGAATTAGCACCGGCCATAAAGGCCATAGCCTGCATCTGCTCATTCATATCTTCACGTCCGGCCGATAGACGCACATAGGATTTCGGCATCATCAAACGGGCCACAGCGATAGTGCGAATAAACTCAAAGGGATCCAGATCCGCTTGATCCGCCATCGGTGTACCCGCCACCTTAACCAGCATATTGATCGGCACAGATTCCGGATGGCGCGGCAAATTAGCCAGCTCCATCAACAGCCCGGCGCGATCCTGCTGCTCTTCACCCATACCGACAATGCCCCCAGCGCAGACTTTCATGCCCGAGTTACGCACATTAGCCAGGGTGTTAATACGGTCCTGATAGGTTCTGGTGGTGATCACCTCACCATAGAATTCTTTTGAGGTATCCAGATTGTGGTTGTAATAGTCGAGACCGGCACTGGCCAGCTTCTCCGACTGCTCTTCACTGAGCATACCCAGGGTCATGCAGGTTTCTAAACCCAGAGCCTTAACCTCACGAATCATATGGGCAACTTTTGGAATATCGCGATCGTGGGGAGAGCGCCAGGCGGCACCCATACAAAAACGGCTAGAACCACTGGCCTTGGCTGCCTTCGCCGCCTCAATCACCGCCTCGATTTCCAACAGTTTCTCTTTTTCCAGACCTGTATCGTAGCGAGCGCTCTGAGGGCAGTACTTACAATCTTCAGGACAGGCGCCGGTTTTAATCGACAGCAGAGTACTCAACTGCACCTGATTGGGATTAAAGTGGCGACGATGCATCACCTGAGCATCAAACAGCAGATCATTAAATGGCTGATTAAATAGCGCCAGAACTTCTTCCCGCGTCCAGTTATTGCGGATTGTATTGTCTTGAGAGGCGTCCATAGCCAAAACTCCATCATTGTCGGTCAGATCGGCCAATGATAGAGCGACAGATTTCACTGTCAACCTAATTTAACCCTAGGGTTAACAGTGAGATTCTTTGGCTGTCATTTTTGAAGACGCAGATTGCGTAACTATAATTATGGACCTATAATAATTATAGGTTACCCGAAACACAGCAAAGGATTTGCACATGGCGAAGAAGAGTAATATTTCGCTCCCACCTTGGATTACTAAAGAGAAGGCCCTTCCCGAAATAAGGCGTATAGCTTCACAGGAGACTGAAAGCCTGATCATTCTTAATCATGCCCGCGACCGACAACAGCTGCGTGACGTCACGGACCGACAGATACTCAACGTGCTTAAAAATGGTGAATTGACCGGTCAATTCGAATGGGATACTCAAGACGAGCGGGGTTGGAAGTGCAAGCTTTCCAGAATTACTGCAGGTGACCATGTTTCTGTGATTGCGAAACTGGTAGAACGAGACGGTAATAAATGTCTAATCATTACAGTATGGAATTAACTATGTATCAATACAACGGATGCGGGCTGGACAATGTCTGGCTAAAAAATGGCTTTGAAGTCCACAAATCTGGCCAAGATACCGGACTGTCGATCCATAATTTGGATGGGTTGCACAGAGCTATTGCCCTGACAATCATCCATAGCCCTCAGCCCATCACCGGGCAGGAGTTCAGGTTTATTCGGATTGAATTAGATCTCTCGCAAAAATTCCTCGGCAATCTAATGGATAAGTCAGACCAATCCATTGCCAAGTGGGAGAAAGGCGAGCAGGCCATCCCCCGCTTAGCGGACAAGGCTATTCGCGATCTCTACTTGGAGTCTATAGGTGAAGGGGTTATCGCGGGTCTTTTGAGCCAAATGGCACAATTAGATCGGGAAGTGCATGAGCACAGTCTACAACTTGAAGAAGTTAAAGGAGAGTGGCAGGCCTCAGCTTAACCGAGGCCCACACTCAGAATGTCACCAGGCCAAAAGCTACTTTTGCTTAAAAATATGCATAGATCTGGCCATACCTTTCTTCGACCACCTATACCAAAGGCTCGGTAGCAAACGGAATGTTAGGTAAGCCCGAGCCCAGTTGCCCGGCACAATGATCAAAGCCGGATTCTTTGCGACTTTATCGATTGCTTCGCGGGCAAACTCATCTGCAGGCATCGGCTTAAAAGCAGACCAAAATTTAGTAATCTGCTCTTTAGTAATTCCTGAACCCAGCCTACCAAATTCACCACCAGTCAAAATCGGCGTTTGAATGGCACCGGGACAGAGTGCACTCACACGCACACCGCGATACTCAGCCTCAATACGCAGTGCCTGAGACAGTCCAACCACGGCAAATTTACTAGTGCTGTAGGGCACGGCGTTGGTTGATGGAATCAGACCCGCCATAGACGCAGTATTCACTATATGGCCAAAGCCCTGCTCAACCATCAGCTTGTAACAGGCCTGCACACCATTGGTGACGCCGCGAATATTCACATCGAGACTCATATCCCAATCACTGACCTCCAACTCATGGGTCATACCGCCAACCGCGATACCGGCATTATTAAACAGGTAATCGAGGCGACCAGTCTTGGCCACAGTCTCATCCACCAGTGCCTGAAAGGCTGGGTAGTCGCAGACATTCAGCTTCCGGGCCCAGGCACTGCCGCCACTGGCAACAATGCTCGCTGCCAACTCTTCAGCCAATTCTATCTGCCGGTCAGCTAAGACAACAGTGCAACCACGACTAACCAACTCAAGCGCCATAGTGCGGCCAATGCCGGAGGCACCGCCGGTGATAATGGCGGTGGCCTCTTTAAACACTCTAATTTTGTTGGTCACTACTGAACTCCATAAATTTTAACTGGCACGCCATTTAAAGCGGCATTGCCACTAATTTGGTCAATAAGCTTATCGTCAGTGAGATCATTGCAACTGACGCCATCCTGCTCGCCGGCAATCGCCATACTCACCCCAGCGCGCTTGTGACCCCAACCATGAGGCAGACTCACCACACCGGGCATCACTTCATCGCTGGCCAGCACCTGAGTTTCAACCGAACCAACCCGAGATTGAATACGCACCTGGGATTCATGCTGCAAATTGCGCGCCGCCAAATCCTCTGGATGCATCAGCAACTGCCAGCGCGGCTTGCCTTTAACTAAACGGTGAGAGTTATGCATCCACGAGTTATTGCTGCGAATATGACGGCGACCAATCAGTAACAGCTCATCGGTTTCTGTGGTTGCCTTGTCGGCACCAAGACGTTTGAGATCCGTAATTATGTAGTCCGCTACCAAGGTAATTTTGCCATCACTGGTACAGAGCCGCTCCGGCAAGCTCGGGGCTAATGGCCCAATATCCAAACCATGGGGATGTTGCTTAATTTTATCTAGGGTCAACTCTAGCCTGTGGCCAGCGGTCGCACTGTATGGCCCCCGCTGAATACCCATATCAACCAACTTATCGGGAGAAGGCAGCGGTTTAATCTCAATGCCCTTGTGTGCAGCAATCGCCTGTCCCAAACCATTAAAGATTTCCCAGTCGTGCATAGTGCCTGCAGCAGGTTCAAACACCGCCTCATTAAAGCGTGCCGTGTTGTGCACCGCCAAGCGATGGAAAGCGATATCGTAGTGATCGTGCTCCAAGGCACTGGTGGGCGGCAAAATAATGTCGGCATGCTGGGTGGTTTCATTGATATAAAAATCCAGACTGACCATAAAGTCCAAGCCATCAAGAGCCTTATCAATCTGCTGACCATTAGGCGCAGACAGCACCGGATTACCGGCAATAGACACTAACGCCCGAATCTGTCCCTCACCCTCAGTCAACATTTCCTCAGCCATCACCGTAGCAGGCAACTCGCCGGCAAACTCCGGCAGCCCACTAACCCGACTGTGGAAGGCTGCAAAGTGCCCTGCCCCAGACTCACCCGGCTTAACAAAACCAAAGGCCGGGGACGACGCCAGCATGCCGCCGCGCACATCCAGGGAATGGGTGAGAATATTAATCATATGAATAGCCCACTGACACAGCGTGCCATAGACCTGCACCGACACGCCCATGCGGCCATAGCAAACAGCGCCTTCTATATTGGCCATATCCCGGGCTAGCTGGCGAATCTGCTCAGCGGCAACACCGGTTCGCTGTTGCGCCAACTCTGGCGTAAAGAACTCACAGGCACTGCGGACCTCATTGATCCCAACCAGCAAATCAGTCAGGTGCCCGGTGTGAACCAGATTCTCTGTAAACAGAGTATTGAGCATGGCCATCAATAAAAAGGCATCAGTGCCCGGACGAATAAACAGATGTTCATCGGCAATCTCAGCCGTTTCCGTACGCCGTGGATCGATCACCACAAAGCGCCCGCCGCGCTGCTGAATTGCCTTCAGACGCTTAGGCACATCTGGCACGGTCATAATGCTGCCGTTAGAGGCCAGCGGGTTGCCGCCAATAATCAGCATATAATTGGTGTGGTCTATATCCGGCACAGGGATCAATGACTGATGGCCAAAAAGACTCAAAGAGGTTAGATGATGGGGCAGCTGATCAAGGCTCGTGGCAGAAAAGTGCGTCTTGGTTTGCACCGCTTTACGCAACACACTGGCATGGGTCATGCTGCCATAATTGTGCACATTGGGGTTGCCGGCATAAAAGGCCACGGAATCTGCGCTATGTTGATCTTGCACCGCAGTTAACTTTTCAGCGACTGTGGTAAAGGCCTCTTCCCAGCTAATCTCAACCCAGCTATCGCCGTGTTTTTTGACTGGCATGCGCAGGCGATCGGGATCAGTGTAGATATCTTGCATCGCCGTACCCTTGGGGCAGATATAGCCTCTGCTCAAAGGGTCATTCTTATCACCCTTAATAGACAGTACCTGGTCACCTTGGGTTTTAATCTCAAGGCCACAGATGGCTTCACAAAGGTTGCAGGCGCGGTAATGGGTTTGGACTTCAGCGGGCATCTTCTACTCTCCGGTATTTAGTGCAGCTTTATAGTAACCGAAGTGATTAGGGATGTGGGGAGGGAGTTTGTGGATGGTGGGTATTGGGGAGAGTTCAGTCAAGCGAGACCATGCCAGCGCAGGCTGGCATCCATTTATGAAAAAGTGGACCCCAGCCTTCGCTGGGGTGACGGAGTTAAAGCAGGGGGGACGCGGTTAAGGCTGGGTGACGTTGCTGCACTGGGGTGACATTTCTGCGGTGCAGCCCGGCCAGATAGGTGAAACTTATTACTCAATTGATATAAAGCGTTTTCTGGAGCAGGGCTGTTAGGTCGAGCGATGTGAGAGACCTCTGGAACTGTCAAGAGATCCCTCGTCGCTGAGCTCTGTCGGGATGACAAATTAGGCCGTAATATTTCCCGCAATAAACGCCTGCACCGCATCCTGGTCATTGTCCAACACTGTGTAGTGCTCTTCCTTATCAAACAGATCCGCCATATGAGTCGGCAGTTCAGGATCGTTCGGGTAACCGGCCTCACGCACTGCATCTGGGAACTTAGCCGGGTGCGCAGTGGCTAAGGTTACCATCGGTATTTCATTATTGGCTCGACAGTGACGGGCGGCATCTAAACCAATGGCCGTGTGCGGGTCCATTAAGTAGTCACTCTCTTTTAAAACACTGCGGATAATTTCCAGCATGCCCTCATTGTCACAGCGGTAACTAGAGAACATCTCACGGGCCTTGGCCAGTGCCGAATCGCTAAGCTGCATATGGCCCGCTTTGGCATCTTTCATTAACTCTGCAATAGCAGCGCCATCGTTATCGTAGAGATCAAACAGCAGGCGCTCGAAGTTACTCGAGATCATAATGTCCATGCTCGGCGCGAGGCTCTGTTCCAATGGACGAGTGCTGTGATCATTGTCGCTTATGCAGCGATGCAGAATATCGTTTTGGTTGGTGGCGATCACCAACTGTTCGATGGGCAAGCCCATTTTGTGGGCCAAATAACCGGCAAAAATATCGCCGAAGTTACCCGTGGGAACTGAGAACGACACTTTGCGCTGAGGGCCACCCAGTGAAAGGGATGCCCAAAAGTAGTAAACGATCTGCGCCATAATACGCGCCCAGTTAATCGAGTTAACTGCAGCCAGTTGGCGTCCTTCAGGCAAAAATGACTGATCGTTAAAACTGGCTTTAACCATATTCTGACAGTCATCAAAATTGCCGTGCATGGCAATATTGTGCACATTGCCTGCGGCAACGGTGGTCATCTGACGACGCTGAACTTCGGACACACGATTGTGCGGGTGCAGAATAAAGATATCGATATTTTCACAGCGACGGCAGCCTTCAATGGCCGCAGAACCGGTGTCACCAGAGGTGGCACCCATAATCACGACTTTTTGCTTGCGCTTGGCCAGAACATAATCGAGCAGATTGCCCAAAAACTGCAGAGCAAAATCTTTAAACGCCAGAGTTGGGCCGTGAAACAGCTCCATAATCCATTCGTTACGCCCGGTCTGAATCAGCGGTGCTATACCGCCGTGACGGAAAGTGGAATAGGATTTATCAATCAGCTGTTTGAGGTCGTCGTGAGGAATGGCGCCATCGACAAAGGGCGTAATAATCTTTAATGCCAGATCCTGATAAGACAGGCCGGCCCATGACGCAATCTCTGCTTGACTAAATTTGGGCAATTCCTGGGGAACATAGAGCCCGCCATCTGGGGCTAGACCAGTGAGTACAACCTCTTCAAAACTCTTTGGCTCGCCGCCGCCTCTGGTGCTGATATATTTCATTTTACTGGTCCAAATGTTCGACGCGGATAAAGCTTACCTGTCCGCGTACTGTTTCAAGTTGTTCAATCTGCTCAACTGCGGCATCCAAGGATTTTTCATGGGTGATATTGGTTAAAATAATCACATCCACATACTTTTCAGTGGCTGGCTGCTCTTTCTGACTAATAGCCTCAATGCTGATACCCGCACTGGCCATTATGCCGGTGACAGTAGACAGCACGCCGGGCTGATCAAGAGCAGAGAAACGCATATAGAAGCTGGTTTCAATCTCTTGGATATCGACAATATCTTGCGCTGCGACAGCATTGGTCGGCACGCCCAGTGCTGGCACCCAGCTCTGAGGATCGTTATTCATCACCCGAGCCAGATCAATAATATCGGCTACCACGGAGGAGGCAGTGGGAGCTGCGCCGGCACCAGGACCGTAAAACAAGGTGGTTCCCACGGCATCTGCATTGACCATTACGGCATTTAAGACATCATCGACACCGGCGATCAGGCAGGTTTTTGGCACTAGGGTTGGGTGAACACGCAGTTCGACACCACGGTCAGTCTGCCGAGCAATGCCGAGATGCTTCACTGCATAACCTAGCTCGCGGGCATAGGCCACATCCTGAGGATCCAGTTTAGTAATGCCGTCAGTGAAAACCTTGCTGCTATCGAGGGGAATCGCGAAGGCCAGAGACGCCATAATAACCAGCTTATGGGCCGCATCTATGCCTTCAACATCAAACGTAGGGTCGGCTTCGGCGTAGCCTTTTTCCTGAGCTTCGGTGAGCACATCGGCAAACTCACGACCTTTGCTGTCCATCTCGGAAAGAATAAAATTGGTCGTGCCGTTAATAATACCGGCCATCCAGTTGATACGGTTGCCTGCCAGACCTTCACGCAGGCCTTTAATAATAGGAATGCCACCGGCCACTGCGGCTTCGTAGGCAACGATCAACTTACACTTCTCAGCATGGGCAAAAATCTCCATGCCGTGCTCGGCGATCAGTGCTTTATTGGCTGTAACCACATGTTTGCCATGATCCAGTGCAGTCATAACCAGATCACGGGCAATGGTGGTGCCGCCAATCAGTTCCACGACTATGTCAATATCGGGGTTTTTCGCGACATCAAAAATATCGCGAGTAACCGCTACAGCAGAGGTATCACAGTTTGGATTATCGCGACGGGCGCCTACCTGAGTAACAGCGATTTCGCAGTTGGCTCTAGGGTTAATTAATTGGGCGTTGTGCTGAAGAAGATTGAGTGTGCCTGAGCCAACTGTGCCCAGACCGCAGATACCGACTTTAACCGATTTCAAGGTGTTTCCCCGAACTAAAAATGAGTGAATAACAGAGGGCACAACATTAGATGGCAGGCCGCCCTCTGTCAATGCAAGGGCGGTTGATATTCGCTAAAGCGGATGCTTTTTATAGCTATATGGCCACTGCCAATCAGTTGATCGAACTTACGCCGAGGAACTCGGCAAGTTCAGCTGCTGGTTTATAGCCTGGGATCAAGGTGCCATCCATGAGAATAATCGCCGGCGTACCTGTTACACCCAGAGAGCTACCGAGACTATAGTGGTCAGCGACAGGATTATCTGCACAGACTGAGGTGCTTATGCGCTTGCCGTTCTTGATTGCTGTCAGGGTTTCATTGGGCGTATCTGAACACCAAGCAGTGGCAATTTTATCGTATGAATCGGATTCTAAACCGGCTCTCGGAAAAGCTAAGTAACGTACTTCGATACCCATGGCATTTAGCTGCGGCACTTCATTGTGCAGCTTGCGGCAGTAGCCGCAGTCCACATCAGTAAACACATTAATGATCGCTTTAGTCTGCCCGGTAGGTTTAAAAACAATCAGATCATCAGTGCCACGGGTAGCAAAGACGTCGCGACGAGTACCATTTAGAGCCAACTCGCGAACATCGACAAATTGCTTGCGGGTGATTTGGTAGAGATTGCCGTCAAAGAAATGGCCGCCGTCAGCAGAGACATAGAGCAGCGGACCGCCTCTAACTTGCACGGCATAAAAGCCTGGCAGAGCTGCCGCACCGACAAACTCAAAGTTAAGATCAGGGCGCACTGCGGATAGATTACCAAGAATTTCTTTCTCGCTAGCGGCCATAGTCCACTGAGCGGAGCAGAGGCTGACTAACAAAATAGCGATGCAGCTGAGGATATTGCGCTTGGCTTTGATCATAGAGTTTTGCACTTGTCCGTCCTTGAGTTATGTAGTGGGTCTTAGAGGATATTAAGCGTTTCTTGGAGTTAAGTGATCCACAGAGGTTCCCTGCGAAGGATCTAAACCCTGGCAGCTGAAACAACTAAGGCTTTCTAGAACAGAAAGCCTTAGTTGAAAATTTAGCCTGGGCAGTTAACGACGACTATACCGCCTGTTCGCCAGTTTCACCTGTGCGGATACGAATAACTTCATCGAGGGTTGAGATGAAAATCTTGCCATCGCCAATCTTGCCAGTGGCCGCTGCCTTGGCAATCGCTTCAACCACACTGTCGACCATTTCTTGGCCAATGGCGATTTCCAGCTTAATCTTGGGTAGAAAATCCACCACATATTCGGCGCCACGATATAACTCAGTATGCCCTTTCTGCCGACCAAAGCCTTTCACCTCTGTAACGGTAATACCTTGCACACCAACATCTGCAAGTGCCTCACGCACGTCGTCGAGTTTAAATGGCTTGATAATCGCTGTAATTAACTTCATTGATGTAGTTCTCCAGTAATTGTAATTCTGCCTCAAAGATACCTGTTTCGAATAGAAATTGCATCTTCGGATAGTTCTGTATGGACATTATAGAGCTATGGATCAGTTATTGGTTACAACAAAATCAATCGAGAATCTCAAGGCAAAAAAAATCCGGGGCCATAAGGCCCCGGAAAGGTACTACTGGTACTACCAAGTAGGGGGAAACTTTACAACTACTTACCTGCAGAGAACTCAGGGTAAGCTTCGATACCGCACTCGGTGATATCACAGCCTTCAAACTCTTGCTCTTCGGAGATACGAATGCCCATGGCGGCTTTCAAAATAGTCCAGACGATAAAGCTAGTCACAAAGGTCCAGGCGAAGATCACAGCGATACCAGTGAGCTGGCCCACCAGAGTTGCGCTGTCGTTGCCAGAGAAACAAACGGCCAACAGACCCCAGATTCCTACAACACCGTGCACAGAGATCGCACCGACTGGATCATCAATCTGCAGAGAATCCATCAACTTCACAGAGAAGACCACGATCACACCACCGACAGCACCGACCAGAGTTGCAGCTCCGCCAGTCCAAGCCAGAGGCTCAGCAGTAATGGCAACCAGACCAGCCAGCGCACCGTTAACAGCCATAGTCAGATCAGCTTTACCGTACAACAACTGAGCCAGAACCAGAGCAGCTAGCAGGCCACCAGCGGCAGCAGCGTTGGTGTTAACAAAGATATCCGATACTGCGTTAGCTTCAGCAATGTTAGACACCATCAACTCAGAACCGCCGTTGAAACCGAACCAGCCCATCCACAGGATGAACATACCGATTGCCGCGAGAGGCATGTTGGCGCCAGGAATCGCGTTAACTTTACCCTCAGCTGTGTACTTGCCTTTACGAGCGCCAAGCAACAGTACGCCGGCCAGTGCAGCAGTAGCACCACAGAGGTGAACAACACCAGACCCTGCGAAATCTTGGAAACCAGCAACGTCTAAGAAACCGCCGCCCCACTTCCACATACCTTGCATAGGATAGATAAAGCCAGTCATCACCACAGCAAAGGCAAGAAATGCCCACAGCTTCATGCGCTCAGCAACTGCACCTGAGACGATCGACATAGCAGTAGCAACGAATACAACCTGGAAGAAAAAGTCAGATGCGCCGGAGTAATAAGTATCACCACCGCTAGCAAGAACTTCTTCAGTTGTAGCATTACCAATAATGTTGCCGAACCAAACGTCAGGAAGGAAACCGCCTGCACTGCCGCCGTACATAATGGCGTAGCCCATTACCATGTACATGCAGCAAGAGATGGAAAATAGCGCCACATTTTTGGTGAGAATTTCAGTAGTGTTTTTAGAGCGAACCAGACCGGCTTCGAGCATGGAAAAGCCAGCGGCCATCCACATAACTAATACACCGGACATCAAGAAATAGAATGTGTCCAGGGCATATTTGACTTCAATAATATCGGAATTCATTTTAAGACCTCTTGTTAAACAGCTTCAGCGCCGGTTTCACCGGTGCGGATTCGAATGACTTCTTCAAGCGTTGAAATAAAGATTTTTCCATCGCCGATTTTGCCGGTTTGAGCAGCATTGGTAATAGCTTCAACTGCGCTATCAACCATCTCGTCTGCCAGTGCAATTTCCAGCTTAACTTTGGGAAGGAAATCAACAACGTATTCAGCACCACGGTACAACTCGGTGTGGCCCTTCTGACGTCCGAACCCTTTTACTTCTGTTACTGTTACTCCAGCGACACCAAGGTCACCGAGGGCCTCTCTCACTTCATCAAGCTTGAAAGGTTTTACAATTGCAGTTATTAATTTCATTGGGAATCTCCATAGGGTGGCCGAGGCCACCCGCTTTAGATGAGCAAGATAAAAGTTTAAAAATTAAAGTGACTTAGAAACAGTCAATACAAATTCGTTGTCGGCAAACAGTCCGCCCTTCTCAGATGAGTCAATCCAGCTCAGATCAAAACCAAGACCAGCAGCTTCAGTGCTCAGAGAGATTGAGTAGTCATCAGCTTCGTTAGCAGCGTCATCAGCAGACATGGTGCCGAAGTGGAAGCCAAGGCTGAATGCTTCGTTGAGAGCAACGCCGTAGTCAAGATACAGGTAAGTCGAGTTTCCAGTTGACGCGTAGTAATCATCTGAGTAAGCAAAACCTACAGTTGCATCACCCATTGAAACGCTGCCGTAAATTTCTTCAAACTCTTCAGTTTTTGGACCCTGTGGGTAGCCGTAGTACAGGTAACCAATGTCGTAGCTAACGTCTTCGGAGAAAGAACCACCGTAACCAGCGTAGTAATCAAGCTCTAAACCGCCACTGAAATCGACACTTGAAGCCCAAGTACCAACATAGAAGCCATTTTCAAAACCCACATCGAAACCACCAGACAGCGCTTCGCCGCCAGCTTGGTCGATGCCACGGAAAAAGTAATCAGAACCAATTGCTACGTTGCCAGAAACTTCAGCAGCCATTGCAGTGGCACCAGACATCATAGTTGCAGCGAAAATTGCAGTTTTTAAAGCTTTCATCGATATATCTCCCAAGATATAAAATTTAAATTATTTTGAAACGTACTTAAGGTTAAGTTTTTTGATGCTTCGGTAGGGACAATGCATATCCCGTGCCAACAATTTTTTGGCCGTTATTTCGATCAACTTAAACTCAAATAGCCCGCATATGTCCCAATATGGTGCACAGCCAAAACCAACTGAGGTGACCCCGCACCAAACTGGACAGGACTGAACTGGACAGTAGTTTATTAGAGTGACAGGTCTCAACTGCTGTAAATGCGTGGGGTATCTTGGTGCAATTTGCTAGACTGGAAGCTATTGCTAGGGGCTAAAAGAGGAGCTACCCATTGAATCAGGACAATATAGTGAACCAATTTATTAAACAGTTTAATCAAGCCTTTATACCAGGTGCACAGGCTCTGGGCGACGAAGCGCAAATGCAGGTTCGCTCGGCCATGACCAAGGCCCTGCAAAAGATGGATCTAGTGACCCGGGAAGAGTTCGACATCCAACAGGCGGTTCTGCAGCGCTCTAGAGAAAAGCTCGACGCCTTAGAGACACAGATCAGCGGCCTTGAAGAAAGTATCCGCCAACTGACAGCTAACAAAAGCAATTAATAGCCCACAGAGTTAAAAACCCCTCAGCGGATTGAGGGGTCGTTCTAGAATCACATACAGGGAGGTATGCAATGTCACTTGCGGTGGTTAACACCAGAGCGAAACTGGGCATCAATGCACCACTGGTCTCGGTTGAAGTGCATTTATCCAATGGTCTGCCGAGTTTTCATATGGTGGGTCTGCCAGAGACTGCGGTCAAAGAGAGTAAAGACCGGGTTCGCAGTGCCATTCTCAACTCCCATTTTGATTTTCCCGCACGGCGCATCACCGTCAATTTAGCCCCCGCCGAACTGCCCAAAGAAGGCAGCCGTTTTGATCTTGCCATAGCCATCGCTATTCTTGCGGCCTCGGGACAGGTACCCAGAGACCAGCTCGATCAATATGAATTTATTGGCGAGTTAGCCCTCTCCGGCGATACCCGCGGTGTCGATGCCGTATTACCCGCAGCCCTTGGCTGCCTGCATCAGGGCGAGCAACTTATTATCAGCCGCCACAATGCCGAGGAAGCCTCCCTAGTTGACGGACTCGGCATTCTCCCATGTGCTCACTTATTAGATATTTCCGGGCACCTGCTACAGCAGACGCAGCTCCAATTTTGGGACAGTTCAACAAACCAGCTAAACAAAACCGATGCCAGCACGGCAGACTCATCTAATAACAGCGAAAACCAAACCCAACTCAATCAAGTCATCGGCCAACATCATGCCAAGCGCGCTTTAGAAATTTCTGCCAGCGGCGGCCACAATCTACTGTTTTACGGGCCACCGGGCACCGGCAAAACCATGCTTGCCAGTCGCCTGCCCGGCATACTGCCGCCGCTCAATAACCAGCAAGCACTAGAAGTTGCCTCCATCTATTCCGTGGCCGGCAAAGGTCTGCGCAAACCGATCTGGGCGCGACCCTTTCGCGCACCCCATCACACAGCATCATCCGCAGCACTGGTCGGCGGAGGCAGCAGCCCGAGACCGGGAGAAATCTCCCTGGCCCATCA
>ERZ887851.131-NODE-131-length-72172-cov-15.445831_pt1 | contig 72172 bp, 53 predicted proteins | sample MGYA00521100_ERZ887851 | MGnify/ENA primary metagenome ERZ887851 (study PRJEB32303, sample SAMEA104408602) | aquatic metagenome | biome: Brackish water; feature: Pelagic; material: water | place: Baltic Sea | collected 2014-06-06T16:11:00 | depth 11,444 m ... | reverse complement strand
GAAAGGATTATATATTTACATTACAATTAAATATTATATAACCTAAATTTTTATTATGACTACTTTAAAAAATCATGTACAACTTATCGGTAGAATTGGATCCGACACAGAATTAAAAACTTTAGAAAGTGGAAAGTCTTTGCTGAACATTTCTATAGCTACAAACGACTACTACAAGGATAAGGAAGGGAACAAACAGGAGAAAACGGAATGGCACCGATTAGTAGCTTGGGGCAAAACAGCCGAGAATATCGATAAATTGGTAAACAAGGGCGATGAAATTGCAATCGAAGGGAAATTGACTCATAGAAGTTATGAAAAAGATGGGGAAACCCGCTATGCTTCGGAAGTCCTTGTCAATGAATTCTTATTATTGAAGAGTGTAGAACAAAAGTAAATTCTTGTTAGTTTCGGTGCTTTGTGGTTTGACTCCCCCTCTTTGCCTTGAGGTGCCGAAACTATTTAAAGATTCCAAAGCGATTTTCTAAGGCTATTCGGCGATACTCGAAAATCTCTGCTAATTGCTTTTTAATAATTAAGATATTTGCAATGTCGCCTAAAAATCCTAGCGGTGCTTGATAATCAATGATGTCTTCCATGAGCACACCTCCTGGAATTTCTTTGATATGATGTTGATGGTGCCACATTTTGTAGGGACCAACTCGTTGCTCATCTACGAAGTATTCGCCCATTTGTACATGAGTGATTTCTGTTACCCATGTCATTTTGATGCCGAGAAGAGGACTAAGCTTATATTGGATCATCATTCCAGGATACATTTTCTCAGGAAGATCTCCTTTGATTTCAAATCCCATATATTCAGGAGTAATTTCTTTGAGGTTCTTTGGAGAGGAGATAAAATCCCAAATAGCTTCTTTTGATGCGGGTATTTTCTGAATTGTTTTTATTGTATGTACTGCCATGTCAATTAAACAAGCAGGTATTTAAATTGTTTAGCTCAATTGTGTTAATGGGTTCTGGGGCATAAACAAAAAAAAGACCGCGTTTACGCGGTCTTTTTTTTATCTTGAATCACTGTTTATTTAATGATCATTTTTATGCTTTGCTGATTGCTTTCATTTGAAATTTGCAAATGATAAATTCCAGCATTTAAATTAGGACTTACTACATTTAACTGCTGTTGTCCAAGCGATAACTCATAATTCCATGATTGAACTACTCGTCCTAATAAGTCTATCATATTGATTTGATATTCACCTGAAGTGCGAACATTCATTCCAATGGAAAATTCACCATTGTTTGGATTAGGATACAAACTTAATTCTCCAAGCGCTGTTAACTCACGAACTCTAGTGCTAGTTGAAGTATCTGTACAATACACAGTGAATAAAACACCATCTCCAATCACATCGCAATTACCTACAATATTAGGGAAGTTAGCAGGTGGAGGTTGTGGTAAATCAATTATAAACTCAATACTTTCCGTAGTACCTGCTAAAATACTGGCATTTACATCTGGTATATTGTATACGATATCATTACTGATTTGACTACAAGAATCTGTTAACACCGTTACATTCATTCCTGATAAAGCGATATCTAAAGTACCCGTTCCGGTATTTGGTAAAATCATTTCCCATGTTCCATTTGGATTGTCATTGAAACCTAACATGGACACTAGCTCTAAACAAGCAGGATCTCCTAGCTGAGAAGTTGCTAATCCCCATAGTCCTGAGTTTACTGGTGTTCCTGGAGGTACAATACCTGCAGCTAAAGTTGCAATAACATCTAAAGTGTCACCCGTAGGTAGAACCATTAATAATGGATTGATTTCCCAGTCAGTGCCACTCAAACCAATGCAAATATTAATTTGTGGAGTACATGCTACTGAGAAAGGATCCCATGCAACGCTAGTGTCTATAGTCACTGATTGAGCTGTAAATGGAGTAGCATAATAGTTGCCATTTGCCAAATTCAGGTCGCTACAAGCTAGATTAATAATAGTATCATTATCGCCTGGGAAAACCATATTGGCAGCTATAGCAGCTTGCAGCTCAGCTATAGTTATAACAGGTCCATCAGCTTCAGAAGTAACTGCCCATGCCACTGAATTACCACTCAACAAGTTAAAGTCACTCGCTGTTAAGGTAACTTGATCTCCATTTAGATTCACTACAACTCCGTTAGAGCTAGAAAAACCAGCTTCGCATTCAAGAACAATTGTAGGAGGGGTGTATGAAGTAATTTCTGTTGTCTCAATGATATAAATCATTACTCCATCTACTTGTATTTCAATAGTAGTTCCTAACTCATTAATGTACACAGTTGCAACACCATTCTCTACGATGTAGAAAGAATCTAAAGGATTAACGCTAACCGTGTTCGATCCATCAAGCACTGTAGTATCTCCATTTGAATCAACTATTACAGTTCCAATAGCGAATGTTATCGTATCTGGAGTTAAAATTACCACATTTGTATCCGTGCAATATGCTGTGAAAGCCGTGGCCGTTCCAAAAGTTTCACAATCTACGGCTACACTTGGGAAGTTAGATGGTAAAGGAGGAATAGTAATAGAAAACACTCCTGTATTTCCCGCATTTACAGTCCCACTTATTCCTGTGATAGAAGTAATCTGATCGCTAGTTAAATTGTTACATGAATCAGCCAAAACAACCATGTCGAAATCGGCAATGTTGAAATTTAAAGCGCCACTTCCTGTGTTTGGTAGAATAAATGTCCATGTTCCGTTGGGGTCTTCTGTATATTGAAGGATATCGATCAAATCAATACAAACAGGATCTCCGAACTGAGAAGTAGCTACACTCCAAAGTGTAGGATCAATAGGTGTACCTGGAGGAATCAAACCACCTGCTAACTCACCAATTACGTCTATGGTATCGCCATTTGGAAGAATTAACTCTAAAGGACTTACTTGATAGTTAGATCCAGATAAGGATATACATACTTCCATTGAAGGTCGACAACTTGCCGCTTCATTCATATCATAGTAAATGGGATCAACAACTAAAGCCTCAGCTGTAAATGGCGTCATTAAGTAGTCTCCATTTTCTAATGAAACATCACTGCAAGCTAAGTTTAATGTGGAATCACCATCACCTGGGAATACCCATCCGCTATCTATAGCTACTTGTAATTCTGCCATATTCGTAATTGGCCCTTGAGCGTCTGTAGAAATAGCCCATGCTATGATATTTCCTGAGTTAAGAATGAAATCCTCAGCAGTGAAATCTATTTCATCTCCTGAGAATGAGATTAAAGAACCGTTACTCATAGATGTACCTGGGATACATAAACTAAATGGAGAAGAGAGTTCTTCACAAGCTAAGTTATTAGTAAAACTAACCGTAAATGCACCACCAGCTGAAATAGCATTTGCGCTTAAGGTATCATTAGTTTCATTGAGTATTTGGATGTTATCTGAATACCATTGAACATCATAGCTGTTTGGATTAGCCGTATAAACTTCTCCATTCATGGCTTCAATTAAAGGTGTTGTTACACTTTCAATTGTAATTGTTGCAGTATCAGAAAAACCTGGGCAAATATTCCCTGTTTCTAGTACTTCTACTACAAAGTTCCCAATACTATTTACGGTCAATGTTTGACTATTCGCATTAAGGATTACTCCATTATCATCGTACCATTGGTAATAATCAAACCCAGCACCTGCGTCTAGGATTGTTGAATCACCAGTACAAATAGCAAAGCCATTACTAGCTAACAAGTTGTTCGCAGCTGAAGTAGCTTGAATTCTCACAGTGTCCCAATTCTCTAAAACAGTATTTACCTGTTGTTGAATAGTGATTGTACCTGAAAAATTATTAGCGTTATATCCTAAAACAAGTCCAGGAGATAAAGCTGTAAAGCTTGTTGTTGCAGTTCCTAGATTATCATCTTGACTACCAAATGGCGGGCCATTATCCTCGTCCCAAGCATTAATAGAAACTGAAAAAGAGGTAATCGGCACATTCAAACCATTAAAGGTTTTATTTGTTCCTGAACTAGCTGTTGATGTGGTAACTGAACCACTTCCTCCATTAATCAATAGATACAACTCAGGATTTTGAAGAGTTGTTAACTCTTCAATGTCTCCAGTCCATCCACCAGTAGCAGATATAGTTGCCTGCGAAACGTAATATTCATAAATTGTAGTGGTTAACTTAACGGGATAGTCTCCTGGTGCAGAATAGGTTTTTGAAGCAGGTAAGCCAGTTGCAGTGGTACCATCATGAAACAACCAAGCTTGTTGAACTGGATAAAGAATCGGATCCGGAGAAGCTAAGTCAGTATCAAAAGAAACCGTTGCTGAATTGCACGCTACTGGTGGGGTCATTTCAATAGGACCAGTTCCTGTACCTGGCAGCACTTCGATATATAAGTCAGTTGTCTGGGCATCACAAGCCGATAATCCTGAAAGAGAACCACATCCTTGAATATTTACAACGATAGTATAAACACCGGGTGCTGCAAAAGTTTCCCCACATAAACTCACCACACCATAACGATAGTTTTGAGGGTCGTAAGTATTGTTATTTGCAAAAGCTGCAGCATCAGTAGTCCATGATAATCCAATAGGTAAACCACTAACTCCTAAAATTTGGATTGAGGTAACGGTTGCTGTCCCCGTAATAGGAGAAGTTATCGCTTGCTTTTTTGGAAGTAGATACTGTACATAAATAGTAGTATCTGAGCCCTGTACAACCACACTCGTATCTACATCAGTCGGGTTGGCATCGTTCGTGAATCCCAATGAGAAATCATCAATTGTCCCCCATACTGCTGGGTTAGGCGTCCCTTGAAGACAAGCTTGACTAAAACCAAGCTGTGGTAATTGGGTCAAAATAAAAAGGCTTAAAAGTAGTTTTATCTTTTTCATATATACTCTTGTTAATTAATGAGACCGAAGATACGGTATTACTTTAACAAGTCTAAATCAAGGCTTTAAATAGTGTACAACTAATGAGAAATAGTACTTCTTTTAGCGTTTAATCATTATCTAAATAGCTTCTATAGGCCTGAATAAAAGCGGCACCTAGGTTTTGATGAGGGGGCACGTATTCTGCAAATTTATCGTGGGCATAGCTATTTTTTGTAAATTGTTTGGATAGATTCAACCAGAATTCATCCCATTTAATAGGCTGACCAGCATCTACATTTTGCGCTAGTTTGTAGATAAGAGGATTGTTTACGGTGAAAGTGCCAATCTGTTTGGTAGAAATAATATGAGCACTTGGTGACTTGGTTAATATATCGGTAACTTGATGATATCCGCCACAAGACCCTAATAACACAACCTTGGTTTCTTCTCTTAGGAAGCGAATAGTACGTGATACATAAAAGCTATGTCCTCGGTGGACTAAAACTTCTATATCAGCGTGCATAGCATCTACAAATTGGTTCATTAATTTTTGCCCCTCAAAGTCATGTTGGGGTTTATTCGCTAATATCTGAATAGGTGTAGAATTGACACTGGTAATGACTATGAATTCACCGAAATCCTTGATTTTCCAATCTTTGTTTCTCCATAAACTTAAGAATGTTTGGAAAGAAGTAATTCCATCCTCATCATCATAAAAACAGTGAATTTGAGTATGTAAATTATCACGTCCAAGCAACTCGGCTCTACTAATCTCATTAATGGAAGGCAGGGTGATAAGGCTTGTTATAGTCTGATAAGCTTCTTGATTGTGCACGGCTTTATCTTGGAAAAGCTTCATTAGTAAGGTGTAAATCAACCGCAAATTTGGATCTCCTGCTTCTTTATAGTTTTGCAATAAATTTTCTTCTAAACGAATTAGGGATAGGCTGTCATTTAAACTCCCTAAGGCATCTGCTAAACTTACCGCTTCCCTTAAGGCATCTTTCTCACAATCTAAATAGGCAAATTTACTAATGAGCTCTTCTCTTTGTTCAATGGACATTTGATCGAGAAAATATTCTAGCTTCCCGTATGAAATACACATTTTTAGAAAGGTTCGAAATTGATTGAAATTCACTTCTTCAAGTAGACCATAGTTGGTCTTTCCTTCCTGTTTGATTTTAGCAAGTAATAAATTAAAAACGCCATTAAAAGATGAGGTAAATATTTCTTCTTCGCTATATACAATGATATGATAAATTTGTTGACTGGAATAAGGGGCAAGCGATTCAAAACGATGTTTATCGTCATGATTTTCATACAAAGAATTAATGAGTCTTATCTTTTTAATAGCACTTGTCTTAAGGGCATTGTCAACCGAATTCCTTGCTAGTATAGAATCGCTTGAGGCTAATTCCACTAACTTTGTGAAGAATTGTTCACTCCCTAATTTTGCAATGTTATTTGCTTCCTGAATAGTTAATTCCTCATTCACGATAGCTTGTAATAAGCACAGTGCATTGCTTGAGCTTCCCGTGTGCTGATAAATAGCTAGGACTAGACTATCTGTTTTATTTGAAGAGCTTTTCAAATGGGAATAAAGCACGTGTAAACCTGAAAAGTATTGTTTAGCGGCAATGGGGTCTTTTTCAATAAGTTTGCTTAAGATAGCTGGGGCATAGGATGCTGAAGAGAATGTTTTATAATTATTCAATACAACGTGCGGCTTGAGAATAGCCTCATTTTCGACAAATTCTAGCGCTTCTGGCGTCGCGTAAATAAAAGGAAGAATCGTATAGCTTAAGATGGGATTAGATCTAAAAAATACATTAGTGCGTTTATCTTCCAGTTGCTGTAAATACTTCTCAAGAATATAGAAGCTCTTTATCTCTCTAGCATCTAGCGAGGAATGTTCATTGAAGTTGACTAGGTGAAAGTATATGGACAGGCGTATCTTTTCTTTCGTATGACTTTCCAAATTTAACTGAGCCAAAAGTAGTTGTAATTTATCTACCTGCTCAAAAAGAACTGAGGCAGACTCTTCTCCGTTAAATTGCCAATTTTCAATACCATCGAGTTGGTCAATTCTATTCTGCTGAAAGTCTATATAGCTTTGAGTGAATGCGGAATGAAAACCGAGAAGGAGAAAAATATGGACTAAAAAACACTTCATATTAGTGTCGTAAAGATAGTTATTTATGCCTTAGCTAATGTAAAGCCAAAAGTAGTCCCTACGCCGGTGTTACTGCGCACGTGGATGGTTTGCCCATGGGCATCAATAATATGTTTACAAATTGAGAGTCCAAGCCCGTTTCCACCCTCATATCTAGATCGATGACTATCTACCCGATAAAATCGTTCAAACAATCTTGGTAAATGTTGCTGTTCTATTCCAGGTCCATCATCAGTAACTTCGATCAAGATATGATTACCCATTGTATAAATGCCTACAAGAACTACCCCTTCTTCGTTACCATATTTAATTGCATTAATAACTAGATTGTTTAATATAGTCTCCACTTGCGCTCTATCTGCATTAACCATTTTACTGTTCGGGTTTTCTGCTTTTTGTTTGAGTTTTATGTCTTTTACTTCCGCAGACATTTCGTGTGACTCAAATACATCTTCAACTAACTTTACGATGTCGAATTTACTAATTGAAAGGTCTAAATTCCCGGATTCATTCTCTGAAATAATCAATAGATTATCTACAATACTTGAAAGTCGATCTAAATTTTTTGAAGCTTTCTTTAGATAACTAGTATTCACCTCGGGATTGTCTAGTGCGCCATTCAAGAGGGTTTCGATGTATCCTTGGGTGTTAAAAATAGGTGTTTTGAGTTCATGACTAACGTCTCCTAAAAACTCTCTCCTATACCTTGCCATTTTCTTGAGTTCTTCAATTTCGCTGGCTTTGGAATGACTAAACTCTTTTACTCTAGCTTCTACTTCATTTAAGGGGTCATCCGCTTGTTGTGTGATTTGACTACTACTTCCGGACTTTAACTGGTGTACATTTTTATAAATCAACTTGATTCTTCGGTAAATGAATCCATCTACTAAAAAGTAGATTATCGCATAGCTAACAAGAAAGGACAGTATTACAAAGAGCAATAGAAAATACCAATTTAATTCCCAATTGAAAATGAATGTCACGCTAAGCAAAACACCCATGCCTGCTGCTATTAGAATTGAAGCTATAAAAGCTACTTGGAGTAAACTAGCGTTTTTCATGCATGAAATTTATATCCTACACCTTTGACCGTTACAAAATGTTCGTTTCCTATTTTTTCTCGTAATTTTCGAATGTGAACATCAATAGTTCGATCTACAACTATTGTTTCTGTTCCCCAAACTTTAGTAAGAATTTCTTCTCGTGTAAAAACTCGCCCTGGCTTAGACATAAGTAGGCAAAGGAGATTGAATTCTTTTTTGGGAAGAGATAGTTCTTTATCAGCTATAAAAACTAAATGTTGATTTAAATCTATTTTAACTCCGCTAGCTTCTATTGAATTTTGTTCTTCCTCAAGGTGATTTCTGCGCAAGAGGCTTTTGATTTTACTTATAAGTAATCTAGGCTTGATTGGTTTTGAAATGTAATCATCCGCTCCAGCATCAAATCCTGCAATCTGGCTATAGTCTTCGTGCCTAGCTGTTAAAAACGTAATTAGCGTATTTTTAAACTCGGGCAATTTCCTAAGTTCATTACAAACTTCCATTCCATCCATATTGGGCATCATTACATCAAGTACAATTAGATGGGGTTTAAAAGTCTTGGCTAATTCAATAGCTATGACTCCATCCTCAGCACAAGCGGTTTGAAAACCTTCTTGTTGTAAATTGTATCGAATGAACTCTAAGGTATCTTCTTCATCATCTACTAATAAGATTTTTATCTCTGAATTTTCCATAATTATCTATTTGACTTCAAATATACAGGGTTTAGTTTATTGAATTCGCTTCTTAATTATTTGTTTACAAACCTGTTTAATTCTTAAAGATTAGATAACATAGCGATAAGATGCTGCTTATTTCGATAAATCATATTTGCAGCATGAAAAAAAATATAAAAACTATGAAAAATTTATTGTTACCGTTAATGGCCTTAGGTCTTATGAATTTCTTTCTTCAATCTTGCAAAGAAGATGATGAATGTGAAGGTGTTGCTTGCTCGGCTAATCAAACTTGTGAAGATGGAACTTGTGTAGATGTTTCTGAGAACGAGTTGGTTCAAGGCTTTATAAGTCAGGATGTAACATGGACAGCAGATAAGGTTTATGAGTTAAGCGGAAGAGTGGTAGTACGAAGCGGAGCTACACTAAGTATAGAAGCAGGTACTCTTATTAAGGGCCAAGAAGGAACAGGGTCTAGTGCCAGTGTTTTAATCGTGGAAAGAGGAGCAATGATAGATGCACAAGGAACTGCTACTAGTCCAATTATTTTTACTTCTCAATCGGATAATATTAAACCAGGTGAAATTGCAGGTAGTAATCTAGATGAAACAGTAAATGAACTATGGGGGGGATTAATTATTTTAGGAAATGCGCCTGTTTCAACTGAAGACGGAGATGTATTGGGTCAGGTAGAAGGAATTCCTTCGGATGAAACTTATGGTCAGTATGGAGGAAGTGATGCAAATGATAACTCAGGAACATTGACTTATGTATCGATTCGTCATGGTGGTATTACTATTGGAGATGGTAACGAAATTAATGGTCTAACCCTAGGTGGGGTTGGCGCAGGAACTACTATTGACCACATAGAGATTGTTGCAAACTTAGATGATGGAGTAGAATTTTTTGGAGGTACAGTTAATGCTTCAAACATTATAGTTATCTATCAAGGAGATGATGGCATCGATATTGATCAAAATTATTCTGGAACTATTGACAATGTTATAGTTATTAGTGGTGACGGTATTGGTACAGACGAAGCCTTAGAAATAGATGGCCCGGAGAATTCAACTTACACAACAGGATTATTCACGATTAGAAATGGTTCTTTTATCAATGAAGGGACTTCTGGCTCGGCTGGTGATTTAAAATCTAAAGCGCAGGGAACTATAGAGAACTGTACATTTGAAGGTTTTACTTCTGGATTAAAAATAAGAGCAAGCTTTTCTGATACGACTTTATGCACGGAGAAAGAAGATTCATATGCACATTTATCTGCAGCATCACCAAGCTTGATTGTTAGGAATAATCAGTTTGGAACAAACTCAACACTTGCAGATTACGTAAATGTTTATTCAGGTTCTTGTACCGATTGTTCTTGTCCAAGTGGCGTAGAAGGTAATAGTGATAACATTATTGCTGCTGACGGGAATACTGCTGCTGCTTCAGTAAGCGGGGGAGCAGTGCGATCAGAGTTTAGTAATTGGACCTGGGCAGCAGAAAGAGGGAAATTATAAAAAAAATATAACATTCATTTATGAAAGGCGCTAGTTTTACTAGTGCCTTTTGTGATGTTAGGAAATCAGGGATTATGAAGAATTTAGTTTTAGTTGTGTTAAGTGTTTTTGCTTTAAATATGGGTATGGCACAACAGGGGAAGTTAAGAGGTACAATTATTGACAAGGAAAATGCAGAAACGCTAATTGGAGTGAGTATAGTTTTGGAAGGAACAAGCACAGGAACGATTACGGATCTTGATGGTAACTACAATTTAAACTTAGACCCAGGCACTTACACCGTATTATTTTCTTATATCTCTTATGCTACCCAGCGAGTAACTGATGTGCTTATAAAGCCAGGAGAAACAAAGCTAATTGATATTCAACTAGGAACAGATGCAGAACAAATTGGTGAGGTGGTAGTTAAAGCTGAGCGAATTACAAACAGTGAAACTGCCCTATTGACTATCCAAAAGAAATCTACGGCTGTTTTGGATGGAGTTTCTTCTCAAACTTTTAGTAAGACAGGGGATAATGATGCTGCTGCCGCTATAAAGCGAGTAACGGGAGTATCCGTTGAGGGAGGGAAGTATGTGTACGTGAGAGGATTAGGAGATAGGTATACTAAAACTCAACTTAATGGAGTAGATATACCTGGTTTAGATCCGGATAGAAATTCGGTTCAAATGGATATCTTCCCCGCGAATTTATTAGATAATATTTTAGTTTACAAAACATTTAATCCAGATTTACCCGGAGATTTTACTGGAGGATTGGTTGATGTAACTACTAAGAGTTTTCCTTCTACCTCAACCTTTGGGTTTTCGGCCAGTTTGGGTTACACTGCAGGAATGAATTTGAATAGTAACGCGCTTCGATATAAAGGTGGCGCAGGGACATTTTTCGGATTTGGAAATAAGTTTCGGGAGCTTCCTTTTCCGGAAAACACTAACATCCCTAATCGATTCGAATTCAATCCAACATTAACTGAGTTAACGGGTGGTTTTAATCGTCAATTAGCTCCAACTCAATTTACCAGCCCGTTGAATGGAAGCTTATCTATTTCAAGAGGAAATCAAGTAAACAAGGAGAAAGTAACTTTAGGGTTTAACTCTGCTTTTAATTATCGATACCAATTTAGAAACTATGATAATTTTGAGTTTGGAAGATCGATTAAAGATCAATCTTCAGAAACTGAACTTTTACAAACACAATATGCTAGTGGGCAACGTTCTGAGCAGGAAGTTCAGTGGAGTGGAATGTTAGGTGGAGCATTGAAAACTAACAAGAGTAAATTTATTTTGAATTTACTTCATAGTCAAAATGCAGTAAGTCGATCAGCGCTATATGACCTTACCTATCCTTCTGGACAAAACACGGCTTTACCTAAAAAGCAATTCGTACTTGATTATTCTCAGCGATCAGTGTCCAATATGCTATTGGGAGGTAAACATAGTATCCGTCCTGATAAATGGGAACTGGAGTGGAAGCTTTCACCCACTTTTTCAAAGATTACAGAACCTGATATTAGAAGCACAACCTATCTTATAGAAAATGATGAATTTATTATTGATAATGGTGACGGAGCGGTTCCTGAAAGATTTTATCGTTCATTAAACGAGATTAATATGGTGGCTCGTATGGATGTGACTCACGATTTCAAAGTATGGAAGAATTTAGATTCTAAGTTGAAATTTGGATTTGCAAGCACTTATAAAAATCGTGATTATCAAATCTTGAGATTTATATTTAATTCTACGCTAGATGCTGACCTTACTGGTAATGCAGATGAGTTGTTCTCGGATGAATTGTTGTGGACGCCATCGAATAGAACTGGAACCTATGTAAGAGCTGAAGAAAGCTTAAATGACAATCCAAACATTTATACTGCAACTCAAAACGTAGCAGCGATTTATGTGATGAACGAATTACCGATTACTCCGGTATTCAAAGCTGTCTATGGATTGCGTTATGAAAGAACGGATAACTGGATTTCTGGATATGGAAGATTGTCAGGTGAACAAATCAATCGGGATATTGAAGGGGAGAAAGTATTGACAGAAAACGATTTCTTACCCGCTTTAAATTTAATTTATAATGTAACTAAAGATATGAACTTAAGAATGTCTTATAGTAGAACATTAGCAAGACCTTCTTTCAAGGAAAAATCATTCGTAAGTATTCTGGATCCTTTATCTGGAATCAGATTTATTGGTAACATTGATTTGGAGAAAACGAACATTGAGAATGTAGACCTTCGTTGGGAGAATTTCTTTAAACGTGGTCAAATGTTATCGGTGAGTTCATTCTATAAGCACTTTAAAAATCCTATTGAGATTGCCGGATTTGAACTTGAACAAGATGATATCACTCCACGTAATGCTGGTACAGCTCATTTAATAGGAGCCGAGTTTGAGTTCAGGAAAGATTTTGGGTGGATTAGCCCTAAAATGGCTGACTTATCTATAGGTGCAAATGTAACTTATGTAAAATCCTTAATTGATATGAGAAAAATTGCGGTAGGGGCTGGAGATGACGGAGTTTTTGGAACCGATGACGATCGTACTGAATTCGAATCTAGAAGTGATAACTTAAGAGATGGAGAAACATTAGGTAATTTCCGTAGTATGTTTGGTCAGTCGCCGTTTATAGTAAATGCCAATATCACTTATTCAAATGATACGCTTGGATTTGAAGCGAACTTATCGTACAACATACAAGGGAAAAGATTGGCTGTTGTTGGAGTTGGCGTGCGACCAGATGTATACGACCAAGCTTTTCATAGTTTGAATCTTAAGCTTTCCCAGCGGTTTGGAAAAGAAGATAGATGGAAAGCGAGCATCAGCGCTCAAAACCTAATAGGTGATTTAAGAGAGAAGTTTTATGTGTCTTATGAAGCAGAAGCTCAAGTGTTTGAACGCTTCGATCCAGGAAGAAACTTTTCAGTGGGAATTTCCTACCTCATTAAATAAGAAACAAAAAAAATCCGAACCTTTAAAGGTTCGGATTTTTTATTATGCTGCACTATCAGCAGGAGGCTCGGGGCTTGGTTTAGCCAAGCTACCTAATTCTTTATCAATGTAGTACAAACTTTGTGCGCCTGTACCGATAAGCTTAATTTTATCTAAAACTTTCTGAAACAAAGTTTCTTCTTCCCGTTGTTCTTGAACGAAAAAACGCAACATTTCAATCGTTACGTGGTCATCTTCTGCTTTAGCCAATTCTACTAATTTAAAAATGGCTTGCGTAACCTCTTTTTCTGCACTGTAAGCCGTTTCACAAATATCTTGAACATCATTGAATTTGTGATTAGCTTGTTTCACTGGGGGCACTAATGCGTGTCCGCCTACTTCATTGATGTATTGAAACAATTTGATGAAATGCAAATTTTCCTCATGCGCGTGACCATAGAAAAAACTTGCAGCTCCATCCATGCCCATTGTTTCACACCAGCTAGCCATGGCTAGATATTGCAAGGAAGCTTCTAGTTCATATAGTAGGTGATCATTTAAAGCCTTTTCTATTTTTTTTGAAATCATGATAGTCTATTTTTTTAATCTTAACGCAAGGATAAACACAAAAGTTGGTATTTTGAAATTTTAATTTTGAAGATATGGATAGCTCAGAATAGATTTTATAAAAAAAGGCCTCCAAAATGGAAGCCTTTTTTATAAAGTTCAATGTATTCTTAGCTTAAAGCTGGAATTACCAATACTTGACCGGATAGATTTTATCTGGATCTTCTAACATTAGCCTAGTTGCTTCAAAAATTAGCTTATACTTGCTTGAATCGCCATATACTAAAGTATAAAACTGAGTTTCGGGAGCTTCAACTACTTCTTCAACTTCAACCCTATCATCTACACAAAGAAAATAATCCTAAGTGTTTTTAAGTTTCAATTTTAATAAATATGCTGAAAATGACTTCCTATTTCAAGCCAATTTCTCTTAATCGTTCATCCAAGTACTCTCCAGAAGTAATAGGTTTGTAGTTTAATGGATTGTCCGTTGTGATACAACTTTCAAGACAAGTCAAATTCATGTTACTTCTTGGGTGTAAGAAGAATGGAATAGAATACCTTGAGGTATGCCACATTTCTCTTGGTGGGTTAACTACTCGATGCGTGGTTGAACGTAAAACATTATTAGTTAAACGTTGTAACATATCACCTACATTGATTACTAGATGTCCTTCTGGAGCATTTACAGAAACCCAGTTTCCGTCTTTATCTTTCACCTGAAGTCCTTCAGCTGAAGCACCTGCAAGCAAAGTAATCAAATTAATATCTTCATGTTGCTCTGCACGAATAGAAGACTTGGGTTCACCTTGAATAGGGGGGTAATGGATAGCTCTTAATATGCTATTTCCATTATGTATTTTGGCATCGAAATAATACTCGTCTAGATCTAAATATAAGGCGATAGCTCTTAACAAAAGGGCACCAGACTTTTCAAATGAAGTATATAACTTACGACCAATTTCTTCGAAATCAGGCAACAAATCTACTACGATATTCGAGGGGTATTCTTTTGAAATTTTATCACCATCAGTTACTTCTTGGCCCATTTGCCAAAATTCTTTTAAATCAGGAGCATCAAAACCTTTCGCGTGCTCTCTGCCGAAGCTAGTGTAGCCCCTTTGTCCAGCGTTTGCTATATCTTCATACTTCAACTTAGTTGTAGTGTCAAATTCAAAGAAACGTTTCACTTGCGTATAGAATGCATTAATATATTCATCTGGAACACCGTGATTCTTTACGGTGACAAATCCAACATCTTTCCATGCCTTTCCTAACTCTGCAATAAATTCTTGACGTTGAGCGTCATTACCCGTCGCGAATTTTGATAAATCAACTGCAGGAATACTTGTTACAGCCATAAATAGTAAGTTTTAATTGAATACAAAATTAAGCAATTAATATGAATCCTTATGAATTTGCTTTATTTCAATGAATTTTAGAGGGGTCTCTTTATCATATATATATAACTGCCCATGCAAAATGTTTCTTTTTTGAAGGAATGCGATGGCCTCACTTTCATCCTTAATTTTAAGTACATTCCGTTTGGCGTAAAAAATTATTTGCGGATCAACGCTTAACTCGCCCTGTACAAAAACCACATTATCTGGAGGTGTTTGTTCTTTGATGCTAGTTCCTAGAATTTGGCTTTGTGCATATATATCCCCTCTTAGAGACTCTTCTCCTGGTGGGTTAATATAGTAATAGGAAGCTAGGGAGGCTATGACGACAAATACAATACCCAAACGCAGCTGAGTCATAGATAAGGTTTGCGATTTCTTAAGCTTATCAAAAAGAATCCCAATCAACACACTTAAAAAAAGTGAACCGTATAGACTTACAAAGTCGTGGCCGGAATAATTCAATAGAAAGATATGTAAGAGTATTACTGGTAATGTCGATAGCCAAAGAAACCGGTATCCATTTTTGGTGAAAACTATTCTCAATTTAGCTTTGCTAATAGTCAAATAAACGAAACTCCCAAGCAAAAGGAATAGCGGTAAATAACTAGTAACATATCCTTTGAGCATGCTAAGAACAAGAAAAGCAATCTGTTTAATTTGACTACCAAAATTTGAAGTTTCAGATAAACTCCCTCTTTCAGTCATACGATTTAACATTTGATCTAAATAGGCTTCAAAACCTGCAATCTGGCTGTACTGAAAAACGAATAAGGCAACAGCCGCAATACTTACGAAGAGTGTAATTAGGTTAATTGGGATATACACTTTAGTTTTTCTTAGTTTAATAAAGGAATACAAAAACACACTAAATGCAAAAAACAAGCCTAGCCATGAAGTATAAATCATTAAAAACAAAAAGATTGCATAATGAACGAGGTATTTTGGCGAAAAGAAACGCTTACGCATTAAGAGTTTCAATATGGTGTAAACATTTAGAATGAAAAAGAGGTGAACTAGCATGTCACTCATGTAGGTATTGCATTGAAACCATAAGACTCCTTGGCTAAATAAATACACTGATACCCCTACAATGCCTGACCAGTATGTTCTGGCAAAAGGTTTTTGTTGCCCAAGCAGGCAAACAATCAAATAAATAAAAAGGGCACAGATTAAATTGATGACTAAATGAAATATCTGTAAAGCCAAAACCGTGGGCTTTACATGTAATATTTTAAAAAAAATATGTGGCAAGATGTAAGCAAAGGGTGGATGAGATACATAATAGTAATTGCCTGCTTCATCTAGCATTTTACCTGTAGTGCTTGCCCAGTTATTCAAGTGTTTGTTGGCTGCGCCTGGATAGCTCATAACAGGGCTGAAGCCATATTTCATAGCTCCTTCGGTAGACCAAATGTCTAATACCCTAAGCGAAACCGCACTGACGAATTCATGATGCTTAGATAATGGTCGATTTATATTAGGTAAACGAACCAATACAGAAAGCATGAATATGCCTATGATTATGAGAAAGGGGAAAATGGAAATTGTTCTTTTCAATGCTTTGCTTTTCCTTTCGTCAAAATTAGCATTAACTGACTAATTAATTGATTTTATTGGGGAAAACTGCCACCTTTGCACAAAACGAAACGCATGTTAGCTGGTTTAAAACTTCCTACTGACCCTAGATGGGTGAATTTGGCAGAAAAGAATATTGAAGAAATACTTACGGATCACGCCTATTGCGAGCAAAAGGCGGCAACAAATTGTATCACCATCATTCAAATGTTTCCTGAATATGAGGATGTGGTGGAAGCGTTAATGCCAATTGTTACAGAAGAATGGGGGCATTTTAGAATGGTTGTTGATCAGCTCAAAAAAAGGGAAATGTCCTTGGGTCGACAACGAAGAGATGAATATGTTAACCAGTTACAATCTAATATTATTCAAGGTGGATCAAGAGAACACCAATTAGTTGAACGTTTGTTAGTTGCTGCTTTGATTGAAGCAAGAAGCTGTGAGCGCTTTCGATTACTTTCTTTGGATATAAATGACGATGAACTAAAAGAATTCTACCGGAAGCTGATGATTAGTGAAGCCGGGCATTTTAGATTGTTTTTGGACTTGGCTACAGCAATCTTGCCGAAAGAACAAGTGATGGCTCGTTGGGAAGAATACTTGAACGCTGAAGCTCAAATTATAGCCAATTTGGAATTGAGGGGAGATCGGGTTCATTAAAAGATGCAAGAATTTATTCAGCTTATTCTTGATGCCATTCAAACCACTGCTCTTCAAGCGTACATCCCTCCATTTGTTGTATTTGTTATTTTAGCTCTTTTTGGCTGGCTTATAAACTTCCTTTTTGCTACAAACTTTAAGGAGAGACTCGCTTGGTTTACTTCTCAATTTAGTAGTCGAAATGTCGACCCTCAAGTTCAGAAATTACTAGAAAAAAACTTTCCGTATTATAGCTCTTTGGATGAAAAGGCAAAGAATAAGTTTTTGAAGAGACTAGCCATATTCATGGGGATGAAAACTTTCGTTCCGAGGGCTATGGAGTTGAATGAAAGTATTAATCTTTTGATAGGCGCAACAGCGGTTCAATTGACTTTTGGTTTAAATAACGTTGCTTTTTTCTCTTTCGAAAAAATCCTAATCTATCCTTCAAGTTATTATAGTACTATTCGAGATACCTATCATAAGGGGGAAGTAAATGCTAGATTAAGAATAATTGTTCTGTCTGCCAAGCATTTTCTAGAAGGGGTCCAAGATGAAAAAGATGGACTTAATTTAGGCTTGCATGAAATGTCTCATGCTATGCAAATTCACGCAATCTATAGCCTTGATAAGCGATTTATCAACAGGTTTAACAAATGGCAAGCAATTGCAGAAAAAGAAATAATGCTAATCAAGCAAGGAAATAATCATTTCTTGAGGGAATATGCCGCTACCAATGCAGCGGAAATGTTTGCGGTTTGTGTAGAGAATTTCTTTGAGCGACCACAAGAATTCAAGCTCGCTTTACCGGACTTATATGGACATATGAAAGGGCTCTTGAATCAGGATCCACTTCAGGTGAATAACCCTGTTCTGTAAATCAAGTTTAGCCAATCAATTCTTCTTCTATGTCTTTCTCTACTTTTAAATTGTCAATGATAAACTCTTGACGTTGCGGAGTGTTTTTACCCATATAATAACCGAGGATATCTTCAATGGAATTATCGTTTCCAAGAATGACGGGGGAAAGACGAATGTTTTCACCAATAAAATCCTCAAACTCATCTGGCGAAATTTCACCTAAGCCCTTAAATCGGGTAATCTCTGGTTTACCCCGTAAAGATGCAACAGCTTTTTTCCTTTCTTCTTCGCTATAACAATAGAAAGTTTGTTTTTTATCTCTAACTCTGAATAATGGGGTCTCCAAAATTTTAACATGTCCTTCCTTAACTAAATCTGGGAAGAACTGTAAAAAGAACGTTAAAAGCAATAATCTAATGTGCATACCATCTACATCGGCATCCGTTGCAATCACGACATTATTGTAGCGCAGTTCTTCTAGCCCTTCCTCTATATTTAATGCGTGTTGTAATAGATTGAATTCTTCGTTTTCGTATACTACTTTCTTTTTCAGACTATAAGTGTTTAAAGGCTTTCCTTTCAAACTAAATACTGCTTGAGTTTCTACGTCCCTCGCTTTCGTGATAGATCCACTTGCCGAATCTCCCTCCGTAATGAAGACGGTAGTGTCTAAATGTCGAATGTTTTTCTTGTCGGAAAAATGAAAGCGACAATCTCTTAATTTCTTATTGTGAAGATTTGCTTTTTTGGCTCTTTCCTTGGCGATTTTCTTCACGCCAGCCATGTCCTTTCTCTCGCGTTCACTTTGCTGAATTTTTTTCAGCAATTTCTCCGAAATTTCTGGATGGCGGTGAAGGAAATTATCCAAATGTTTTTTTACATAATCACCTATAAAAACTCGCATACTAGTTTTCTCATCCAAGTTGTTGGAGCCTAATTTTGTTTTCGTCTGACTTTCAAATATAGGGTCCTGCATACGGATACTAACTGCTCCAACTATGGAGGCGCGAATATCTTGAGAATCAAAGTTTTTACCATAAAATTCTCTCATGGTTTTCACTAAAGCTTCTTTAAATGCATTAAGGTGTGTACCTCCTTGAACGGTGTGTTGTCCATTCACATAACTATAGTATTCTTCACCGTAATGATTGTCGTGTACTAGGGCAAACTCTATATCCTCTGACTTGAAATGAATGACGGGATAGCGAATAGTATTGGCATCAGTTTTTCTGAGAAGTAGGTCTTTTAAACCCTCCTTTGAAAGAAATTTTTGACCATTATAATTTACAGTTAGTCCACAATTTAAGTGGGCATAATTCCAAATTTGGTTTTCCAAATAATCGGGAATGAACTTATATTTTTTGAAGATAATATCATCAGGAACAAATTCAATATAGGTTCCATTTGGCTCAGTCGTTTTTTCATCTCGCTCTTCAATGAGATTTCCTTGTTCGAAGATGGCTACCTTCTTTTTCCCTTCTCTAACCGCTTCTACTTTAAAATAAATGGATAAGGCATTAACTGCTTTAGTACCTACTCCGTTTAGGCCTACAGATTTTTTAAATGCTTTAGAATCATATTTCCCTCCGGTATTGATTTTAGAAACTGCGTCAACTACTTTCCCTAAAGGAATACCCCTTCCATAATCCCTGACAGTAACTTTTTTCTCTTCAACTTTGATATCGACTTTTTTACCATAGCCCATAACGAACTCATCGATACAGTTATCTATGACTTCTTTTACAAGAATGTATATCCCATCATCTTGAGAAGACCCATCGCCCGTTTTACCAATATACATTCCTGGACGAAGGCGCATGTGTTCCTTCCAATCGAGGGAGCGTATATTATCTTCGTTATATGTTACTTCATTCGCCATTTATATTAGTATATTTATTTCAAGAAACTTAAAAATAAGTAAATCCAAAGCGATTACTTTTGTTTTCTCTGAAATAATGTGCACATGCTATTGTGTATTTTGTTAAATTTGAACAACAATTTATGAGTACAGCAATAAAAAATAAAATCACTTTAATAGATGATAGTCCCTCTGAACCTATCTTGTTGGCCAGTGCCATTCAGAAAAGTGAGCGGAATATTGTCTTGGAATCCTTTGATGATAGTATTTATGCGGTAGAAGAATTAGCGCGAAGAGGAAAGGAAGATGAGGAGTCGCTTCCCAATCTTATTTTGCTTGATTTGAATATGCCTGGATACAATGGAATTGAAGTTTTAGGGAAGTTAAGAAAGGATGAAAATTTATGTTTCATTCCAATCATTGTTATGACTTCTTCGGGCTTGGATGCAGATATGAGAGAAGCCGTGAAGGAAGGGGCTAATTGTGTCATTGTAAAACCTACTGGACACAAGAGATATGTTGAAGTAGTTCAGATTATTTACGATTTTTGGTTTAACACAGTAAAACGATTAGATATTGGCTTTTTCTAAAAATGGAATAAAAATATTAGTTGTTGAGGACACTCCTGGAGATGTTTTTCTAATTAAATTTTATTTGGAAGAATTGGATCCAGATAACTACGAAATTCAAAATGTAGATAATCTAGAGGAAGCGCATTATAAAATTGAAAGAGAGGCATTTGATGTCATCCTTTTAGATTTGCATCTTCCAGATTCACAAGGAATTGTAACTCTTCAAAATTCGGTAAAGAAATTCCCTGATGATGTTTTTATTGTTTTAACGGGACTTTCCGATGCCAAGATTGGCATAGAAGCAGTTAAATATGGAGCACAAGACTTTTTAGTAAAAGGTCGCATTGATAGTAAATCTTTAGATAGTTCTATTAAATTTTCATTTCAGCGAGCTAAGCTTAAGCGATCAGTTAAGTTATATGGAGAAGCTTTGAAGACCCTTGAAGTGATGTATGGAATGATAATCGTAATTATTGATAAATCACAATCAGCAGTATATACTTCCCTAAAATTCAAGTCTTTTTTCAATATTGATGAGGAAACAGTCGATACAATGGAAGAACTCATGCATGTTTTTGAAAACAACCAAGAAATCTTAAATGCTATCAATTCAGCAAGTGATTTAAAAATCGATAATTTTGTTGCTACATTAAGGGGGCAACAGTATAATTTTAAGGTCAGTAAGTCAAAAGAATTCAATGACCAAACGGTCATTAGTATTTCAAGATAAATCTAATAGATATCTTGCAATATTCCAGGTGAAAATGAATTATTAGTATTGATTGATCTTGGGGGTAATTCTCCAAGTTGGTAGCCAAAGTTCTTTTCTTGAACTAGATACCCATTCGGATAATACCCAAATGATATTTCCATGTAATTGATACCTAAGCTTAGATTTTGAAATCGAATACCTCCACCATATCCTTGATAAATAGTATTGTTAAAAATGAAATCGGTGTTGCTTCGACCCAATACGCCTATATCTGCAAAAAAGAAAAAGTTACCCTTGCTTGTCCACCAATCAATTGGGGTATAAAAAACTGATTCAAGATTAAGTATAAAGCTTTTGGTGCCAATTAATTTTTGAGAATTAAACCCCCTGATGGCCCCATTTCCAATATTATAAAACTCTGAAATTGGCCGATTGAAACTTAAGGTAGTATTGGTAGAAACAAATTGTCTAAATCCCAGTTTTCGTAAAGGAATTCGATTAGTAAAGTATGAATTTATAGTTTGGATACTAATTTGTTCAATATTTTTTGAGCGTATAAATGCGCCTATTTTAAACTCATTTTGCATGAAGCCGAACTTAGGATACTCCTTACTATAATTAACTGTAAACCCATTGTAAAAGCGCCCCCCTAATATATCATTAATTTCATAGCCCCCTATTAATGCTAGATTAAAACCTTTTGGAACATAATCAAACTGACGAAATTGATAGAGCTCTTCGAATCCATACCAATCTCGGTTTGCCAAGCCAATACTTCCCAAATAAATTTGTTTGTTTACAAAATTTTGAAAAGGTTGATCGTCTGGGATAACGTAGTTCTTTTTAACAACCCCTCGTAGAGAAATGATCATACGCAAAGATTCATGTCTTTCATTTAGATTCTTTAGTCCAAATGACCTAGCCAACCAGGCATCGGCATTAATAAATCTATTATTGTATCTATTTGAAATTTCATTAGTTTCAATTTTCCGTGCATTATTAGATACTGCTAATTTGCCAGCCCATTTGGTATTATACGCGAAGAAGTTTCGTTTTAATTGAAAACTATAGCTTTCACTTTGATTTTGTTTGTTATAGTCAAGTCCTAAACTTATTTGAGAACGAGCAATATTGTTTACCTTATAGAAGACTCCAACATTATATGGGTTTCTAGGGTCAATAATTCCAGCCCCGTAAAAACTCGCCTTTTGAGCAATCCCAAAAAAATCGAAGAAGGAACCTCCTAGGGTTAGGGAGGTTGGAGTACCATAAAAAAGGGCTTTCCAATGTCGATTATCGTGGGCATATATTTTCACATCTACTCCTGGTATGTGAGGAGTTTGTTCAATCTTGATAAGCGCATCTTTATATATGGTGTTTTCGCGAATGTTTCTTTCTGTATCCGCCACTAAGCGGGGGTCAACTAACTCGCCGATTTTAAAGAGCAATTGCTTTTTAACTATTACAGCACTGTGATTACCTCGTTTGTTTTCCACCAACTTAACATCATTAATATCCTCTTGGCCATACACTGGGTCATCAAATCGGTCAACGATAAAAACTTCTATACTATTAATCTCAAGATTTTGAAATTCCACAAAGAAATCACTCGGCGTATAGTCTCGAACCGCTTTAGGCATGAGGTAGAAATAGTCGACAAATTTTTCTTGCTTTTTAGTCTTTTTCTGAATGGAATCTATAGCATTGCTATCTATCACAAACGATTCAATTTCTTCTTGTGCGAAAGCGAAAGAGATTAATGTTAAAAATATTAAAAGGTAAAGTGTTTTCATTAAGGTCTCTAAAAATAATGAACTTATACTAGTTATCCCACGTTTTCAATGGAAATCTACAATCATGAGAAATTCGTTTTTAATGCTGTTATTTTTGAGTATTACTCTACAAGTGAACGCTACGCAGGGAAAAGACAATTTGGAAACCATAACACTTGGAGCTGGATGCTTCTGGTGTGTTGAAGCCGTGTATCAGGAATTGAATGGTGTAGAGACTGCCGTATCAGGTTATCTGGGAGGCCATGTAGACGATCCAAGCTATAAGGCGGTGTGCGCGGGAAATACAGGACATGCCGAAGTCGTCCAATTGACTTTTGATAATTCAATCATTAGCTTAGAAGAGATTTTAGAAGTATTTTTTCAAGTGCACGATCCGACTACCTTGAACAGGCAAGGGGCTGATATCGGGACGCAATATCGTTCGGCTATTTTCTATGAGAATGACGAGCAAAAAGAAATTGCTTTAAAGCTTAAAAGAGCATTAAGTGTAGCTAAGGTCTGGGAGAATGCAATTGTAACTGAGGTTTCTTTGGCTAGTACATTTTACAAAGCGGAGAATTATCATCAAGATTACTATGCCATAAATGGAAACAATAATCCGTATTGCAGCATGGTTATTACTCCGAAAATTGAAAAATTTAGGAAGGTATTTGAAGAAAAATTGAAGTAGTTCTTAGTAGCTTGTTGGAACTTTAAATAAAAAAACCTATTGAAATTCAATGAAATCAATAGGTTTTCGTTCTTTATGGTGGAGCTGCAGGGATTCGAACCCTGGTCCGGTCATGATGTCCGCATACTTTCTACAAGCTTAGTAAAACGTTAATTGTCGGGAAGTAGCTATTCGCTTTACAAAACTGCTATTTCCGTATTTCTGTCAGTTACAACCTAAAGTAAGTAGAAAATTCTTACTCCATGAGGACCCGATGCTTATAATGCCCTATAATATCCTATCGGATGTCAAACATCAAGGACAAAGGCTTCTAATTCCTAGAATTAGGCAGCCATGGCAAAGTTAGACTCGCCATTTAAATAAAGATTATGAATTGGGATTAACGAGTGAGATTCACAACACTCGACCTGCGGGTATACCTACATGCCATGCCGTCAATTCCGGTCAGCCCCATAATGTAAAGAACGTTTACAAAGGTAGTTTAAAATAAATCAATTATTTTTTAAAGTACTATTTCAAATTCCCAATGAGCCTCAACCCAAGTATAGTTCTCACCTGGACTAGTTGGAATTCCTTCTTCAATAACTTCTTTGTCTGCTAAAGGCAGTTTCACCTCTTGTGCAATTGCATTGCTAGAGAATAAAAGAAAACCGATTGATAGAATTACTGTTTTATACATCTCATTTATGTTTTGTACTATAGATAAGGGAGAAAGTGACAAAAGGTTGCTAGCTTTGTAAGATAAATTTTAAAAACCTACTTATGCTAGCCAGATTATTCATGTTTTTAATGGGATGGAAAGTTAATAATAACATTCCTGAAGGAGCTGACAGGTGTGTAATGATAGCCTCTCCGCATACGAGTAACTGGGATTTTCCTATCGCTAAATCCGCATATTCAATGCTTAAAATTCCATTGAGATTTACTATAAAAGATTCATGGTTTAGATTTCCATTTAACGTACTTTTTGGACGCATGGGCGGAATTCCAATTAATAGAAGACCCCGAAAAGAAGGAGAAGAAAGACCCAGTACTGTGCAGGCGATGGCTGAGTTGTTTAAAAAACACGACAGAATATCGGTGATGGTTACTCCTGAGGGAACTCGTTCATATCGAGATGAATGGAAGTCTGGTTTTTATCATGTTGCCACAATGGCTAAAGTACCTATTGCTTTGGGATACTTGGATTATAAAAACAAAGTAGCTGGAGTAGGTAAAATCATTCACCCATCTGGAGACATGGCTGCGGATATGAAAATTATCATGGAATTCTACAAGGATATTACACCTGAACATCCAGAAAAATTTAGTATAGATAAAAGATACATCTAGACTTGGTAAATCTAGCTGATAGGTTCAACAACCTGTCAGCTTGATTTCAAACCTAAGCAGGGTCTCACAAAGTGGACCCTGCTTTTTTATATAGAAGATTATGTATAGCAAGGATAGTTTAGTCTAAACGTCTAACAATCTAGGTCTCTAACAATCTACTTATTATTCTCTTGAAAAACTGTTTGCAAAACAGTTTGACCTACCGCTTTTAAAGTTTTCTTATCAATAGCATCTAAATTGTCTTGATGAGTGTGCCAGTACCATCCAAACCCAGAATTGGTGGTTTTATCATACTGAATGATATCAATCATAGGGATTTTCGCAATTTTATTCACGTACAGATGATCGTCGGTTATTGGCGGTGTTTGTACGTATGAGAAATAAGAGTTCAAACCCAAAGCGTGAGCAATTTTCCAAACGTCTTGTAATTGATTATTAGCGTAATTTACAGAAGTTCCTTCATGTGTAAAGACTGCATTTGGTGCACCTACCATGTCTAACAAAATACCGAAATCTGCTTTATAATTAGCCACATGAGGGTTCTTAGCCCAGTGTTGTGATCCTAAACAATAGGAGTCGGGCATGTAATCGTCCTTGCTAAAATTGGGTTGACCATAATCTTCTGCATCAAATAGAATAATATCTATTCCAACGTTTAAATCTTCATGTTGTAAGTGACGAGCCACTTCCAATAAAACAGCTACTCCGCTTGCCCCATCATTTGCCCCTAAAATGGGTTCTTGTTGCTTTTCATCATCTTGATCAGCAAAAGGCCGAGTATCCCAATGAGCACTTAATAAAATTCGTTTTGGAGCATCTAAATTGAAAGATGCAATAAAGTTGCTAGCATTTAAAAGAGTGCCATCAAATGCTAGTAGTTCAGCTTGTTGAATAATGAGTGTATCGGCTAGCATATTTAACTGTTCACTTAACCATTTCCCCATTAATTTATGCCCCTCAGAGTTGGGTACTCGTGGTCCAAAATTGACTTGATTGATGATCTGCTGGTAGGCACTATCTTCGTTAAAGACTGGAGCTTTTACCAAAACAAATTCTTCTGTAATTGTCGGCTTAGGATCTGTTTTGCAAGCAAACAAGAATAGGCAACAAAAAATGGATATACTTAGCTGTTTCATGGGTTTTACTTGAGTTTGTGATTATGAATTTGTCCAAGAGGTCCCATCTTTTCCATCCTTAATACTAATGCCAACTGCGGCTAACTCATCTCTGATTTTATCTGAAGTAGCCCAATCTTTGTTTTCTCTTGCAGATTTTCGCATTTCGATTATTAACCCCATGGCGGTATTTAAGCCATTGTCATCCTGCTTCTGTTCTATTTGTAGCCCTAAAACATCTTCAATATAAGCTTTCATTGTTACTTGCAATAAATTCAAACCGCTACTGCTTATCTGAATAGTTCCATCTTTCAGTTTATTGACTAGTCCAGCTAAATCAAATAGGCTAGCAATAGTCTTGGGCGTATTAAAATCATCATCCATGTGATTTTTACATGCTTGACTCAGCGCATCCACTTGCACATCTGCTTCGGTTTCTTCCTTACTAGTTGCTTTTAAAAGACTAAGTGCTTTGTAGGCATTCATTAAACGTGTAAACCCTTTTTCTGAAGCTTCTAAGGCTTCATTTGAAAAGTCTAGCGTACTGCTGTAGTGTGTTTGTAACATGAAAAATCGAACCACCATTGGACTAAATCCCTTGGTCAGCATAGGGTGGTTTCCGCTGAATAATTCTAATGGTAAGAAAGAATTCCCTTTACTCTTACTCATTTTTTCTCCGTTGACAGTCAGCATGTTGCCATGCATCCAATAATGAACGGGTGCTTTTCCATCAGCGCCAATACTTTGGGCTATCTCACATTCGTGATGCGGGAATTTTAAATCCATTCCACCGCCGTGAATATCAAATTCTTGTCCTAAATATTTGGTGCTCATTACAGAACACTCAAGGTGCCAACCGGGAACGCCATCTCCCCAGGGGGAAGGCCATTTCATTAATGTTTCTGGTGAGGCTGATTTCCAGATTCCAAAATCTGCAAAATATTTTTTCTCTGAACCGCCTTCTAAATTATCTCTTGTTTGCTCCAGCTGCTCGTCTATTTTTCTTCCTGAAAGCTCTCCATAAGGATAGCTTACCATGTATTTTTTAACATCAAAGTACACGGATCCGTTTACTTCATAAGCATAGCCATTGTCCATGATGCGTTTCACCATTTCAATTTGCTCTACAATATGGCCCGTTGCTGTCGGTTCAATATTAGGGTCGATTAGGTTGAAAAGCTTAGACACGTGATGAAAACCATTGGTATATTGCTGAACAATTTCCATTGGCTCAATTTTTTTAGCCTTTGCTTTCTTTTCTATTTTATCTTCCCCATCGTCTCCGTCGTCAGTCAAGTGTCCAACATCAGTTATGTTTCTTACATATCGTACTTGATATTCGAGGTAGGTTAAATACCTATACACGATATCAAAACTGGTGAATTGACGCATGTTACCTAAATGTACTTCATCATATACCGTAGGACCGCACACATAAAGTCCAACAAATGGAGGGTTTAAGGGTTTAAATTCTTCCTTCTTTCTTTTTAATGTATTGTATATGTGTAAACTTGACATGCGGGTAAAGATAAAACATAAGTTTTGTCGAAAAATGAAATCGAACTTTTTTTTGTTTTCTATTTAGCAAAGAATTGCATTACATCTTCAGCGCTTTCTTCTGCTTTCTCTTCCATGGGAATGTGACCGCATTCGGGATAAACAATTAACTCGTTGTTTGGAATGTACGTGCGGAAAATTTCTGCAAGACTTAATGGAATCCATTCGTCATTTTCTCCCCAAAGAATTAAAGTAGGGCAAGAGATTTTTTCTAAATCTTCTGTTGTTCCATATTCCATTTGCCTTACTTTTAAAAAGAAGGCTTCTCTATTCCCAGGTCGCAATCCAAGATCGTCATATTGTTTGATTCGTTCGGGGGTAACAAGTTCCTCATTGTAAAACACTTCCTTCAAACTTTTTTCTACAAAAGGGGAGGTGTTGAGCTTTTCACTATTATTCAAAAGAAAATCAAATTGAGCCATTTGAAAAACCATTGGCTTTTCTCTTTTAGGGTCAACAAAACCTGAGGGATCCACTAGCACTAATTTCTTCACTCGGTCAGCTAGCGGAGAGTTTGCGGCATAAGCCCATGCTGTATGTCCGCCTAAGGAGTTTCCTGCTAAATAAAAGCTATCTATGCCTAGTTCCAAAACAAAGGCGTCAATCAAGTTTAAATAGCTTGCTATGGAGTAAATGTTGTCAGATGGAGGAGTAGTTAAGCCTCCACCTTGCATATCGATGCTGTAAGTCGTGTATTTCTTAGATAGCTCTTCTTCCCATTGTTCCCAGGTATTCAGGCTTGCAGAAGTGCCATGAATAAGTATAACGGGCATGCCTTGTCCTTTTTTCTTGTAATGAACGTCTAGTCCAATCAGTTCAATGAAATGAGAATATTCATCGGTATACTGTGCTTTTAGCGTATCTAAATCTATAGGTGGCTTGTGCAGATAAAAGCCAAAAGCAAGCAATAGTAATACTATAGCAAGTAAGATATATTTTTTCATATGGTTTAGTTAAATTTGACTTGAATCTACGATAAATTGAAGAGATTTGAGATGCTTGAAATAAGCTGGAATAATCTTTAGAAATTAATTTGGCTGAAAAGTAAAAAAGACTTAACTTTGCAGTCCTTTAAAAATTAAGCAAAATGAAAAACGGTATCCATCCTGAAAATTATAGAAAAGTTGTATTCAAAGATATCTCTAACGATGAGTCATTTTTGACACAATCATGTGCGAATGCAAAAGAGACTATCAAGTGGGAAGATGGTAATGAGTATCCTTTAATTAAAATTGAGATTTCTAATACTTCACATCCTTACTTCACTGGTAAAATGAAATTTGTTGATACGGCAGGTAGAATTGAGAAATTCAAAAATAAATACGCAAGAAAGAAATAAGCTTTCTTTCTTTATATATAAGAGCCTTCGATGAAAATCGAGGGCTCTTTTGTTTTATGTTCGATCTGAAGTGGGCTGGGGCATTCGTTAACCGCTCACAAACTAAGAAGGTCATAGCGTCACGCTAAGGCTGTTATTCTTTCAGTCGGTGTTCTCCCGACCTATGTTTATATAGATGAATGGTGAGGCTTCCAAGCATAAGTAATCAATCGTCACCTCGATGATAGGAGCGGTCCTTCTTCAAAGCAAGGATTTGTAGACTCTTATTAAGGAGTTATTATTTGTAACGACAAAGTAGAATTCATTTTGTCAAGAAACTACGCTATGTATTCAGCTTCTTACGATTGCTTTCTTCTGTTGAGTTTTTCATATAGCTGCTTGGCAAGAACACTAAGCTTAACTAAAGCTTGTTTAGAGATTGATTACCGAACTTAATGTGCAAAAAAAAAGTCCCTCCGAAATTTCGGGGGGACTTTTTTATATCTGTTTAGTGGCTTACCACTTTTTCTTTTGTTTGAAGTTGTTTCCACCTTTAATTTCATTTCCACTAGGTGAACCCACTCTAATCATTGCACATCTGAATCCAATTTCAGATGAAGCTTCTTTTTGATCTAAGTATCTTCTTGTACCAGGAGATAAGAAATATGCTCTATCATTCCAGCTACCACCTTTGTAAACTCTACTTTCATTATTTACTAATGAAGACACACCGTAGCTATACATGTATTCTTCACCATCTAATGATTGCTCATCACCATCCAAGTAATCTCTTACATCACCAGTTCTGTAGTTTCTTCTTGTAGCAACTTCTTCATCAGTAACTAATCTGTACTCTAATTTACCCGTAGTATCATTCTTAGCAGCAACTTGTCCTTCATCATCTAGCACTAGAGTTTTGAATTCATTACCTCTAAAAGTGTTTAAGTCAGTTGCATCTTCGAACGTTAACGCTCTGTATACATCTAAAGTCCACTCAGAAACATTACCAGCCATGTTGAATAAACCAAAATCGTTTGTCAAGTATGCATCAACTGGAGCGGTAATAGAAGCGTTGTCATTTAAGTTTCCTGCAAGACCCATGTTATCTCCTCTACCTCTTTTGAAGTTAGCTAAGAAATCACCTTGCCATCCGCCTTCATAGTACCTCGTCGTAGTACCATTCCAAGGATAAATTTTTCTATCAGTTACTCTCTCTTCATCAGGATGAGGTAAGTTGCCAATTAAAGCTAAAGCAGCATATTCCCATTCGGCCTCTGTTGGTAATCGGTAATCGGGTAATAAAACACCATCAGAAAACTCAACTTGTCTGTACTCTTCACCGCTAGGATCTAAGTTTTCCATTGGCTTTTTACCTTCAACACCTTCGTATTGACCAGCTAAATAAGAATCTGTATTAAAGTTATCTGCATTTACTTGGTTAGGATTCAATTCTAAGAAACCTTCCCTTACCATAACCATTTCGTTTACACGATCAGTTCTCCAATCGCAATAATCCATTGCTTGTTCCCAATCTACTCCTACAACTGGATAATCATCATACGCAGGATGCGTAAAGTAGTATTCAACGTAAGGCTCATTGTAAGCTAACTCGTCTCTCCAAACTTGTTGGTCTGGCTCAGCTGATTTTACGATTTCAGGATAATCATTACCGAAAGTTCTGTTTAACCAGTATAGGTATTCACGGTAATCAATGTTTTTAACTTCAGTCTCGTCCATGTAAAATGAAGAAACTGTAATTCTTCTTGGGAATGTATGGTGCTCATACATAACGTCTTGCTCGGTATTGCCCATTATAAAAGTACCACCCGGGATGAATACTAAACCAGGACCAGTTTCCTGTCCTATATAAGGTTTGTTTTCAAAACCACCCCAATCTGGGTCATTATAAGCCCAACCCGTAGTTGATGACTTTTCTTTGTTACAAGAACTCAAAGTGATTAAGCCTATGCTCATTACACTTAAAAATACTAAAACCGTGTTTTTCATTATTCTGGTTGTTTTTTAGAAGTACGCTAATTTATAACTTATTTTTTAAAAATCTAAATAATATGGGCAAGATAAAACCCCTTGAGCAGATTTAGGATTCAAAGAGCTTTCTTCCTTTGTGAAATTAAACACAAAAGAGAACTCATGAGACCCCGCTGTTCCTTTTAATGGAGATACGTTAATATCAAAACTATACCCAAATCTTAAGATTCCTTTTTTAAATCCTACACCACTTATAACGGCATCCATATTGTTTATAGTATGTCGTATCCAAATTCCGGTATAGAAAAAATCATAAGCTATCAAGCTACCTACGGTTATTTGATTGAAATTGTTTTGATAAACGTATAAAACTTGAGGCGATAGCCAGAATTTTTTCTCATATCCTTGACCAAACTTATAAAAGGCTCCACCGTTTAAAGCTAGCCTTGTCCTATTCATTTGGTCTCCGAAGTAGTCTTTCTCGGGCACTAAATTGTGTGCAGCAATCCCACCGTAATATTTTTTTGAGAAAAACACCACTCCTGCATTAGCATTAAATGAATGTCGATTGAAATTCCCGGGAGGAACCTCGCTAGTCGAATTGGGAACGCCTATGCTTTGGTAAAACCCACTTAGTGGGTCAATTTGATCGTAGAAAAGTAAATCATACCAATTAATGTATCGATGGTTGTAACTTCCTCCAAGCCCCATCTTAATTCCAAATGACTTACTTGCCCTAATTTGAAAAGAGTACATGGCACTTAAAGAGTTCTGTACTATTTTACTATTCGCAATACGGTCAGAGGTCATCATTACCCCAATACCACCATGCAATTTTTCAATATGTTGATCGTAACTTATGGCATAGCTTGTAAACCCGCCACCCGGGCCATCACCAAGCTCAGGCCATTGATTCCTATAGTTAATAGCTACCCGAGGACCATGTGAGACACCCGCAAGTGCATTGTTTAAATGAAGCGGTGCCGCATAGAATTGGCTGAATTCAACTTGTTGACTAGTTGCCAAAACGGGACTTAATATAAGAAGGACTAAAATGAATTTTAAAATCTTCAAGTGTGTGTTTATTTTTATACTCTTTCTCAAACGTATAATTACGGTGTAAAATTATCAAACTATTTACTTTTCTCGTGCAATATTGAAATTATAATTGCGTTTGAACTATCACATCGGAAATTTTGTTAAAATTTGAAAAACTATCTTTAATTGATCTTGCGTTTTGTCTCCCTATTTCTTGCATTTTTCTTAGGCTTGAGCCATTCAGGCTTTGCACAAGTAAATGAAGTTGTCATCTCTTGGGATAAGCAAGCTGTAAATCCGTTTACCGGAAAACAGCAAGAAAGCTTTAAAGAAGCTTTTTTTCAAGAAAAAAATGACTTTTTGCCAACCTTCCATATTTCAATGCCTATTAATGGGGTTAACGCAAGCGCGAGTTATAGCAATTTGAGTTTTGAAGCTTTTCAAGGTTCGGTCTCTAATGAAAGCCTTTTAACAAATACTGTTGAATTTACACATGCTGTAGGTATTGCCCAAAAGAAGACGAGTTTGGATATAACTTGTATTCCCTTGAGGAAGAACCCAAGTTCGGGCCTAATTGAAAAATTAGTCTCTTTCGATGTGAATGTGCTTGCTTCGCCTCCTACTCAGGCTAAGAGTTTAAAGTCTACAAAAACTAGCAGTGCACTAGCTAACGGAACTTGGCATAAGATTGCTGTACCGGCGGATGGCGTATATAAGATTGATTATGCGTTTTTACAAACAAATAATATAGCGAATGGAGCTTCCAGTTTTTCTAGTGTTGGTGTATTTGGCCAAGCAATGGGGATATTGCCAGAAGCAAACAGTGCCTACCGGACGGATGATATTGAAGAAATTCGATTGAAAATTATCGACCAAAACAATAATGGGACTTGGGAGAGCAATGACTATATCTTGTTTTATGGAAAAGGCCCTCATGTTTGGAATTATGACACAAGTTCGGGCGAATGGAGTCACCGAATAAATATTTATTCAGATCAATCAGGTTACTTTATAACCATGAATGCAGGAAGCAGTAATCAACTACCAACGATAGCATCAACTTCAGGTGCCAACCTTACTTTAAATAAGTACAACTTCAGAACCTTTTTTGAAGAAGAGACTTATAACTTGATTTATTCTCAGTTGCCAAGCACTTTGGGCTCAGGCCGAGAATGGTTTGGAGAACGCTTGAGTAGTTTTAGTAATACACAGAGTATTGATGTTGCAATTCCAGGTATTATTAGTTCAACACCCGCTCAAGTTAATGTGCGATACGCCGCCACTTCGTATAACGGGTCGTCAGTTTTCGCATTGAAGAATAATGGGAGTCAGTTGTTTAATACCTCTGTTCCAATTACTCCAGGTGGAGATTACCCAAGTGGGGGAAGTGCGAACAAGGTTTCAAGGACGGCAAATTTGAGTGCAAATAATAATTTAGAAATTGTATTCAACAATAATGACCCACAATCAAATGGTTTCTTAGATTATATTGAATTAATAGCTGAGGCAAGTTTAAACTTGACTGGCTCATTCCTTCAGTTTCGTTCAACAGAAAACATTGGATCTGGAAATGCAACTACATTTCAAGTCAATGGGTCTAGTTCTAGTACGGAGATTTGGGATGTTACCTTAGGAACTGCAGTTTCAAGAATTAATGGCAGTTTGAGTGGAGGTCAATATACATTTACCGTGCCTACGGATAGCCTGCGAGAATTTGTAGCAGTTAATGTAGGGGCATCTAATTTCCCTTCACCTTCATATAGTAAGCGAGTTGACAATCAAAATTTACATGGGCTACCTCAATTGGATATGTTCATTATTACTAGTTCTTCTATGTTTGCTGCTGCAGATCGATTAGCCAATTACCATAGAGGAGATGGACTTAGTGTAGCAATTGTCGATATTGAGCAAGTCTATAATGAGTTTTCATCAGGGGAGCAAGATTTGAGTGCGATTAGGGACTTCCTAAAGATGTTCTATGATAGAGCAACAAACATTGCAACATCTCCGAAGTATGCGCTTTTGATGGGTGATGCATCCTTTGATTATAAAGATAGAATTGCTGGTAATGAGAATATCATTCCTACTTATCAAAGTCAAGAGAGCTTTTCAGCGATTTCTTCTTATTGTACAGATGACTTTGTTGGTTTCCTTGATGATTCAGAGGGGGAAGACATTACTAATATAGCTAATCCTAATAAAGTAGATATTGCCATTGGTCGATTACCAGTAGATGACTTTGCTGAAGCAAATGGTATTGTAGATAAAATTCTAAACTATAACACCAGTGAGACGATGGGCGACTGGAGGAATATTTTGAGTTTTGTTGCTGATGACGAGGATAACAACCTTCACTTTGGTCAGGTAGAACAATTATCATCCTTAAGTACTATAGAGAATTTAGATCATTATAACATTGAGAAGATTTACCTAGATGCATTTGCTCAGGTGAATTCAGCTGGTGGAGATAGGTACCCCGACGTTAACGATGCTATTTTAAGAAGGCTTAGAACCGGTTGTTTTATAATGAACTACACCGGGCATGGTGGTCCAAAGAATTGGGCACAAGAAAGAGTTTTCAATATTGAAGACATTCGCGACTTAAAAAACAAGGATAATCTTCCTCTTTTCATTACGGCCACTTGCGATTTTAGTCCTTATGATGATGTAGATTTCCATTCAGCAGGAGAAAGCTTAATTACGAATAGTGAAGGAGGAGCAGTCGCTTTAATTACCACAACAAGATTAGTGTTTGCTTTTCAGAATTTTGATATGAATAGTCGGGTGTTAGATTACTTGTTTCAAGACTATCAAGGAAGAAAGCCAACAGTTGGGGAAATTTTACTTGAAGCTAAGAACGGAGCTGCTGCCAGTGAGAACAACAGAAAATTTGTTTTGCTAGGAGACCCTGCGATGACCTTAGCTTACCCAGAACATAATGTTGCGACCACTAAAATTAACGGACTACCCATATCACAAATCGATACTTTAAAAGCTTTAAGCAAAGTAACTATTGAAGGTGAAATTCAGTCTGGTGGTGGAGGATTGCTTAGTGGATTTAATGGTATTGTTTATCCTACAGTATATGATAAGCTTGGAGTGTATCAAACGAAAGGCCAAGATCAAGATAGCCAAAGCTCGAATTTTGATTTACAAAACAATATTCTTTTTAAAGGGAAGGCTAGCGTAGTAGGAGGAAAATTTAGTTTTGAATTTATTGTCCCAAAGGATATTAATTATGCTTTCGATAATGGTAAAATATCATATTATGCAGCCAATACCGCGGACTTAGTTGATGCTCACGGATATTCTTATGATTTTGTGGTAGGGGGCACTTCAGATAGTTTGTTTGCAGATGACGATGGACCTGATGTTGAAGTGTTTATTAACGATAGCACCTTTGCATTTGGTGGCTTGAGTGATGAGAACCCATTACTTCTAGTTAATTTAAGTGATGAAAGTGGAATTAATACTGTAGGTAATGGTGTTGGGCACGACATTATTGGTTTGTTAAATGAAAATACGCAGCAACAATATATGTTGAATGATTATTATAGCGCTAAGCTTGATGATTTTACTCAAGGCAATATTGAATATCCATTTAATAATCTAGAAGATGGGAGATATAGTGTTCGGGTGAAAGCTTGGGATGTGAACAATAATCCAGGTGAAGGATATACAGAGTTTATTGTAGCTTCATCGGCTGAATTGGCTTTGCAAAATGTATTTAATTACCCTAATCCATTTACTACAAATACTTCGTTTATATTTGAGCATAATCGTCCAGGAGAATTTTTAGATGTCCAAGTTCAAATATTTACTGTTTCGGGGCGTTTAGTTAAAACTATTCGACAAAGTATCTTGAGTGAAGGTTATCGAGTAAATCCTGAAGAAGTAACATGGAATGGACTAGATGATTATGGGGATGCAATAGGTCGAGGAGTATACATATATAAGGTAAATGTTCAGGGCGAAAATGGATATAGTGCTCAAGAGTTTGAAAAATTAGTAATTTTACGATAATTTTAACGCCGATTAATAGGGTATGAAAAGAATAATAGGAATAGTAATTATATTATGTGCAATGACTTTGCAAAGTCAATTATATGCACAATTTCAAGGTGTCGATACACAAGGTAGGTTAGTAATAACCTCAGCAGTCCCTTTCCTTAGAGTCAACCCTGACGGTCGTTCAGGGGCAATGGGGGATGTAGGAATGGCCTTGAGTCCAGATGCTAATGCGGTTTTTTCTAATACCGCAAGAATGGCTTTCATGGAACATGATTTCGGTGTTTCTGTGACTTTTGTGCCTTGGTTGCGTGGAATTGCAACAGATGTTTATATGGCCGATTTAGTAGGTTATTATAACATCAAAAGGAAGCAAACGATTGCAGCTTCATTACGCTACTTTAGTTTAGGACAGATTCAATTTACCGATATTAACGGAGCAGAATTGAATTCTGTTAGACCAGTTGAGTTGGCTTTTGATTTAAACTATGCTCGTGCTTTAACGGATCGTTTTGGTTTAGCAGTAGGTTTACGTTATATCAATTCTAATTTGGGTTCAACAGATCAAGATCGATTTGTAAGTCAAGCAGCAGCAGCTGATTTATCTATGTTTCATACTAACCCTTTGAAAGTTAAAAAACTAGAGAGTGTTAAAATTAACTGGGGATTAGCCTTAACGAATATTGGCACTAAAATGTCTTATTCTGCTAATGCATTGAATAAAGATTTTATCCCAGCTAATTTTGCTTTGGGAGTAGGTACGGAGATTGAGATTGACGAGTTTAATAAAATTGGCATTTATACGGATATTAATAAGTTGTTAATTCCTACCCCTGTTTCTGCGACAGAAGAAGATGGAGTAACTACTAACGCTTCTTATGATGAAGATGGTAACGGTATCGCTGATTACAAAGAGAAATCATCTATTGGCGGTTTATTTAGTTCTTTTGGTGATGCTCCAGGCGGATTTAAAGAAGAGATGGCTGAGTTTACAATCGGAGTTGGTGCGGAATATTCTTACAATGATCTATTCATGTTGAGAATGGGGTACTTTTACGAAAACCCAACGAAAGGTGCACGTAAATTTTTAACCGCAGGAGTTGGATTAAAATACTCAGTATTCCAAATGAACTTTGCTTATGTAATTCCTACATCTGCTCAACGTAACCCTCTAGACAATACCATGAGATTTACCTTGTTGTTTGACTTTGATAAAAGTGGCGGTTCAGCTGAAGCACCGGTTATACCACAAATTAGATAATAGCGAAATAATTACATAAAAAAAGCGTCCCGAATTTTCGGGACGCTTTTTTTATGTCTTACTTTGACGTTCGATACTTTCCTTGTGAATTTTTTGAAAGAGCTCAAGGATAAAAGTTTCACTCAATCCATTTGTAGCTCCAATCTCAAGTGCTCTTTTTACGGTTGCCGCCCAACGCTTAGGTTGGTGTATGGCAATTTGCTCTTTTTTTTTAAATGCCCCAATCTCGGCTGAGATATTCATTCTTTCGGCTAGAAGTTCTAAGATGTAATTGTCTAAGCGGTCAATTTCCTGCCTATACGCTTTAAGTCCTGGGTAATCATTATTGTTGCTTGCCTCTTTTTGTCCTGTACGAAGCGAAGCTAAGAGCTTAGCTAATGAAGATGGGGTTATTTGCTGTGCAGCATCACTCCAAGCAGCGTCTGGTTCATGATGAGTCTCAATCATCAGCCCATCAAACTGCAGGTTCATGGCTTGCTGTGATAATGGAGCAATCAGCTCTCTTTTTCCACCAATATGGCTAGGGTCACAGATTAATGTAAGTTGAGGAGCTTGTCGTTTAAGTTCAATAGGGATTTCCCAATTCGGTACGTTGCGATACTTGGACTTATTGTAAGAAGAGAACCCTCTATGAATAGCAGCAATTTGTTTGATGCCTGCTTGTTCCACTCTTTCGATTGCACCTAACCATAAGGCTAAATCCGGATTAATCGGATTTTTGACCATTACAGGAATATCTACACCACGCATAGCATCTGCAATCTCTTGAACGATAAATGGGCTAACCGTCGATCGTGCACCAATCCATAAGACATCAATCTCGGCTTTGAGTGCTTCTTCAACATGACGGCCATTGGCTACTTCTGTACAAACGGGTACTTGGAGTAATTCACCTGCCTTTTTTAGCCAGGGCAATCCTTTAGAACCAATACCTTCAAATGAGTTCGGTCGAGTCCTTGGCTTCCAAATACCAGCACGGAACATAGCTACATGAGCAGTAGAATCTTTTATTTCTTGGGCAGTGTTAAGTACTTGATCTTCAGTTTCAGCACTACACGGACCAGTAATAATAAGCGGGTCTTTTGAGTTTGCAGTGAATTGAAATGAAGAGCTGTTCGTACTCATATATACTTAGTTGAATAACAACTAAACAATATAATCAAGTATTTAGTTGCTCTACTCACCTATAAAAATAGAATAGGAGAAACTCTTTAATTTATGAACGAATCATGCAAGCGCCAACTGTTACGTTTGTCGCTTCATCAATTAAAATAAAACTGCCAGTAAATCTGTTGCGGTTATAGGCATCAAAGAATAAAGGTTGAGTTGTTCTTATTTTGATTCTCCCAATATCATTTAAAGAAATATCCTTATCGTCTTCCATCTTATGTAAGTTGTTTACATCCATTTTGTAAACGATTTCTTTAACGATACATCTACAGCTTCTAGTAGTATGAATGATTGCATATTTCCCATTAACTCGAACAGGGTTTTTCTCATCCATCCAGCATACCATTGCATCAATATCTTGAGATATCTCAGGCATATTACCAGTTCGAACAATCATATCTCCTCTACCTGCATCAATGTTGTCTTCCAGGGTCATAGTTACAGCCATAGGAGAGTAAGCCTCGTCCAATTCTTTCCCTGCGAATTCAACAGTTTTAATTTTACTTACAAACCCACTTGGTAAAACAGTTACCGCATCACCTTTTTTGAATACTCCACCTGCAACACGACCTGCATACCCACGGTAATCATGATATTCATCAGAATGAGGTCTAATTACGGTTTGAATTGGGAATCTTGAATCAATATGGTTATGGTCATTGGAAATGTGCACATTTTCTAGGTGATACATTAAAGTAGATCCTTTGTACCAATCCATATGCTCAGATTCATTCACTACGTTATCTCCTAGTAAAGCAGAAATTGGAATGAAGTTAACATCCTTCACATTCAATTTAGAAGCGAATTGCTTGTAATCGTTTTTAATTCTGTTATATGCTTCTTCGCTCCAGTCAACAAGGTCCATCTTGTTAATGCAAATTACTACATGAGGAATACCTAATAATGAAGCAATTAATGAATGTCGTTTGCTTTGCTCTACAACGCCATGTCTTGCATCTACCAATATAATTGCTAGATTGGCAGTAGAAGCACCAGTAACCATATTTCTAGTGTACTGAATATGACCTGGAGTGTCGGCAATAATAAACTTTCTCTTTGGCGTAGAAAAATATCTGTAAGCCACGTCAATTGTTATTCCTTGTTCTCTTTCAGACTTTAAGCCATCAGTTACTAAAGCTAGGTTGATGTTTTCATCTCCTCTACGCTCACTGCTTGACTTTACAGCTTCCATTTGATCTTCAAAAATAGACTTACTATCATATAGTAAGCGACCTATTAAAGTACTCTTGCCATCATCAACACTACCGGCGGTAGTGAAGCGCAACAATTCCATTTTTGAATATGATTCTGCGTTAAATATTTCTTGTTCCATGTTTCTTTTTCTTGTATCTAAATTCCAATTGCCTTAAAGCCTAAAAATATCCTTCTTTCTTTCTGTCTTCCATTGCAGTTTCACTTCGCTTATCATCAGCACGGTTTCCTCGTTCTGTTTCTCTTGCGGAAGCAACTTCTTGAATAATTTTATCGATGGTATCTGCATCACTTTCGTATGCTCCTGTAATCGTAGCATCTCCCATTGTTCTGAAACGAATTTGCATATCCTTCACTTCTTCACCTTCTCTAGCTTGAACGTGCTCAGAAACAGCTAGTATAGTGCCATTTCTAATGATGCATGGTCTAACGTGAGAGTAATATGTTTTGGGAAGTTCAATGTTCTCTTTAGCAATGTATTGCCATACATCAAGTTCCGTCCAATTAGAGATAGGGAATATTCTAAAGTGCTCTCCCCATTGTTTTCTACCATTAAATATATTCCACAATTCTGGTCGTTGATTTTTAGGATCCCATTGTCCAAACTCATCTCTATGTGAGAAGAATCTTTCTTTCGCTCTAGCTTTCTCTTCGTCTCTTCTTGCTCCACCCATTAAAGCATCAAATTGATGATGTTCAATAGCTTTCAATAAAGCGGGGATTTGAGCAACGTTTCTGCTTGCATTTACTCCTTGCTCTTCTGTAGCGATACCTTCATCAATAGCTTCTTGAACTGAACCTACTATTAGCTTAGCATTTAATTTCTTCGCTAAGTAATCTCTGAATTCTATAGTTTCATCGAAATTATGACCAGTGTCAATGTGAACTAATGGAAACGGAATCTTCGCTGGGAAAAAAGCTTTCTTTGCTAAGTGGGTCAATAAGATAGAATCTTTTCCACCAGAAAATAAAATGGCTGGTTTCTCAAATTGAGCAGCTACTTCACGCATTACGTAAATTGCCTCTGATTCTAATTCATTTAAATGATTAATATTATATGCCATGAGTTTTTTTTATTCCTCTACTTTATTTTTTAGTAACAAGGGGTAAAACAAATTGAAGAACTTGATCAACCGATTCTTCGATTGTTTGTTCTGCTGTTTGTATAATTAAATTGGGATTGTCTGGTCGCTCGAATGGCGAATCTATCCCCGTAAAGTTTTTAATTTCTCCAGCTCTAGCTTTTTTGTAAAGACCTTTAACATCTCTCTTTTCGCACAACTCTATTGGGGTATCAACAAATACTCCGATATGATTATCTTCTCCTATGATGTTCTGAGCAATTTTACGAATGCTTTGTGTAGGACTAACGAAACTACAAATAGTAACCACTCCCGCTTCAATAAAAAGTTTAGCTACTTCAGAAATTCTTCGAATGTTCTCTGATCGATCTTCAACAGTAAAGCCAAGGTTGTTGCAAATTCCAGTACGAATGTTATCGCCATCTAGAACTTGAACATAGAATCCCTTCTGGAAGAGAGCTTTCTCTAATCCTTTTGCAATAGTGCTTTTACCTGAACCGGACAAACCCGTCATCCAAATCAGTTTACTATTTTGATTTAAGAAGGATTCCTTCTCTTGCCTTGAAACTAGTTGATCGAAAATTGGATGTATGTTGTCAGCCATGTTTTGGATTAAGTCCGCAAATTTAGGACTAATTTGATACATTTTATAAGGTATTGGACAAATAGATGTGGAGGGCGCAAATTTATAGCTGCGATTTTCAATTCTTAATACTTAAATTCGCATAAAACTAGAAAGATGAAAAGAACTCCACTATACGATATACATGTAGAATTAGGGGCTAAAATGGTTCCATTTGCTGGCTTTAATATGCCCGTTTCTTATACAGGAATTAAAGATGAACACCTCGCAGTAAGAAGTGATGTGGGCTTATTCGACGTCAGTCACATGGGAGAGTTTGTGGTCAAAGGGAAAGATGCAGAAGCATTATTGCAGTGGATTTGTAGCAATGATATTGCTAAGATGAAAGACATGCAATGTCAATATAATTGCATGCCTAATAATGATGGAGGTATTGTTGATGATTTAATTGTTTACAAATGGGCGGTTACAGAATATAACTTGGTTTTAAATGCCTCGAACATAGATAAAGATTTTAGCTGGATTCAAGAACAAATCAAAGCCAAAAACTTTGAAGTAGAATTGAGTAATATTTCAGATGAGCTTGCTTTGATTGCTGTTCAAGGACCCAAAGCACTCGATGTTATTCAGGGCTTAACTGAAATAGACTTGGATGCTATTAAGTATTATCATTTTAATGCCGGAACTATTGCGGGTGTAGAGGATGTAATTGTTTCAAATACGGGCTACACGGGTAGCGGGGGATTTGAAATCTATGTTTGGAATAAGGATGCGGTCAAGCTATGGAGGGCCTTAATGGGAGCCGGAAGTCAGTATGGCATAAAGCCAGCAGGATTGGCTGCTAGAGATACCTTAAGATTGGAAAAAGGCTTTTGCTTGTATGGTAATGATATTAATGACGAAACTTCACCGATAGAAGCTGGTCTTGGATGGATTACCAAGTTCACCAAAGAGTTTGTTAATAGTGCTTATCATAAGCAACTCAAAGAGGGTGGGCTTACTCGAAAATTGGTAGGATTTGAAATGATTGACAAGGGTATTCCTCGACATGACTATGTTATTGAGAATGAAAATGGAGAGGAGATAGGATTGGTTACCTCAGGAACTCAAGCACCCAGTTTAGACCTTGCGATAGGTATGGGTTATGTGACTCTTGAACATTCCAAAGTAGATAGTGTTATCTATATCATTGCAAGAAAAAAACGACTAGCTGCAAAGGTAGTTCGCGTGCCTTTTTTATAGAAAACTCGTAGCTTTAAGTATATGGACCACAACCCAATTGATAAAGATAAAATCACCGAAAATCCGCATAACTTACCTTATGCGCATACTATCGGAGCACCAGTTATTATTCCTTTGGATGAAGGAAAAATAAAGGGGAAGGCAATGGCTGCGATGTATCAACAAACCCAAACCCAAATGGACCAGTTGCGCGAGCAAATGCAATTGATTGCCGTGCAAGCCCAAAAGCTTCAGGATAGAGTAAAGATTTCGGAAAAAATATATGACGCTAAAATGGGCTTTGACCCCTTAATTGGTCATGAATACTTTCTTTATATTAGAAAGAATGGAGAATATTTGCTTTCAATGGTGGGACCCGAACAATGGGGTAAATCTATACCTTTTGAAAAGTTTGAAGGCCGAGTAAAATTACTAGCAGATCATACTTGGGATATTTTAGATGCTTAATGATTTGTATCTATTAGTGACATTAATCACCTTTACATCTTAATTGTCAAGTTAATTTTGAGGCATAAAATAATAGAAAGCTATGAGTAGTATACAAGAACTAATCAATCACGAAAATGCCACAATTATAGACGTAAGAACTCCAGGTGAGTTTATGGGTGGGAATGTTGCCAATTCTATAAACATCCCTTTAAATGAAGTTCCTGATAAGGTAGACGAGTTTAAAAGGATGAGTCGACCAATCATTGTTTGCTGTTTAAGTGGAGGTCGCAGTGGTCAAGCTGCAGCTTTCTTATCTGCCAATGGGGTAGAAGAAGTATACAACGGTGGCGGTTGGATGGAAGTGAATGGAGCTAAGATGTAGTGCTTGCATTAAGAAGAAACAAAAAAGGTTTCAATTGAATTGAAGCCTTTTTTGTTTCTGGTATGTTTAATTTTTATTTACAACAAATACCCCCTTTGCAGTCATTTCGAACAAAGAGAGAAATCTTGTGTCTAGGAATTTCAATATAGTTTCTCATCAAGCTCGATTCTATTGGAAAGCTATAATGCAGGACATGCTTCAAAATTCAGATTCTCTTTATATACAGAATATTTTTCCTGTCGTCGAAATGACTAAAACGTTTTTTTGAGTAAAGAAAAGAAGCCTGTTATCACTTGTAGCTTGCCAAGGGATGAATAACATTTTGTCAGTAAAATATGCGATTATCGTAATAGCTAAGGAATAAAAGAATCCTATGATAAATGGCATCTTTGGCCAATTAAAGGGCATAAAAAAACTGTAATTCTTTTTGGTGTAAATGCTTTGAGCTTTAGTCTAAGTCACTTAATTCATATTGCTTGGATGCTATTTAGCATCTAAGATAGCCGCAATTCCCGGCAAGGTTTTCCCTTCAAAAAACTCTAACATCGCGCCTCCACCTGTGGAAACATAGCTTACTTTGTCATTGTAGCCAAACTTGTTCACTGCAGCAACAGAATCTCCGCCACCCACCAAACTGAATGCGCCAGCTTCTGTAGCGTCAGCTACGGCATCAGCAATGGCTTTTGTGCCGCCTTGAAACTTACTCATTTCAAAAACACCCATTGGGCCATTCCATAGAATAATCTTGGAGTCTAAAATCACTTTAGAGAAAGTCTTCCTAGCATCTGGTCCAATATCTAAACCCATCCACCCTTTTGAGATTTTTTCATTATTCACAACTTCAGTATTCGCTTCATTACTGAAATCATCTGCGGCTATTGAATCGTGAGGCAATAAAAGCTGGGTTTTACTCGCTTTAGCTTTCTCAATTAATGCTAGAGCTAACTCCATTCGATCCTCTTCGACTAAGGAGTTTCCTATTTCAAAACCCTGGGCTTTAAAGAAAGTGTATGCCATTCCTCCACCAATAATGATATTGTCAGCAACAGGCAATAGATTTTCAATGATTTTAATTTTGTCTGAAACTTTCGCACCACCTAAAATAGCTGTAACCGGTTTCTCTTTACTTTGCAATATGCGATTGGCATTTTCAATTTCAGCTGCCATCAGTAGTCCAAAACATTTATTCTTTTTCTCAAAGCTATCCGCCACAATGGCTGTTGAGGCATGCGCTCTATGGGCAGTTCCAAAAGCATCATTAATGTAAACTTGTCCGTGTTGAGCTAGTAAATGAGAAAAATCTAGATCCCCTTCTTTCTCTTCTGGATAAAAACGAAGGTTTTCTAAAAGAACGACTTGGCCTTTTTTTAGATTTTTAGTGATACTAAATGCTTCTTCGCTCACGCAATCATCGATAAAAGTAATGTCAGTTTGTAAAACTTTTTCTAAATATTCTTGAATATGAATCAAAGAAAATTTCTCTTCTGCTCCAAGTTTTACACTTTGGTATTCCAGTGTTGGTCTACCGAGGTGCGACATGATAACTAAAGATCCACCATCTTTTAATATTTTTTTAAGCGTAGGTATTGCCGCATCAATTCGAGTGGTATCGGAGATATTGAAGTCTTTATCTAGTGGCACATTAAAGTCTACTCGGACAAGAGCACGAGTCTGTTTGAAGCTGATTGTTTTAACCGTTTGCATATACTTGGATTTAAGTCTGCAAAAATAAGCTATTCCCTTAAGAATAGATAGCTTAAAGTTTTTTGAAAAAAAACTAGATTTGAGTTGAATAAAATAAAAAGTACTTTATCTTTGCCGTCCGTTCAGCGTTTATCCCATGGTTGGGATGCCGAATCTCGGAGGTGAAATGATTAATTCATTTCGATTAACCATCTAATGGTCCCTTCGTCTATCGGTTAGGACATCAGGTTTTCATCCTGGAAAGAGGGGTTCGATTCCCCTAGGGACTACTTGAAAAGCACTAAACTTAATTGTTTGGTGCTTTTTTGGTTTAGGTGGGGTAAGGTTTAGGGTAAGAATTTACTTTTTAATCAGCTTACAGGAAACTTAGTTAAAGTTAAATTCCATTTTCAATCTCGTCCTGCAAAAGTTGCCCAAACAAGAAAAACGCAATTTGAACTTTGGGAGGGGGAATACCTAAATCTCACTAACATAGGGGCTTTTCCTGAGTCATGGGGTGTGCAAGCAACAGCTAAGTTCTATAACTTTACCATTTCAATTCCGCAACCATCTTAACCACTTCAGCATGAACAAATTTTGCCATTTCATCCTCAGAAACACTTTCATATCCAAATACCAAGTTTGAGTGTACTATTTTGGTTTTCCACACATAACTAACATTTATAAATAATTTTTCATTACCTTTGCACTTTATTAACCGAGCAAGGTTAATTGTTGGGGGTTGCCGAGATCTTTTATAGATAAATTACAAAATTTTTCCTTCCAGCGATTAACAACCTCCAAATATCGCAATACAACATGCAAAAATTTCAAGATCTTGGTCTTGATGCAGCTATTTTAGATGCATTAGCCAAAAAAGGTTTTAGTGAACCTACGCCTATTCAGGAAAGAGTAATCCCTATTTTATTAGACCGCAGCAAGGACGTTGTTGGTCAAGCACAAACCGGAACTGGTAAAACAGCAGCCTTCGGTTTACCTATCATTCAGAACATCGAAGCGAATACAGGTAGAGTGCAAGCTATTATTTTGACACCAACTAGAGAGTTGGCTGTTCAAGTAGCTAATGAGATTGATTCTTTCAAAGGAAACAAAAGATTACAAATCACAACGGTTTACGGTGGTCAACCTATCGACCGCCAAATTAAAGAGTTAAATAGAGGTGCCGATATCGTAGTTGGAACTCCTGGTCGAGTAATTGACCTTATTAAAAGAAGAAAATTAGTTCTTGACGATGTTAAATATTTTGTGCTTGATGAAGCAGATGAAATGTTAAACATGGGTTTTATCGAAGACATCGAATTCATTTTGAGTGAGACGCACGATGAAAAACAAGTTTTATTATTCTCTGCTACCATGCCAAAGAAAATCTTAAGGTTGGCTCAAAAATACATGAAGGATTATGAATTGATTCATGTAGAGAGACAAACGGTAACAACAGATAATGTAGAGCAATTATACTATGCGGTTGCTGCTAGAGATAAAATGAAAGTTTTGGAGCGTATTTTCGAAATGAATCCAGACTTTTATGGTATTGTTTTTTGCAATACGCGAATGGGAACTGACGACGTAACACGTGACTTAAATAAATTAGGTTTTGCAGCTGAAGCCTTACATGGTGATGTACAGCAAAATCAACGGGAGCGAATTTTACAACGATTTAAAAATAAGAAGTGTACAGTTTTATGTGCTACTGATGTTGCCGCTAGAGGTATCGATGTAAATGAGTTAACACACGTAATTAATTATCAATTACCTCAGGATCCAGAGGCTTACGTTCACCGTATTGGTAGAACAGGTAGAGCAGGAAATAAGGGAATTGCTATCTCCCTAATTGCAAATGGAGAAAAAAGACAAATGTCTATTATCCAAGGAATTTCCAAAGTTCAAATGAAGAAAATGGAATTACCTACGCCAGCTGAAATGGTAGACGCAAGAATGGATAAGATTTTTCAAGAGATTGTAGGAAGCGAAATAACTGAAAACGATACAAATATCTTAAAATTAGCGACACGTTTAATTGAAGAAAGTGAGCAAACGGATGTCCTAACATCTGTATTGAAATACTTCATTAAAGATGAATTGAAAGCGAAGAAATACGATGACATTAAGTCGCAAAGAAGTATTGAAAGCGATCCAGATAGCACAGATGTTCGTTTGTTTGTTGCTAAAGGCAAGAAAGACAACATGGACAAAAATGACTTGGAGCAGTTCATCGTTGAACAAGCTGGAATTCCAGCTAATGCATTCCTAGATACTTTTATGTTAGATGAGTTTTCATTTGTAACCTTAGAAAATCAAGATGCTCAAACGGTATTAGCTGCTTTTAGAAAAGTAACGAACAACGGTAAAAGCATGATCACCAAAGCGAAGAAACGTGATGGTGGCGGCGGAGACGGTGGAAATCGCGGCGGAAGTCGTGGAGACTCAAGAAGTCGTGGTGGTTCTGGAAACGGAAACTTCAGAAGCGGTGATGGTGGAAGAAGAAGAGCATCAGGTGGCGGAAGCGCTTATGGCGGTCGTAGAAGAAGCGATGGCGATAGTAACTCTGGTGGTCGTAGAAGAAGTGATAGTGATAGTTCTGGCGGAGATAGAAGATCAAGCTCTTCAAAATCTAGCAGTGGTCACAATTCATTCTACAGTAAGCCAAGTACCGATAAGTTTAAAAATGCTAAGTATTAGTCAACGCGCTTTATTGGCTGACAAGATAAAGGAGCAATTGACGCAACTTCAAGAGGACATAGCTATGCTTGAAGAAGATACTAAACCAATCTCTCCTGAAAACTCCCTTGGCCGAATAAGCCGAATGGACGCCATCAACAACAAAAGTGTAGCAGAGGAAACTTTGCGCCAATCAAAAAGTAAAAGAATCAGATTGAATGAGGCCTTAGATAATATATCTCAGGCCGATTTTGGTCGTTGCCAACAGTGCAAAGAAGCTATTCCTTTCGATCGATTAATCTTCATGCCCGAAAGCAGAAGATGTATGAAATGCGCTCGATAGATCACGGATGAGTCTAACAAAGCTTAACAAGTTTTTTTAAAGGAAACCCTTACATTTACTACGTGAAAAATAATCAAATTCGCTTAGTTGTGCTCTTAGGAGTTATTGCCATACTTGGTATTGTTAGTGTACAAGTGTTCTGGTTAAGGAAGGCCTACGATATCAAAGAACGTCAGTTCAATGAGACTATTCATACGGCACTGCAAAATGTAGCGCAAAACCTTGCCGATGCGAATGGCGGAAACCTAGGAAATGAAGACATTATTAATCAACTATCCAGCGATTATTTCGTAGTTAATATCAATGATAACATTGACGCAAATACCCTTGAATACTACCTCACCAACGAATTCGATAAATTTCAAATTGAATTAGATTTTGAATACGCTATTTACGATTGTGGAAACGATGAAATGGTTTATGGAAACTATGTCAAAGTAGAAGATCGGGGAAGCGAGGAGCAGACTAAAGAACTGCCTACCTATGATGAGTTTACCTATTATTTTGGAGTCTATCTACCCACTAAATCTAATTTTGTTATTAATAACCTCAGGCTTGGCTTAGTCTTTAGTTTGATTTTACTTTTAGCCGTGGTATTCTTTGGCTACGCTATCTACGTGATACTCCAGCAAAAAAGGCTTTCAGAACTTCAAACAGATTTTATAAATAATATGACGCATGAGTTTAAAACACCCATTTCGTCTATCGCATTATCTTCCGAAGCTTTGCTAAAGAATAAATTGGTACATGAAGACCAACGTTTAAATAATTACGCCCGAATTATAAAGGAACAAGCCGAACGTTTAAATGGACAAGTAGAGCGAGTGCTACAAATAGCAAGCTTGCAAAGCAATGACCTCGAACTGAACAAAGAAAAGTTGGAGCTCAAAAGCTTGATTGAAAGTGCAATTCGAAGTGTGCAATTGAATTATGAGAAACTAGGAGGGAAAGTTAGTTTCACCGGTCTAGATGAAGATTGCATGATTGATGCAGATAAAGTGCACTTGACAAACATCATCTATAATTTGCTAGACAATTCCTTAAAGTATAATGAACAGACACCTGAAGTGAAAATTGACCTGTCTAAGTTGAATGGCAAATATGTCTTAAGTCTAGAAGACAATGGTATCGGAATAGAGGAGAAATACAAGAAACAGATCTTCGATAAATTTTATAGAATACCTACGGGAAATGTCCATAATGTAAAGGGTTTTGGATTAGGATTGTATTACGTAAAACAAGTGATTGATAATCATCGTTGGAAAATTGGCATAGAAAGTGAAGTAGGTAAAGGGACAAGAATGGAAATTGAATTCTAATTGTTGTCTTAATTAAAAGATTGCGCTATGAGAGAGGTAAAGATATTATATGTAGAAGATGATGAAGCTTTAAGCTTTATAACTAAAGATGAATTAGAGCAAGCCGGTTATCAAGTCGTTCATTGTGATGATGGACAAAAAGGAATTGATGCTTTTCAAGAAGATCATTTCGATTTAGCTATTTTGGATATCATGTTGCCGAAACTAGATGGATTTTCTATTGCGGAAGAGATTCGCTCAAAGAACGAAGAGATGCCTATCCTGTTTTTATCGGCAAAATCGCTAGAGGAAGATCGTTTAAAGGGATTTGAAATTGGAGGAGATGACTACTTAACCAAGCCCTTCAGTATGGATGAGTTGCTTTTTAAGATTAAAATATTCTTAAAGAGAAAGAAAGTTGAGAACCTCGAACAAAAGAAAGCGTATCAATTTGGATCTTATACATTTGAACCAACTAACCTGTTGCTTAAATGTGAAGGGGAAAACTTGGAGTTAACTGCAAAAGAATCGGACCTGTTGGCTTTGTTAGCAAACAACTTAAACGAAACAGTTAAACGCGAAGATATCTTAATTAAGCTTTGGGGTAAAAATGACTACTTCCTAGGTAGAAGTTTGGATGTATTCATTTCACGACTACGAAAATATTTAGCTAAAGATGATAGTATAGAAATACAAACTATCAGGGGCGTGGGCTTTAAACTCAATGTGGCATAAAAAAAGGCCAGAATTCTTAAGAATTCGGGCCTTTTAAATAAGTTTAAGAACAGATTACTTTGTTCCTACCATTTCAATTGTTCCAGATAATAAACCAGACATTGTTAAAGTTGAATTTAATTCATCCTCACCGATTTTATCTCCATCTACAGAAAAAGTCAATTCAATTGGAAGAGAAATTCCTTGAACATCTACAACAGTTTGTATAGTAGTTGATGGGATAGAATAAGAATCACCTTCAGTTTCACCTTCAATAGAGATTGATAACTCTAAAGGTATGGCTTGACCCAAGACGCTTCCTTCTACATCTAAATCAACTTCAATTCTAATTTTATTAGGTGTTCCAGATACTTTCGTTACCGTTGCAACTGTAGTGCCTGCTGAAGAGGACAAACCACCAGTTCCAGTATAAGTAGTATTGTAACTACCAGCAAATTTTTCGTTAGACGCAACATCACAATCATCTCCTTCATAACCTGTAGGACATGTCCCATCAGCGGTTTCACAAACACCATCTACACATACATAGCCTGCAGGGCAGTATTCGTCTTTACAATCGTCTCCGCAAGAAACTGCTAAAAACAACAAAAGAAATACGGGAATTAACTTTTTCATAGGATTATTTTTTTTGTGAATTTAAGCTAAAAAAATGAATTGTCAAGCGTATGATGATATAAACTAAACTAAAAAACTTAATTTTATGCATGATTTATGTTCTATAACAGAAAAGTTGCATATTATACCTTGGGCTGTAAGCTTAATTTCTCGGAAACTTCGGCTATTAGCAGAAGCTTGAATGACAACGGTTATACTAAAGTCGATTTTTCAAGTGCTGCTGATTATTATGTTATTAATACCTGTTCAGTAACTGAAAATGCAGATAAGAAGTGCAAGCAAATTGTAAAGCAAGCTAAGAAAACTAATCCAGATGCGAAAGTAGTGATTATAGGTTGTTATGCGCAATTGAAGCCTGAAGAGATCGCTCAAATCAAAGGAGTAGATTTAGTGCTAGGCGCTAATGAGAAGTTTCGTCTACATGAACATTTAGAGAAAATTGAAGAAAACGATGAAACGAAAGTGATTGCAGGAGCAATCAAAGAAGTCGGATTCTACTCGGAGGCATTTTCTTTTGGGGAAAGAACAAGGAGCTTTGTGAAGATCCAAGATGGATGTGACTATTTTTGCAGTTTTTGTACCATTCCATTAGCACGGGGGAGAAGCAGAAGCTCCTCTATAGAGAACACCTTGAATCTTGTCAATAAAGTGGCCAAATCTAAAGTGAAAGAAATTGTCCTTACTGGGGTCAATATTGGTGATTTTGGAAAAACGGAAGATGGGAAGAAACGGACTAAGGAAACCTTTGCTCAATTGGTTCAAGAATTGGATAAAATAGAGACTATTGATCGGTTTAGAATTTCATCCATAGAACCTAATTTGCTAAGAACTAGTATTATCAATTTCGTAGCAAAGTCAAAAAGGTTTGTTCCGCATTTTCATATTCCATTACAAAGTGGGTCGGATAATTTGCTCAAATTGATGCGGAGAAAATACGATACGGATTTATACCGTAATCGCGTGGCTAGAATAAAAGAAATAATGCCCAATTGTTGTATTGGTGTTGATGTTATTGTTGGGTTCCCAGGGGAAACAGATGAAGAGTTTGAAAAGACTTTGAACTTTCTAAAAGAACTAGACGTATCCTACTTGCACGTATTTACATACAGTGAGAGAGCCAACACAAAAGCCTTACAAATCGAAGCTATTGTTCCTATAGCGAAGAGAAGAGAGCGAAGTAAAATGCTGAGAATATTATCGGAAAAGAAGCGTAGAGTGTTTTATGGAAAATTTGAAAACACACAAGCTGAAGTTCTTTTTGAAGCAGAAAACGACGAAGGTGTAATGTATGGGTTTACTAAAAACTATATTAAAGTTGGAGTTCCTTATCAAGAAGAATTTGTGAATACTTTACAACAAGTTAATTTAGGTGAGTTAACTAAATCTGGAATCATGAAAGGGGAAGTCCTCACTCCTGTTCAAAGTTAAAAAATACAAGAATGCAATTAATACTCTTAAGAGCTTATGCTACAATACCTGAATTTTTAAATGCCATTTTTGGTGCTAAAATTATTCCAGATATCCCAGTAAATACCTATGGTTTTTTTGTGGCTATGGGCTTTATGGTTGCAGGTATCGTTGCGGCTAAAGAACTAAATCGAAGAGGCAAATTAGGAATGATTAATGACATGCCAAGCACGGAAGTGATTGGAGCAAAGCCAAATTGGAAGGATTTTATTTTTCCTGTTCTTTTGGGCTACTTCCTTGGTATGAAAATAGTAGGAGCATTAATACATGATTCCTCTTTACTGACGCAAGGTCAAGAAACTGTTGCATACTTGTTCTCTGGTCAAGGCTATCATATATATGGAGCTATTTTAGCCGCTATCGTAGCCGCTTACACCTATTATCAAATTAACAAAGAAGCCTTACCTGAGCCAAAGATTATAGAAGTCAATGTTAAACCTGAAGACTTGATAGGCGAGCTAGTTTTTGTTGCTGCAGTTTTTGGAGTGTTAGGAGCGAGTGTGTTTGAGCTTATTCAACCAAATTCGGATATGACGTTGATCGAGTTGTTTAGCAATCCTATGAATTTTCTTAGTGGTCTAACTATTTATGGAGGCCTAACGTTTGGAATAATAGGGGTATCCATCTACTCTTGGTATCGAAAATTGAAGCCTTTTATCTTGTTCGACTCTATTTCGCCAGGATTTATTTTAGCGATGGCTTTTGGTAGAATGGGTTGCCATTTTAGTGGTGATGGCGATTGGGGTGTTGTTAATACTAGTCCAGCACCTGGTTGCTTGCCTGATTATTTTTGGAGCAACAATTATGCTCATAATGTTTTGAGCCAAGGCGAACGAATAGTGGGGTGTGCAGGAAAGTACTGTGGTGAATTAACACCTGGGGTTTATCCAACAGCAATTTATGAAATTATCATGTTCATTACACTGTTTGCCATCATGTGGGCAGTTCGTAAGAAGGTAACTTTTATGCCTGGGTTCATGTTTATGATTTTATTTGTAGTAAGTGGTATCGAGCGTTTTCCTATTGAAATGATTAGAGTAACGGATAGATTCCCATCATTCTTTAATCTTTCACAAGCTCAAATTATATCGGTTTGTATGGTAATCGTTGGTGTTGCAGGAATGAGTTATCTCTGGATGAAAAACAAACCCAAGACTAGCTAAATCTAATACTGAAAAAATGGATTGTTTTGCTTTTCGAATCCGATACTAGTTTGCTGACCATGCCCATTGTAAACTAAGGTTTCATCTGGCAAAGTAAATAGCTGTTCACGAATAGATCGAAGCAAGATTGCATGATCTCCACCTGGCAAATCGCTTCTACCAATACTCATGAAAAATAGAACATCTCCAACAATAGCAAGCCCATCTTCTTTGCTGTAAAACGTGATACTAGCTGGGGAATGACCTGGGGTGTACAAAATGGCTAATTGACTATTTCCAAAAGTAATTTGTTCTCCTTCTTTTAGGTAGCTTGAAATGCTAGGTGATGGCTCAAATACAAAACCATACATTCTTCCATGGTCAACAGATGCATCTAGCACAACTTTCTCTCCTTCATGTGCTTCTAGCACCAAATTATATTCCTTAGCTACAAAAGCGTTCCCGCAGATATGGTCTAAATGACAATGAGTGTTTATTAATCTCACTGGAGTCAATTCATTTTTTTGAATAAATGCTTTGAGCTGTTTTCGTTCATTATCTGTATAACAGCCAGGGTCAATAATGATGCACTCTTTGGTCTCATCATAGAGGACATAGGTGTTTTCTTGAAATGGATTAAAAGTGAAAGAGGCAACATGAATCATAATCTATCGTTTTTACTTTATGCCCTCAAATTTTACAAAATTAAATTAGAGGAAACAAACTATTATCAGTAATTTTCGTTTTAAATAAACAATGAGTTTGTCATCGAAATATCCATTATTTAAACCTCTTGTTATCGCATTTCTGCTATGTTTTGGAGTTTCAATGGTTTTTAGCCAGCAATCTCAAATCTCATTCGGCAAGAATAGGGTACAATACAAAGATTTCGATTGGCAGTTTTATGAAACCGATAATTTCCGCATCTACTTTTATCAAGGAGGACAAGATATGGGAAAATACGCTATTCTTTCTTCTGAAAAGTGTCTTCAAGAGGTCAACGACCTATTGAACGTAAAGCTTCCAGAAAAATTGGACTTGATTGTATACAATGACATCTCTGATATGCATCAAACTAATATTGGTATCAAAGAGGATGTTGAGTCCGTTAGTGGAACCGTACAATTGAAAAACAACAAACTCTTTGTGTATTTCAATGGGGACCATAGCGATATAGATCGTCAAATTAAAGAAGGAATCACCCGAATCCATATTGGGAAAATGTCAAAAGGGAGTGGTTTTCAAGAAGTTATTCAGAATAGTCTACTCTTAAATTTACCTAATTGGTTTACCGAAGGCCTTGTTCAGTTTACAGGAACCCCTTGGAGTGCAGATATGGAGAATAAACTAAGAGATGGAATCCTATCTGGTCGTTTTAGTAATCTCAGCAAACTGTCTCCAGATGAAATGGATTTGCTTGGACATTCGATTTGGCATTACCTTGAAGATCAATTTGGAAAAGACGCAGTCGGTAATCTCTTGTATTTAACGAAGGTAAATAGGAGTGTAGAGGATGGAATTCTTTTCGTTACGGGTATGTATCAAGATAAGTTTTTAGAGCAATGGTACTATTCGAATCTCAAGAAGTTTAAGAAAGAAAAAGAACTTTATGATCAGGTGGAAGAATCAAATGCTGTTCCGCTAAAAAAGCATAAAGCCTTTGTAAAACATCAAGGGAAATTGAGCCCAGATGGAAAGTACTTGGCTTATACTATAAACGACATCGGTAGATGGAAAGTCTTCGTATATAATTTTGAAACGAAAGAAACAAAAGCGCTGATCAATGGAGGTTTTAGAACCACCGCTTTGGAAACGGATCTTTCAAACCCTATGCTTGCCTGGGAACCTAAAGGAAAAAAATTGACGGTAGTCTACGAGAAGAAGGACATGTTCAATTTAGTACATTATGTCGTAGAGGATGACTTTAAAAAAGAAGACAAACCTGAACCTATGCGAAAGTTTCAGAAGGTCTATGACTTTAGCTATGCAGAGGATAGTAGAAACTTGTTACTATCTGCTATGCAAATGAGTCAGATTGATATTTTTAAGTATTACATGCCGACAAACAAGGTGATTAAAATAACCAATGACTTTTACGATGATTTGCAGCCTTCATTTGTTAAGTTAGAAGGACGGTCAGGTGCCTTATTTGTATCAAACAGGCCAAGTGACGAGTTAGTGAAAGGAAGGTTAGATACCATTCTTCCAAACAACAATTTCGACGTGTTCTTTTATGATTTTAATAATCCAGTACAGCCGTTTTCCCAGCTTAGTTTTACGCCATTAGCGAACGAACAATACCCCCAAGCATTCACAGATTCTACCTACACTTTTTTAAGTGATGCTAGTGGAATTTTGGCTCAGTATGTAGGGTCTTTAGAGCGGACTAAGGTTGATGATAGAATGAAGTATGTATATACGATTGAAGAGGAATTGGGCGAAATAGACTCGATTGTAATTGATCAAGGAATTGACTTGCAAGATGCTTTAGCCAAGAATCAAACGCTTAAAGCAATCAAAAGTCAACGCTTAGTTCCAGTGTATAAAATGCAGGGAGCGAACAAGCTATACAAACACTATAACATCAATATAGAAGAGTTGAGTGTCGGTAAATTTGACAAAACTCAGATTGAGTTGGTAAGTATTAATCAGCAAGAGGTATTCGTGTTAAATAACATAGACTATAACTATTCAGGCTCGGATGTGAATGGGGTCTATATGGACAAGCTTATAGAAATAGAGGAAAAGAAAAGATTGAAGAAGGAAGCTACTCAATCGGCGAAGGAATTAGAAGCAGTAGTTGAAGAGAAAAAAGAAAAGGTAATCCTTTACCAAAGTAAATTTGATGGCTGGGAAAAGCTTTCTGAAGCTCATAACTCGGCATGGCTAAATAAGGATGCTAATTTGCCGGAGAATTCTAGCGATGAATATAAGTTCACCCGCACCCGACAGTATTTTCTTAAGTTCATGACTGATAATGTTTCAGTAGGACTGGATAATTCTTTACTAGTAAATAATTATCAACCGTTCAATCCCAACGACCCTAACTTTAGTCAGCCAGGATTGAATCCTATGCTAAGATTTGGAATCACTGATTTGTTTGAAGATCATAAGCTCTATGGAGGAATTAGAATGCCCTTGTTTGGAAACTTAAACCCTCAAGTCAATGGGCAGGCACTGCCTTTTAAAATTGGAATTTTTGAAAATATGGAGATTTTTGTTAGTTATGAAAACTACAAAAAACGTTGGGACAAAAGCTTAACTTTTTATCATAAAAACCTAAGTGAAATTAGTCCTAGTGTGGACACTTCACCAAACGCAAACCCTTTTGGAGTCTTAAATACGAAAACGAACCTTTTAGAAACTAAGTTGACTTACCCTTTCAATCAATTGAATAGCTTAAGATTGAAGATCGGTTTTCGAAATGATCGATTTATTACAAAATCTACCGATCAGTTTACCCTAAACCAGGCTAATCGAAGTCAAAATTGGGTGTATAATCGAGTAGAGTTCGTTCATGACCATACCCTGTCTGTTGCTAAAAACATTATGTATGGTTTCAAGGTCAATGTCTACTATGAGTTTCAAAAAGAGTTTCCCACAAGAGAGGATACCATTTTGAAACAACAAGTTCAAGTGCCAATCTTTAATAATTCTTATTTAATGCTTTGGGGAGTTGACGCTAGACATTATCAAAAGGTATACAAAACTATCATTTGGGCTAATCGTTTTGCATATAGCACTTCGGTGGGGACGAAAAAGATGGTTTATTATTTGGGCGGAACAGAGGGGATGTTGTTCCCGAGTTTTAATGAAACGACAATTGTCAATACTGATAATAATTATGCGTACCAAAGCTTAGCTGTTAATATGCATGGCTTCCAGCAGAATATTCGTAATGGAAATAGTTTCGCGGTAATCAATAGTGAAATTCGTATTCCAGTCTTTTCTGCCTTCAGTAAGCGAGAGTTAAAGTCTAGTTTGCTTGAGAATTTTCAGTTAATTGGATTCTTTGATGTAGGAACAGCTTGGGAAGGCGTGTCTCCATTTGGGAAAGGCAATATCGCTCAAGAGATTCGTCAAAATTCTCCAGAAAATCCTACGGCTGTAGCTCGACTAGATGTATATAAGGAGCCTGTTGTGATGGGGTTTGGAACAGGGATGAGAATGGAACTGATGGGCTACTTCTTTCGAGCTGACGTTGGTTGGGGGTATGATACGGGCAAGGTAAATAAACCTCGTTTCCAAGTGGCCTTAGGTTATGATTTTTAGATCAATCGTAAGGGTCGAACAGTAAAGCACTCGTCTTGCTTGTATAGGATGCTGTTTAGAACTAAATAAGTAATACTTTTACTTTATAATAGTTAATAATCATGAAAGAATTCTTGGATGTAGAACTTTTTACGTGGAACGAACACGTGTTTCACTTGGGTAATATTGTGTTGTCCTTGTTTGTGCTGGCCTTTCTGCCAATTGCTTTTCTGTTGTTTAAGAAATTTGTTCTTAACTCTTACTTTAAAAGAAAAGGGCTAGAAGAAGGTAGGAGATATGCCGTTTCCCAGTTAATTAAATACGTGGTTTACACGCTTACGTTTATGCTGGTTTTTCAAAGCTTGGGCTTGAAATTATCCGTGCTTTGGGCAGCGGGGGCTGCGTTGTTAGTAGGTATTGGTCTAGGTTTGCAACAAACCTTTAATGATTTTGCCTCAGGAGTGATTCTGCTAATGGAAGGAACCGTGCAAAAGGGAGATTGGATTGAAGTAGGTAACACCATGGGGGAAGTAACGAAAATCGGATTGCGTACATCCGTGATTACTTCAAGAAGGAATATTTCTATAATTGTCCCCAATTCAAAAATAACAGTCGATAACGTAATAAACTTTAGCCATGATAACGATACCGTAAGACATACTGTGGCGGTGGGGGTTGCTTATGGTAGTGATGTTCAATTGGTTAAGCGCGTGTTACTTGAATGCGCTGAAAGGCATAGTAAGGTGCTCCCAGGAGCGTTTGTTAGACTAGTGGAGTTTAATAATTCATCTGTTGATTTTGAATTACTTTTTTGGTCCAATGAATATCAGCGTATTGAAGATGTGAGAAGTGATTTACGTTTTATGATAGATCAGGGTTTCCGAAAATTCCATATTACCATTCCGTTTCCTCAGCAAGATCTTTATATCAAACAAATGCCTGATAGCCTAAAAGAAAAGATCGTTAAAACTAACGAGGAAAATACGCCAATTAAATAAGTCCTTCTGAAATTTTAAACAGCTTAATCTTTAGAAAAGATCCAAGCATAAAGAAGATGTAGAGAAGTATAAAAAGTAGGCCAAAGCTTCTGGGGGTCCGCTTAAAGAAACTCGTGAGCAAAAGCAAGGCTGTTGCGACTAAGAGAATAGGTATCCCAAATTGATTGAATCCATCATCACCTACAAAATAGGGTTTGTTATTTGCAAATCCCACTATTGCAGGCACTGCCACAACAGCTAGTAAATTGAATATGTTTGAACCCATTACATTACCCAAAATTATACTAAAATGTTTTTTCCGGACAGCACTTACTGTTACTGCTAGCTCTGGCAATGAGGTGCCTAAAGCAACAACCGTCTGAGAGATGACATCACTCCCCAAAGAAAGCATTTTACTAATGGTAGTAATGGCGTCTGTGGTGTATTTTGCTCCTATCCACACGCCAAAAACACTTAGGCTAAGTAGAGCATATTGTTTCCATGTAATCTCAGGTTTCTCCTCATCTGGTGCTGTGTTTTTATTTCCCGAAAAACGAACTACATAAACTAAATAAATAGCTAGTAAAATCAAACAAATTATAGCTTCAATGATATTGAATGATTGGTCCCAGAGGAAATATGAAACCAATAGAGTGGCAAATATTAAAAGTAAGAATTCGATACGGTGTTGGGTGAATCGAATGACAAATCCAGAACTAAGGAGAATGGCAATTCCGGTTATGAATAAAATATTACTCACATTGGAACCTACTACTGTGCCGGTAACAATATCCGGTTCATCATTTAATACAGAAATTATACCCACAGCCAATTCCGGTAAAGATGTCCCAAAAGCTACTACTGTAGCACCTACGATAAACGCGGGAACATTAAATTTTTTACCTAATTGTTCTGCTATACTCACAAAATAATCTGCAGATTTTAGCAGAATAGTGAGTGAAATGGCAAGGACTAAAAACCAAGCAGCTATGATTACAATAGGTGGCATGAATTGTATTTAGCTTAAATGTAAGAACTAAATCAAGGAAATATTCAAATATTATCCTGCTTCAGCTACAACTTCGGTGACTTGTGGAACCATGCGCTTTAACATCGCTTCTATGCCATCTTTTAAAGTGGCAGAACTACTCGGGCAACCTGAACATGCCCCTTGCATAATCAAGCTTACTTTTCCTTCGTCGAACGATTTGAATTCAATATTTCCTCCATCCATCTCAACTGCTGGCTTAACATACTTGTCAAGTAACTCTATAATCTGAGCATCAATGCCGACAACCTTAGCCTGTTCTTTGCGTAATTCCTTTTGTTGCTCAAAAAATGCAGGACTAACAATTTCTTTCCCAGCTAATATGTAATCTTTTAGAAAGGCTTTAAGTTCAAAACTAAGTTCGAACCATTCTTCTTCCGTTTCCTTTTTAGAAAGGGTCACAAAATCATTTGAAATGAATACACTATCGATATAATCGAATTCAAAGAAGGCTTGGGCAAGAGGAGAAAGAACAGCTTCCTCTTTATCCTTACATTCTAGCATCTCATTGGGCAATAAAACACTAGTCGAAACAAACTTCAACATCTTAGGGTTTGGGGTACTTTCAGTATATATTTCTACGAATTTCACTTGCTCTTTTTCCATTATCCACATTTGTTTATGTAAAGGTAAACGACAAAACTATATTATTGGTTTATTAAAAACCATTTTATCTACCTTTACGTTCTTAAGATATATGAGCGATTCTATAAAACACGAATGTGGTGTAGCATTTTTAAGACTTCTAAAGCCTCAACAGTATTATATTGATAAATACGGTACAGCATCCTATGCGGTAAATAAAATGTATTTATTGATGGAGAAACAACACAATCGAGGTCAGGATGGTGCTGGCTTAGCCTATGTCAAATTTGACACTGTTCCAGGTGAACAATTTATTAACAGACACCGAAGTATTAAGCAACAACCTCTTCAGGACATTTTTAGAAAGGTCTTTAAGGAGGTTAATGAAAAAACGAGTAAAATTCCAAAAAACAAGTTGAATGCAGAGTGGTTAAAAAAGAATGTTTCCTCAGCTGGCGAGCTTTTTCTTGGCCACCTTCGATACGGAACACATGGCGGAAATAGTATTCAGTCTTGTCATCCATTTATCAGAAAAAATAACTGGAGAAGTAGAAACCTAGTAATGGCCGGAAACTTCAATCTGACTAATGTAGATGAATTGATTGATTTCTTAGTAGAGATTGGGCAGCACCCTATTCAAAAAAGAGATACAGTTTCTGTAATGGAAAAGATTGGACACTACGTAGATAGAGATGTTCAACGCATATTTGATAAATATAATTCTAAAAATTACGACCATAAAACCTTGTCAACCTTTATCGAAAAGGAGTTAGATATTGAAGGCATTCTTAAAATGTCTGCAAAAGATTTTGATGGGGGGTATCTAATGGCAGGATTGGTTGGACATGGAGATTCATTTGTGTTAAGAGATCCTAATGGTATTCGACCAGGATATTATTATATAGATGATGAGATCGTAGTGGTTGCTTCTGAAAGACCAGCTATACAAACTACCTTCAATGTGAGTTCTGATAAGGTCAAAGTAATTCCTCCTGGTAACGCTTTAATTATCAAAAAAGATGGAAACATTTCGCTTAAAGAGTGCCTAGCTCCTAGAGAGATTCTGTCATGTAGCTTTGAACGGATTTATTTTTCAAGAGGAACAGATACAGAAATTTATAAAGAGCGTCTAGATTTAGGATACCGCCTTACAGAAAAGGTGATGAAGGAAGTTAATTATGACTACGAGAATACCGTACTTTCTTTCATCCCTAACACTGCGGAGGTCGCATTTTACGGAATGCTTAAAGGAATTGAGGAACATATTAATAAGCATAAACAAAGAGAAATAGAAAAACGTCCTAACATGTCAAGTGAGGAGTTGAATCGCCTACTCAACCTTCGACCAAGAGTAGAGAAAATAGCGGTCAAAGATGTTAAGATGAGAACTTTCATTACTGATGATGCCGCTCGTGACGAAATGGTATCGCACGTTTATGATATCACTTATGATTCTATTAACCGTAATACAGACACACTCGTCATGATTGATGATTCGATTGTAAGAGGAACGACTTTGCAAAAAAGCATCTTGTCTATTTTAGATCGATTAGGTCCTAAGAAGATTGTTGTGGTGTCCTCAGCTCCGCAAATACGTTATCCTGATTGTTATGGAATCGATATGAGTAAAATGCAAGATTTTATTGCTTTTCGAGCACTACTTGCACTATTGAAGGATAGAGAACTTGAGTATAAAATTGATGAGGTTTACCAAAAGTGTAAGACGGCTTTGCAGGATGGGACTGCCAAAGAAAAGAACTATGTCAAGGAGCTATATAACTTATTCACAGACGATGAGATATCTGATAAAATTAGTGAGATAGTGCGACCGGAGCATATTTTCTCACAAGTGAAAGTAATTTATCAAAGTGTAGAAGAATTAAATAAGGCATGCCCTAAGAATTTGGGCGATTGGTACTTTACAGGAAACTATCCTACCCCAGGAGGTTACCGTGTAGTGAACCGAGCGTTTGTATTTTTTGTTGAAGGGAGAAATGAACGAGCATACTAATGAATAAGCAGCGTACGAATATCGCCATAAAGTTCGCAGGTGATTCAGGTGACGGAATGCAATTGACAGGCTCTCAGTTTACTGATAATACAGCCTTGCATGGTAATGACTTTGCTACCTTCCCCAATTACCCTGCGGAAATACGTGCCCCTCAAGGAACGATCCATGGAGTATCAGGTTTTCAAATTCACTTTGGTAGCCATGAGATACATACTCCAGGAGATGAATTTGATGTCTTAGTGGCTATGAATGCTGCTGCATTAAAAGACTCTATTAGCGGGCTGAAAAAAAATGGAGTGTTAATAATAGATTCAGCTGGTTTTGATAAAAAGAATTTGCGATTAGCGGGGTTTAACCCAGATGAGGATGTATTAGAGACACCATTGCTTGCTAATTATGATATCATAGTAGTAGAGGCAACTAAGTTGACAAAAGAAGCCCTAAGTGATTCCCCCTTGGATGCTAAAGAAAAAGATAGAAGTAAAAACATGTTTGTTTTAGGTCTGATTCTTTGGATTTACAATAGAGACATTGCAAGTGTTAAGGATTTTTTAGAAGAAAAGTTTAAGAACAACAAAGCGCTAAGAGAAGCAAATATCAAAGTTGTTGAAACTGGATTTTATTATGGAGAAACAGCAGAACTAAGCAGGTATAAAACGGAGGTTAACGCGGCTCCACTTCCCCCTGGTGAATACAGAAACATCATGGGAAATCAGGCTTTGGCATTTGGGTTAATGGCTGCTTCTGCAAGTGCGAAATTGCCATTGTTTTACGGAAGTTATCCAATTACACCTGCATCAGACATTTTACATGAGTTGGCCAAGCACACCAAAAATGGTGTCCAAACTTTTCAGGCAGAAGACGAAATTGCCGCTGCTTGCTCGTCCATTGGCGCTTCATTTGGAGGAGCGTTAGGCGTAACAGGTACCTCCGGCCCAGGTTTAGCACTAAAGTCAGAAGCGATTAACTTAGCTTTAATTCTTGAGCTACCATTGGTAGTTGTGGATGTGCAACGCGCTGGTCCATCTACTGGAATGCCAACAAAAACAGAACAATCAGATTTGCTTTTTGCCATGTATGGTAGAAATGGAGAATCTCCGATACCTATTGTAGCATCTCACGGTCCTTCGCATTGTTTTGAAGCTGCATATTGGGCTTGTAAACTTGCGGTCGAACATATGACTCCAGTAATTTTATTGAGTGATGGCTATATTGCTAATGGAAGTGAACCATGGAAGTACCCCAGCTTAGAAGAAATGCCAAGTATACTTGCGCCTTACTTGTCTATAGAAGAATTGGAACAAGAAGGATTTTTGCCTTATCAACGGGATGAGAATTTGGTGAGAAAATGGGTTAAGCCTGGCACGCCTAATAAACAGCACCGAATAGGTGGTTTAGAAAAAGAACTGGATACGGGTAATGTAAGCTACGACCCAGACAATCATCAAGAGATGACTAATATTCGTGCAGAGAAGGTGGCACTTATTGCTAAGTTTATTCCACGACAAGAATTTTTAGTTGGAGAACAAAGTGGGGACTTATTGCTAGTGGGGTGGGGGAATACAACTGGTGTAATCCAGTCTACAGTGAAAGAATTGATAAAGGAAGGAAAGAAAGCATCTCAAATTCAGATAGATTTCATTCATCCTTTCCCTGAGAATTTGGGAGATATGTTTGCTGCATTTAAGCAAATCATTGTTCCAGAATTGAATAGTGGACAATTAATACAACTGTTAAAATTAACATACCCTAAAAATAGTTTTGTAGGAATCAATAAGGTAAAAGGAGTTCCATTCAAGAAACAAGAGTTGCTTGAGTTCTCTCAAAAAATGCTTAAAAGGAGGTCTCGATGATTGATAAACTGAAAGCTAAAGATTTTGCTAGTGATCAAGACTTAAGATGGTGTCCTGGTTGTGGAGATTTTGCGATACTTAAACAAACGCAGAATGTCTTGGCAAGTATTGATGCTGATCCTGCAAATACAGTTTTTATTTCAGGAATTGGCTGTTCATCTCGATTCCCTTACTATATGAATACCTATGGAATGCATAGTATTCATGGTCGAGCTACGGCTATTGCAAGTGGATTACGCTTAAGTAGAAAAGATTTAGATATCTGGGTAGTTACAGGAGATGGAGATTCAATGTCTATCGGAGGTAATCATCTGATTCATCTATTACGACGCGACTTAAATTTGAATGTGTTACTGTTTAATAATGAAATATACGGACTAACTAAAGGCCAATATTCGCCTACGTCTAAACAAAATATAAAAACAAAGTCGAGTCCCTTTGGAAGTACGGAGACTCCTTTCAATACCTTAAGTTTGGCGTTTGGTTCTGGAGCAACTTTTATTGCTCGTTCAATTGACCGTGAAGCAAAGCACTTGCAAGAAATGCTGAAAAGAACTCATGGGCATGAAGGAACAGGCTTGTTAGAGATTTATCAAAATTGCCATATTTTCAATGACGGGGCATTTCAATTATACTCAGATAGGAGCTCTCAAAAGATTGAGACAATTTTCATGGAACATGGTAAGCCTCTAGTTTTTGGTGATAATCAAGAGTTGGCAATGAAATTTGATGGCTTAAAGCCTGTTATTGTAGAAAGAAAGGATTTTAGTGATGATGAATTATGGATTCACGATGAATCAGATCGATTAAAGGCTTCCATACTTTGTAATATTGTTGAGCGAGATGTAGTTTTTCCAAAAATATTTGGAGTTGTTTTCGCTCAAGCAAAATTGGAAAGCAAAGTAACTAACGAAACTACTGCCGTTAAAAGCTCGTATATCAGCACGTTAATCAGCGGAAACAAAACTTGGGGAGTATAATATTAGGATTAAATAAACTTACAAATTGTTGGTTTTATTTGATTTTAAGATTAGATTTGTTAATTATTTAAAAGTATTTTATTTTAAACAAGACTATGAAAAATCTATTAATAATAATGTTAAGCTCACTTTTTGTCTTTGGTGCTTACGCTCAAGATAGCGGTAAAAAAGATAAGAAAGCGGACAAAGAGACGACTAGTAAAGTCAATAAAGAAAAGCCTAACGATAAGGTTAAGGACAAGTCCAAGGATAAAGATAAGGATAACGATAAGGTTAAGGACGAGTCCAAGGATACAGATAAAGTCAAAGGTAAAGATGATGCAACTGTTTTTATTGGTGAGCCTGAAGGGGAGATATACCAGTTAGAGCAAAGGAGAGCGATCTCTAAGCCTTCTATGCCGCTTTTGGATGTCGAACAAGGTTTCAACCAAAAGATGAAAAAGAAAAAACAACAAGATGCATTCATGAATGATGAGTACTTCTTCCCTGCTAAACCTAAGAATGCATGGCAATTGGGAGTTAGAGGTGGAATTGCAATGTTGAATGGAGATATTAATCAAAACTTCTTTAAAGGATATAAGCCATTTGTGCCAGGTTACACATTTGGTGTTACAGTTACTAAGCCATTTTCATATTTGTTCTCTGTTAGATTGAATTACGATTTCATGGAATTTTGGAACACGGATTGGCAGCCTTCAACAATGTCTGAGGACTTGATTAGACATACTGACTATGAATTAGCCAGCTATATTAATGATAATCCAAATGGAAGTAGTGATTTGATTTATCATAATTCACACACTGTGGCTCATGATATGACCTTGGACGCCGTGCTTACTTTTGGAAACATTAGATATCATAAAGAAAGAGCGAAAGTTGTCTTTAATGTATTTCTTACTGCTGGGGGATTCATGTATCAAACATGGTATGACCATTTAGATGATAATGGAGATCCTTATGATTATAGAAGTATTCCTGTTATTAATTCTGAAACTACTAGCAAGAAAGACGTGATTGAAGCCTTGAACAATATGCGAAACGGAGTTTATGAAACTCAGGCAGATGGTCACCCTAATTCTAAGAATCCTACTTTGTTTAATAATTATAGTTTCAGACCTGTAGGAGGTGGAGGTGTTGGGATAACATTTAGATTGAATAGAATAATGAATTTAGATGTTCAAACCAGAATGATGTTCACAAAAGATGATTTGGTTGATGGTCACAGATGGCAAGAGCCTGATGGTAATTCAACTGTTGGTATCCCAGGTTTTGCTGGCGGTGGAACTGCTCGAACGAGTAGAGGTTTAACTAGAGATTTTGATACCTACGCAAATACCACTGTTGGAATTACATTCAAGTTAGTAAGTAAGAAAAAGACAGAGTCGCTGACTATGTTAAATCCAATGCATTATTCTTATCAAAAAATTGCTGAAAACGATCCTGAAAGAGCGATTGAAGAGTTACTAAAAGATGATGACGGTGACGGTGTTCCAAATAGATTAGATGAAGAAGCAGATACTCCAGAAGGTGCTCCAGTTAGTCCAAAAGGTATTGCTTTAGATAGTGATGCGGATGGTGTTCTAGATGTAAATGATGATGAGCCATTTTCACCACCAGGGGTTCCGGTAAATGAAAAAGGTATTGCTCAATTGCCTCCAACTCCTCCTCCGTTCGACGCAAATGCTACTTTCAATTGTGATGATGTAATCTTACCATCGGTACATTTTGATAAAGACAAGTACAATATCAAACCTGAATTTTATGCGCATTTATACAACTTAGCGGATAAGATGACTTTATGCCCTGATTTGAAAATTAAGGCAACAGGTATGACAGATAAAGATGATAATGAAAAGTACAATGAGCAATTGTCATGGAATAGAGTTAACGCTGTAATTGACTACCTTAATGAGAAGTATGGTATCGATAAGAGCAGATTTATTGCTAAATATGACGGTGAAGCAAACGCAGCAGCTACTTCAAGCATAGAGCAGTACAAAGAAAGAAAAGTAATGTTGGAACAAGCTGCACCAGGTGAAGCAGGTGAAAGTAGTCCAGCTCCTCCACATCCAGGTATTAAAGCAGGATCTAATAGATAAGATTCTTTTAAAATCATAAAAAAACATCCGTTCTTGACGGATGTTTTTTTTGTTTAAAATTAGGTAGAGCCGTTGTTTTTTCCCCTTTTTTGTAGTAGTTACACGAATTAGTACACCTATTAGCTCTTTTGTTTGTAACTAAGTAGCAAACTAAAAAAAATATTTCTAAATTTGCTTTAACCAAATTTAACAATATGAAAAAGATGTACGTGCTAATCACATGTCTTTTAGGGATGTACGGCCTAATGGCCCAATCAGTTACAGGAACTGTTTCAGATGAAAATGGAGAGCCTCTTTTTGGGGTTAATGTAATTGAAAAGAATACTTACAACGGAACAACAACAGATTTCGACGGCAAGTATACACTAGACTTAACTACTGAAAATCCATCAGTAGTCTTCAAATTTGTAGGGTATCGCGATAAAACCCTTGCTTACACTGGAGGCAAAATTAATCATAAAATGGAAGTGGATGAGATTGGCTTAGACGCCGTTGTTGTTTCTGCTTCTAAGAGAAAAGAGAGAGTATTAGATGCTCCTGCTTCAGTTACACTAATTAACTCAACGAAAATTGAGAATACAGCAGCTGTTGTAGTAACAGATAATTTGAAAAGTGTTCCAGGTGTAGATGTAATGCCAACAGGTTTAGTTTCTTCAAATGTCTCTGTTAGGGGGTTTAATAATATCTTTTCTGGATCAATGCTAACAATGGTTGATAATAGAATCGGTCAGGTACCTTCCTTGAAAGTAAATGCTTTTCAATTAATGCCTGGTGGAAATGATGATATTGAGAAAATTGAAGTTATTCGTGGTCCTGGTTCAGCATTGTACGGGCCGAATGCGGCTGACGGGGTATTGCATATCATTACCAAGTCACCTCTTAATATGGAGGGTGATCATAATGCGGAAACTACAATTAGTATGACTGGGGGTAGTCGAAGTGTTTGGGCTCCTAGTATTCGTCATTCGCAAAAAATTAATGATAAAATTGGCTTTAAGGTTTCTGCTGGATATATGCAAGGGCATGATTTTGAATATTATGACCCACGAGAACCGGCAATTGGCACCTCATTTCTCTTCGGAACGGTAAAGGATGGCGTTCGTTTTGAAGTGGATACGGCGCAAGGTATTCAATCTTTCGATCGTGACTTTTTTATTCAAAAATATAATTTTGACGCTCGTGTTGATTATGCGGTAACGAAAGACATTGATTTAACGTTTAGCGCTGGTTATGCCAATACCACTAACTTAGAATTAACTGGTTTAGGGGCTGCGCAAGGTGTCGGATGGGGTTATACTTATGGACAGTTAAGAGCTAGATGGAAAAACTTATTCTTGAACTACTTTATGAATGCAAGTAATTCTGGTGACACTTATCTGATTAGTCAAGTTGATGCTACAGACCCTCAACCTTATCAGTTTCAAACGCTTGTAGATAAATCAAAACTACACGGCATTCAACTACAACATAATTCAAAGTACAAGCAAATGTTTGACTTTACTTATGGGCTTGATGCCATCTTAACTCGTCCTATTTCAAATGGAACGATTTATGGTCGATATGAAGATGATGATAACATTAATCAAATAGGCGTTTACGGTCAAGCAGAATATCATGTGAACGAAAAATTGGATCTTTTAGGAGCTTTAAGAGGTGACTACCAAGATAGAATTAATGAATTCTTTATCTCGCCAAGAGCCGCATTGGTATATAAGCCAACTCCTCGACATACAGCGCGTATTACATATAACAGAGCCTTTAGTGCACCTTCTGCATTAACTACTGCATTAGATTTACCACAGTTGTTTGTTCCAAATGGAATTATAGCTAGGGGATTGGGGAATCCTTCAGGTTTCAATTACAATAGAGGTGGAGATGGCTTTGCTCAGTTCAAGAGTCCTTATGACAACCAGTGGTATAGTGTAAGTAATTTGTCTAATAATAATGTGCACTTTGATGGATTCTTAAATTCATTAACTGATTTGTTTGTAGGCCAATTTTATGGGGAGAATGCAACCGCAGCTCAAACGGCTTTTGTTAAAGATGAATTGGTAAGCTTAACTGGTAATTTATCTACCGCAAATTCTTCATTAAATAATAACGTAGAAAGAAAGGTGATTGATTTTATTACAAATGAAGAATATGACTATACCGCTTTAAATGATTTAGACGCTATTCAAAGTACAGTTACCCAAACAATGGAAATAGGGTATAAGGGAATAATTAAAGATAAACTATTCGTTTCTGCTGATTTGTATTATACTCGTATTAGCAATTTCGTAAGCCCTCTTTCTCCTGCATCATATAGAGTAATGTATGACGATGCTGCTTTAGCTCAGGAACTTATTCCTGTAGTAGAAGCGAATTTGGCAGGGACAAATACTCTAATCACAGGAGCTTTGAATTCTTTAGCCCAAGCTAGTGGAGTTTCAATTAGTGAATGGTTAGTTGGTGCAACAAATGCATTCTCATTAGGTACTGTTGCTCCTGATAATGATTTAGTAAATTCAGATTTGATTCTAACCTATGTTAATTTAGGTGAAGTTGATGTAGCTGGAGCTGATTTAGGTGCTACATATGTTGAGAAAATTAAGGAAACAACTTTAACACTTTCAGGAATGTTCTCTTTTGTAAATAAAGACAGAATTCCTTTGGCTGGTGCTTCAGGTGGCTTTGTGGCTTTAAATGCACCTAAGTACAAAACATCTTTTGCTGTTGAAGCAGCTAATATCGGTGAAACGGGTATTGGAGCTGGATTGAGCTGGAGATGGCAAGATGCCTTCCCTGCAAATTCTGCAATTTATGTTGGAGACGTAAGTGCGGCTAACTTATTAGATTTAAACGTTACCTACCGCCCTAATTTTTCAAAGAATACAATCATTAGTGGTACATTCTATAACATTACTAATAATGAATTTCAACGTTTCCCAGGAACTCCTTTTATCGGATTCTACGCAATGATGAAACTTTCTCACACCTTTAACTACTCCATCGGAGGAAAGAAAAACAAAAGTGAGTAAGCGCAATTTTTAAAACAACTAGAAGAAGAGCTATTCAAATTTTGAATGGCTCTTTTTATTTTATGCTTATGGCAAGACTGGTCAGTTATTTATGCTTAGCACTGCTTATGGCGTGTTCGGAAGATTTGCCATTAGAAGAGGAGAATCGATATTTTTGTGCGGTAGATAATGCGCAATTCGATACGGCCGTTATTTTAGTAATAGGGCAATCAAATGCTGCAAATTTTGGCAATCAGCTACATGTGCCTAATTGCGAAAACATGAGCAATTTTGATCTAGGTAATTTCTATGAACTTAAGGATCCTTTGCATGGCTCGGATGGGGCTGGAGGAAGCGTATGGTCAAGGATGGCAGACCAACTACTTGAGAAAGATTTTGCTAAGCACATTATTGTTGCACCAGTAGCAAGAGGTGGAACAGCAATTGAACAATGGGTTCCAGGTGGAAATCTTAATTATTTACTCACCAATCAAATCCATGCATTACAAAATGAGCCATTGAAGGTCACTCATGTGCTTTGGCATCAAGGGGAGTCTAATAATAGTGCACTCAGCCCAGGTACTGATCCTATTCAAAATGCGGAGGCGTATTCTACTAATTTTATACTCCTGACTCGTTACATTCGTTCTCTAGGAATAGATGCGCCGATTTTTATAGCTGCAGCAACTCGTTGTGCTTGGATTCCAATTGACCCTTTTTTACAAAATGCTCAAATTGCTTTGGCTAATGATACATTAGGTGTTTTTAACGGGCCGAATACAGATCTATTAGGTTTTGAATGGCGTTACGATGATTGCCATTTTAATAAAGAAGGCCTAAATCAGCATGCCTTAATGTGGGCAGGTATTCTACTCGAGCATTGAATTAATTCGTATCCTAAAATGCGTGGATAAACCCATAAGAATACTTGCTAATTACGAAGTCTGAATTGTATATTTGTCAGACTATGCAGGATTTAAAAATAGAACGCCTACTCGTTGCCAATCGTGGTGAAATAGCAATAAGAGTATTTAGAGCAGCTACCGAGTTGAAAATTCGAACAGTAGCATTATATACCTATGAAGATCGATACTCTTTACATCGCTATAAGGCAGATGAAGCGTATCAAATTGGTGAGCTTGAGGAGCCTTTAAAGCCATATTTAGATATTGAGGGGATAATTAGTTTAGCTAAACAAAAAAATATTGATGCGATACATCCTGGCTACGGTTTTTTATCTGAAAATGTAATTTTTGCTAAACGATGTCGGGAAGAAGGAATCATCTTTATTGGTCCTTCTCCAGAATCAATGGAGCAACTTGGAGATAAAGTGGCCGCAAAGAAAATTGCTCGAGCCGCAAATGTCCCAGTTATTGAAGGTAGTCAGCTAGATGTTGCCGATGCACAAGCCGCAGTTAAAGAAGCTGAAAAAATCACTTACCCTATAATGGTAAAGGCTGCTGCAGGTGGCGGGGGCAGGGGAATGCGTGTAGTAAGAAACGATGACGAACTAGTTACGGCATTCAACGAATCAAAAAGTGAAGCAAAAAAAGCCTTTGGTATTGACACCATCTTTCTAGAGAAGTTTATCGAAAACCCGAAACATATTGAAGTTCAATTGCTAGGTGATCATCAAGGGCATTTAGTGCACCTTTATGAAAGGGATTGTTCGGTTCAACGTAGATTTCAAAAAGTAGTTGAAGTTGCTCCCGCACCATCATTAAAGCAAGAAACAAAGGATAAGCTTTATGAGTTTGCACTAAAAATTGGTAAGTATGTTGGATACTATAACGCGGGTACGGTTGAATTTTTAGTTGATAAAGAGGAGAATATTTACTTCATTGAAGTCAATC